>JABAOF010008041.1_pt1 | contig 34558 bp, 31 predicted proteins | sample 7062171 | NCBI WGS metagenome assembly JABAOF01 (sample SAMN14538628, study PRJNA623070) | marine sediment metagenome | biome: marine biome [ENVO:00000428]; feature: marine pelagic biome [ENVO:01000023]; material: deep marine sediment [ENVO:00002113] | place: India: Gulf of Khambhat ...
GACCCCGCCGTATGGGCAAACTCGCACACAAAGGCCGCAGCCGGTGCATTTGGATTCTGTAATCTTCAAAGCCATAAGATCATTCCTCGAAAGTTACCCGCGCGCCAGGCTCCCCTCAAGAGGGATTAGTACTGACACCGGAGATAATATCTACAAGCCGCTCCGCTATTTCGCCGGCCGTGCCGGAAAGAGTCTCTCCCCGCGAGTGTCTGGCGGGGACAAATGTGCGGCTGACCCAGGTTGGAGAGCCGTCAAAGCCGACGGTCTTGGGATCAATCTCTATATCGCTGACACCCCACACCTTGATGGAGAACTTCTTCGACTTCAATACCCCCTTCATGGAGGGGAGGCGCGGATCGTTTATCTGTTTCACCACACTTACCAGCGCGGGCAGTTTCACTTCGATCAACTCATAGGCCTCATCACTCACTCGCTTCACCTGCAGGCTGTTCTTGTCTGCTGGTTCCACGGAGATGGCAAATGTCACCTGAGGAATCCCCAGCCGCTCCGCCAGTCCCGCGGGGACTTGCGCGGTATCTCCGTCAATCGCCTGTTTCCCGCAGAGGATGAGATCGAATTGGCCAATCTTCTTTACTGCTCCGGCAAGAGCATTTGAGGTAGCCAGGGTGTCAGACCCCCGAAAAGCTGCATCAGAGAGCAGAATCGCATCATCCGCCCCCATGGCAATGGCATGGCGCAGGCCTGCTTCCGCCTGGCCCGGCCCCATGCACAGCACTGTGAGAGTGCCGCCCAGTTTCTCCTTGAGTTGCAGCCCCGCCTCGATGGCGTTCTCATNNTGTGTATCCGGCACCCATTTCATACAGGCGATGATATTCATCTCTTCCTCAACAGTCTGATTATAGACAGGGGCGGCGCGCACCGGCAACGCCGCCCTCATATATACTCAAAAACACACCTTATCTGGTGGAAGAATTCGTAAAGAACGGCCGCAGACTCTTACCTGATAATCTTCAGGAAACGGCGGCTCCAGACGGCAATTCCCGGTCGAGCGTGACCAGGGATATGGTGCTCTCATCACCTTTGAGCCAACCGGCGAGCAGCATCCCCTCGGAGCGGATGCCGCGGATGGTGGCCGGCTCCAGATTCGTTACGACAACCACGGATTTACCGGTAAGTTCCTCCGGTGAGTAAGCCACCGCGACTCCTGCCGCCAAAGTCCGTTTCTCTCCCCCTATATCAACAGTCAACTTCAGCAGTTTGTCGGCGCCGGAGACCCGCTCGGCGGCTTCTATCTTGCCGACCCGCAGTTCCATCTTCTGAAAATCCTGGAAGGAAATCATCATTACCTCCTGCTATACATCTGCGATTTTCACTACTTACTGTCACCAGCAGGCACTACTCTGGGGAATAATGGCTCACCCGGCGTCACCATAGACCCTTGCGGGAGCCTCCCCCACTCCGTCAAATCTTCCCATCCCGGCCGGTGCGATTCCACATCCAAACCCAATCGCTTGTGGATTTCCACGGCGGTGTTGGGCATAACCGGGGAAATCATGCCCGCGATAATACGCAAACCCTCCGCGAGGCAGTAGAAGACCCGGTCCAGTTCCTGTTTTTCGCCCTTCTTGGCGAGTGCCCATGGAGCGCGGGCATCAATCCACTGGTTCAGAACTCCGAGGAAGGCCCAGACCGCCCGCATCGCGCCGCTGAAATCGTACTTCTCCATGGCGGAGGCCCACTCCGAAACCGCCTGCTTGGCGGCGGCAACAACCTCGTCAGCTCTTGCCGGAGCAGGGATCCGCCCCTCGTTGTGGCGGCACACCAGTGGAAGGAAACGATTCAGCAAATTGCCCAAGTCATTGGCCAGATCAGCATTGAAGCGACCCAGTATCGCCTCTATACTCCATTCGCCATCAAGACCGAAGGTGACCTCCCTCAGCAGGAAATAGCGCAGCGCGTCCAATGCCATCTCCGGCTGGCAGCCGGATTCGCTGCGGATGCGGTCTACTATTTCGAGTGGGTCAATCTTGTGGCCTTTGGATTTGGAGATCTTCTCGCCTCCCAGAGTAAGGAAGCCGTGTGCGAATACTGTTTTCGGTAAAGGCAACTCCGCCGCCATCAGCAGCGCGGGCCAAAGTGTGGCGTGGAAGCGGACAAAGATGTCTTTTCCCACCAGGTGAAAATCAGCGGGCCAGAACTCGGAGAACTTCTCTCGGCCGTCCGGATAGCCGGTCACGGTCAAGTAGTTTACGAGGGCGTCAAGCCAGACATATACCACCATCCCCTTGGCGTCCGGCAATTCTTCCGGCATGGGAGTTCCCCAGGAGGCGATTCTGCTGACACAGGCGTCTTTGAGGCCTCCCTGAATAAAGGAAACCACCTCATTCTTCCGCGTCTCCGGCAGCAGAAAGTCGGAGTGAGATTCTATGTATTTCAACAGCGGCTCCGCGTATTTGGAGAGTCTGAAGAAGTATCCCTTCTCACCCAGCCACTCCACCTCTTTGCAACACTCCGGATTGGGGCAGCGTCCCTCCACCAGTTCGCTTTCCCGAAAGAAGGTCTCATCAGACAGGCAATACCAGCCTTCATATGTGTCCTGGTAGATGTCTCCGTTTTCGTAGAGTTTCTTGACCAGGGCTTGGACCGCGCGGCGATGCCGATCTTCTGTGGTTCGGATGAAATCATCATAGGTGACATCGAGCTTTCGCCAGGTTTCAACATATACTCCGGCCATCTCGTCCACGAAGGCCTGGGGTTCAAGCCCGCGGCCTTGCGCTGCTTCCGCTATCTTCAAACCGTTTTCGTCTGTGCCGGTGGCGAAGAGAACGCGGTTGCCGCGCAGCCGCTGGTAACGAGCGATGGTATCCGCGGCGATTGTACAATATGTGTGGCCGATATGAGGGGAGTCGTTCACGTAGTAAATCGGCGTGGTTATATAGAAACTGCCCATGCGTGATTGCCTCTTCGGTGGTTCAACGACAAGTGGAACAAGACCTGCTCGAACAGGTACCACAAGAGGAACCGCTCCCTTCGGAAGAAGGCTCATCGCCGCGCACAGCCGCGGCGGACATGATCTTTCTCACGCGGCGACTTCGACAAACAGGGCACGGAGGCTTCCTGTTCGAGCCCAAGGGACACAGCTCTTCAAATGCATGAGAACACTTGTCGCATTCAAATTCATAGAGCGGCATTTAACCGGCCTCTGAAACAGCAGTCAATCGCAGTCTTCGTGGAGACAAGCCTCCACGCTTGGCCAGACTATACCAGCCACCCGTTTGGCTGTCAATCCGAGCGACTTGCGCGAGGGTCGGATTTACGCTATTCTGAGCCGAGAGTTCTCGCATACTCTGCAACCCGCCGCTTTAGATGGCGACGGAGTTCTGTCCGCGAGGAGAGAAGCAAATGCAAGATAACTTCCACATGACAGAGGAAGAATGGGCCAGACTGGAAGCGCTGCTTCGAGATTCAGAAAAGCACGCCCATGCCGAGTTTTTCGCCAGTCAAGTAGCCAAAGACCTGCTTCGCGAGGGCACCGAGGAGACCCCCGGCAATGTCCTGTTGCGTTACCTGAGAGAGCGCGGAGATGAAACCGCGGTGAGACTCTTCCGCGCTATGGAACTCTACAACCACGAACTGGTGCGTCACGACCTTGCCGTAGCCTTTCACCTGGGTAAAGAAACGGAAAGGGTGGCCTAGTCGAGGGCTGAATGTGCGGAGGCAAATTCATTCTTTGGTATTAGGTTAAATGCCCTCGCCGCAACTCTAGACTTTGCACACCAGACTTCTAATCCTGGAGTTACACTATGCGTGCTTCCCGATTGTTTTCACCCACATTGCGCAAGGTGGCCGATGCTGAACTTCCCGGTCATCGGCTGCTTCTGAGGGGAGGCTTCATCAGGCCTCTCGCCTCCGGGCTCTACAGCCTGCTGCCTTTGGGCTGGCGGGTTCTGCAGAAAATCGAAAATATTGTGCGAGAAGAGATGGACCATGTGGACGGCCAGGAGACTTTACTGCCCACTCTCCATCCGGAGGAATTATGGGTGCGCAGCGGCCGCGCCTCCAAATGGGGACCGGAATTGATGCGGCTCACCGACCGCAATAACCGCGTCTTCTGCCTGGGCGCCACTCATGAAGAAGTCATCACCGCCCTCGTGGCGGCGGAGGCCCGCTCTTATCGCCAACTGCCGATAATGCTGTATCAGATAGCCACCAAGTTCCGTGATGAACCGCGGCCTCGGGGCGGGTTGATTCGCTGCCGCGAGTTCGGCATGAAGGACGCCTATTCCTTTGACCGCGACAAAGCCGGCACAGATGCTGTGTATGATGAGGTTGTGGAGGCCTACAAACGGATTCTAAAGAGAATGGAGTTGCCGTTTCGCGTTACTCTCGCCTCCGGCGGATATATCGGCGGCACCGACACGCGGGAGTTCATGCTGATCTCGGAGGCCGGCGAAGACGCTCTCTTGTTGTGTTCTAAATGCAGTTATGGAGCGAGTCCGGACGTAGCAGACTGGGGAGAGAAGGAGATTCGCGAAAGAGATACTGAGATGCTTGCCATTGAACGGGCCGCCACTCCGGGGATGCGCACTGTCGAACAAGTGACCGGATTCCTCAGCGTCAGGCCCTCCGAGATAGTTAAGACCATCATCTGCAGCGCGGACGGAAAACCCGTAGCGGCTCTGGTGCGGGGAGATCATGAACTCAACCTCGACCTGCTCAAGAAAGTCCTCGGCGTAAGGAGCATCGAACTGGCGGGGGAAAACATGATCCGCTCTGTCACCCGCGCCCCGGTGGGATTCGCGGGCCCTGTCGGCTTGGAAAATATCAAGATAATTACAGATGAGGAGATCAAGGCATTGGCGAATTTCGTAACCGGCGGAAACGAAATTGACCTGCACCTGAAGAATGTCAACTGGGGGCGGGATTTCGAGGTCAATCAATGGGCTCGCCTTCGATACGCTCAGCCGGGCGACCCTTGCTTAGTATGTAATGCCCCTCTCGAAGCAGCGCGCGGAATAGAACTCGCCCATGTCTTCAAACTGGGAACCATCTTCAGCGCTCCCCTCGATGCAGCCTACCTTGACGAACAGGGGGAGAGGCACTTCATCGAGATGGGCTGTTACGGCTTCGGGACCACCCGAGCCATCGCCGCCATCGCCGAATACAGCCGTGATGAGAACGGAATCATCTGGCCCCTGTCTGTGGCTCCCTATCAGGTGATTATTATCGTTGTGAATATGGAAGAAAAGGCCCAAGCGGACCTGGGGCAGAGTCTCTACCAGGCTCTATCGGAGAAAGGCCTGGAGGTGGTGTTCGAGGATCGAGATGAGCGGGCGGGAGTGAAGTTCAAAGACGCCGACCTTACCGGCATCCCGCTTCAAATCGTCGTAGGCAAACATGCCGCGGATGGGCGTGTTGAAGTGAGAAGACGGGGCCGACAAGAAAAGGACCTGGTTTCTCCTGAACAAGCCATTGAGTGGTGTGATAAAGAAGTGAAAAGCGCTTTGAGCGAGGAAGGCATCTCTTGAGAGGCGCGCACAGATACAATGGACGGATTCGTCACTTTATCGGAAATACTCACCAAACTCGCCGTGGCCGTGATACTCGGCGGCATCATCGGCTGGGAGCGGGAGACTCATGATCGCCCCGCGGGCCTGCGCACCCATGTGCTGGTATGTGTGGGGTCGGCTGTATATATGATTCTGTCCATGAGTTTCACGGCAAACGCGGACCCGAGCAGAATCGCCTCTCAGGTGGCCACAGGCATGGGCTTCCTGGGGGCCGGGACTATCATTCGACATCGCAGCGGAGTACGCGGTTTGACAACGGCCGCCAGCCTGTGGGCTGTCGCCGCTATCGGCCTGTGTGTGGGAAGGGGCGGCCAAGGCTACATGATCGCAGTCTCCACCACCGCCTTCGTATTTGTCGCCCTGCGCGGTCTCTCCTGGGTTGAGAAGCGCATGGTCACCAAGAAACGCCAATATCGACAAGCCACGTTACGCGTACGCAGCGCTAAAGAAGTCATGCCTCATCTGCAGTCCCTCGTGAGCGAACACGACGCACTGATGAAATCTCTGGACATCGGAGAATCGGCTGAAAACGGGACGCAACAGATACGACTGGCGCTTCGCCTCTCCTCCGATACCACAGCCAACCGCCTCACCCTCGCAATGACCTCACTGGAGGGTATCCTCTCCATTGAGTGGGACTAGCAGCACAGTAGTCTCTGTTAACGCCAACGCGTCGCGTCTGCTTGGATATTCCATTATTTCCCTGACTCCGCGGCAAGGGCAATGCCTCCCAGCAGAGGGGCGCGTTCCCCGAGTTCGGAGGGGACAATCTGGGCGGTACCGCCGATTTCCGGCATAGCGTATTTCGCCACCGCTTCTCTCAGCGGATGGAAGAGAACGTCACCCGCCTTCGCTACTCCGCCTCCGATAACTACAAGCGGGAGGTTGAGTATGTTAATGACCGCGGCGATTCCCTGGCCCAAAGCATCCACAGCATCCGCCATTACCGCCAAGGCAAGCGGGTCTCCTTTGCCGGCGGCATCGGCGACGGCCTTCGTATCCAGTTCCTTGTCAGGAATGTCACGCAGGAGGCTCTTCGTTTCGGTCGTGGCGAGAGCGTTTCTTGCACTGCGGAGCATTGACCATCCGGACGCAATCGCCTCCAGACAGCCTTTTCGCCCACAGGTGCAGAGAGGTCCCTCAGGGCGGATGATAGTATGTCCGATCTCCCCCGCCAGACTGGAGGCTCCACGATATACCTTCCCATCCAGAACCAGCCCTCCACCGATACCACTGCTGACAGTGACATAGAGAAAGTCCTTACCTCCCTTGCCGGCTCCAAAGCGGGCCTCCCCCAAAGCCCCCGCATTAGCATCATTATCCATTACTACGGGAAGTCGGAGACGTCCCTTCATGACCTTCACCAGCGGGACTCTATTCCAACCCGGCAAATGATGACAGGCAATAGTCATACCTTTGGAAAAATCAACCGGCCCGCCGAAACTGATTCCCACGCCCTTGACTTCCTTCCAGATGACGCCCGCCCTGCGAAGAGCAAGATTGGCAAGTTCAATAAGGCTCTCCACCACTTCTCGCGGCCGCAACCGGCGCGGCATGGGACTGGTCGCCTCTCCAGTCAATTGACCGTCCGCCGTTCCTACACCACCAACTAATTTCGTTCCACCTATATCCAGCCCGATGAAAAGTTCCTTCATCCTGCCACCACCGGATTCTTCAATGTTCCGATTCCTTCCACCCAAGCCTCCATTATGTCTCCGGGTTGCACAGGGGCTATCCCTTCAGGCGTACCTGTAGCGATAATGTCCCCGGGGTTCAGAGTCATGTGACGGGAAATGTAGTGTATCAGGAAAGGCACCCCGAAGATAAGGTCCCAGGTGTTTGCGCTCTGACGGACTTCCCCATTCACCCTCATCTCCAGTCGCAGTGAGCTGGGATCGCCTATCTCATCAGTAAGTACAACCGCCGGGCCGATTGGACAGAAGGTATCTATCCCCTTTGAACGATACCAGGGGAGGCGATTGGCAATGTCCCGGGACTGCATCTCCCGCGCGGTCACATCGTTGAGCACAGTATAGCCGCCGACATAGGCCATTGCTTCGTCCAAAAGTACCTCTTTCGCTCTCCGGCCTATTACAACCGCCAGTTCCACTTCAGGGTCCACCCGGCCCAATTCCGGCTTGTAGATTACCGGCTCTTCCGGCCCCACTATGGAGCTGGTGGCTTTGCCGAAGAAGATGGGCTCTGCGGGCGGTTCCCGACCCGACTCCCGCGCATGTCCGGCATAATTTAGCCCCAGGCAGATAATCTTGCCCGGCCTCGCAATCGGAGTCAGCAGCCGCGGCCTCTCTTCAATCACAGGGCAGCAACCCGGGCCGCGCTCCTTCGCGAACTCAGTGACCTCGGCCATCTTCTTCGCATCAAGCAGACCTGCTGCGGCCAACTGCACAGTATCCGAAAAAAGGGTAGTTTCCCCGCGCCCTTGGCTCAGCGAATAGACTTGAAGCGCCCGAGACAGATCGAGGATCTTCCCCTCGGCTGCAGACGAGGCCGGTTCTTCCAATCCCAGGCGCGGTCCCTCCGGTGTTTCAAAGCGAATTAAACGCATTCTTCCTCCTGAATTCCGGTACAGAGTCGAGGGTTGAGAGTTGAGGGACTTGCTCGTTTTGTGAGAAGCCTCATCCCGTTCAATATGACCAACAGAGAAACGCCGGTATCTCCTATTACCGCCAGCCACAGAGTAAGCCAGCCCGGAAAGGCCATCAGAATAAGGGCAAGTTTGACCAACAGCGAAAAGGCGATGTTCTGTCTCATCACTCCCACAGTCTTGCGTCCCAATTCAATCAAGTATGGAAGCCTGGAGAGGTCGTCTCCCATCAATACTACATCAGCGGTTTCCAGCGCGACGTCCGTACCGGCGGATCCCATTGCGATGCCCACGCTGGAGGCGGCCAGCGCGGGGGCGTCATTTATGCCGTCTCCGACCATCGCCACCTTATCCCAATCTGCGGTCAGTTTCTTGACCTCGCTTACCTTCTCATCGGGAAGCAATTCCGCCCGCCAGTTCTCCAAACCCAGGCTGGCGGCGACAGCCTGGGCGGTCTGAGGATTGTCACCCGTAAGCAGGGTGAGATGTGATACCCCGAGTTCTCGCAGCCTGGTGACAGCGTCAGCGGCCTCGGGTCGAGGCACATCCGCCAGACCGATCACGCCTATCGGATCTTCCTCGACTGTCAAGACTATGGCGGTCTTACCCTCTTCCCGCAGGCGCTCTATCTCGTCTGCGGCCTTGGCGCTGTTTGTGTCCAGGCGGGGACTTCCAATATGGCAAACCTTGCCATCCACCTTGGCTTTTGCGCCAATCCCGGGCAATGCCTCAAATTCGTCCGCAACCGGAATCTCGATGTCATTCTTCTTGGCGGCTTCAACTACAGCGCGGCCGAGATGATGCTCGGAACGTCTCTCCACAGCCGCAGCAATGGAAAGAACCTCCTCAGAACTGCGTCCACTCAGACCGATGACATCAGTAACCTCGCTCTTTCCATAGGTCAGAGTACCGGTCTTGTCCAGGGCGAGGGCGCGGACGGCTGAGGCCTCTTCCAGATAGACACCTCCCTTGACCAACACCCCCTCTCTTGCCGCCGCGGACATAGCAGCGACGAGTGCAACGGGTGCGGCGATCACGAGGGCGCATGGACAAGAAACCACAAGAAGAGCGAGCGCGCGATAGATCCAAGGGGCAAAGGGCTGCCCCAGCGCGAGAGGCGAAATTGTCGCAATGCTCAAAGCGATAAGAATGACGGCAGGAGTGTAGTAGCGTGCGAAGCGGTCAATCATCCTCTGTGTGGGGGTCTTCTGGGCTTCAGCGGATTCGATGAGCGCTAGGATCCGGGCGAGCCTGGTCTCAGATGCCAGCCGCGTCACCCGTACCTCCAGGGAGCCGTACTCGTTTATGCTTCCGGCCCACACCTGGTCCCCTTGACTTTTTTGAACGGGCAATGACTCTCCGGTAATCGCAGATTCGTTCAAGGAGGAGTTTCCTTCGACCACCGCCCCATCCAGCGGCACTCTTTCTCCAGGGAGTATGATAACGCTTTCCCCGATTCCGACCCTCTCCGGTGGAATCAACTCTTCCCCCTCACCCCGCTTCACCCTGGCGTGCTCCGGAGCCAGCTTTATCAGGGCCTCCAGGGCGCGCCGCGTCCTGCCCATGGTGTAGCCTTCCAAAGAGTTGCCCAAAGCGAAGAGAAAGATCACGCCGGCGGCCTCACCCGCATGCCCGGTGATGACCGCGCCGGTGATTGCCACACTCATCAGCACATTCATGTCCACTGTGCGAGCCCGAAAGGCGCTTATCGCTCCTCGCAGAACCCGATATCCGCCAACACCCACGGCACCCAGATAGAGCGCGGTTGCCCACAGCATAGGGGCGCCTGACCACCCGCTCAGGAAACCTGCCGCAATCAGCAGTCCGCAGGCTCCAGTCACCAGAATGTGGCGATTCCTCCACAAACGCTCCTTCAGCGTCGGAGACGGCGCCGGCCCCAGACCCACCACTCGATAGCCGAGAGATGAGATGCTCTCGGAAATCTGCTCAGGAAGGACGGTTGCCTCGTCATATTCCACCAGCATCCTGGAAGCCGGTACACTCGCCGCCGCCCAGATTACGCCGGGAATGCGTAAGACAGCATTCTCCAGTGTCCTGGCGCAATCGGGGCAATCCAGGTCCGCCAGACGCAGAGTTTCGTGTCCGAACCGCTGGGCTACTTCGATCCCGGCCTTGCGCGCCTGTTCATGCAGGCTTCCCAGGGGAAGAATGAGGGGATCGAAGGTGAGGATGAGACGCGCGCCCTCAACATCTATTTCGGCGGAAGCGATTCCCTTCGTTTCCAGCAAAGCATCTTTTAGCCGCGCGGCACAACTTTCACACTCACCTTCCGCGGGCAACAAGAGTGGGATGCTGAGGTGCCTTGTTTCCATGCTGGCGTAAGTTCCGTTACACCGACCGCATTAGGTCGGAACAACTCGACGCATTCAATCCAAATCCTAACAATGGCAAACTCGCATGTCAACGCGCCATAAGGCATCGAACAAACACGCAAGAAGAGCAAGACACGCTCTGCTTGACCCAACATGGAAAGGGTTGCCTGGGTTCGACTGCACTTTTCATAAATGGTAGTATTAAGTGCTATTCTCTACTCGCCATGCATCTCCAGTGGCGGGTATTATCTTGTGGAGGGTTGCTTTGCGCAGACTTTTCGGAACCGACGGGGTCAGAGGCATTGTCGGTCAAAATATGAATCCCAATTTCGCATTCAGGCTGGCATTTGCCGCCGGTCAGATGATGCGCGCCAGCAATCACCGCGGTGCCGTTTTGGTTGGACGCGACACCCGCGATTCCGGCGAAATGCTGGAAAAGGAAGTCGCCAAAGGCTTTGCCGCATCCGGGATGGATGTATGGCTTGCAGGAGTTATGACAACTCCGGGAGTAGCCTTTCTTACCACCGCCATGGGAGAGGCGGCGGGAGTAGTCATCTCCGCCTCCCATAACCCTTACCACTACAATGGCATCAAATTGTTCTCTCCCGCGGGCTGTAAGTTCCCGGATGAAGAGGAAGATGAGATCTCCCGCATCTTCTACTCCCTGGCAGACAGTCCTTCCCTCCGCGCCTGCGGAAGAGGCCGAATCCTACCCATGAACAAAGCGGTTGAGCGTTATATCTCTTATCTTGTCTCTCCATATGAAGACGCCCTGAAAGGCGTGAAATTGGCCTTGGATTGCGCGAACGGAGCGGCCTACGAGATTGCTCCACAGGTCTTCCGAGCAGCAGGCGCAGAGGTAACATCCATCGGCGTCAACCCGGATGGAAGGAACATCAACACCGGCTGCGGTGCTCTTCATACCGGAGGACTGCAGCGGCTGGTGGTTGAAGGAAATGCCTCCGCCGGTCTTGCCCTCGACGGGGACGCCGACCGCGCCATTCTCGTGGATGAGAATGGTAATCAGGTGGACGGAGACCACGTTCTCGCCATGATGGCCCGAGATTTGAAAGCAAACGGTCGTCTGCCCAAGAATCTCGTGGTGGGAACGACCATGAGCAACCTGGGATTGACAATCTCCTTGCGTGAGGCGGGCTGTCAACTGCTGCGGGCGAAGGTGGGCGACCGTTACGTACTGGAGATGATGCAAAAGGAAGGAGCCAATCTCGGCGGAGAGCCTTCAGGGCATATCATCTTCTTGGATCGCGCCAATACCGGAGATGGGCTTCTCACAGGCCTGGCTGCACTCAGCCTGATGAATAAGAAGGGACAGCCGCTTTCAGAACTCGCTTCGGTGATGCACCACCTCCCCCAAGTGATGATCAACCTTCCTTTGCGAGACAACCGCGCTTGGCAAAAGGACCCGGAGATCAAGGCCCTCATTCAGGAGATCGCGGATGAACTGGATGACAACGGGCGCGTGGTAGTCAGGCCTTCCGGTACGGAGCAACTCGTGAGGATAATGGTGGAAGGGCTGGATCAAGAACGGGTTACGAGAGCCGCCCAACGGATCGCAACCGAATTCACCAACCGCTACGGCACCTAATCCGGCCAAGCGCTCTCAAACGGAGGGCGCAGCACTCCCTTTTCGCAAATGATGGCACTGACCAGGCGCGCGGGAGTAATGTCAAAAGCTGGGTTAAAGGCTTTCGTGCCTGTGGAAATAAGATGGCCTGATAAGGTCAAAACCTCTTCCGGACTGCGCTCCTCGATGGGTATCTCCTCGCCGCTCGCCAGGGAAAGATCAACTGTGGAGAGCGGCGCGGCCACAAGGAATTCAAGTCCGTGTTCTCTGGCCAACAGGGCGAGCGGATAGGTGCCCACTTTATTGACCACATCTCCATTCTTCGCAATCCTGTCCGCACCCACGATCACCATGTCCACAAGTCCCTTCCTCATGCAGTAGCCCGCGGCACTGTCGGGCAAGATGGTGACCGGGATTCCCCCTCTCTCCAATTCCCAGGCGGTAAGCCGGCTGCCCTGTAGAAGGGGGCGTGTCTCGTCCGCATATACGGAGACCTCTTTGCCTTGGGCGCGCGCGGAACGAATTATCCCCAAGGCCGTTCCCCAGCCTCCAGTGGCAAGCGCGCCGGTATTGCAGTGGGTAAGCACACTAACCTTATCCGGCAAAAGGGCGGCCCCATACTCGCCGATTGCGCGGCAGACCTGATAATCCTCCTGTTGAATCGCCAGAGCCTCTTTCTCCAGCAATCCGCTCAAATCCGCATTCCGGGGAGCGCGCTCAGCACAAGCAATCATTCTCTCCAAGGCCCAGAAGAGATTGCGCGCGGTAGGTCTGGTGGAGGCGAGCAATTTCCGTGTTTGCGTCAGGCATTCCATTACTTTGTCCGGATTTTTCACACTTCTAGCCGCCAGCACCATCCCAAAGGCTGCAGCAATTCCGATGGCAGGAGCTCCTCGCACCTGCAGGGTCCGAATCGCTTCCGCTATCTCCTCCGGTGTCCGCGCTTCTACAAAGACTTCTTCATGAGGAAGCAGTCTCTGGTCGAGGATCAGCAGGGATTCCCCTTTCCAGGTAAGGGAGATAAACTCTTTCGGCTGAGATTTGACTTCCGAATCATCCGACACGGCCGCCTCCCGAACTCTCGAGTCCCTGATAGTGTAGAATATACTCTTGAATTCATTCTATGTGAAGTGAGATTCTCGGAATAATGCGCCTGGAAGAACTCGATTACGACCTGCCCAAGGAACTTATCGCCCAAGAACCTGCGCGGCCGCGTGACGCATCTCGGCTCTTGGTGCTTCACCGCGCAAGCGGAAAGGTGGAACATAGAGCCTTCCCGGACCTGCTCGAATATCTTTTACCGACCGATGTGGTGGTTATGAATGACACCCGCGTCATCCCCGCCCGGCTCTTTGCCAACCTCGACACGGCAGATGGGAAATCGGTTGAAGTTTTGCTCCTGCGACAGGAGGATGCCGAGATATGGCAGGCCCTGGTAAAACCCGCCAAGAAGGCAAAGGCTGGTGTCAGGCTCGTTTTTGAAAAAGGGGTTTACGGCGAAGTGCTCGGGCTGACTGACACCGGGAGCAGAAGGATACGCTTTTCTCTGAATCCCCGCCAGGCCTCTGCTGGAGAGAGTGTGGACGAGGCGCTCAAGCGTCTGGGCAACGCTCCCCTTCCCCCCTATATTACGGCTGCTCTGAGTAAGCCGGATGATTACCAGACAGTATATGCTTCACAATCAGGCTCTGTGGCGGCCCCCACTGCGGGTCTCCATTTTACTCCTCAGCTTCTAGACGCACTATCCGGCAAAGTCGCTGCAGTCTGTTATCTGACACTCCACATCGGGCCCGCCACATTCCGGCCCATCCGCAGCGAGAACGTGGAGACGCACCCCATGCTGCCGGAGTGGTTTTCTCTCGCTGCCGACACTGCCGACATAATCAACCGTGTTAAAAGGGACGGCGGGCGTATTGTTGCGGTCGGCACTTCAACCTGCCGCGTTTTGGAGAGTTGCGCGGATGAGGCGGGCCTACTTCATGCGGCGGAGGGTGAGACTTCACTTTTCATCACACAGGGCTCACGCTTTCGCGTGACTGATGTTCTGCTCACCAATTTCCATCTTCCGAAATCAACAAACCTTCTCCTTGCTATCGCTTTCGCGGGAAAGAAGAAGATATTCGCCGTCTATGAAGAGGCGGTTTCTCTGCGCTACCGCTTCTATTCCTTCGGTGATGCCATGCTGATAGTATGATGCAAGTAATGATTAAGGGATTATTCGCCGCAAAGACGCAAAGAACGCAGAGGAAAGGCCGCTAGACTTCGAGAGTCAACCCGTCATATCCCGCGATGATGCCACAGGCGGCGAGTTCGCTTTCGAGTTGGTCATGTAGTGGTGTGTGGTGGTGGGAGAAGTGGTGGGCGACAATCTCCCCCTCGGCAGCGATAACACCTTCCTTCTTCATTCGCTCCACGGCCGCGAGGAAGTCCGCCCGACCCAAGTGATGTTCATTTGATTCTGAACCCATGGTGAGTTCCATCACCACAAGGTGAGCCTGGAAACCGGAGAGGGACTCCCAGGTCACTTCAGGCAGTGGACCCGTGTCGGTGACATAGAGGAGTCGCCTCGATTCCTGAGCGATTCCGTAGATTATGGGATCGGTCTGGGGAGAATGTGCCGCCGGGAAGGCCTGCACCTGATAGGCTCCTGCGGCAAATTTCTCCAGAGGCTCGATAACATGGGCCTCAATGCCGAAATCCTCCGCGGATTGGCTGTAGCGTGTGCAAAGGGTCTCCACCTCTCTACTGAGCCGGGGGCCGCCATACAGATGCAGAGTGGGCACTTCGACACCGCGGAACCATTGGTGATGGTAGAGAAGATTGTCCAACAGCCAGTGGTCTTCGTGGAAATGGGTAATCAGCGTGAAGCGGAGTTCCGCGAGACAGAGCCGGTGGCGCTGAATGGAGGCGAGCAGATCCGGACCCGGGTCAATGAGCAAGTCATCATTAATCAGCGCGCTGGTCCGCAGACGAAGATTCCGGCCACCCGCGGCGCGCGCCTGGCGGCACTGCTCGCAGTCGCAAAAAAGGCCCGGATATCCCTCCGCGGCTGAACTGCCCAGTAGAAGAAATCTCATGATTGAGATAGCAGAAGAGAGGCTAGAACTGAAAAACCTGGATACGGTTATTGCCCCAGTCGAGAACGCAAATCTTACCTTCCGGTCCGACGGCGATGCTCTCCGGAGATTCAAATTCGCCCGGCCCATTGCCGCGCTTGCCGAACATTGTTATCAGGTCACCTGAAGCGTCAAATACTTGTACGCGATGGTTGCCCGAATCCACCACATACACCCGGGCTTCGGCATCTGCAGCCACCCCTGAGGGCCGCTTGAACTGGCCGGGTTCGCTCCCCTCGGTGCCCCATTTGTTGCGGTAATCTCCATTCAAATCGAGTTCCTGTACGCGATTGTTTCCGGTATCGGACACATACAGATTCTCGCTGGGCCCTGCCGCCACATCCAATGGGGAATGGAAGCGGCCGGAAGTCTTTCCTTCTTCGCCAAGAACCTGCGCCTTCCCCCCTTGCGACAAGTACTTCACGATGCGATGATCGGGAGTGTCCACCACATAGATGTTCATATCGGAATCAATCGTTATTCCTTTGGGATAGAAGAGTTCATCATCTTTCGGGTCCCAGACATTCGCCTTCTTTCCCCATTGTTTCAATAAGCGGCCCTCCGGCGAAAAACTCTGCACGCGGTGGTTCCAGGTGTCTGAGACATATATGTTGCCCTGGGGATCAACGGCGACATCGCTGGGCGCAGACAATTGACCGGGGTCTGTACCAAATCCCCCCCATATCTGCTCGATCCTGGGCTTGTTGCCTCCTTTTTCCGAAACCATCTTCAAGATACGATCTTGTCCGGTATCGGCAATGATAATCTCGCCTTGGGTGGAGATACTTATCCCCTCCGGTGAATCGAGCGCAAATTCGTCAGAAGACTCAATACTGAAGAGGAACTTGGGAGGAGCCTGTAGTTCCTGTTTGCACCCTCCTGCGGCAAGCAGGATGACCGCGGCAACTGCGCACACGACAAGCAGAGGACACCGGCTCTGGAGGAAATCACTCTGTCGAAAGATCATGGGAGCACTCTCCAGGAAGATGCACCATTCTACTAGGTGGGCGCGCCCTCGTCAATTACTCAGGAGGATGCTGCGAGAGCCTTTGCTGAAGTTCTCAGAAGGTGGGCTCCAATTGACGGCAGACACACTCATAGGGGCCCAGTTTCACTCCAAAGGCGTATGCGATCAAGGCGACGAGAGACACCATGATGACGAAGTAGACCAGGGTCTTCCGGAATCCGACGATCTTGTTGAGAAGCAAGAGGCCCGGCAAACTCAATCCCGGTCCGGTCAGCAGTATCGCCATAGCAGGTCCGAGAGCCAGGTCATTTTTCAGCATGCCTTTAACAAAGGCAACCTCAGTAAGCAGCGGGAAGTACATCAATGATCCGAAAATCGTCGCCACCAGGACCTGCGGAAAACGATTGCCATTGGGGTGACCGAATACGAAGGCATCGGGATTTGCCGCGGTTCTGTGGAGCCATTGTATCGGGATATGATTTACGACTACGGCGATGACCAATACCGCTGGTATGAAGATAGGCAGTACTGTCTTGAGCAGTATGCCGGTCTGGCGCATCCATTCCACGGCCTCCTCCCGGCTGTACCAGCGGACGGCGAGAAACCCGGAAAGCGCCATTATCCCCAGCGCGCCCAGTATCCGCAGCATGATACCCGCAAGGCCCCAATCTATGCTCGACAGAACGGCCGCCGACAGGACAGATGCGGCGAGGTTGTCTCTTACCCATGTACCCATACCATCCCAAGCTCCGAAGACGAGTACGGAAAGCACCAGTGCAACCAAGAATATAGCGCGCCCGGCCGAGGGTCCGGATTGACCTGGGAGGCTTTCAAGCGCAGGAGCCGCCGTCTTCTCCGTTTCCTGCCGGCGCTGTGCCTCTTCCCGCCTGAAAAGAAATGCCATCAGCAATCCCACTATGACGGCGATCACCGGCACTGCAATTGCCCTGATTAACGCCATATAGGGGCCGATTACCTGCAGGATCATGATCATGGTGATGATGTTTATTGCAGGGGCCGCATAGACGAAAGTGTAGGCGGGTCCGATACCCGCTCCTCTGCGCAGAATACCTATGAAAATCGGCACCACATTACATGAGCATACGCTCAACAATACGCCAGTGACAGAGCCGATACTGTAGGATTTCCATTTTGCTGCACGATGACCGAGATAACGCATTACTGCAGTGTCAGGAATGAAGGTTACTATTGCGCCCGCAGCCAGGAAGGCCGGGAATACTATTACCACCGCCTTCCAGGTCAGAATACAGCACTCGAAAAGGTCAACTGCATCCCCCAGCGTGCCGCCGGCCTTCACTTTTCCCATGAAGGCAACGAAGCCGACCAGCAGGACTATTCCTGCGGTCAAGACCCAGACCCGCCAGTTTAGCAGTAATCCTTTCAAGCGGTCTCCAAATGAACTTTGGACTATTTCAGCCTCTTCCACCGCCATTTCTATCCTTTTTGTGAAAACTAAAACTATTATCCCGGCCCTCTATGAAGATTCTATTACCAGGGTATGAAACTTCCCTGCCCAGGCAGGCTTGAGAGCTCGGAAGGCCACACTTGCGGTTCTCAGATTTGGACGATGCAAGAAACAGAACGTTGCTTAGATCATGAAGATGGTTTCTGAAGAGCATTATATAGCAGCCGCCGCGAGACTCCGGTCGCCGCGGCGATTTCTCTGGCCGCCTCTTTCGCGGAGAGGCCCTGTTTCATGTGCGTTTTCGCCTGTTTCAAAATGGAGGCATCTATCTGACTTCTTCGCGCGCGCTTCTCTTCTGCGGTCTCTTTGCCAGCCCCTTCCACTACCAGCGTGATTTCACCGCGCGGGGGATGAATCGAGAAATGCTCGGCAATCTCCTCCAACCGCCCCCGTATCACCTGCTCGAACTTTTTCGTCAATTCCCTGGCGGCCGCGGCGCGGCGATTGCCAAGACATTCCCGCAGGTCGCTCAAGGTTCGCGAAAGCCGACGCGGTGATTCGAAGAGGATCATCGTCCGCGGCTGGCCGGCGAGTTCTTTCAGAGCGCGGCTGCGTTCTTTGCCGCGTCGAGGAAGGAATCCCGTGAAAAGAAATCCGTCGGTCGGCAGCCCGGAAATCGCCAGGGCCGTAATCACCGCAGTGGGACCGGGTACGGCCACGACATCTATCTCTTGAGCAATACATTCCGACACCAGCTTCTCTCCCGGGTCGGAAATGCCGGGCATTCCCGCATTTGAAACCAGAGCGACCTTCTCGCCGGCACCGAGTCGAGAAATGATGCTCCGGAGTTTGGCGGGGCGGCTGTGCTCGTGAAATGAAGTGACCGGCGTGGAGATGGAATAGTGTGAAAGGATCTTGCGGCAGACGCGAGTGTCCTCCGCGGCAATCAGGTCAACTTCCTTGAGGATGCGCAAAGCGCGCAGGCTGATGTCCTCAAGATTACCCAGCGGTGTCCCCACCACGAATAGGCGACCGGCCTTCGGCAATCCTTGCTCTCCCCAATTGCCTGTATCAGACTTGCTGGTTCATTAAGTGACAAGCACGCTGTGCTGCGAGAACGGCAAGTCTATTCTGCCTTCGCTTGTTTCTCCGGATCAACGAAATTCCATTTGGCGAATATCGCCTGTGCCTCCGGTGTCTGAAGAAAGGCGATGAACTTCTTCCCCTCTTCGGGATTCTTTGCGCCTTTGACAACCGCGGCCGTGCAGGCGAAGCGTGTGTATAGTTCCTCGGGGACGAACTCCGCCACAACAACTTTCTTCTTGGGAGCGGGGCCGGCGCCGGGCTGATGTGTCTCGGTCATGCAGGGATAGTAGGCAATTCCAGCCTGGGCGTCGCCCTTCGCCACACTCACCCCCACGAGCGAGGGCTGCTTGGGAATGGTGGTCTTTTTCATTACCTCTTCCCAGATGCCCAGCGCGCTGAGCGCCTCACGCGCATGGTATCCGACAGAACTGGTGTCCGGATCAACCATCACGAAAGTCTTCACAGCAGGTCCGGTGATCTCCTTGAGGTGCTTAATGGCAGGATTTTCCTTATTAACAATCAAGGCAAGAGAATTGGGAGCATATTCGCTGCGGGTCCCCTCCACAACAAGACCCTTCTCCTCAATCATGGTGACTTCTCTATCTCCCATGGACATGAAGACTTCGGCCTTTTCAATACCGTCCAAGATCTTGTTGGTGATTACGTCAATATTTTCCACACTCTCATCTATCTTGACGTCCGGGTTGGCCTTTTCGAAGAGCGGCTTAATGTCGTAGAAAGGCCCCATCTGACCACAGGGAACCAACACGCGTATCTCTTTCACGGCGCCACTCGGTCCGGTCGTGGTCGGGCCGGTTGCCTGTCCGGTCTTTTCTCCGCAGCCGGCGGTTATCGACAGCAACATCACGCCGAGCAGTAATATGATACCGGTCATCTTCAGGATGAACCTCATTCTCCTTTACCTCCTCCGAATTGCGCTGGATGGTATCGGGTTCCTCTCGCCTTCAAGACTAGCCGAAATGAATGAAGAATATGTTACGGAAAGAAGAACCTCGCTTACGCCGGGAACCGCGGCTGCAAGTCAGCGCAAGTGGCGAAAGACCTCTCTGCCGCCGAAGCGCGCGGCCTCGCCGAGTTCTTCTTCTATGCGCAAGAGTTGGTTGTATTTGGCGGTGCGCTCTCCTCGACAAGGAGCGCCGGTCTTGATCTGCCCGGCATTGGTAGCCACGGCCAAATCCGAAATCGTGCTGTCTTCGGTCTCTCCGGACCGATGTGAGATGACCGTCGTGTAACCAGCCTTTCCGGCCATCTCGATCGTCTCCAGGGTTTCACCGAGGGAGCCAATCTGGTTGACCTTGATGAGGATGCTGTTTGCCACCTTCTGCTCAATACCTCGCTTCAGCCTCTCCGGATTGGTTACAAAGAGATCATCCCCTACCAGTTGGAGCCGGCCTCCCAAGGCTTTCGTCAGCCGCTCCCAACCTTCCCAATCGTCTTCCGACAGGCCGTCTTCAATGGAGATGATAGGGTATTTCCCCGCCAGTCCGCTGTAATATTCGATCATCCCATCAGCATCGAACTCCCTGCCCTCACCGCGCAGAAGGTATCTGCCGTTCTCGCAGAACTCACTGGCGGCGGCGTCCAGCGCAATTGCCACATCCTTGCCGGCCCCATAGCCGGCCGCGGCGATGGCCTCGACAATCATCTCCAGGGCTTCTTCGTTCGAGTTCAGCATGGGGGCGAACCCGCCTTCATCACCCACTCCGGTGTTCAGGCTGCGCTTCTGCAGCACTTTCTTGAGAGCATGGAAGGTCTCAACCCCTGTCCGCAGGGCCTCCGAGTAACTTGCCCCGCCTATTGGCACGATCATGAACTCCTGAATGTCCAGGTTATTGTCCGCATGTTCGCCGCCATTCACGATATTCATCATGGGAACCGGTAGAACTCTCGCCTCTTCTCCGCCCAGATATGCAAATAGCCGTTTACCTTGAGCAACCGCGGCCGCCTTCGCCACCGCCAGACTCACTCCAAGTATTGCATTTGCGCCGAGTTTGGACTTATTGGGAGTCCCGTCGAGAGAGAGCAGGAGTGTGTCAATCTTCTTCTGAGCGGCGGCATCCATCCCCACAAGTCGCGGGGCAATGGTCTCAGTAACATTCTGGACAGCCTTCTTTACGCCCTTACTGCTATAGCGCTTTGCGTCACCGTCCCGGAGCTCCAAAGCCTCATGTGCGCCGGTGGAAGCACCAGAGGGAACCGCCGCCCGGCCCACGGCTCCATTCTCCAGGATTACATCTGTTTCTATGGTGGGGTGGCCGCGGGAATCAAGTATTTCTCGCGCCGTAATCTCCGCAATCTTCACTAGTCAGGCCTCCTGGGATGAAATCTGCAGGGGATTATAACAGGCGAACACTTCGGCTTCAACCTGTTGACCTGGCAGCCATCAGCCCGTATAATTCTGGAGATTGTGAAAGAAAGCACAAGCTCACAGAGAGGGAGGCATAAGGTGCCAACCGGGCGGGCGCCCGAGCCCACAGTGCTGAGATTGTCCATATACCTGCGCTGCCTTAGACAGGTTCACGCGGAAGGACTCGATACCATCTCTTCGGCCGGTATCCAGGAGAGGACCGGCATCACTGCCGGTCAGGTACGCAAAGACCTTTCCTATTTTGGAGAATTCGGCAAGCCCGGCTTGGGGTATGCCGTCGAACCACTGCTGACCCGGCTTTCCCATATCATGCAGTTGGATCGGCCTCGCAAAGTGGTCATCGTGGGAGCGGGAAATCTCGGCGCTGCACTCGCTGGCTATCAGGGGCTTCGCAGCAGTATCTTTTCCCTTGTAGCGGCCTTCGATAACAACCTCTCCAAGATCGGCCGACCTCTGTGGGATGTGGAGATAAAAGATGTGCGGGAGTTGCCCAGAATAACGCAGGAACAAGGTGTGGAGATAGGAATCATTACCACTCCTGCAGAAGCCGCTCAGGGAGTGGCCGAACTGATGGCTCAAGGGGGGATTCGCTCAATCCTGAATTTCTCCCCCACGAGAATAGTCAGCCCTCAAGGTACTACGATTAGGAACGTGGACTTGATGAAAGAATTGGAGGTTATCTGTTTCTATCTGCCCAAGCCATAAGGCGAACACGTCTAGCCGCGAGAGATGACTTTCCCCGGCCGATGCAGCCAGCGAAAGATCCCCACCAGGTCAATACGCGCAACAGTCTCTACTCTCTGTGAAACCCCCATGGGCAGCAGTATGTCGCCCTTCTTCCTTCCTCCATAACAGTACAACGCCACTTTCTTGTTCTTGCGGATAAACACAATTTCGCCCAGCTTTGCACGTCCCGCCGTTTGCACTCCTACTACATCTCCGGTGAAGAAGTAGGGGCAGAAGCAATCACTCGGTATGAGTAGCGCTGCCTGCACGGCAAGAGCTTCCTCTTCGCTGACAAAGGTCGCGCCGATGCACGAAGTGGGCTTGAAGTCCGGGATGATCTCCGAAGCCATCTCCCAAACGGGCACACCTCGTACGGGATAACCGCCAGTCTCTTCGACGCCGGTAAACCCAAGCATAGCCTCCAGCGAGATTTCAAGTCTGCGGGCAAGAGGTTCCAGGCGATCAAGGCTCGGACGCGCAAGTCCGGTTTCCCAGCGAGAAATGATGCCTTTGCTGACGTTGAGGAGACGAGCAAGCTGCGGTTGGGTAAGCCCTGCTCGTGAGCGCGCGTGGCGAATACGCTCGCCTATACGGCGATAGATATCCATTTCGGGACCCCCCATTTTGCTTCCCCCGACTGTCTGTAGAATAGCAGATTCTGCTGCTAAAGGCAAGGGTCTGCGGTAGCATCACGCCGGAACACCCGGGAGGAGAGCGCTTCTACTCCTGCTTGTCCCAAGAGGGCTCAAAGAGAGCGGAGACACTGGTATCGGAGTGGACGCGGCGAATCGCCTCCGCCAGCAGCGGGGCGATAGAGATCACCTTGAGCTTGGGGGTATGCTTCTCTGCCGGAATCGGGATGGTATCTGTAACCACCATTTCCTTGATCGGAGCATCCTCCAGCCTCTGGCAAGCGTTTTCGGAGAGAACCGGGTGGGTGGCACAAACATATATATCCTTCACTCCGCGCTCTGCCAGCGCCTGGGCTGCCATCATCACAGAGGCTCCGGTGGTTATCATGTCGTCTATCATGATGGCACAATCTCGCTCCAATTCCCCAATTACCTCCATCACCGCCACTTTGTCTACCTCAGGACGGCGCTTGGCGATGATTGCCAGAGGTGAATGCAACCTGTCGGCAAAGGCTCTCGCGCTTCCCACCCCTCCTACATCGGGAGAGACCACAACGACGTCCTTGCCTCCCAGACCTCTTTCCAGAAAGTGGTCGGCGAAGAGCGGTCCTGCCAGTAGATGATCCACCGGGCAGTTGAAAAATCCCTGGATGGACTGCACGTGCAAATCCACTGTAAGCACACGATCAATCCCGGCCACGCCAAGCAGATCCGCAACGAGCTTGGCGGTTATTGGCTCTCTCGGCTTCTCCTTTCTCTCCTGGCGGGCATATCCGTAATAGGGAATCACCGCGGTAACCCGTTCCGGAGAGGCGCGTTTGAGCGCGTCCAGGATGATTAGTAACTCCATCAGATTTTCGCTCGCCGGCGTACAGGTCGGTTGAATTACGAAGACGTCATCACCCCTGACACTCTCGTTGATCAATACGTGAATTTCCTGATCCGCGAAACGAGAGATGTGCAAAGAAGTGAGGCCGACTTGCAGGCGGCTGGCAATATCTGCCGCCAGCGCCGGGTTCGCACTGCCTGTGATTATTCTCAGATCATCAAGTTCCGCTGAATCGCGTTTCATCATTCGTCGCTTTCCGCGCTAGAAGATAGTCTTCTCGGTGTCAGGCTCAAAGAGGTGAGACTTTTCCATATCAAAGACCACTTCCAATGGCTGTCCCACTTCGACAGATGCCTCTGCAGGGAGATTCGCCACAATCGGTGTGTCTTCCGCCAGTAGATAGACATGCATATCATCACCGGTGGGCTCCACCACATCTACCATTAAGCGGGCAGAATTATCTGCCGCCGCCGAGATGGGGCTGCGGGCATGGTGATACAAGTCCTGTGGGCGGATGCCGAATGCGGACGGCTTGCCCTCCAGATGTTTCACCTTGGAGGCGAATTCCTCCGGCAGTCGCAGGTTGATCCCTTTTCCTTCGATATACACTCCGCCATCCCGATTCTGCACTACCACGGGCAGAAAGTTCATGGTAGGGCTACCGATGAATCCTGCTACGAACTGGTTGACAGGATGTCGGTAGAGGGTGATGGGATCATCAACCTGCTGCAGGAGACCGTCTTTCAGTACAGCGATGCGTTCTCCCATAGTCATCGCCTCGGTCTGATCATGAGTCACGTAGATGGTGGTTACACCGAGCCGCCGGTGGAGTTTAATGAGTTCAGCGCGGGTCTGCACACGCAACTTCGCATCCAAGTTCGAGAGAGGCTCGTCCATGAGAAAGACCTGTGCATTGCGCACGATTGCGCGCCCCAGTGCAACCCGCTGTCGCTGCCCTCCAGACAATTGTTTCGGGCGTCGGCCCAGAAGGCTTTGAAGGCCCAGCAGCTGCGCCGTCTCTTTCACCCGGCTCTGGATCTCGGTTTTCGCCACTTTTCGCATCTTCAGGCCGAAGGCCATGTTGTCAAAAACGCTCATATGGGGATAGAGCGCATAGTTCTGAAAAACCATGGCCACATCCCTATCCCGAGGAGAGATGTCATTTACAAGTTTGTCTCCGACCCAGATCTCTCCCGAATCCGGCTCTTCCAATCCCGCGATGATGCGCAGAAGTGTGGTCTTGCCACAGCCGGAAGGCCCCACGAGTATGAGGAACTCTCCATCTTGCGCCTCCAGGCTCACATCACCCACCGCGCATATGTTCTTGAAGTACTTGTTTATTCGGCTTACTTTTACCTGGGCCATTAGTTCTTAGAACCTCCTCCGGCTATGTGCTTCCCTGTCTATCTTGCAGGTAGGTCGTGCTGGGCGGCACTGCTGCCAAAGAGCCGGTCTAAGCCCACCACATCTCTCCAGTCTCTTCGGCAATCAATACCTCCTTCAGGAAGGCCACCGCTTTGCGGAATCCCTCCTCCACGCTCATCAAGGAATCCTCGTGTTCGATGGAGAGAACATCATCATATCCCACCATCCGCAAAGTGGAAATGATGTCTTTCCACACATCCTGACCGTGACCGTAGCCCACGGTGCGGAAGATCCAAGAGCGGTTAATCTCATCCCCATAATGCTTCGTATCCAACACTCCATTGAGAAGGCTGCTGGACTCATAGACCTTGGAGTCCTTGGCGTGGAAATGGAAAATCGCGTCACCTAACGCGCGGATGGAGACTATCGGATCCATCCCCTGCCAGAAAAGATGGCTGGGATCGAAGTTCGCTCCGATGTTCTCTCCGCAGGCTTCACGCAGCCTGAGCATTGTTTCCGTATTATACACCACAAAGCCCGGGTGCATCTCGAAGCATAATCTGACCTTGTGTGTCTTCGCAAACTTGCCTTCCGCTTTCCAATAGGGGATGACCTTCTTCTCCCACTGCCACTTTATGATCTCACTGAAATCATCGGGCCAGGGGCAGGTCACCCAGTTGGGGTGTTTCGCTCTCTCGCTGTCACCCGGGCAGCCGGAGAATGTGACCACCCGGTCTATTCCCAGTTTCTCGGCCAGCAGTATGGTATCTCTCTGGGTCTTATGATGGGCGGCGGCGATACGGCTACTGGGGTGCAACGGGTTGCCATGGCAAGAGAGCGCGGAAAGTGTGAGCCCCCGGTTCTCAATCGCTTTCATGAACTTCTTGCGCTTGGCCGCGCTGGCGAGAAGTGCCTTTGGATTGCAGTGCGCGCCTCCAGGATAATTGCCGGTGCCGATTTCCACCGCCTCTGCTCCGGCTTCGGCGATATAATCCAGCGCCTTTTCCAAAGGCCACTGGCCGAATAGGACAGTGAATACTCCGACTTTCATCTTCTCCTCCTGTGTTGTCTCCAGTAGTGCTGATGGGGTAACAGGACCCTATCAGCCGATGGAAATCTTTACCCAGCGGCGGCTCTTTGCGGATTTCTCCACGGCCTCCAATACTATCTGGTTGCGCAGCCCGTCATAGAAATCCGGTTTCGGGTTCTTCCTGCCGCGCAAAGCCTTAAGGAACTCATACACCATGTGCACGAAAGTATGCTCATAGCCGATGATATGGCCGCCCGGCCACCAGGCCCCGAAATAGGGGTGCACGGTTCCATCGGTCACCAGTATCTTGGTGAATCCCTGCACCTCCGCGGGGGCGGTGTTGTCGAAATATTCCAATTCATTCATCTGCTCGAAGCAGAAGCGAAGGCTGCCCTTGGAGCCGCTGATTTCAAATGTATTATAGTTCCTGCGGCCCGGAGCAAACCTGGAGGCCTCGAATGTACCCATGGCTCCATTGTCAAAGCGAGTCAGAAAGATGGCGGCATCATCCACCGTCACCCGGCCTTTCGCCTTGGAGCGTTTCGCCGCGGCCAATCCTCCCGCAGCATCGGCCAGCTTGGGCCGCTTCTCGATAAAGGTCTTCATATCGGCGACAACTTCGGTTATCTCCCCCACCAGGTAACGGGCCAAATCAATGCTGTGGGCGCCGATGTCACCCAGCGCTCCGGCTCCGGCAAGCCGTTTTTCCAGTCTCCACACGAGCGGGAATTCAGGGTCAACGATCCAGTCCTGCAGGTAGGTTCCCCGCCAGTGATAGATTTGTCCCAGCCGGCCCTCGGCAATCATCTGCTTGGCCAGCACCACCGCGGGGACCCCGCGATAGTTGAAATTGATCATGTGTTTGACCCCGGCCTTCTCCACCGCGGCGACCATCTTCTTCGCTTCGGCCACATTCATCGCCAGAGGCTTCTCGCAGAAGATATGCTTGCCGGCTTTGGCGGCGGCGATGGCGATGGGCGCGTGAGTGTTATTGCCCGTGGAGATGTCTATGACATCAATATCCGGGCGCGCGACCAGTTTGCGCCAATTCGTCTCCACGCTTTCCCATCCCAACTGTTCGGCGGCCTGAGTCACCCCTGCGCGGTTGCGGCCGCACACCGCCTTCATCACCGGCTCCACCGGACAGTCGAAGAATCTGCAAACTTGCCGATAGGCATTACTATGGGTTCTGCCCATGAACTTGTAACCCACCATGCCGATATTGACTCTCTTTGCCATCCTGAATCTCCCCTTTTCGGTTCCGATTGACTGTTGTCCGGGGCGTCAGCCGCCCCCTGCTTTCTTTCAAGCCGCTGTGATGGGATTCCTCTTTTTTGCAGCGAAATTCGATGCGCGAGTGCTTTGCCTGAAAGAAGGATTGCAGCAAAGCAGTGCGGAAATCTACTCCCTGAGAGCAGACATGAAATGCGACAGATGCGGTTATGTGCTGCAGTCCTTTGAAGACGAATGTCCCCGCTGCAAACACAGGGCGGAGCAGAAGTGCGCCATCTGCAACCATCAGGGTATTGTCGGCCGATGTCCCAACTGCCGAAAGATGCTCTGCGCTGAGTGTCTGCCCGCGGCCGGCGGCCTCTGTGTGACCTGCGCTCCCGAGCAGTACACTTCTCCTCAGCCACAGGCGCCTTCGAAGCCTCCCCTGCCCTACTCGGCGGATCTCGACACCTTCAGCCGCGCGCCCGAAGTCTTTATGCAGCGCGCTTCATATTCCACCGACTTCTTCACCAGTGTGAGCCGGGCCTTCACTTTCATCGGCCAGAGCATGCGCATTGCCTTCCGCGACAAGGATATGCTATTGCCTTCTCTCTTCGCCTTCCTTACAAATGGAGCGATTGTTGCAGCGTTCCTTCTGGTGGCTCATTATACGGGTCATCTGCAAGAACTCTTCGAAGGGAATCAGGCGTACGGCCCCGATATTCCCAGGTTCCTGTTGTTTGCCGGCTTGGGTTTCGTCTGTTATCTCGTCACTTACTTCTTCATGGGGATGACGGTGAACTTGGTGAATTCCCGCTTGCGCGGCCGTGACGCGAAACTTGGAGAGGCCTTTGCCGATGCCTTGAAGAATGCTCTCGCGCTTATCTATCTGGCTGTGGCCACTCTGATTGTCACCTCAATTGCTAGGGCGCTGCGTCGCCGCGGCGGGCTGGCCGGCAAAGCCGCGGGTTGGGCAATAGAACGCACATGGATGGTGGCAACCTACCTGCTGGTTCCCATCATCATCCTTGAAGATATATCCTTCGGCGGGGCTCTAGACAGGGCGAAGAATCTTCATTCCGGCAATTTCGTTCCCATTGCTGTGGGCGAGATTGGTATAAGCATTGTCAACGGCGCAATGATCTTTTTGGTGATACTCATCTTCGGCGGCATCGGCGCCTTTCTCTCAGTTGCTGGGCATGGGGCTCTGCTTATTGCTACACTTGCAATCGGAGGCTTGTTTTTCATAGCAACCATCTGCTTCACGGAGTTCGTCCGCACCTCATACTACACCTGTTTGTATCTTTGGGCGGCTGAGAGAGAACGAGTGGGCGACGCGGCTCGCATTCCGACCCCGCTGGCAGCAGCTCTCGCACGCTGAGAATGGACAATTGGTTCAAGGTGAGGCGAAGGAGGCTGCGGGCTTGCTTGCGAGAGGGCGAAATTGACTGATTTTGGCAGGCCGCAGGACGGAAACAAGAGTTTCTGCAAGAGAAGACTTTTCCCCAGCCATGTGGTATAATCCATGGACAAATCAGTCCCTCTCTGCCTTATCAACGCAGAGTCCACGGACACCTGGCACACGAGAAGAGCTTTCCCTGTTGCGATTTGCGTGTGTAAACTCTTAATGGTCCATTGCTGACTATGCGAAGATTTCTGGTCCCCGTATTAGCCATTCTGGTGTGGACTGCGCCGGCCGGGCAAGGCGCGCGAGATGACACTCCCGACCAGAGTGACCTTCAGCAGCAGCTGGATGTAATGGCCCGAAAGAAGGCTTCCATCCAGAGCGAGCTGAGGATTGTAAAGAAGAAGCAGCGCGCCATTGATGCTCAAGCCTCCACAGCGGCAAAGAAATACAAGAAGACACGCCGCCTGCTATCGAATATCTCTCAGCGGTTGACAGCAGGGCGAAAGGATTTAAGGGAGGCACGGCGGTCTCTCGCAGACAGTGAATCCAGGCTCGAGCAGCATGAAGAGTCGCTTGGGGAGAGGCTGGAACTCATCTATCAGCGAGGTGAAGTAGGTCTGCTGGAGATACTCTTTCAAGCCAGCAGTTACACTGACCTCCAAAATAGGCTCTATCTGCTGGATCAGTTCATGGCCCAAGATGCGGTCCTGCTGGCGGAGTATGAGGAAGCCTGTCGACAAAGGGCTATTGCCGCCAATAGAGCAGCCGAACACCTGGAGTACATTGAATCCCTCAAGGAAAACGCAGCTGAGAATCATGCTCGAGCGGTTAAAGAACGTAAAGACACCGCTTACCTGAAGCAGCGTATCTACCAGCAACGGGTAGTATGGGAGCGGGCTTTGGCTGAACTGGAGCAGAACTCCAGAGAGGTGGAAGCCCTGCTGCAGAGACTCCAAACGACGAAAACGGGCAGAGAGCGGCTCTCCCAACCCTTCACAGGCAAGTTCAAGCAACCTGTTGAAGGGCGCATCAGTTCCGGTTTCGGATACCGGACTCATCCCATCTTCAAAGTTCGTAAGATGCACACCGGGGTGGACATCGCCGCCCCCCATCGTACTCGGATACGCGCAGCCGCCGCAGGACTAGTCATTCATGCAAAGCGATGGGGAGGCTATGGCAAATGTATACTCATTGACCACGGCGGCGGACTGGCCACCCTCTACGCCCATTGCTCCAGCCTCGCCGTGTCTGTCGGCGAACGGGTTAAGCAGGGCCAGGTAATAGGGCGTGTTGGTTCTACCGGTATTTCCACCGGTCCGCATCTGCACTTCGAGGTGCGCCGCAACGGTAAGCCGGTTGATCCCCAAATTCGATAGAACCAGGGTTTATGTTCATAGAGACTCCCAGAGTTGTATCCAGACTTGTTTATATTCAGGAGGATTTATGGTATAATGACGCCGGCTAAGTATCAGTATCAAGGCTAATCGGCAGTGCGAGCTCCTCTCTGTTTTCCTTGCGACCGAAATTGCCTGAGTGATCTGGTTGTATTTTGAGGGCCACAAAACACCCACCCGGGTGAGAACCTTTGGTAAGATAGAATTCCCACATCCTTCCGAAGCGCAAGCACTCCCTTGTGGATTACATAAGCGAGATCTGATTGGGACAGCGGGAGTACTCCGATACCGGGACTGTCTGAAGAGGCCCCGGCCGATCCAAAGAAACACGCAAATAGTCGGCCGAGCGAAGATTTCTCCAAATTCATTTTTCCGGCCGTTCATTCTGCAATGTTTGTATGCGATATGTCATGTGTGATAGCTCGATTATGCGGGAGTAATTCGATGCTCCCAACGATTCCTTAAGGACCCGCCTCAGGCGGGCCAGGAGGCTATGAGTGTGCCTATAGAGCTAGCGGAACTGGAAGCCAAGACTGTTGAAGAACTTCAGGAGGTAGCCAAAGAGTTCGAGGTGGCCGATGCAGACAACCTCGACAAACACGATTTGGCCATCAAGATTCTCCAAGCCCGTGGAGAGCAAGAAGGCCAGATGGTGTCCGAAGGGGTACTGGAGATCCTTTCCGATGGATGGGGATTCCTGCGTGTGGGGATGAACTATGCCCCCAAGCATAAGGATATCTATGTCTCTCAATCCCAGATAAAGCGCTTCGCGCTGAAAACCGGTGATGCCGTGCTTGGGTATGTGCGCCCTCCCAAAGAAGGCACGCCGGAACGCTACCTCAGCCTCCTCCGCGTGGAAGCTGTCAATGGTGATTCACCGGACACATCTCGTAACCGCGTCCATTTCGATGACCTGACTCCCATCTATCCCACGAAGCGGCTCCGCATGGAGACCACTGCGAAGAACATCTCCGGCCGCTTCATTGACATTATCGCCCCCATCGGCATGGGTCAGCGCGGAATGATAGTCTCTCCGCCGAAGGCGGGCAAAACCACCCTCCTCAAGCAGATCGCCAATTCCGTGACCACCAATCACCCCGAGGTGGTGCTGATCGTACTCTTGATTGACGAGCGCCCTGAAGAGGTAACCGATATACGCCGTTCAGTGAAAGGAGAGGTGGTAGCCTCCACCTTTGATGAAACTCCCGAAAACCACCTTCGCATCCAAGAGATCGTCTTGGAAAGGGCGAAGCGACTGGTGGAGCGCGGAAAAGATGTGGTCATCCTGCTGGACAGCCTCACCCGGCTGGGAAGGGCATCGAACCTTACTGTAGCCCCCAGCGGCCGAACTCTCTCAGGCGGCCTTGATCCAAGCGCGCTGATAAGACCCAAGCGATTCTTCGCCTCCGCCCGCAACATCGAAGAGGGCGGAAGCCTCACCGTCATAGCCACCGCGCTGGTGGACACCGGAAGCCGCATGGATGACATGATCTTCGAGGAGTTCAAGGCCACCGGCAACATGGAACTTGTGTTGGACCGCAGCCTCGCCGATCGCGGTATTTTCCCCGCGATTGCCGTCCAACGCTCCGGCACCCGCCATCAGGAACTGCTATTCACGAAAGAGGAACTCCAGCGGGTTTGGCAGATTCGCAAAGTCCTCAACCACCTGGAGGGAGGCCAAGCAACCGAGCTTCTCCTCACCGGCATCAACAAGACCTCCTCAAACAAGGAGTTCTTGAAGTGGGTGGAAAAGGAATTGCGTTCCTGAGCGGGAGAGAACTTGACGCGCTGCCGGCTCTCACACTCTAAACCAGTGTACGGATAGAGAATATGGCTACCGTCCCCATGAGGTCGGTCACAGTGATAGGGCTATCCAGTGACCTCCAACGGCGCGGGGAAACAGTTGCCACGCACGCTTTGCTCCTGCAGGACGACCTGCAGCGGCGCTTTCATCTCCCCATAGGGCCTTGCGAAGCGCTCGGCATAAAACTGGCGCTGGAAAATGAGTTGATCAAAAGGCCCATCACCCATGATCTGATTCTCAGTGTTCTGACTCAGCTCAAGGCAGAAGTAGAACATGTGCTTATCGAGCCTGCGGGCAAGCGATGGAGGGCACGAGTTTCGGTACGCACTCCTTCCGGTTCTTATATGATCGAAGCCAGCCACGGAGATGCCATAGCACTGGCGCTTCGCGCGAATGCCGCCATCCTGGCCACAGAAGAGGTCATCACCGGAGAGCCGGATTTCCAGAGTTGAATCTTGGCGATAACAAATTGGAGAAACCCATATGGTCATTGTCATGGAGCGCGGGGCCGATGCGGCTCAGGTGCGGACTGTAATTGAAGAAATCGAACGCGCAGGATTCCGCGCCTTTGTGAACCCGGGCGTGGAGCGCAAAGTCATCGCTCTGTTGGGCGCAATGGATGTGCAAAAGGCGCAACTGGCCGATCATTTCGCCGCGCTTCCAGGTGTAGAGCGGGTAAGCCGCATCTCTGAACCTTACAAACTGGTTGCTCGCGCCAGTCAACCGGAGGGAACCAGGATTCAGATTGGGCGGGTCTGTATCGGAGGTCCCGCGCTGACCATAATCGCGGGGCCCTGCAGCGCGGAAGATCGCGAGCAGGCACTGGAGATCGCGCAAATCGTAAAGTACGCCGGGGCGAATATGCTCCGCGGCGGGGCGTTCAAGCCCCGCACCTCACCGTACAGTTTCCAGGGCCTGGGAGAAAAGGGGCTGGAGATACTGGCCCAGGCGAAAGAGGAAACCGGCCTTCCTCTTGTGACCGAGGTCATGGAGGTGGATGAAGTCGAACTGGTGGCGAAATACGCAGATATGCTCCAGATTGGCGCGCGAAATATGCAGAACTTCAGGCTCCTACAGCGGGTGGGCGGGATAGACATGCCGGTCCTGTTGAAGCGCGGGCCCGGCTGTCGCGTGCGTGACTTGCTGATGGCTGCGGAGTATATCATGGTGGAGGGCAATCACCAAATCGCATTGTGCGAGCGCGGCATCACCACCTTCGAGGATTCCACCCGCTATACCCTTGACATCAGCGCAATTCCCGTCATCAAGCGCCACAGTCACCTTCCTGTAATCATTGACCCCTCCCACTGCGCCGGAGAATGGCGTTATGTCAACCCACTTGCGATGGCGGGAGTGGCTGCGGGCGCGGATGGATTGCTCGTAGAGGTACATCCCGACCCCGCCTCCGCTCTTTCGGATGGCCCCCAGGCGCTGAAGCCTGAGCGATTCCGCGCCCTGGTGGCAGATGTTGCGCGTCTCGCCAATGTGTTGGGCCGCACTCTTTCCTCGCCCAAAGAAACTTGATGCATAGGGCGAAAGCCGACATGCCAAATGACAGCGGGCAAGAAATCAATCGTGCCCCCTCCCCTGCTCCGGTCTCTGATGACGATCCCTTTAGCCGTATCGCCCCCTTCTATGACCAACTCATGGCCTCTATCCCTTATTCTGAATGGGTGGATTATATCGAGAAGGTCATGGCGGCTCGCGGATTCAAACCTACAAGAGTATTAGATGTGGCTTGTGGCACCGGTACGGTCGCTATCATTTTGGCCCAGCGAGGTTACTGTGTGGGCGGCGTGGACTGCTCGTCGGCCATGCTGGAGGTGGCGCGAAAGAAAGCCGCTTCCGCAAACATCGAGATCCCCTTTTACTGCCAGAATGCGGCGCAACTGAAATTGAAAGAGAAGTTCGATCTCGCCGTATGCCTTTATGACAGTTTCAACTACATCCTAGAGGAAGAAGAACTGCTCGCTGCATTTCGCGGTGTGAGGCGCTCTCTTCAGCAAGGCGCAGCCTTCCTGTTTGATCTTAACTCCCTCCATTCTTTCCAGGCCGAACTTTTCACCCAGAAAAGCCCCCCCAATGCAGAGATGCGCTATGAATGGAAAAGCCGCTTTGACGCCGTCGCAGGCCTAGCTGAAATCGAGATGTATTTCGAGCCTCCTGGTATGGAACCGTTCCGGATTGTACACTGCCAGCGTGCGTATCCTGCTGAAGACATAATAAGCCTGCTTCGTCGNNATTTTCTACCTCGCCAGAAAGCCCGAAGCCTCGAAGACACCCTGAATGCGGACGAAATCCGCGCTTGCTCCAGAGTCAGCCCAGCCCGTAATCCACTTTTTTAGGCTAAGACAGACGAAAAAAGGCTGGTTTCTCTATATATAATATGGGGCAAAATCCTGACGAAGGCCTCATCCTGGGATGTGGGCCGGTTACCTGCTGTCCCACAAACTGAAACATTATGCCTGCGGCGAAGTCGCCAGTAAGTTGTTCAAACTGGACGGACTTTGCTATGGCCTGATGCCATCGGGCACATAGAACAGACTCTGACAAAAAGAAAGGAAGATCATGAGAAGAGCGATTCTGTTGGCATGTGTTGTGGCTACGGTGGCGGCGGTAGCGGCATCTTCGCTGGCGCAGCCCAAAGCATCGAGTCTGAAATCGGCGCAGGGCAAGTCATCAATGAGCGGGGAACTTCCCATTTCAGTCACTGTTGATCCCCGCGTGGAGTTGATGAGCATCATCTTTCGGCTGACGGATAGTTTCGAATACGCACAGGGCCGTGTTGATTCCTATACGGCAGATGTGGACGAACACTTCGGGCCTTACAAAGAACACCCGGTGGTGCAGTTGGCCGTCAGACTCCGCGAAACTCGCGGCGTGAGTTTCGATGCGCCCATGTCAATGGCGGTACACCTTACTGACGGATACACTCTGCAGGAGAAGATCCCCTTCGATCCTCACCCTGAGAATCTCGATAAACGCTGGCATCTGGAGGAAGCCCGCGAGTTCCTGGAAAAGGCGAGGCAGTTCGTAGAAGACACCGACTTCCAGGAGTTCATCGAGGCCCACCAACCGCTTTATGACCGGGCCACCGGGCGCATGAAGGAAATGCTCAGT
>JABAOF010013643.1_pt1 | contig 34536 bp, 39 predicted proteins | sample 7062171 | NCBI WGS metagenome assembly JABAOF01 (sample SAMN14538628, study PRJNA623070) | marine sediment metagenome | biome: marine biome [ENVO:00000428]; feature: marine pelagic biome [ENVO:01000023]; material: deep marine sediment [ENVO:00002113] | place: India: Gulf of Khambhat ...
CCCTGGCAGGAGTGATCCATCGTAAAGGTCGAGATTTCTATTTCACTTCGCCGATCTTTACCCAAATATTGCAAAAAACCTATGATTTGGATTACCTCTTACGCAAAGTCGAGGATGAAGGCGTATGAGCGATCCTGATTACGCCCTCGAGGTTCCCATCACTGTCCGATTCCATAGCCAGGCGATAGACCAGATCATTCGCTGCGTCGAGGATGGCACCTATTGTGCTTTGCTCGGTCCGCGTCTTTGCGGTAAGACCGTTCTCTTGCGCTTCGTGGAACGAATACTGACTGATTCGCTGGGATGGACCTGCCTTTATATCGACTTACGGGAGATCAAAGCCTCTACACTGCAGGGTTTCTTCGCTGATTTGATTAACAAAGCGGCGCAAGGCATTCACCAGCAAACGGGAAAAGGTTTCCCCCAACCCGAGTCGCGTCTGGCGAGTAGCGTAGTTTTCCGCGGGTACTTGTTAGAGGGTTTGGACGCTTTGCAGCGGGATTTGGTTTTGATCATTGATAACTTGGACGCCATACCAACCGATCTGGTACAAGCCCTGCTGACTTCCTTACGAGCGGCTTTTATGGATCAACAATCTCTAAACTACCATATTACGGTGGTGGTCTCCGGAGCACTCAGCTTGGCAACCCTCACTTTGGGTGAATCTTCGCCTTTCCGGGGAATCGCGCGGCGTGTGTTTGTGGGCGATCTTACTGAAAAGCAGAGCCGTGATTTGATCGCGGAATACCTTGCAGCTGAAGGTGTCGACTTCACCCGGCAGGCTCAGGAACGCATGCTCAGCGCGACCAGAGGCGATGCATACCTGATTCGTGAGCTGTGCCAGCGTTGTGTGGAAGCGGTACCCACTGGGCCTAATCCTCGCCTGGGTGCAAATAAAGTAAACCGAGTTACGCGTGCCTTTCTGCGAAGCGATGTCTATCAATACGCACCACTTCTCGATGCGATTCGCTTGATCGAGGAGAACCCGGAGTTGTTGCGCTGCATTTTAATGCTCCTGGAACGGGATACAATCCCCAAAACCGATCTTCCTCTTCCGTTATCACCAGATCTGGATCCCCTCTACATGACCGGAGTCGTCGAACAGGTCGATGGCCATTCGTATCGGCTGCAGAACTCGATTTACCGGCAATTCCTTGCTGAGCACTTCCGACCAGGAAGAGTGGGACATATCCTCTCTATGGTTGGTCTATGGGATGAGGCCCTCGATTACCTTGAAGTCGGTGTTAAAAGTGGTGATTCGCAGTCTCGCACCGATTTGCTTCCGGCGATCATACAGTCGATGTATGCCGCCAATGATCTCAGTCAGGCGGCTTACTTTTTAACACGTGGCCTGCTAGCCGGTTTTGGTACTCGTGAGATTCAAGTATGGTATGCCCTGCCGGGAGAAAATCGCCTCCGTCTCATCGGCTATGCGGGCGAGAACGTTGATCCAGCGTTGTGGTCCAGTCCCGAGATGGATCTCAAGGATGATCGCTTGGAGGCGCGCGCTTATCGCCAGGCTACAGTCTTGCGTGGAGGCGAAAGCCAGAAAAGTATCCAGCGTGCCATCCCGTTGATCATTCCAGGTCGTGATCCGGTGGGGGTTGTGATGGTCAAGGACGAGTTGATCAGCAACCAAATCGGTGAACAACATGAGCGCGATCTGCAATTAATCGGCTTTCTGAACCAGGCCGCGCGCGCGTTACAAACGGTTGGCATTCGTCGTGAAGAGTTGACCCTGGCAGGACGCATGCAAGCTAATTTGTTGCCCGAGATGCCCCCAAGTGCGCCCGGCTGGCAGATCACCGCCACCTGGAGGCCCGCACGCGAAACCTCAGGGGATTTCTATGACTTCATCGAATTCAGCGATGGGCGCATCGGATTGGTATTGGCAGATGTGGCTGACAAAGGTATGGGGGCAGCTTTATACATGGCTCTCAGCCGAACCCTTCTCCGCACATATGCCAACGAGTACCCAGACAAGCCCGCATCTGTCTTGCGCATGGCTAATCAGCGTATCCTGGCGGATACTCATGGCGGCCTCTTTATCCCCATCTTTTATGGTCTACTAGATCCAAGCAGTGGGATTCTGACTTACTGTAACGCTGGACACCATCCACCTTACCATCTTAGGATAAACAAGGGAGAAAAACCTGAAGAGCTCTCCCGTACCGGTATACCCTTGGGCGTTTCACTCGAAGCTAGCTGGGGTGAAGAAGTTCTTCGTATAGCCCCGGGTGATCTTTTGCTACTATACACGGATGGGGTTGTAGACGCCCACAACCCCGATCAGGAGCTTTTTGGTGTTAGCCGCATGCTGGAGATCGCGGTTTCTCTGAAGCACAGATCAGCCCGTCACGTGCAAGATGCGATACTTTCCGAAGTGCGAGCTTTTGCCGAAAATGAGCCGCAATTTGATGACCTCACACTGGTTTTAATCATGCGGGAACAATAGGCAATCGGCGGAGAGGCTTTAGATTCATCTGAGGATCATAATCCGCCGGTTGCATCTGTAGATGGTGAAAACGCATTCCAATCCATCTCATTTTATACGGGGAAACTATGAATGTAGCAGAAACTCCTTGGGGGAAGGACATTAAAAGCAATCCGCTTGTTTGGTTGCTGGAGGACGATGCCGAGAATCCAGGAGCGCGCTACTTTGCGCTGCGTGACCTATGTGATCTGCCAGAGGATCACGCTGAGGTAAAAATCGCACATCAATCCGTCATGCGCAGCGGTCCGGTCCCAGTCATCCTGGATGCGCAGGCGACAGAGGGATATTGGGTCAAACCGGGTCCTGGCTACAATCCCAAGTACAGAGCCACAGTCTGGTCTGTGATCTCTCTCGCACAACTGGGTGCCGACCCTGAAGATCCGCACGTCCGTCGCGCCTGCAGTTACCTTCTCGAAAATGCTGTTGCAAAGACAGGCACTTTCTCAATGACCGGGACTCCATCTGGGACAATCTACTGCTTGGTCGGCAACTTGATCGCTGCGTTGATAGATCTTGGTCAATGGACCGACCCCCGATTGCAGGCGGCGTTAGAGTGGTTGGCCCGCGCAACGACCGGTGAAGGGATGGCCTCAACTGAGGAGAAGCAAGCGTCACTACGTTATCTGAAGTCCGGCGTATGCGGTCCGCTCTTTGCATGCTCGGCGAACAACACATTCCCTTGCGCTTGGGGTGCTTTGAAAGTCATGCGTGCCTTCAATCGGATCCCCGAGCGTTCTCGCTCACCGCTTGTTCATCAAGCGATCGAGGTGGGCGTCAGTTTCCTGTTCAGTCGCGATCCGGCCCAAGCCGATTACCCCATGGGTTGGAGCGAGAAGCCCAACCGCAGTTGGTGGAAAATGGGTTACCCGAACTTCTACATATCCGATATATTGGAAATCCTGGAGGTGCTGAGCGCGCTTGGTCATGGCAGAGACAACCGCCTCGACGCTGCCTACCAACTTCTCATCGAGAAGCAAGACGAGCAGGGTCAGTGGCCTCTGGAGTATACCTACAACGGCAAGACATGGGTTGACATCGAGGAAAAAGGGAAACCGAGTAAGTGGGTGACTTTGCGAGCTTTACGAGCGATTAAAAACCGCACCCTTGGCGATCTCATCTGAGATCACGCCTTCTCATCCACTCCCAACAATTCTTCTTCCTTCGGCCTGAACTTGATCCACATCACAGGCAACATGAGCAATGTAGCCACAATGGGGAAATAAAAAGGTAGCCGGGGCGTGAAACGCTCCCACAGCATGGCGCCGATATAAGGCGCTGGTAATGAAATTAGACCGATACTGGTGGTGAACAATCCGAACGCTGTACCTCTTAAACGCATCGGTACCACCTTCGAGATTAACGAGTTATAAGCCGGCTCGATCAACGCACTACCGAAGCCGAACAGCGCCCACACAACCGCAAACCCAATGAAGACCCGGCTATTCAAAAAAACTGCCATCGCTGCCGCGATCAAACCAAAACCAAGAACGATCCCTAGTCGCTCACCTTTCTTGTCTGACAACCAGCCAGCAGGCATCAGAAACAACATCGTAACAATCGAATGAATGGATGACAACCAGCCTATCTCGATATTGGTGAGGCCCATGAAATTCTGCATGTAGAGTGGCAACAATTGAAACGCCATATTAGAGGTCACATCTCTCACACCATCAGAGATGAATATCCAAGTCACAATGCCACCCGCTAAGACAAGTCCACCCATCGCTGCCAAGCTGGATCTCAACTTTGCTAGCGAAGGTTTTTCTGATGTCTCACTCGTCGCCCGCACAGCTTCCCGCGCCATCAACAACCGGATGACGGTCGCCGCGCCATAAAGCGCGCCGGCGACAATGAACATCACCTTGAAACCCCAGGTTTGCGAGACATAGCCCCCGATCGGAGGGCCAACGATCCCCACAATCATGAACAACGCATGCGCCATGCCATAGACCCGACCACGAGACTCGTCCGTTGACTCCTCAGAAATAAACGCCATATAGCTGGGAGCGACAAAAGAGCTCGCCATTGCGCCCGTCACGGTCGCGATCAATAACCATTCCCAGGAAGGAGCAAATATATACACAAAATAACCAAGGACACCACCAACGCTGCCAATGGCGATCGCTTGTAGGCGTCCGATAGCGTCCGACAGCCATCCTCCGAAGATTTGGAAAGCTAGCGGCGCAACGGCTCCTATCGTGAAAAACAATCCAACCTGAGCTATACCAGCCCCCAATTCCTGCACATACAGCGGTAACAACGGTCTAAACATCTGTCCGGAGATATTCGCCAGAATCATCGTCCCCATGAACAGTAGCNNAGTAGCAATCGACGCGTCATTAATGATGTCGTTCTTGTTTCCATAAGTTTCCAAACCCAAAGGTCAAGTTCGAGTCAACGCCAGGGGTAACTCAGAAAGAAAGGAGGGAAAGCCTTAGGTGAAGAGCCTGCTCTCAGCGGTTCTCCTCCCCCCGACCTCGATGAAAACTGTAAGTTCAGCCTTCCCATTCAGAAGTTGAACGTGAGAATTGTAATCGAAAATCGACCACCTTGGTAAGGAGGTACTCCGTATGCATATGATTGTTCCTCAGTCATCCATCCCTTTATCGGTTGACAGCCTGGAGCCGCCTTCCTACAATGTGAGCGGCGTTCTAGGATTTGCTGCAGGAGAGGACATGATCGACCCTGAACAAATGTCCAATGCTTTCGGCCTCAACCTAAATATCATTCGAATGCAGACAGAAAACCTGACACACGAAGACAGCCTCTTGCAACCCCCTTTCCGCAGCAATTGTCTGAATTGGGTGCTGGGCCACATCGCCACGAACCGAAACCGCGTGTTAACCGCGCTCGGCGAGGAGCCCGTCTTGAGTGAGGAAGAAGCCGCCCGATATGAGGCCGGTTCGGATCCAATTAAGGGAGAGGAGGAGGGCATCCTCACACTGGTCATGTTACTCGCCGCACTTGAACACGCCCAAGAGAACATCGCTACAGCGCTGGGACGGATAACGATCGAGGAATTGGCAAGTGAAATTTAGGTTGGAGATCGTACCATGACATTGGGGCAACGTCTCTTTGGGCTGTACTTTCACGAGACCTATCACACCGGTCAAACAGAAACCTTGCGACAATTAGCAGGGATGGATGACAAAATTATTTAACGCTGAATGTGCTCACCAAACCCAAACCTGAGAAAGGCGACGGAATGTGAGCCTTACCCTCACTCCGCAGAGACTCTTTTCAACTGAAACCGGTTTTTATAAAGAGGGGCCAGAGAAAACAAGAGCAAAAGCGCGAGACCTCCTTCGACAAGCTCAGGGTTCCTTCGCGTAACACATTTGATGTAACGAATCCTCCATCAAAGGAGAATGCTATGACCCAAACTTCAACCAACCATTATATTTATGTATTTGATCCGATACGCCCAGAACTGGTCACCGATCCGGATTCATGGACGGAAAAAGATGAGCAGATCGGTGAAAGGCACGCAATCTACCTGAAACAAGCCACGGAGAGAGGAACGGTCCTATTAGCGGGGAGATCGCTAGATGGTTTGGGGCCGGCGGTCGTGGTTCTTGAAGTCGACTCGGAGATCGAAGCCCAAAGGTTCATGGAAGCAGATCCTTTCGTCGCCGAGGGACTCATGCGAGCAAGTCTACATCCATTCCGCGCTGCATTCATGAGAACTTGAAGAGGCTTTGATCGTCCAAACTCAGATCTCGCCCGTCACGATATGGAGCTCTTTCAGTTCTCCCTTGCTTAGGATGGAGAGCTTGATCTGCGAACCGGGTGGGTGCTCCGCAAGCAAGCGATGGAGGTCGTCCACGTTGGCCACTTTATCCCCATTCAATGCGTAAATCAGATCGCCCCGATGCAATCCTGCTCGATAGGCTGGACCCTCCTTTTCTATCGAAACGGCTTCGATCGCGGTCAAACTCTCTGTGTCTAAAAGGCGCTGAAGACGCCGGTCGATAGGCCTCACCTGCCCAGCGAGACCCAGGTAAGCTCGGCGGACTTTGCCTCGCGTGAGCAATTCGCCCACCACCCACTTCGCAGTGTTAACTGGCACGGCGAAACTGATTCCCTGCGCCATGAATATCATCGCCGTATTTAGACCGATCACTCGACCACGGCTATCAACCAAAGGACCACCAGAATTCCCTGGATTGAGCGGAACATCGGTTTGAATGACATTTTCGATCAGCCGACCTGACTGACTCCGCAATGACCGGCCCAGGGCGGATATCACACCGGTCGCCACAGTGCTCTGGAAGCCGAGTGGATTCCCGATTGCGATGACCAATTGACCCACGCGCAAGGACTCAGAATTTCCTAGTTCTGCGACGGGTAGATCATTTGCCTCCAAACGCACCACCGCTAGGTCTGTCGCGATGTCTGTGCCCATGATCCTTGCGGGTACGGTTCTACCATCCGTCAAACTAACCTCCAGAGACTTTGCATTTTCCACCACATGGTGATTCGTAAGCACGAAACCATCCGGGGCGATCACGACACCGGAGGCAGATCCCCCTTGGAACCTCCGCCTTTGCCTTCCATTCTTGACATTGATGCTCACCACTGCCGAGCCTACTTTTTCAACCACTCCAACCACTGCGCGCGAGAACGCGTCTAATAGATCCTCCTTTTCGGGTCGTGGTTCAGCTTCTAGGCTGTGTCCTTCCCGTACCTCTCCCTCAAATACAAGTAATCTGTTCATAATGTTCAATCCTTCTTCAATGACCATGAAAACACAGGGCTGCGCCACGAAGATCGGTCATCTATCCTGATTCAGCCTCTACGCATCCATTATTGGGATCGAGCCATTGCGGCCAAGTTTCTCCCTCAGGAATGCCTTGACCTCATTCACGGGCACCGCCATTCCTACATCAGGACCGGCCATCATGGTATTCACGCCCACCAGCCTGCCATGTACGTCCACTAAGGGACCACCTGAGTGGCCTGGTCGAAGGTGCAAGCTGACTTGGATCAGATCTCTTCCCAATCCGGCCATCTCCGGAGGAATGCCAACGTCGATCACCACGCCCATCGTGGCCGCGCCTAACACACCCCATGGGTGACCGACCGCTATTACCAAATCTCCAGGATTCAGAGCTTTTGAGTTTCCTAATTCCATCGCTGGTAGATCGCTCGCCTCGACGACAAGCGCAGCCAGATCACGACTTTTATCGCGAGCTATTGTCCGTGCCGGAAGGATACGCTCATCCGGCAAGGTCACCTGCAAGGATTTATGCCTCCCCCCGGTCACATGGGCGTTACTGATGATCAGTCCTTCAGGATGCCAGATGGTTCCTGCTCCAACACCATGGTTACCGGCATTAATACACACTACACCATTCCGTGCCCGAGATACGAGCCACTCTAAATCATTGTTTAAATGATGGATTTCCCACACCGCGATCCCTCACATCAATCTCGCTCACCGACCGTAATCATCAATTCTTGGATTTGACCACCACGCAGGATTTGCAGTGGGATTTCAACGCCGACAGTTTTCTCGTCGAGGTGTTCCAACAGGTCATCAAGATGTCGTATCGGCTGATTGTTGAAAGAGACAATCGTGTCTCCGAGGACCAAGCCTCCCCTTCCCGCTGGACTGTCCGGATCAACCGACACCAATAAGATTCCGGTCTCTTGGTCAAGCTCCTTGGCCAGATCACCTGGTAGCCGCGCCGCTTGCCCACCAACACCAAGGTAGCCCCTGCGAACGCGACCATGGGCTAACAACGCTTCAACGACCCGCTGCAGGGTAGGGTGTGGGATTGACATACTGATTCCACGCAACAAAGCTGAGGTATTGAGCCCCAGCCCTTCACCCTCTGCGTTCAATAAGAGTCCTCCAGAGAAGCCAGGGTACATCACCACATCCGTTTGTAAGTAACGATCGATCTGACCTCCCGCCGGAGTGCGCCAATTTTCATTCAGCGCGCTGACAATACCGAGGGTCGCCATCACGCGCTTTCCCGGACGACCAAGGGCTAACACCAGATGTCCAACGCGCAAATCGGAAATGGCTGCCCAAACCGGTGCGATTAGCCCGTCCGCCTCAGCGCGCAATAGCGCCAGATCTGTAGATCTGTCACGGCCAAGCAGGTTTGCTGTAACCACCTTGCCGTCAGGAAGACCAACGCGGATGTCCTCATCTCGCTTAACGATGTGATTCGCGGTCACGATGACACCGTCCCGATTCCATACGATGCCACTGGCAGGCAGGCGACGCCGAGCCTCAATCCGGACCAAGCTCTGATCTCCCGATTGCACCGTTTTCGCCAATGCGTTTGATAAGTTTGACAATGCCTCCATATGAATATCTCTCCTTTTGCTGTTCAACAGATTCTCCACTCGATGAGAAGTGGCGTCATCCCCAAGAATATCGCAAGGGTGTCGTGGCCACATCCTCCATACGATTAGGTAGGAACTGTCAAAACGAGGGAGGCTAGAGAGTGATCAATCCGAGCCGCGCAGCCCGTACCGCCGCTTCCGTGCGGCTTTGGGCGCCTAGCTTGCGGAAGATCGCGTTGACATGAAACTTGACCGTGTACTCGCTGATCCCCAAACGCTGGGCGATGGCTTTATTGGTAAGCCCCTCAGACAAAAGCGAAAGGACATCAAGTTCCCTTGATGTAAGTTCTTCAAGTGGGAACGGTCGTTCCTGTTCTTTGAAGATGGGGAGCCCTTCTGATAGATCCGAGTCACTAACAAGAAGCCCTCGGATGACGGCGCGCACTGCAATAGCCAGGGTCTCCCCCGGCGTTTCCCTTTTGAGAAAACCGCGCGCGCCGGCGACATAGGCATCCGGTGTTTCCATCTCGTTAGGCAAGAGAGCCACTACTGGAAACTCCTCGCTACTCACCTCTGCGAGCCGTTCAAAACTATCAGAGGGTTCCCACCCTAGATCCCAAACCACCGCATCGGGTTGATAGGTTATCAATGCCGCTTCAATATCTTCGTCCTCGGATATCTGACCGACGACTTGAATATCTTCATCGTCTTCCAGCAACCGTTTCAATCCGGCTCGAGCTAGCGGATCATCCGCCACAACCACCACTCGGATCTCTCCCGAGATCAACATCCTTGTTCCCCTTTATCTAAAACCGAGAACAAACAAGCGCATTGTGCAATCTGAAGAAAGTCACATCCGGTAGGGGAAGAGGTGCATGTACAGGGAGTGGGTTTTGCCCACATCCCGCACCCATTCTCTTTCACCCATCTGCGATTCACCCTATCATGTCAACAGTAGAAACGTATAAGAAAATCCGAAGTCCTGCGGACTTCGGAAATGTGCTTCAAACCCAAACGAAAACCCGGCTCGCAGATCGGAGAATTTAAGTATCTTCCGCAGTGTGTTCTCCTCCTTCAACGATTTCTTCAGACTCAACCTCCTCACCCTGCTCCGGCACGGGTCCCAAGTCGAGATCTAATTCCTCCTCCATTGTGATCTTACCTCTCAAAAAGGCTCCCTCCTGGGTCGAGAAGGACATCGTGACGACATCCCCCCAGACCCGACCGGTGCGGGTGATCTCGACCTTGTTGGCGGTGATATCGCCTTTGACTGATCCTGCTACGATGACCGTCATGGCTCGGATATGCTCGCAAGTCACCCGCCCCCTCTCACCGATCACGACCAGGCCACGCAGTGCAATCTCGCCATCAAAAGCGCCTTCAATACGCACTCCACCCGTTCCACTGACCTGCCCCTGCCAGGCGATGCCTGGTCCAAACACGGAGTCCACCCGTTCGGAGATCTTTTCGGAGGTAGCGGTTATATCATTCTTCCTACGAAACATCGTGCCTCCAAGTCTGTCTCCAGCGGAGGAAGCTCTGGGGATGAGGGCCTGTCAATGAGATAGGTCCCCTCTACCCTGTGAGAGAGGGTTAGGGTGCGGGGAGATCCTACCGCTACATCCACTCTCACCTCTGCCCTCTCCCTGAAAGGAAGAGGGAGATAAGTTACAGGTTTTCCTCAGAGGTCTCTTACCGCTGGCACGCCACCGGCCTTCTCCGCTGCCATCACGGCACGAACAATGGCCTGGGCAACCACCTCTGCAGCGTACGCACCAACCACGCTGACATCGACCTTCTTTCTCCCCGTTGACAACGCGAAGATGGTATCACCATCGTGCATCGTGTGCGCCGGGCGTACAGCCCGCGCGATCCCGTTGTGTGCCATTTGTGCTACCTTGTTGGCTTCTTCCTTGGTCAGACCGGCGTCCGTCGCCACCACACCGATAACACTGCTACCTCGTGACATAATACCTAACGCAGTCCTGCCGATCCTGCTTTTCATCGCCTCTAGGGTATCGACAAAAGGTCCTTCCCCCCCGACATGAATCGGTCCCACCTTTGCCGGTCGCGTTCCGGCCAGGATCGTGCCTGTTGTTGGCTCAATCACGTCACCAAATGGATTGGCCACCACGATCGCGCCTACAACCGCCCCGCCCCCCAAATCGGTGCTAGCGGTTCCGATCCCAGATTTCATCGCACCCGCAGGTCCTAGTAGTTGACCGGTTGTAGCACCCATCCCAGCCCCAACGTTGCCCTCCACAGGAGGGTCATCTGAAGCTGCCTGACATGCGAGATACCCCATCTCGGCATCCGGTCGCACATCCGATTTACCTACATGTAGATCAAAGATGATGGCAGCTGGGACGATGGGCACCTTGGCTACCTGCGTATCGTATCCGATCCCACGTTCCTCAAGGTACCGAACCACACCTCCTGCTGCATCTAAGCCAAATGCTGACCCGCCTGAGAGCAGGACGGCGTGAACCTTCTGAACTTTATGCAACGGGCGAAGCAAATCGGTCTCCCGAGTACCTGGAGCCCCACCCCGCTGGTCCACCCCCGCAACAGCTCCATCTCCACAAAGCACGACCGTGCAACCGGTCAACGCCTCGGCATCGTGCACATGTCCTATACGAATACCCGGAACATCTGTGATTGAACCCATCATGAACTCCTCGAGGTAAATGGGATTAGGGATTGGGGATCAGGGATTAGGGATTAGGATTAAATCCTGTTGCAGGGTGGTTTCCTTTAACCATTCCCTGATCCCCATAATTCTTATCCCAACTTATACCCTATGTTCCGCAAGAACGCCTTACGCTCGGCGATGTCCTCCTCGGTCTCAATGCCCTGGGTTTTCACCCCATCGATCACACCGAGAATACCCCTTCCCTGGTCTGTTTCAGCCAGGATCACCTCAACCGGATTCGCGGTCGCACAGTAGATTCGACAGACCTCCGGAACAGCCTTTACCGCATTAAGCACATTAACGGGGAAAATGTTGCCCAGGAAGATCACGAAGGCGTGGCCGGCGGACAGCGCCAACGCGTTTTCCTTCGCTAATTCGACCAACTCATCAGACGTTCCGCTTGCCCGTACTAGGGCCGGACCTGAAGATTCACAAAATGCCACCCCAAACTCAACACCAGGCACAGCGCAGACCACGGCCTCATGAATATCCTCGACGGTCTTGATGAAATGAGACTGACCCAAAATTATATTGACCGACTCAGGTTTCTCGATTTTGATCGTCAACAGTTCCATGAGATCACCTCCTATCCAACCTTGGTGGATCTTCTTTTCGAACAAGATGTTTTATAAACTCTGAACAATGGATTGCATCATCTTACACGGCTTAGATGACCCCAGATTCCCACACGAGTATCCATGTCCCATTCTAGCCCAGTCATGTACTTTGTCTTCGCATCCCTGAATTCTATAAATGAGTAGGAGGATCGTATTTCAGTGCCGGAGATGTTGCCCTATCCCTCTAGGGCGGTCAAGAAAGCAACCCTATCGATTTCATTAAGCTTCTTGGCCGCTAGTTTAAGGGTCCTACGAGCTGTACGCGAGGACTGCCCCGCAGCCTGCGCCATCATCCATTGTCGACCCAAATAGTAGTGCCGTTTGATCACCTCCCGGACTGACCAATCGACCGCCTTTCGAATATATTTCTCTTGGTCATCCAGGAGCGCCGCACAGATCGCCAATGCCCGTCGGTCAAGATCAAGTGCAACGTTCTCGCTGTACTTCGCGCGCCGCAGGTATACTGGCGCCACTAACGCTACTCGGCGTACCCAGAAATTCCCGTCTTCTACCCAGCCTTCAAGTACATCCATATACCTGGGGTTTTCCGCTAGGGCTTGACCTAACAGCGCCATACACAGTTGATCACAGCTCTCCCAATTTCGCACATCCGGCAAGAAACGTTCACCCAGCTGCCACCGCTCTGATGGTTGCAGTGGGACTTTCGCCAAGATAAACAGTGCCACCAATTGGTGCTCGCGACTGTCGCGAGCCCAACATGCAAGTGCAACATTGCACAAATTTGCGTTATCCTTCTTATACGCACTCACGACCTCATCAGCCATCTTCCGCAAAACGGGCACTTTAACCCCATAGAGCTCACCGGCACCTGGAACTGTCATTACCATTCCAGCCAAATAATCTTCACTGCCGACATGATTCAAGAAAGCCCCCTCCAAAATATCGACCACTTTCTCAGGAACTGGATCGGGGGGTAAATTTACGAGCAGGGGCTTATCCTTCCCCATTACCTCCCTCCAAACGAAGTTGTTTTACAGACGCTTCACCCTCTTGGACCTCTTTCAATTCCACTCCTAACATCGCTGCGAATTGACGGACGCTTTCTGGGCTGTGACCAGCGTAGTGATTATTGAAGAAACCGAAAACATCGACCCCCTGCTCCAGGAAGTGGCGTACATGTTCGGCCCAAACCTCGAGTTCTTTCGTACGATCGATCTGGATTCGATCGAACTGCTTGATATCTTTACGACGACCCAACCAGCGGATGACGGTGAAATCGGTCGTGATCCAATCCAGTTTGGGCATGTAGTGTAAATCCTGAAGTACCAAGGCAGCACTATGGTTTGAAAGCATCTCGCCCAGGTCAGGTGTGAGCCAAGCTCGATTGCGCACTTCGACGGCATATCGCGGTCCTTCAGCTAGATCGCCTAAGAATTTATCCAGGCGATCGAAATAATCCGGCGTAAAATCATAGGCGAATTGTAAGATGAGGACCGCTAACTTCTCACCAAGAGCTTGCATGGTGCCGACGAAAGCCTCCGCATCTCCGCGGGCTCGATCGAGCTTCTTCTCGTGGGTGATCAACTGGGGGAATTTAGCTGCAAAATAAAAATCCTGCGGCGTTCGTTCCCGCCAACCCTGAATCGTCTGGGCTTTGGGTACTCCATAGAAGGTGGAATCGATCTCTACAATAGGAAATCGTTGGGCATATTCCTCAAGGTACATGTTCCTTGATGTACCGGCTGGGTAGAAAGGCCCGACCCAATCGGGAAAGGAAAACCCCTGAGTTCCGAGAAGCAACTTCCCCTTTGACCTTCTCATCATATAAGTACCTCTACAGGCTCTTCACACAACACGGGTGCTTACCAAAATTAGTACCAAGCCCCTGTTTCCCTTTCTCTCACCAATAATTCTTGTCTCTATCTCTCTTTCCCTAACAGCGCGACCACCCTTTCCAGAACCTCCTCGGCTACCTCGATCTTACTCAATAGGGGCAATTCCTCAACAGCACCGGTTGCATCGATGAGGATGACACGGTTGGTGTCAACGGCAAAGCCAGAGTCAGCGGCCGTGATATCGTTCGCTACGATCAAGTCAAGTCCCTTTTCTTCTAACTTTGTACGCGCGTTTTTGATCAAGTCTTGACTTTCCGCAGCGAAACCAACTACGACCTTCGGTTCTTCGTTGTGGGAGGTCACCAATTCCAATATATCATCGGTCGCTTCGAGTTGCACCTCTGGTGGACCCTTGCGACGTTTTATCTTACTTTCCACCACATTGACCGGCCGAAAGTCCGCCACTGCCGCGGCCATGAGCAACGCATCGGTTCCCTCAAGGGTGGACAGTACGGCATCTCGCATCTCGCTCGCTGTGCTCACGTCTAATCGACGTACGCCCACAGGTGATGACAGATGAACAGGGCCTGTAATGAGGGTTACCTCAGCGCCAAGGTCAAGCGCCGCCTGAGCCAGGGCGAACCCTTGCTTGCCGGATGAACGGTTTGCTATCACCCGAACCGGATCGATGGGTTCATGTGTGCCGCCAGCCGTTACCAGGACCTTTCGACCCGCGAGCGGGCCTTCCCGTCCAAGGACCCAACGGATGTGCCCCATGAGTTCTACTGGCTCGACCATACGACCTTTTCCGATTAAACCGGATGCCATTCGTCCCTCTACGGGACCTACCACGACGACACCTCGCTCGTCAAGTGTCTTGAGATTGGCTTCGGTCGCCGGGTGCTCGAACATCCCTGAATCCATTGCCGGCGCGACTAACAACGGGCAACGAGCGGCGAGAGCCGTCACGGTTAGCAGTGAGTCTGCTTGACCTTGGGCCAGCTTAGCGATCGTGTTGGCTGTGGCCGGTGCAATAATCAGGAGATCGGTGCTTTCGGCCAAGCCAATATGAAGCACGTGGGCTTCAGTTCCCCACAGGTCGGAGTCGGTATAAGCTCGAAGGCCGGTGACCGATTGAAAGGTTAGGGGATGGACGAAATGCTGCGCTGCTTCGGTAAGGATCACCTCAACCCGTGCACCCGCTTGAGTCAACTTTGAGGCCAGATCAGCGGCTTTATAGGCCGCAATTGACCCCGTGACGCCGATCAAGATCCGGCGTTCTTTAAAAATACGAGACTGGGTTTGTGTATTCATTTTCTTCGGCCTCGCCAACGCGGAAAGGTCACGTGATGCGATTGAATTTCCTACAGTCGAACTCCTCCATCGCCTCCTACTTCAAGATGATTGTACCGTCTTCTCGGAAGCACAACCAATAGAACTTTTCGAACATGCTAAAGATAACCGCTTCTAAGGTGAAGCATTTTCCGTCAATCGGCGTGATTTTCATAGAGATTCTACTTCGACCTCTGGAACCCCTCGTGACCAAATCACACCTTGATTAAACTTCCCCCCAAGCCTAAAGCTCGCAGGCAGCCGATGACAACTTGTGGATGATGCTGTGGTTCCTTATCCGTTGCTTCTCAGTCATCAAGGCAAAGTAGACACCTCATCCATTCACTAAAAAGAAAGAGCTTAAGGCAAAAAGAAATCAGTCCTGCTCCCACATGGCGTGTGACGTTATCTCATACAGGTAAATGGTTTTACCCTTAACCTTAAACAACAATCGAAGTCCTTGAGGCTTTCATTTTAGATGGGTCGGTATGTAGAAATTCCGAAACTAAATTCTTCTCCTCTCAAATCGTCCCTCGTTGCTAAACCCCCGTTATCCCATGGAACACCTAGGCCTCTAGCCTGGCACGTATGGCTCGATCGCGAAAGACTCCCGCAACCCCCAGAATCACTAGCACAGCGCCACTTACCGTCCAGGGGGTGATCGGTTCTCCCAGGATCAACGCACCCAATAAAACAGCGATGACTGGATTGACGTAGGCGTATGTCATCGCGATGTTCATGGGCAGCAATCTGAGCGCGTGGACAAAAGAGGTGAAGGCGATCACAGAACCGAAAAGCACCAAATACCCCCAAGCAAACCAGGCTTGATTCGTGGGAGTTGGCTTAGGTTCGCCGAGGACGAGCACCAAAATGAGAAATCCTAAACCACCAGCAAGGGACTGGAAACCTGCGCTCACCTGGGGCGCCAAGGACACAGCCCGTCTGCTTTGCAATACCGAGCCGGCCGCCCAACTGATCGGGGCGCCTAATAGCGCGAGGACAGCAATGCCATCCGCTCTCATCCCAGTACGCAGCGAAGGAATACTTAACAACGAAATGCCAATGAATCCAACCAGCAAGGCAAGGATCAACCTCAATGTGGGTAGGCGCCGGTCCACAATGGCTTCGATCAACGCCACCCAGATAGGTGTAGAGGCAACGATCATCGCCGCCAACCCCGAGTCTGCACGTTGTTCTGCCCACGTCACCAAGCCGTTGGCGCCAGTCCATAATAACAACCCCGAACCCAATAACACGATCAACTCCTCACGTGAGGGTCGGATCCTTTTCCTCCTCATGAATCCCAGGATCAGGAGTAACACACCCGAGAACAACACGCGCGTCATCGACATCGTGAAGGGTGGGAACCCTGAGCCTTCCCGTACAGCGATTCGAATGGCCAGATAAGTGCTGCCCCAAATCACATAAACGATGGACAAGTGCAGCATACCGACGGGGATGATCTTGACACGTTCAGCCTGACCGCTTGCTACGGTCGATGCGCTCTGCACTGGGCTCTTAGTAGAAATCTCATTCATGTTAAATTGATCACCATAGCAACACCCCAACGAGAAAATGGTTAACGATCCAATACGATCATCCTTGCTCAAGAGAAAGCCGCACTCGGGCGAATACCTGATCGAGCATCTTGTCTGTAAGACGACCGGTTTGAATATTCTGGCGACTGGGATGATAACATGCAATGAGCTCCGGTAGCGGTGAATCGAAGCGAAAAGATGCGCCATGTTCAAAGAAATGGCGCGACGCGACCCGTTCAACCTCGCGAACCATCCGCTGGTAGCCGTCGAAGGCGATCCGTCCCAATGCAAGCACAACCCGAGTATGAACGAGCAATTGGAGCTCCCCCTCCAAGAAGGGGCGACAATTGGCCAACTCCCTTGCTGTTGGACGGTTCCCCGGTGGGGCACATCGAGCGACTGCTGTTAGATAGGCATCTTGTAATACTAAGCCATCATCGCGATGTGTAGATGTAGGCTGGTTAGAAAAACCGGCACGATACATCGCGGCCAACAGCGTCCTGCCTGAGCTGTCTCCGGTGAACATTCGCCCTGTGCGGTTAGCGCCGTGAGCGGCCGGCGCCAAGCCGATGATCACCAAACGTGCCTCACGATCACCAAAGCCTGGAACAGGCTTAGCCCAGTAATCCCACGCCATATAGGCTCGGCGTTTCTCCCTCGCCACTTTTTCTCGCCAAGCAACCAAGCGTGAGCAACGTCGACAAGCCACCACATCGGCGTTGAGTGTCTTCCACTCCCTCCAGTTCTTTTCCCGCACCGTTAAATTCCTCCGTTCCAACTTCACACTTTTAGTTCACAAGGAAACACCTTCGAGATGAAGAAGAACTGCTTTGGTCCTCACACCACCACGACCAGAATACCCCCCTAAGGATCCATCCGAGGCCAAGACACGGTGGCAAGGGATGACAATTGGCAAGGGATTACTACCCAACGCTCGACCTACCGCTCGCGCTGCATTAGGTCGACCGATCACGCGGGCGAGTGCGCCATAGGTGATCACTTCTCCCCGCGGCACCCTCATCACCGCGCGCAGCACTGTGCGCTGGAAATCCGTTAAGAAGCGCATATCGATGGGTAGATCGAACCCAGCGCGCTTACCAGCTAAGTACTCCTCCACCTGTTGAGTAGCTTCTTCCATCCGCTCGGGTGATCGCATAGGGTAGACACCGGTACGCTTCTGAATCCATGAGAGAAAAGCTTCCTCTCCATCGCTGAAGTCAATTGCGACCAAGCCACGCGTGCTCAAAGCTATATAAACAGGTCCTATGGGGCTTCTGGACAATACATCGTAATAAATCCGCTCCTTCCCAACCGATGCCATGACCTGACGAAGCCGCTCTTGTGCGTGAGCCGACTCCAGTGGGTTCGGCCCTCGGGCATACAATTCGTCCAATAGGGAGGTAAAGAGATCCGGAGGAGATCCCCTCTCCGTTTCATCTAGCCAGTTGCCATACACCCGCTCAACATTCATCTCTTCGCTCATGGCTATTCCCTCGATCCTTCGGTCACAAACTGAGCGCGTAATTTCTTCAAGGCTTGATAAACATTCGCCCTGGCAGCAGCTTCCGTCCCTCCTAATACCGTTGCGATGGTGTGGTAACTCAATCCTTGGTATTTCCGCATCATGAATGCAGCACGTTGTTGATATGGCAAACTTTCCACGGCTTCCAGCACCGCCTTTAACATTTCTCGACGGTCCAACTCGTCAAGCGGCGAGATGCCGCCCTGAAGACAAGTAGGATCCATCTCCACCGTGCGCATGTCTGTGCGTTTGCGACGAGAAAAATGTGTGCGCGCAACGTTGGTGGCGATTTTATAGAGCCATGCTCGGTAATTCGAGCCAGATCCGAGACGAGAATATGCGCGATAAGCGCGTAAAAATGTTTCCTGAAGACAATCCTCTGCATCAACTTTCTCTCGCATCATTCGCCATAAATAGGCAAAGATTTCCGCACTATGGGCTTCAACCAACGTGTCAAAAACTGGTTTTGAGACCATCTACGCCTCGTATCCAAATTTCTCCTTATTTATATAACCAAAATCCAACGAGTTTGTGAAATGATATCAGACCGAAATGTTTAAATCTTGGAATACGTAAGTCCTTTTGCGCCCCTTCGAATAGGCTTATCCTGAGCTTGTCGAAGGATTGCCGAAGGGCTCGGACTCGGCAGAAGTAGAGCTTCTGGATTCCAAAACACTCCACGCGAAGATGTTTCGGGAACCTGAGGCAGGTATCTTAACCAATGAGGAGTATGGAATCAAAGTTTTTGATCAGGAGCGGAATACAACCCGTGAGGGTCAGGCCTACTGAAAACAATGATTCGCTTACCTGCACCTCAGAGATTCATCTCCCACACGAGGCGTAATCCCTCAAGCGTAAGCCAGGGTGCGATAATTTGGATTACATCGGTTTCAGCGGCGATGATTTCCGCCAATCCTCCGGTGGCGATCACTTTCATCTCCGGTCCTAACTCGGACCGAAAACGGTCGACCATTCCCTCCACCAGGCTCACGTAACCGAACAACAGGCCGGATTGCATAGCATGAACCGTGTTACGCCCGACGACCGAGGGAGGTCGGCTCAGTTCGACACGAGGTAATTTCGCTGTACGGAGAAAGAGCGCCTCAGCTGCGATGCCAATGCCAGGCGCGATCGCACCGCCAAGATATTCCCCCTCGGCGGAGATGGCATCGAAGGTGGTGGCCGTTCCAAAATCCACTACACAAGCAGGGCCGCCATAAAGGTGCTGTACCGCGGCCGCATCTACCACCCGATCTGCGCCCACCGCTTTAGGGTCTTCATAACGAATGCTCACACCTGTCTTCACGCCCGTATCAACCACGAGCGGTTGTTGATGGATGTAATTCTCACTTGCTTGCAGGAACGTACCGGTAAGTGGTGGCACGACGGAAGCCAGGACGACACCATGGATATCCTCTGACCGGTAACCAGCGTGCTTGAGAAGCCCCAGAATCTGTAAGCCATACTCATCCTGCATACGCTCGTGATCCGTCGCTAACCGCCACGCTGCCACTAACTCGTGATCAAGGTACAGCCCCAGGGTGATGTTGGTGTTACCGATGTCGATGGTCAATAGCATAGGATGCCTCACACAGGTATCAAGCGATTGCAGATCAGGTATCCAATAAAATCGATCCCTGATCCCCCACTACAAGATTATCAATTAACCTCGTCTTACCCACATAGACGGCCATCGAGAATAGTGCCCGTTCGACCGGGCCGTTGAGCTCTTCCAGTGTGTCGGGATCGGCGACGGATACATACTGTGGCTGAGCGAGCGGCTCGGTTGACAGCACCTCTGACATCCGATTGCGTAGAACCTCCGCGTCACGCTCACCGGATTTGAAAGAACGAGCTGCGGTGGATAGTGCACGGTAAAGGACGGTCGCCGCCTCCCGTTGTTTTGGATCGAGGTAAGTGTTTCGGCTTGACATCGCCAAACCGTCGGGCTCACGTACCGTTGGACAGACGACCACCTCGAGGGGAAAGTTAAGGTCCTCAGTCATACGCTGGATGACAACCACCTGCTGGGCATCCTTCTGTCCAAAGTAGGCTTTATCAGGATGAANNCCACTGCTTGTTGGGCATCCTTTTGTCCAAAATAAGCCTTATCGGGACGAACTGAATTGAAGAGCTTGGCGACAACCGTGGTCACCCCCCGGAAGTGGCCCGGTCTGTGAAAACCTTCCAATATCTGAGAGAGACTCTCCACAGTCACCCAGGTCTGGTAACCCTCAGGATAGATCTCATCCTCCGTAGGTGTCCAAACCAGATCAACGCCTTCAGCCCCCAACAGATCTAAGTCCCGATCTAAATCACGCGGATAAGCACTCAGGTCTTCGGTCTCACCGAACTGAGTCGGATTGACAAAAATACTGATAACAACGCTGGCACATTCTTTTCTCGCTCGGTGTACAAGGGACAGGTGACCTTCATGTAAATAGCCCATGGTTGGCACAAGACCCATTGGCTTGGGTAACGTCGGACGAATTTGCCTCAACTCCGTTATAGCCGTCACGATATTCATGCGACGTCTCCATGATCTGACGAAGCAAGCGCTCGCACAAGATGCCAAAGGACCCTGTTGACGGGTGTCCATACGCCCAACGCTTCGCCCTCAATGGCGATCGCTCCAGATATGGAGTCAATTTCAGTTGGCGCTCCCCGAAGAATATCTTGGAGCATCGAAGAACGGTTGTTAGCCGTACGCCCTGCGACCTCAACTACAGCAGCGCCTGGGTCAGCGTAGGGCAAGTTAATACCGCGTGCGGTAGCCACTGCGGCCGTCTCCCGCGCAGCTTCGGTCATCAACGCGAGAGCATGTGGACGAGAGAGTAACTCGCCATTGGGAACTCTGAGCAATGCGGTCAACGGATTGATGGCAGCATTAATGACCAACTTCCCCCAAATAAGGCTCTCAAGATCCTCCGCCATATCGACCTCAAGTCCTCCTTGTCGAAGCACTTCAACCAGCAGCGAAAGGCGTGGGTGTGAAGCTAAGTGCGTCGGTCCCTCCCCGCCGGCGCGCACGCGACCAGGGCCAAGCAACGTTGCTCCCATGGTCGTCACACCAAGTGCCGCTCGTTCCTCACCGAGCGCTTTTTGCAGATGCTCAAGGTTGCCCAGGCCATTTTGTAAGGTCAGAGCTACTCCGTCAGGGGCTAAGCAGTCCGCCAATTGCTGAGCTACGCGAGGCGTTTGCCAGGATTTGACAAAGACCAGCGCATATTGTACGCCAGCACAATCCCGAGGATCGGAGGTGGCTTGGACCTGGAAAACCCGCTCCGAGCCCTGTTCATCAACCAGGCAAACGCCCTTCTCTTTGAGCGCCTTCAATCCTTCCTTCCATGTTCCGAGCATGGTGATCTTCGCATGCGGCGCAAGATAGGCACCAAATAAGCATGCCATGGCACCAGTGCCTACGACAAGAATGGATGGTTTCGTATCCAAAGAAACGACCTCCTGGCATTATGATGGTTGGGCACCAGGACCCTAGGTGGCTAAGTTCCCAATTCCTTCATCAGTTCTTCCCATTCCTCATCCGGCATTTCGACCTCGTGCTCTTCGGCTGGGAAGGCGCGGGCTTCCACATCGGTCTTGTAAGCTTTGAAAGCCTGTTCCATCTGATTGTGCAGTTCTACGTACTTTTTGACAAAGCGTGGTGTAAAGCGGTCGAAGAGGCCAATGAGATCATGGGTGACCAAGACCTGCCCATCGCAGCCGACTCCCGCGCCGATACCAATGGTGGGAATCTCCAGGTGTTCACTCACCAAGCGCGCCAGGCGAGCCGGGATGGTCTCCAGCACAATTGAGAAACAGCCGACACCCTGCAAAGCTAGGGCATCCTCAAGAAGTTTCTGGGCAGCAGCGGCTGTCTTGCCCTGGGCGCGAAAACCGCCCAACTGATGCACAGATTGGGGTGTAAGACCCAGGTGTCCTTGCACCGGGATACCGGCTTCGATGATCGCTTTGATCGCTGGAAGCCGCTCTTGACCCCCTTCAAGTTTAACAGCGTCCATTCCACCCTGCTGCAGGAATCGACCGGCGTTACGCACCGCTTCATCCACGGAGGCTTGGTAGGACATGAAAGGCATATCGCCGATCAAAAGCGCGTATTCAGCGCCGCGAGCCACCGCTTTGCAGTGATGGATCATGTCATCCATGGTCACCGGGAGGGTGGTCTCGTAGCCTAACATCACCATACCCAGCGAGTCGCCTACCAGGATGATATCGATCCCTGCGCGATCGACCGCCAGTGCAGTGGCGTAATCGTAGGCGGTGAGCATGGTAATCGGCTGAGTCTTGGCTTTTTTCTTCATGAGGGTGAGGGTGGTGACCTTCTTGCGGTCCTGAGGGGACTTGGAAGCAGACATGGCTATCTCCTCCTATGAGTGAGATGCCCGACGGCCCGAGAAAGAAAACCCCGCCCGGGCCGAGGGGGCGGGACATTGTAGCTTGCTGTTGTCCTGCCGTCTCGGTCGGAATCCGATCCAAGCGGCAGGGATATTATAGCAAAAGCGAGGGGTTATTGAATAGGGATTAGGGAACAGGGAACGATCGCGGCCTACCTACACAAACCTCATCTGATCACGGATTTGATCGTCTGTTTTTCACACGATCCTCACCACTTAGATGGCTGGGATCTGCGATAAACCCGTCATCTCCTCGCTCACTGCCCATAATTGTTTGGCAACGACTTCATCGTAGGAGTACGATGAAGAGGAGACAGGTTTGCAGCGGAAATAGTATTTNNAGTATTTACCCGTTATACCCTCCACCTCAGGTGAGGACGCCAGATAAATGACGGTCTCCGCTCCTTCCTTCACGCTGAGCGCACCTAAATTCATCAAAGGCTTAAAGGCACGCACAATCCAGCCATTGTTACTGGCCATGTTCGTCGCAACGAACCCGGGATGCAGTGCGTTCACCGTAACCCCTGTTCCCTCCAGGCGACGCGCTAACTCATAGGTTAACAAGACATTGGCTAACTTGGACTGCCCATAGGCGTTCATACCCCTGAATCCTCTATGCCTTTGCAGCTCATCAAAGTCCAATGTCGCTCTCAAATGTGAACCGGAGGAAACGTTTATGATCCGCGCGGGTGCGCTATCAACAATCGTGTCAAGCAGCAAGTTCGTCAAAAGGAAGTAGCCTAAATGATTGAGGGCGAAGGTCATCTCGATGCCGTCCACACTCTCCTGACGCCGCAGGAAAAATGCCCCGGCGTTGTTCACCAGCACATGCAAACGGTTATGACGGTTTTTAAACGTTTCCACCAGACGACGTATCTCATCTTGAGATGATAAATCGGCCAATAAGTATTCAATGTTCGGGTTTTCCGCCTCGCGTTTGAATTCTTCAACTGTCGCGGTGGTTTTATCCGGATTGCGACCTACGAGGATCAGTGCTCCGCCTTGATGGGCAAGCGCGCGAGCTGTCTCCTTACCGATGCCCGAAGTAGCCCCCGTGATGATACAGACCTTACCTTCAAGAAACCTGCCCTCGCTCATGGTTAAGAATCACCTCCTTGTTTTGCACTCAATCCCTATTGTGAATTTTATCGCCGCAATTAAGATACTCTGCTCAGTTCGTAGGTCGTCTCGCGCACGCGTATTCATCATCCCGTGGCGCATTGCGAAGGGATATCACTGGATATCCGATCTTGAAGTCCTCATTTGACCGAGTTACCCCGCGCCTATCGATGTTAGGCATCCCGGTGGGCGTCATCATTATAATAAAGTCTCAACCTAAAGTACTGACCCAGCATAAAAAAGATGTTAGCTTTCCAGATCGGCGAATAAGTCGGACAGCTCCAGACCTGGTTCAGCTTCAGGCCAGGCCAGGGCAAAGTGCTCCCGACTCATCATCTGCTTACCAACTTCCTCGGGTAAACGCCGGAAGATGTTGTCAGGGCTAAATTGCGTTCGATGGCAATGCAAAGCGGCCCACTTGTTATCGATCGTTTCGGTCACATCTAAAGAAACGTTGATCAGTTTATCGGGCCAGGCGACTACATTTTCTTCAAAACGGCTGAAATCACTGGTGTCAATTTTCATCGCTTCAAGCTGATCCCGCATCTCGCTAAAGAAAGATTGCGGAATCACGGTAAAAAACATGCGCTTTGGTCGCCACGCTTCACCTGACTCGGGATATCTCTCCACATCCGAGGCAGCATGGAACGCGGCCACTGTATGGCGGTTGATGGCGATGTGATCAGGGTGACCATAAACACCATTCGGCTCAAATGTAACCACCACCTCGGGTCTAACACGGCGGATAATGGTCACCAAGCTGTGGATAACCTCTTCCGCAGGGGCATTCATCAAGGCCTCGGGGATGAGGTTGTCGGCGTCGCCTTCCATCCCCGAATCACGATAACTCAGAAAGATCACCTCGTCGATCCCCAGATATTGAGCAGCACATCGCAATTCGTCTTCACGAACCCGTCCTAATGTTTCGGATGTGGCAAGCTCAGGATCCGCAACCTCACCCGCCTCACCTCGCGTTGCGCATACAAGCGTAATATCAACACCGCTCGCAGCGTACTTTGCCAAGGTGCCCCCGACTCCGAAAGCCTCATCATCAGGATGTGCAAAGACGACCAACAAGGATTTTCCCACTCCAAGCTCCTCAATGAATAAAACTGCTGATGATAGCCGTAAAGTTGATACCTACTGTCTAACTTAAGACTACTCAGAGTGAGATAATATTACCTAATGTCAACCCTCATCTCGAAAACATTGTCCCCCAGAATCACCTCTCGCGATACAATCACCACATCATGGCAAAATCGACATCCGTCACACGTGCCCTCGACGATCTAGGCATCTCGTATCAGATCCACATTCATGAGCGACCACTGCGTTCACTCGAGCAAGCGGCGGAAGAACGCGGTCTTGAGCCGGATCAAATCATCCGTTCACTCCTCTTCCGCTTGGAGGATGGGGTATTTGTGCTCGTGCTGATGCCTGGGCGGGAAAAAGTGAATTGGGTCAAGTTACGTCGATATCTTGGGGTGTCTCGCATGACGACAGCCACCAGCCAGGAAGTGCTAGAAGTTACCGGTTATGTAACGGGGGCCGTTTCACCATTCGGTTTACCTCAACCCGTGAGATTACTGGCTGATGAGAAGATCTTTGTCCATGAGGAAATTTCAATCGGCGCGGGAATTCGGAACGCGGGGGTGATCTTAAAGCGTCAGGATCTATTGGATGCTCTCGACCCTGAGATAGGAGATTTCTCAATTGATTGACACAGTTCTTGAGCCTGATCCCCTCGGGTTCGGGTGTTCTCTTCCTTGACCCTGTTTTGCAGAAACAAGCCAGGAAATAGATTATGCTCTTCTCGATTCAGGAAGTAAGGAAGGCGGCCGCATGGTAATACTCGAGAATAATTAATTGAAGAAAGAATCGTGTAGCCCGCCCGATGAGACCTTTTGTTTACGCAGCACATAAAATTTTCCTCGAAAACAATACTGGAAAAGCCATCCTTTTCATTGCAGGTTAGTTGTGCAAACAAGAGGGGATTGGCGGTGACAATTCCACCGTATGTAGCTTAGAATGAAAAACTTCGGATTCCTTGGCTTAGGATGATTACACTGGTGTTCAGTTTCTTTAGCTTCCTAGGCAACAGCGATCGCGGTAAGCTGCTCCATCGAGTCAACGCTCAACATCAACCTGCTGAACTTGGCGTGCACCCAGGCCAACCCATTCGTGACATGCAAAGTCACTGGCAACAACATGAGACCGATCAGTGCACCAAGCAGGGCATCGTTCATGCTGTCAATGTGCCATGCTGGCAGACCCAATCCAAGAAACACACCTATTTGTATTTCTGACATGAACCTATACGTGAAAGGTAAGGTCAGAAAAGCCAGCGTGGCGGAAATAAACGTGGCCAAAATTATGAATGTAGCGACCCCCAGCTGGAATTTCAGGAACAGGTAGAGTAGACTTTTCCAGGTGACCAAATTGGATAAATACTCTCTGAAACGTGTCCAGATGTCATTGCCTTCGCTTAATGGGCGCCTCAACTCCGGGATGTCCGCATTCAGAAGGTGGACAGCCAAAAGACGTTCGAATTTGGCCAACAGCCACCATATGACACCTACAAACAACAGGATGGGAATGCCCAGCCAAATGATTAACAAAGAGATCCCTAACGAAAGCCCAGAAACCAAGAATGTGAAGTAAAAAACTCCAAGCGGAAAGGCAACAAGTAAATAAAGTAGGTTGAGGTAAGATTGTCTACTACCAACAACCCCGAAGAATCTGAATGCGGTTCGTGTTGGATTATCCACTATCTTGCTCCTTCGCTTCAAGTAGCCACTTGTGAAGAATCCTTTGGCGCAGAGTACGAAACCCTATCACATGACCGAGACAAGCCCAAAATAGGCTACCAAAGATATTCCTAGACAAGACAAAATCATGAAAGCTATCAACACCGCCCAGATCACGGTGCGTCGATACAATAATCGCTGTGCTTCTCTGTAGGCTTCCATTTTATCCTCCTCGGTAAGTGGAACAGGAATGTCTTCCGGTAACTCCATTGCCGCTGATTGCTCTGCGATCTTCGCAAGTTCCGGGTCGGTTTCCAGGTATTTCTCAACAAGGGCACGTGTGTCTGCACTCGCTTCATTAGCCAAATACAACGGCATCAAATCAAGAATCACATTCCGTGTGATTTCCATAATCACAAAACCTCCTTGTCGACACAAGCAAATAGCAGCTTTTTACGAGCGCGGTGTACCTTTACCTTGGTAGCTGTAAGGGACAGTTTCAAGATACGAGCTATTTCGGCATAGGGCAGCTCATGTTGGACGCGCAAAATAAAAGCTGTACGGTCAATCTCTTGTAGAGAATGAAGAACACCGCGGACACTTCTTAGTTCGAGGTGAGATTCAACCATTTTGTCCGGTCCAGGAGCGGGGTCAGGATAAGCATCATCGAGGAGGACCTGTGGCGTTCTCTTCCTTTGTTGGTTTAGGTAAATATTGCGGGCGATTGTGAAAAGATATGCCTTAAGGGTCTCGGTGCGAAACGTGCTGTTGTGCAGCCAGGCGCGGACGAAGGTCTCGGAAGTGATATCCTCCGCATCGTAACGATCACCTGTAAGCCAAAGGGCAAAACGATAAACTTCAGTTGCGTAGGTTTCATACAGGTCCAGGAAGTTGAGCATAGGGTTGCCCTATCTATAATATGCATTACGAAGTGAAAAGTTACAACGTGTTCCAGAACAGTTTACAAATATTGGCTATCTTGACAGGCAATATCACGGCAAACATGTCACTAAAGCAAGAGATGGGGGGTTAGGGAAGGGCATGAGGCTAAGGGATCAGGGATTGGTCATTGAGGATTGACAGAGCACCTGGGTTGTCATTTTTTAATCCTCTAGAAACCCAGGTGCCGAAGTTCCTTGATGCCTAATTACCACTGAGAAAATCAACCACCTCAACCACAATCTTCCTCACCGCCATCATTGAACTTTCGATGTCTCCGAGAATGTCCATGCTATGATCTGCGCCTTCGATAACAGTAAGCNNTAACAGTAAGCTCAAAATGACGGGAAGCTCGTAAAGTATCAAGGATTTCTGGATCGTAGAAACGATCCTGTGTCCCAATCGCTATATATGAAGGGTGATGCATCTCAACCAGGATCGGGTCAAAAAGTGGTGTTCCTAACGCTGGAGTGAAGAAGACCGCTCGAGATTCAGCCAGGGAAGGTACCAATTGACACAGATAGGCCACCACACCTGCTCCCAGCGACTTGCCTGCCAGACCGAGGCGCGGATATGCCCTCTGCGCCAGAACCTCCTCAACCGCTGACCGACATTCCTGCAAAAGACCCGGGATCACATCAGCGGAAAATGGTTCCATCGTCAATTGAAAACCATACGTTACTGCCAGCGTGTCCCAACCCCGAGCCCACATCAGCTCGCTCAGGTAATACAACAACGGACCATCCACGCCGTATCTCTCGCCGGGGAAGGTCACCAATAAACCGCGCGTTTCTCCCTCCTGCCGGTAGAATTTGTGTACCAGAGGAAAACCATCGGATGTTTTTAGCGGCAAGCGAACAATTTCAGACATCATCACTCCTCAAGTTAAACACTGACCATTGTCGCAAGACGATGACAAAACGGTTGCTGGGCTTTGATGAGGTCAGGGAATCCACCGAGGCATGTACCCTCCGACGATTAATTTCGTCTTCTTCCCACCGTCGATCTCATACAACCAGATTTCACTAGGTTGAGCCAGGTCAACCTGATCGCTGCGCATGAGCACCAAAGTCGTTGAATCTAGGCTCCAATCCAATGCCGAAAAACCGAAATAGGGATCATCTGTCAATTGCCGTGCTTCGGAGCCATCGTACCGCATCAACCATAGTTGTCTTCCAAGGGTCCACTGATCCTCTTCAAGATACTTGCGGGTGAATGCGATCCATTCGCCATTAGGTGAGTATGAGGGGGAGGCATCCTCCACCCTGCCAAGCTGATCTCCAGATATATCTTCCATCAGTCCTGTGAACACATCAACACGATAGAGGTGACTGTAGAAGGTTAATGGACCATCTACCTCGTCCCTATCGTCGGACACAATCTCTGGGAATACGATCTCAGGAAGAAGCATATAAGCCCCATCTGGTGACCATGATCCCTTTAGGCCCAATTCATTAGGGAGGTAGTAAAAGGGCTGCGGTGTCGGGCCGTTAACGGTATCCACCAGGACGAACGCTTTGAGCGTGTTGTCGTAATAGGCCAACCATCCAATGGAAGACCAATCTGGGTTGGTGGTTACATGATCGATATTCCCAATGGGAAATGCATCGGCTTCCCCATCCAACCGTATCGCCCAAATCTGACTTGGTCCAAGAACAGGCTTGCCCGCTGCCCACACGGTAAACTCATAACGTTCAAATGCTAAGACTTCACCACTGGAATCGAGCGCAAGCTCTTGACATTTCACCTCTTGCGGACATGAATACACTAAGCGTTGCTCCCCACTGACCAAATCCAATACATGTAGATCGCTACCCCCATCCTCACGGGCGGCAGCGTAAATGATACGATTTCTTTCGGCGTTCAATGTGTAATCAAACACACCAGCTGCTGTTTCGGTCAACCGAACCCGATCCAATCCATCGGCATGGATGGTGTAGAGATCAGCAGGTCCATCCGCCGGCCAAAGGTAAAGGATGCGAGGGGAACCAATGATGAAGGACCAAGAATGGCTCTGCAGCATTGGAAGGAATCGGGTTGACCGCGCCCCCGCGGCTAATTGGACCGTCACCGTACTGCCCTCCACCCAAGCACCTAGTGGCTGCACAGTCAGAGTCCGTCCCTCCCACGAGAAACGGACCCCATGCTGCGGTTCGATCGATATTCGGGATTCGACGGAAACGGTATCCATCGCTTGGCTAAACGTGAGACGGATCGGAGCCGTGGAGGGAACTCCACGGCTTTCAGGTATGGGCGATATGTCCTCCAATCTAGGCACGGTCAAGAGGGCCACAAGGAACAGACCGAAAAACATACCGAACGCGATGATGAGTGACGCCGGGAAGCGCCGGCTGGATTGGTACATGGTGAAAGGAATTATACTGGTTAGAGATGAGGAGACGGAATTGAGAAACAGAGATCAGGGATGTGAGATTGTGAGGGCACCAAGGCGACTAGGCACAAGGGCTCCCAGTTTGTTGTTTTCTGACCCTAGAGACATCTAGGTGTTGAAGCGCCTAAGTGCCCAGGCACCATACTTGTCCCTGATCCCCGATCCCTAATCTCTGTTCTACTGAGCTTCTTGAGCCAGTACTCCTTTTAGCCCCTCGATCACCGAGACCGGAGTGGGATCGACATCATACGCCATGGCCAAGTAATACGCGCTGTAATCACCCAAGTGCAGGCTGGTCCACTGTTGGGCGAGACGGGTTTCCCCCTTGGCTTCCACAATCATGGTCCCCAGACCCTCGAGCATAAGAACCTCACACGTCGCCTCTACCCGCAACAGGTTTCGCGGATGCAAGTGTGACCCTCGCACGAAGATCACCATCGACGAGGGCAGGAAAGATTCTGGTTGGAAAACACCCGCCACCATATTGTGATCCGCCTCGGGAAGCTCTTCAAAGTGTGCCGCCGCCTTAGCCAGCTCAGAAAGTTGGGTGCGCCATCGACGTGCAACCGGCGCCAGCACACCGGGACCAACGATGGTCGCCCATCGTCCGATCAACTGACCAGCAATGCGTTTGGCGGTGTTCTCGATCACAGGCACTTCCGCTCTAAGTTTTTTCTGCTGGCGACGCATCGCCTCCACCGCGCTGACCACCTCATCCGCTGGGTCTGAGATCAAATGCAATCGTGCAAGGACGGCCAGCAGTAGCCCAAAGGAGAACCCCACGGCCGCGCGCGGAGGACCATCATGGTCAAAGCGCCACAACGCCACACCGTGCTTTTCCGCTCGGTGCGCCAACTCTCCTCCTGTGGTAATCGCCATTAATTGGACGCCCGTTTCCCTCCCCCTTTTAAACGCAGAGAGCGTCTCCTCCGTATTTCCCGAGTGTGAGGAGGCGATTACGAGGGTCTCTCGACCAGATGCGAATGCAGGGAGATCATAATCTCTCCATACAACGACCGGTACTGAAATCAGGGGGGAGGTGTACGCAGTCAGCAAATCACCACCGATCGCTGAGCCCCCCATTCCTGCGATCACGACCTGGCGCACTTCCTCCACCTCAGGTAGTGGTAGGCTCTGCCCTAAGGCCCAAGCCGCCTGGAGTTGATCCGGCAGGCCATCGATTTTCGACAACATGTCTTCCTGGTCAAACTCACGGAAACGATCTAGGTCATCGAGGTTCATGAATCCTCCAGCGTTAGGCGATAGACCTCGCGCCTTGACCAGCCGGCTTCAGCAGCGACCTCACGTGCCGCCTCCGAGGGGTTGAGCCCAAGCGCCATGCGTTCACCTAGAGCTTTCTTCACCATCGCCTCATCCCAGTGCTCTCCCCTCGTCTCTCCCCCAATCACGAGGGTGAATTCCCCACGCGGGGCAACTCCAATGAAGTGCTCACGGATTTCGGCCAATGTGCCGCGTAGGATCTCTTCGTGCAACTTGGTCAGCTCCCGACACACCACGATCGGTCGTCCTCCGCCAAAGGTTTCTTCTAAGTCCTCCAACGACCTCTGTAGCCGATGTGGGACTTCGAAGGCCAACATCGTTCGCCGCTCCTGGGACAATTCCTCCATCAGGTGCCGTCTTTCGGCCTGTCGTCGGGGTAGATAACCGAGGAAAATGAACGAATCGGTCGGTAGACCCGAGGCCACCAGGGCCGCAACGGGCGCTGATGGTCCAGGGATGGGGCTGACCTGGTAACCTGCATCCAAGGCATAGCGAACCAGAAGGTAACCGGGATCAGATAACCCCGGCGTCCCAGCATCGGAGACCAATGCGACATCGCCCTCCTCCAGCGCTTGTCGCAGGCGTTCCAACCGCTTGAGCTTGTTGTGTTCGTGATAACTGATCAAGGGGGTATCTATCTGGTAGTGATCCAGCAGCTTACGCGTCTGTCTTGTGTCCTCGGCGGCGATTAAATCCACCTCGCGCAAGACCCTCAATGCTCGCTGTGTGAGGTCCTCAAGGTTGCCTATTGGCGTCGCGACCAGGTAAAGCGTGCCCACGGCGTAATTGTAGCAGAGACTCCTTGGTTCGGGCTGCTTGCGAGTCGGTCATACGATCTCCCGCAACCGCCTCCAGGCCTCCTCTTCCAGATCGGCGATTTCCAACATGGGCTCCGTTGTTTCGAGGAGCAAAGCTGCGGGATCCTTGGCCTCAGAGCCACGCTGGAAGATCTCGGCTACTTCCTGCCACTTGTCACCAATGACGCGCATCTCCTCACCGATCTGCGCCAACCCCTTAATGCCCATGATCCCCGCCGCTTCCTCCAAAAAACGACCATACATATAGCGGAAGATGCCACCACCCGTTCCTCCTTCGGCATCGATAAAGATGTAGGTGTTGAAGCACGACCAGCTGAGTTCGTCGTCGCTCATGAGCTTCGGCCATTCCATCACTTTTTTAGCCGCCTTGCGAATACCCTGAACGCCGATGTTCGATATGGGACCTTCGAGCATGGTGCTGCACACTTCGCCAATGGCCACGCTTATCTCATCCGATGTGGGTTGACGCTTCTCGCTGAAATCGAACGTGAACCACATATTCATGGGCGGAAATGGCTTGAATTTTGAGCCGCGCGCTTTGACCAGATCCTCCCACGAGACAGGATGGAGGGGTTGGTCACGGTCGGCAACCAGCACCTCTTGGGTCTCCGGATCGTACCCCCCGACGACGATCGCATGCCCACCAAAGTGAAAGTCATCCGGCAGATGGTCGAAGTAGGGCAAAAATCCCATGTCCACGTTGATCATGACCGGCTTGCCCTCTTGCAACAGCTCAAGCATGGTCTTTTCGGCTTTTCTTATACTTCCAGTGTGATGCTTTTCAACCCGCACGCCCGTCCGCCTTCCTGCAGTGACCTCCAACCCCTCCTCCCCCGGGCGTCCGACATTACCCCGACCCCCAAATATGGGCTCCATGCCCTTGATATGCCAGTAGATGAATCCCACCCCGGACCCGATACCAAGCAACATCTCCTCGCTGATCGAATGGTTGTAGAAATCATAAATGTGAAGCATCGAGCCGGTTACACAATGATGGGTCTCCAACGAGCGGAATCCATTGAATGGTTTGAGGGCCATTGAATGCCTCCTATGAAGCAGATATCCTTATCAGAAGAAATCCTTGCGCCTACCAAGCTCCCCGCGAGCCAAAAGCACGTGGGGAGCTGATGAGAGATGGCAGGGGCGGTTCGTGAACCGCCCAACCCTCAGCTGATCTTCCTCACCGGCTGCCTGAGCACGGTCTTAAGTTTCTCCGGCGCGACTTTACGGGGGTCGCCCAAGTAGATCTCGTGATGCTTACCCGCCTCCAAAAGTTTGTTTTCGGGTAAGAATTCATGGTGCAACTTGTGTATCGATGGACCTTCTTCCGAATACGATCCAATGTGCATAATCTGCACCGAGAGACCCTCATGGTAGTTCTCCAGCCTGATTTCTGAGAGTGCGGGTGGAGCCTTTGCTTTTGCTACCTGATTGCATGCTTGGTCAAACAATTCTTCGGTTACCCATTCCGGCTGCATAATCATCATCGTCCACTGCCATGCGTCCCTGTCCCCACCGGTCGTATAAACATCCATGTCCTCTGCCCACCACAACCCTTCCAGCGGCGGGACAACGTAATCCTTCCCCAACTCCTTCTTGCTCATAAACTTAATCTTGTACGCTACGGCATATAACGCCTCCAGTGCTTCCTGATATTCCTGAGCCGTGTTGGGGTCGCCCTGGCCGTCGATCATCAAAAAATTCATCGGCGGTACATCGACGATCTCGAATTCTTTGGATGAGGGCAGGTAAAGATGTTTCCATTCCTTCTTGAAGTCAGTCTTCATCACCTATTTCCTCCAATTGTCTGATAAATTTATCTATCCATCTACGCTCGGTTTCAATCATTGTCATGCTATGACTGAACATCGCCTCGACGAAGTAAGGCATGGTGCTGATTTCGTCCCGTCTGCTCCTGACGTGCTCCAGTCGATCCGTCAGATTATCTTTATACCCTCGCAATGCTGCCAAAGCTTCTGAGCGTGACACCCCAGGGAGGCTCGCAAGGCCTAATTGTAAGAGCGGATAGGCACGCTGTGGTATCGAGAGTGCTTCCAGTACGCCAGCGCGCCAGACTTCGATGCCGGATTCCGTGATTCGATAGACCTTGCGTGCTGGCCCTCGACCGGCTTGACGCTCCATCGTCCCTTCGATCAAACCCTTCTCCTCGAGCTTTTTTAGGAGGTAATAGATGGAGGAGAACCCAATTTCGGTCCACTCACGCATCCCGCGCTCCTCGATGACTTGTTCGATCTCGTAGCCGTGGCGGGGCTTCTCGGCGATCAGGGTAAGGATGGCTAACTCTGCGTTGGTCATCTTATTTACTCTATCACTATTATATTCTAGTACTAGAATATATCAGAAATTTAACTCTGTCAAGGGAAATCCACGCCCTCACATAAGAAACCACACTGACTGGGAAGCCCGTATTGACAACCATGCGAAGGACATGGTAAACTGACCATTGTTGTCCGAATATTAAGCCGCTTAACAATTCAAAGTCTCATCAAGAGAGGTGGAGGGACCGGCCCTGAGAA
>JABAOF010003667.1_pt1 | contig 34511 bp, 31 predicted proteins | sample 7062171 | NCBI WGS metagenome assembly JABAOF01 (sample SAMN14538628, study PRJNA623070) | marine sediment metagenome | biome: marine biome [ENVO:00000428]; feature: marine pelagic biome [ENVO:01000023]; material: deep marine sediment [ENVO:00002113] | place: India: Gulf of Khambhat ...
GGCCATGTACACCACCTCGCGCGTGCCCACCGCCCAGGCTGCGTTATCGCGCGTGAGCCAGTACACAACGAAGACCGCGAGCAAGCCTATGGCCACAAACACAAAACGCAACAGAGCGGTTTCATCCAGTTGCAGATTTTCGTTGAATGATGGACCAATCCAAACAACCAGCAGGAAAATGACCAGAACCGCTGCGAGTGAAAGGATCACAGATAGGGGTCTTGTGCCATTCATATTCCTCCTCCTTTATGAATGTCAAGATAAATTCTTATCGGCCTCCGGCAGTGGCCGCGATGATTAGGAAGGGAAGTGCGCCAGCGCCTCGGCGCGCATGAAACGCTGAGTCCGATCAAACATCTCTATATTGACCTCGAGCAGGGATGTGGGGACTAGCCGCCACCCCTTCAGCTTCCCGTAATCCCTGAGCACCTCTTGTGGTTTGCCATCACCTACCAACCTGCCCTCGTTGAGCAGGATGACCCGATTTGCGTAAACCACCGCCAAGTCGACATCGTGGGTGATGAAAAGGATCGATTCGAAGCTCGGTAGCTGCAGGATGGAATCCATGAAATCCATATAGTTTTTGTAATCCTGCCCGGCGGTCGGTTCATCCATAACCAAGATCTTAGATCCCATAGCCAGGATGGCGGCGATGCTCACTCGTTTCTGCTGCCCAAAAGATAGCGCTAGTGGCGGATTCTCTTCCATGCCGGAGAGATTCATGATGTCAATCGACGTTTGCACCTCCCTTTCTACCTCTTCGCTTGAATGGCCCAAGTTGCTCGGTCCAAAGGTGAGTTCATCCCGCACGCTGGGAGCGAAGAGCATATGACTTGGGCTTTGAAAGACATAGCCCAACGTGCTGGCAATTTCAGCTACACTCAGGTCACGCGTGTCCCTGCCCTCTACATAAACGTTCCCGCTCTCGGGTTTTAAAAGACCGATGGCATGTTTGACCAATGTGGTCTTCCCGGCGCCGTTAGGTCCCAGGATGGCGATGATGTCCCCAGTGTTGATCGTCAGGTTTATATCCTTTAGGACATCACGGCCCTCCTCGTAGAAAAAGGACACATGTTCAAATCGTACCAGGGGTTCGTCGTCGGGCGTTTTTCCTGGTAGGAACTCGATCTTCGCTGGAGGTGGATCTTTGGCTGCTCGTTCCATCACGATTCGAGCAGGCAATTTAACCTCGTGGTAATCAACAGATTGTGCCACTCCTACTGTCGATCCCTCATAGACCACCTCGCCTTCCACCATAAATAACATCCGATCCGGAGAGATCTTGAGAACATCCTCTACCCGATGTTCCACAATAAGAACCGCAATGCCTGCATCCGCCAATTCGCGCATCAAACCCAAGGCATCCAACGCGCTGGCGGGATCAAGGCTTGCTAGCGGCTCATCCAGCAGCAACAAACTCGGTTCCATAGCCAGCACACCCGCCAAGGCGACTTTTTGTTTCTCGCCGCCCGAGAGGTTGAACGTATCTCGATCCCTCAGGTCAGCGATCCTCAAATAATTCATCGATCCCTCGGCACGGTCGAGGATCTCCTCCCGTGATAAGCCTGCGTTCTCCAGTCCAAAAGCGATCTCATTGATCACCTTCGTGCCGAGGATTTGGCGTTCAGGGTCTTGAAGCACCGTTCCGACATTTTGGGAGATCCTAGCCAAAGACATGCCAGTGGTATCCTGACCATGGATTAAAATCCGACCGGTCAGTTCCCCTTTATAGGAGCGTGGAATTAATCCGTTAATCACCCGGGCGAGGGTCGTCTTGCCACAACCACTCGCTCCTGCAATGAGCAGCACTTCGCCAGCTTCAAGTTGAAGTGAGATGTCCTTGATGGCAAGTTTTTCCCGTTCCCTGTAGCGGAATGAGACATTGTCCACAACAAGCAGGGGAGATTGAGCCACTTCGGTCCTTCCTATGCTTTTCACCCGCAATTAGTTTAACACCCACATTGAGAAGATGTCTCTACGGTTATCTATCAGATGATGTGCCGATCCTCACCACCAAAGCTTATTTACATTGTTAGCATACCAGAGTTTTTATCATCCTTCACTCTCTGTTGACGATCCCTTGCCGTACACAACCAACATGTAGGTGTGATGAAATCGATCCCTCCAAGACTTTATGCTCTCCGTAAGTAGAAGTAGGCTGCAGCCCGGTGTTAGCCGGCTATTCCAATCCTTGTGCTAGCATGAGACCGAGATAATACATTTTAAATTTCCGATAAGGGCAAACTCGTTGAAAGGCGACGGCGCAAAGCTACAGGGTCAAAAGCTTCTATCGAAGCCATGACAGCCAGCTGCCGCTGCAGAGGATGGAGAAGATGGGTCAACGCCTAGCAAAGAGCCAGGTGAGGACACACCTAGGGGAAGAGCCCAAAGAACCCTGTGTCGAAATGGACGACAGCTAAGGGGGTTATCAGTATGACCAAAGCTCCCTGTGTTCACTCTTACCGAGCTCTCAGCATGGCGTGTTGTAACCCTTAGAACCGATCACAATCCTCGTCCTCAAATCCGCTCAGGGATATTTTAATTTCGATATGCCCGGATCGAGCGATGGTTGTTACCGAGTTGATATCCAGGTCTATCGTATCGAATGGGAGAAGATCAGTAGGGGTCAAGGGTGGCAGGACATCAGTCACACAGAAGCTTGGGAGACACCGGTCTGCAGATATTAATTTCCAATTGAGAGTGGAAATGGTATTCATCGGGGAGCGGGACAACTGCGCCCTTTTTATTTTCCACCCAATTAGCCTGCCCTCAGAGATGTATTTAGGGGATCAGGGAGAAAGGTTTTAACCTGATCCCTATATTCAGATTTTGAAGATTTTATTCTTTCCCACCCTCACAACCGCTCCCTAAACCACCCCAAGATCAGGCGCAGACGTTCCATACGACGATTCGGCTTTCCAGAGCGAGATAGTTCATGGGTCTCCTCCGGAAAGATGGCCAATCTCACCGTCCTCCCCAGTCTCCTTAAATAGATAAAGAGCTGCTCGGCCTGTTCCAAGGGACAACGAAGGTCCTTTTCACTATGAACGAGTAAGAGTGGNNGCTCGGCCTGTTCCAAGGGACAACGCAGGTCATTTTTACTGTGAATGAGCAAGAGTGGTGTATTCATGTTCTCAACATACGTCAAGGGGCTCTTTTCAACATACAGATCAGGATCGCTCCATGGCAGACCACCGATATGTTCCGGATTAAAGAAGTATCCGATGTCGCTCGTACCAAACATGCTCACCCAATTGGATATCCCCCTCTGACTGACGGCGGCCTTGAAACGATTGGTATGACCAATAATCCAGTTGGTCATGAACCCACCATACGAACCACCACACACTCCTAGACGCTCAGGATTCAGCCCCAAGTCAAGTGATAGAAGATGGTCGACGAACTCCATCAGATCCTGGTAATCCCGTTCACCGTAATGGCCATGAACAGCGCGTGCCCAGTTCTCTCCGTAACCGTCCGAACCGCGTGGGTTACAGAAGGCAACGGCCATTCCCTCTCCGGTCAACATTTGGAACTCCAAGAAAAAGATATGTCCATAAACAGCCTTAGGGCCACCATGGATTGCTAAGACGAGAGGCCTACCACCCTTAGGACGGCCTCGTGGGAGATGGACCCATGCCTCGACCTGTTCTCCATCGGAGGCGGCAAAGTGAACCGGTCTCCCTGGGAAGACCTTGCGCCTGGCTAAAAGACGATCATTAAGACGGGTGATCCGCCGTTCTATCCCTTGCTTATTGACAGACCAAAGTTCAGGAAGGATCGTCATCGTCGAGCGGATCTCGACCCTCAGGTCGCCTTGCGGATTGCTGTACCATCCGATTACGCCCAGATCATCTGGGCTCAACCAGGAAAGACTCTCCCCTTCAAGATCCACCTCGGCCAGTCGGACTGTAGCCCGCTGGGTGATCCGTACGCGAACTCGCTTCNNCACGGATCATGGTTTTTCGTTGGAAACCGTATGTCAGCGGTTAAACCATCCCCAATCGACAAGTCCAAGTCAGGGAGCAGTGCTTGATAATTCCCCTTCTCTGGGTCAATGCGCCATAAACGGTTTGGCGAAGCATAGCCACGAGCTAAGTCGTTACCGATCGCCAACAACTCACCGTTTGGACTTTGCCTAACCGCTACGAATAACCCCGTGAAGTCGGTAATACGTCGTCGATGACTTCCATCAAGATCCACAACATGGATATCCACCCGCCTGGCTGCAGCCCAATCATCCTCCGGTTCGGGCGTAGCGAGGTAAAAAATATGTTTTCCATCCATGGAGAAGCTATAGGCGACCAAACCATAAAATGGTCCACCGACGCTCCAAGGGCCATCGGTAAGCTGTACCGGTTGACCTCCCCGTCTGGGAACGACGAAGAGGTGAACGCGTTTATCCAATCGACTGCCTATGTCGTTGAATTGCCACAGCGCATGATCGAGCACGTGCACATCATCGGTGAAAGATTCACCTTGCCCAATTTTCGCACTAAATTCCCCCCGTGGATCCGTTGGGGAGAGGAATGCAATGTATTTAGCATCTGGTGACCACTCAGCCGATCTAACACCACCTTCGATTTTGGTCAGACGACGCGCCTCACCGCCGTCAGCAGGCAACAGATAGATCTGTTTCTTCTCATCCCCGGTACGCTTGCTCAGGAAAAGTAAATAACGTCCATCTGGAGACCAGACCGGTGAATCCGAGTCCATCTCATCCGCCGTCAGCACACGATGTCGACGGCCTGTTCGATCAGTAAGCCTGATTTCCGCCCGGTAGCGGTTTTTACTCCGATCCTTATCGACCGTGCGCACGACATAGGCGATTCGCTTCCCATCTGGGTGCACCATCGGATCGGAGACAAAGCGTAAGCGGCGGATGTCATCTGGTGTAAAGGGTTTCAGTGCTGTTTTTTTCGACATGTCGATATCCTCGCTAAGCGTTCATCATCGGCAGACCCAACAATCCTCTTTTTTTCTGCATTAGATCAAATGTCTATTGTAGCTGATCTACCCTATGCGGATGACGCTGAACTGAGTAAATATCTAATACCCTACAAGCTGCGAAACCTGTGGATAAGCCCCTTTTATCTGTGGAAAACCCTATTTTTCTGGGGAAAACCTGTCCAATTCAGCTTTCGAGTTCACCTGCCTACCCGCCATATATAGGGCAATAAAGCTCCATCTCCCCATAAAGTCGACCGACCACCATTACATCAACAGACGGTCAACCTTGTCCACTTACCTTCTACACATCTCCTGTGGACACCCAACCTCGTATTTCCCCCCATATCTGGGCAAATGGTTTATATAATCCCTATTACTAGGCGTATAACCTTCGCCAAATATCCCTTTCCACAAATCCCCAGGCACTACTACTAATACGATTTAAACATCTATGTTGAATAATGTGATATGAATCTTTGTGGAGAAGAGCCAAAAATTATGATTATTAGGGATAAATACCTCTTACCTTTGTAGCATCGGCGACACGTTTTATTCCCAGACATTGTGCAGCAATGCGTTTTCCCACTTTGCGTTTCTCTGTTTCAGCCATCACAGCGTGAAAAGCCTCCACGAGAATTCTTTCTAGACGTTCATCTATCTCTTTCTCGCTCCAGAAGAAGGATTGTAGATCCTGTACCCATTCAAAGTAGGATGAAGTTACACCTCCTGCATTGCACAAGACATCAGGGATGATGAACACACCTTTGTCCTCAAGGATTTTATCTGCACCTGGTGTTGTAGGACCGTTGGCTCCTTCAGCCACAAATGATGCTTGTATACGGTCAGCAATTTTCGAGGTGATCTGATTTTCCAATGCACACGGTACAAGGACATCACACGTATACGTTAGTAGTTCTTCATTGGTGATGGTGTCGCTACCTGGGAACCCCTGTATGATCTTATTCTGCTCCACGTAGGATTTTAGAGCCTTGATATCCAATCCCTTGGGATTGAGAATACCGCCATACACTTCTGATACAGCAACAATAGTGGCACCTTCGGAGGACATCATCTCTGCTGCTACGGAACCAACATTCCCAAAACCTTGTACGGCAACGGTTACATCTGAAAAGGTCATCCCTCGCATCTTAAGGGCTTCACGGGTTGTAATCATCACACCGCGACCTGTAGCCGATGAGCGTCCCATACTCCCACCGATCTCGATCGGTTTTCCGGTCACAACTGCTGGCACGGAATATCCCTTATGCATCGAGTACGTGTCCATAATCCAGGCCATGATCTGTTGATTAGTGTTGACATCGGGAGCGGGGATATCACCTTCGGGGCCCATGATGATAGAAATTTCTGTTGCAAAACGACGGGTGAGCCTTTCAAGTTCATGAATACTCAACTCATCGGGATCGACGATTACGCCTCCCTTTGCACCCCCATAGGGGATATTGACAACGGCACACTTCCACGTCATCCACATTGCCAGGGCGCGTATCTCATTTAAATCTACAATCGGGTGGTAGCGGATGCCTCCCTTTGTAGGCCCGCGGACCGTATTATGATGAACACGATACCCTGTGAACATACGCAGCGAGTCATCGTCCATGCACACAGGAAAGCTCACGCTCAATTCGCGCTTGGGATGGCGTAACAAATCACACATACCCTCATCTAGATTAAGAATTTTCGAAGCTTCATCAAATTGCTTGAGGGCAATCCAATAAACACTTCCTTCGGGAGGAATGGTTCCATCAGATAGAGGTTTCATAGCCACCTACTCCTTGAAAACAATTTTCATGAGCTGGACACTTTAACAGGATAGGAGAATTCAATATGCAAAAGCCACTGGTAAAAACAGTACATATCAGCTTCTTTCGAAGTAGAAATCACAATGAACATTAGTTATCGCCCACAATAATAGACCATCAGCCTCATCAAAGTCTCGAAAGGTGGTATTTTTTGAGGTAGATGTCTTGAAGGAAATCTTACCATGGCGATAGCACGAGGATTCAACAAAATGCGTGGTATTGAAGGTGTTCAGAAGACACGAGAAATATGCATGAGGGGTATTCAGTTAAAACCAACAGGGTTGCTTGATGCAACCCTTCTTTGGGGTTTTAGGGGTCTAGGAATCCATACACAGGATATATTCTATACGATACCAAGAGATTCGCGCATACAGGATTAATACTTTTTTTGATCTTTATTCTCAAATACTACTTGCCATTATCCCTCACGGCTGCAGGCTTGTATCCCTCCTCCCAGAATGACAATGGACGATCAAAGCCGGCTAATTTTAATCCGGTCAAAGCTGCCGTATTCATGTCCATCGCGCGCAGGTCTTCGGTCGTAAGTTCAGAAATACTTTTGTGGCCCGAAAGCATGGTTAGAATTTTGACCTCTTCAGCGCAGGCATGGATGAAATTTGCCAATCGTTGCCCGACCTCAATCGGGTCAAGACGCGCACGCATTTCGGGTTTCTGACTCGTTATCCCGTAGGGGCAATTGCCTTTCTGGCAAGCGTAGCAGACACGGCAACCCATAGCGATCTCCGCCGCGCTACCGAAACCGACCGCGTCGGCTCCCATTGCCATTGCCTTGAATGCATCTAGACCGTTGCGGATTCCGCCCAATGCTATCAGTTTCACTTTTCGATGGACGCCATGATCCTTCAGCGCTTGAACAGCTTGAGGGAGACAAGCGATGGTTGGAATGCCCACACCTTGAGTAACGATATCAGGTGAGCAACCCGTACCACCAACCAAGCCATCAATGCTGATCGCATCGGCGCCAAGTTCGATGCACGCAGTAACATCATCGTATGGGCGTGAAGGTCCTAGCTTGAAAAGAATGGGAAATTGATAATTTGTGACATCGCGCAGGAAGTCGACCATATGTTTCATATCTTCCAGGGTTTGGACATCGTAATATCGACAAGGACTAATTGCATCTGAACCAACCGGAATTCCCCTGACCCTCGCGATTTCTTCGGTAACTTTTGAACCGAGTAGATGTCCCCCCATGCCGGGTTTTGCACCTTGGCCGATCTTAACTTCGACCGCGTCACCGCTGTTGACATAATCTGCGGATACGCCCCATCTTCCTGTGGACCATTGGATGATCAAATACCCACCTGGTTCCCATTCTTTCTTGGTGAATTCCTCATCAATATATCCACGAGCTAACCAGGTCTCTTCATCCACGAGGCCACCTTCTCCGGTGTTGGTTGCAATACCAGTTTGAGCCGCTCCGATAGCCAACGCCATCTTGGCTTCTTTGCTCAACGCGCCGAACGACATGGCTGGCCACACAAACGGAAGTTTTAGGTGGAGAGGTTTCTCGCATGTGCCCTCTCCGATCACCACCTCCATATCACATTCCTCACGATACTTGTCCCGGGGTTCAGGACTGGCGATCTGGCTGGGAACCACAGTGATCGTGTCGAAATGGGGTGTAGGCTGTTGGGTGCCAAACCCGCGCAAAAGATAATTCCCAGTTTGAGCTTTGTAATGGATCTCCTCAACTGTCGCCAATGTCCAAGGATAACGTGCGAGGTACTCTGACTCAGCCGGATTGATGCGAATTGCGTCCTCCGNNGACTCAGCCGGGTTGATGCGGATTGCGTCCTCCGGGCAAAATTCAGCACAGATTCGACAACCGACACAGGCATTGTAGTTTCTGATCCTCATCTCACCTGTATAAGCATCGAGGGCATAAACACCATGGGGGCAGATTTCAGCGCAGGTTGCACATTTTCCCGGCATGCGCGAGTTGATGCAGATCTCTCTATTCACACTTACACAAAATGCGCCAACAACGGTCATTCTATCCTCCTATTTGTAGAACGGCTTCTCTGACGCAGCGACGATCTTTGTGAACTCAGCAGGATCAGCTTTTATGTCATAGGTTTGGAAATATCCAGAGAGTTTTTCGATATCCTCGGGTGTCAATTCTTCGAGGCGAGTGTTGTTACCGAGGCTATTCCATTTACCCCCGATGTAAACATTGCCACGGATTAAGAAATTTGCGAAATTCTCACCTGCATCGCCGACAACAACCAAATCACCATCTAACATATATGTACCCGTTTCATCTCCCACGTTGCCCACGATAATGATCGTGGCGCCCTTGTTCATGGTCCCTGTGAAGTCGCCAGCATCACCGAAGATCAATACCGTGCCATCATAACAATATTGTCCAGCACCGTAGCCAGCGTCACCCTCCACGATAATCGTGCCGGAAGTCATGTTGTCTGCGGTATAGTTGCCAACGGCTCCAGTAACCCTTATTGTAGCGCCATCGTTCAGAACGCCGACGTAATCTCCAGCATTGCCCTGGATGATGACTTCTCCGTGTTTTAAGCCAGCAACCAATCCATGAAGATGGCTTGCGTTCGTTACCTCAATCGTTTCTTCGTTCAAGCTCTCTTTTAGTTTGCTACTGATCGTCTTCAGGTCCTTGTTTTTTGCATTTATCACTGTCATGATTTTCCCTCTCAGAAAACCATTTTCTCACCGCTGATCCGTCTTTCGATGTTCAGCATCCCGTACAGCTATTACGGGGTCTTTCGGGTGCTGTCGAGCTTGTTGGTGTCCGATATAACCGCACGAATTGCTTAATGGCTTCACCGCGCTGGGCGGGATCGGCCAAGGCATCAAGCGTTAAGATTTGTAAGTCCTTGAAAGCCTGGGCTCGCTCGCGCCGATCTTTTTCGCCCGCAGCGGCTTCCAGGACGGTCGTGTCCACATTGAGGCTTGTTGCTAAGAGATTCATCTGGACGGCGTTGCGGGCGAATACCTCGCCAACGCGGCTGCGGATGATGACCGTGGAGGAACCCTCCGGTGCACCAAGGGTACCTATGGCCAAGTCCGCCGACTCACCCAAGTAATCATCGCAAGTACCACATCCGGTGAGGGTATAACTTTCGGCAAGCTGGCGGGGAAGATTGTGCTCCTCGCCATCCCATAACAAGGCACGCATCTGCTCGCGATCAGCGGAAACCTCCAGCCGCTTGACCTGATCGCGTGAGATTCCCATCCGCTTGACCAAGATCTCATCGATCAATTCTGGTCGGTAGGCTCCGGTACAGAAAACGGCGATGCTCAAGCGGATGGAATCTTGATATTTTTTCAAATGGGTTTTCGGAGATGCTTTGATCCTGCGGACGGCTTGTGCTGCACAAGGCGTGCCCACCACGGCGATATTTTCCATGCCCCGCTCGTAAATCGCAGCATTGAGAACATCGAAGATGGGCGCCCAGAGATACTGAGGGCCCACGCTGTCCATAATCTCCTCCACCGTTGAGACAACGCGCGCGATGGGTTTGAGATCCCATGGATCAAGATCAAGCATCACCGCGCCGTCTAACAGACCTGCGCTGCGACCAGCGGCTAGGATGCTTCGGACCACGTCGTTGGGTGCACCCGATTTAACCGGACCATGGGCCCGCGCCGCCACAATGGTCAAAGGCTCGAGGGGAGTCCAACGTTCTAACCGTGGGCAGACATCCTCACAGAACACCTGGCAAAAAGTACAGCTGTCGAGGGTTCCTTGAGTGTAACCAACGGTCTTGCTTCGCTTTTCTAGGAGAGGGTGATTGCCACCATTCCAGTACAAGACCTGTTTTGAGCAAGCTGCCACACACAAGCCACATCCGGCGCAGTTGTCTTGCGACCAAATCTCCAATTCCAATCGTTTCGCCATCCTGACCTCTTTCCTCCAGTTGTTGTCGTAGTTATGTCATAAAATCGTGACAGAAGATGGTTTTGATGAATTGGTTATCCATCTACTTGCTCATCTCATTGCTGAAAGTTTTCATCGAATCTGCGAACGCAAGGCCATTATCGGCCGTAAAGAATTCTAAACGTAGGCGACGTGGATCCACACCATGTTCTGCGAGTTGTTTTTTCAGTGCCGTCACCCGCTCTTCTGCATAAAGGTTTCCGTTTCCGAAATGACATTCTCCCTTGGGACAAATACCCACAAGCACGCCATCCGCCCCATTGAGGAACGCCCATAATGCATGATTGGGGTCAAATCGGGCCGAGCAATTCATGCGAATGATACGCACATCAGCAGGGTAGGGCATTCGCCTGGCACCGGCTATATCAGCCGCAGCATAGGCGCTCCACTCACATGCAAGCACCACGATCTTTGGAACGGGGCTGTTGCTTTCCTCGATCTCATCTATCAAGCCCGGTGAACTCGATGCAGCGCTGATTTGTGCCAGGATTGAGGGATCACCATAACCTGGAAGTGAAATTGCTTTGACCGGACAAACAACGACACAATTGCCACAGCCAATGCAGCGAAGTAGATCCACGGTTGCCAAGGACAACAAACCATCACGCTTTTTGAGCGTGATCGCGGACGTTGGACAAACCTGAGGGCAGTTCCCACATCCTGTGCATAATGCGTCATTCATTTCGGCCACCAGCCCTGCGGTGGTGATCGAATCTCTCCCTAGGAAGCGAAGTGTGCGTGCAGCGGTTATATGTGCTTGAAGCAATGTTTCCATTGTGTCGGTTGGATAATGTGCTCCACCTACCACAAAGATACCATCGTCAACATAATCGCCTGGTCGAAGTCGAATGCGCCTATCGAGTATGAACCCTCTCTTATCTTGTGGAAGATGTAGCATTGCCGCTAATGCATCGGAACCGTCTTGTGGTATCAATGGCGTGGTTATGACCACACGGTCGCAAGGTATTTGCAAAGGCTGATCGGTCAATGGATCGGCCACCTCTACAAGGTTCCTGCCAATTGCAGGAGAGTGCTCTCGACGATAGCGGAAGAAATTGACACCTAAATCCCTCGCTTGTGAGAGCAGGTTCTCACCTGACCCGCCAGCCTCACCCAGGTACAAATCACGAAAGAGAATCGTGACATTGATTTCAGGGTCGAGCTGCTTGGTATGTATGGCTTGGCGTAACCCGGCCATACAACTCAGTTGAGAACAATCTCCAGCCTCGGCATCTTCTGTGGGAAAGATCATCACCACATCGTGCAACGCTAATTCGCCATTGGTCGCAACTGCTTTTTCAAGTTCGTGTGCAAACTCTATTTGTGATACCACAAACGAGCGATCATACCAGGGATTGGTATCCAGACCCTTAGGCCTCGCACCTGATGCCAGGACGATGGCACCAATGTTAAGTTCTATGCTCTGATCCTCATGGACGAGGTACACTTTGTAGTTACCAGGCTGCCCTTTCACTTCAGTTACGCGAGTGTTTAGCAAGGTTTGGATCTTGGGGTGCTTCGAGACAGTTTCAACGTTCTCGGCGATCAATGCCTTGGCGCCTTCTTGCAGCATGTACATCGTTCCACCCAATAGGCTGTCCCTTTCGACCAGCGAAACTTCGATATCGCCATCGGCCACCGAAAGAGCCACTGTCAGACCGCTCAAACCGCTTCCAATCACCATAGCCGACTTGACAACATCAATGGTGTAAGTTTGAGGCCGGGCAGTTTCTCTCAAACGCGCCAAGCCTATTTCGATCAAATTCGCGGCTTTCTCCGTAGCGGTAGAGGGGTTGTTTGCGTGGACATAAGCACACTGTTCGCGGATGTCAATTAGACCGAGGGAACACTCAGCCAGGCCAGCCTCCGCCATGGTTTGTCGGAAGAGATGTTCAATCAGACGTGGAGCGCATCCGGCGATCAGCACACGTTCCAGTTTGTGGTCGATGATCGCTTGCCTAAGACGAGACCGGCCATCGATATTACACGGATAGGGTTCACTAGTCGCATAGACGACACCGGGTAGTGAGGCGCTTCTCTCACGTAAGTGTTCAGTGGCTAAAACTCCGGCAATTTTGTCGCCACATTCACACACGACGATCCCAATTTGTGCCGCTGGCTTCTTTTCTCGATCGTCAATGTGTGGGTCCAATTCTTCAGTCATCGATAACCTTGTCAAAGATGTGGCACAGATGTTTCGCACCCCTTACTATGTCCGACTCTTCTGCGCAGCAATTGATCAGTTTTACGCTTGATCGATAGTATCAGCAGTGTGTTTTGATAACTGCGCCTCAGGATCTTGGATCAAACTGGGTGTCAAATTCAAATCATCGCACACCTGGCAATACACACGGTCGTATTCAGAGTCCTCAAGATGGACGCTGCGAAAGCCTGTAACGTCGTTCAGCTTAAGTGCACCGGTCGGGCATATCAAAACACAAGTACCGCAACCGATGCATGTCGGTGACACGATCCGAAACGGTGGACTGACCTCTTTTGAGATCCCTCGATTGGCTAGACTGATCGCACTTACTCCGACGATCTCACCGCAGGCGCGCACGCAGAGGCCACACAGTACACACGCGTCTTCCTCGGGTAGCCTAAAGCGTACTTCGCCCAAACCCAATTCCTCTGCCAGAGCAAGCAATTCTGGATCATTGAATGCCCCCGCCAATAGCAGCTCGACGGTCATGCGCCGGCTGCGTCGTACGGTCTCGGAGTCTGTTGCCACTAACGCTCCCTGCTCGCAGGGGTGGGTGCAGGCAGCTACCAAACGTGGAGGCCGCGACGGTTGCGATAATTCAACCATGCACAATCGGCATGCGCCATAGGGTTCGAGGGCCGGATGATAACAAAGCGTTGGTACGTAGATGCCATACTCGCGGCAGGCTTCCAGGATCGTTCGCCCTTCAGGGACTTCGATGCGTTTTCCGTCAATCGTCAATTCGATCATCTTTGCCTCGACCGTGACTTTCGATGCGGTATGCTAAGTGACAAGAATCGCGTCGAATTTGCACACGCTGTAGCACATCCCACAGCGCGTGCATCGCCCGGCGTCGATTATGTGGACTTCTTGCTTACCACCGCTGATGGCCTCCGCGGGGCAGTTACGCAGGCAGACCATACAGCCCGTGCAATTCTCGGCGATGACCGAGTAGGTGATGAGGCCTTTGCAGACTTTAGCGGGACAGGTATTCTCGACGATGTGCGCCTCGTATTCGTCGCGGAAGTAGCGGATGGTGGAAAGCACCGGGTTGGGGGCGGTCTGCCCTAAGCCACACAAGGATGAGCATTTTACCTCCGTTCCCAGCTCCATAAGATAATCCACGTCGCCCGGTTGACCGTCCCCGGCGCAGATCCTTTTTAGCGTTTCGAGCATGGCTTTTGTACCAACACGGCAGGGTACGCATTTCCCGCACGATTCCTCCTGCGTGAACTGCATGAAATAGCGAGCGAAGTCCACCATGCAGGTGTCCTCATCAGCAACAACCAGCCCACCAGAGCCCATAATGGCGCCCAAGGCCGTCAGTGACTCATAGTCGATTGATACGTCCAGGTGTTCAGCAGGGATACACCCACCAGAAGGTCCGCCCAACTGAGCGGCTTTGAATGCTTTTCCCTCGGGAATTCCTCCTCCAATATCGTAGATCACTTCAGCCAGTGTGATGCCCATGGGCACTTCCACTAGGCCGGTATTGTTGATTTTACCTACCAAGGAGAATATCTTTGTGCCTTTGGACTTCTCAGAACCCACTGTGGCATAAGATTCCCCTCCTATAGAGAGAATAAGAGGGACATTAGCCCAGGTCTCAACGTTGTTGATGTTGGTGGGCTTGCCCCATAATCCACGCTCCGCAGGGTACGGAGGGCGGGATCGCGGCTCTCCGATACGCCCTTCGATGGAAGCCATCAGTGCCGTTTCCTCACCGCAGACGAATGCCCCGGCTCCGAGACGGATGCTAAGGTTGAAATCGAACCCACTTCCCAGGATGTCATTCCCGATCAAACCTGCCTCTTTGGCTTGCTGAATGGCGTTTGTTAGATTTTCGACCGCGAGCGGGTACTCAGATCGGATGTAGATATAACCTTGGTTCACGCCCACCGCGTATGCGCCAATGATCATCCCTTCGAGAACCGCATGTGGGTTGCCTTCGAGGATGGAGCGGTCCATGAAAGCCCCTGGATCTCCCTCGTCTGCGTTACAGATCATATAGCCGGTGCCCACGTTCAGCACATGTTTACGGCAGATTTCCCACTTCAATCCTGTTGGAAAGCCAGCTCCACCTCTGCCGCGTAGACCTGAGGTCTTGACTTCTGAGATGATTTCTTCAGGGCTCATCACTGAAAGGGCTTTGGTAAGCGAGGTGTAGCCTCCGAGCGCTACATAATCTTCCAGCTTCTTCGGGTCGATGCGTCCATTAAGATCAAGTACGAAGCGTTTTTGTTTTCGGTAGAAAGGTAGGTCGGGTTCGTGATGGATGGATTCTCCAGTCTGTGGGTCAGTATAAATTAAACGCTCAATAATTTTGCCATCGAGCAGGGTTTGCTGAACGATGTCGGGGAGGTCTTTGGGCTGGACTTGTTGATACGAGATACGCTGTGGATAAATGGTAACCAGCGGACCGCACTCACAGAAACCAGGGCAGCCAGTCCCCACCAGTTCGATCTCTGCTTGCAGCTTTGCACAATCGAGCTCTTCACGCAGACTTGCCAGTACTTTTTCGCTGCCCAATGCACGGCAACCCGTCCCGTCGCATACCCGAACGCTTGGTTTTTGCTCGTCCCATGTGGCTATCAAGGCTGACTGCCAGGACCGAAACGCTGCAATCGTGTGAATACGCTTCATGGTTCTGTGGCCGTTCGGTCGATCTTCTTGAGCATACGGTCGACCTTCGCAGGTGACATCTGACCTGAGTATTCACCGTCGGCGACTACGATCGGCCCCAAAGCGCATGCACCTAAACAATTGACCGTTTCGAGTGTGTATAGATAGTCATGTGTTGTGTCGCCTGCTTTCATGCCCAGTTTCGTTTCCAGTCGATCGAGCACTTGTGGGCTCCCACGTACGTGACAGGCTGTGCCCATACACACTTGTAAGCAGTGCTTTCCTTTCGGTTTGAGACTGAAGGCATTATAGAAGGTGGCGACGGCGTAAGCCTGTGAAAGCGGCACAGCCAGCCGTTCACTAGCCAAGATTAACGCCTCACGCGGAAGATAACGGTAGCGCTGTTGTATTTCCTCTAGAACACTGATGAGTGAACCCTCTCCGAGCATTTCCTGGGAAATCAGTTGGTTAATTTCACTGATCGATATCCGCATGGGAGCGATCCTTATCGTGGGATTATCTGGGCACTGGCATGGGGGAAGCCAGATCTAGAGGAACATACCAGCAACACGACAGAGAAAACACATTCTATCCATCCAACCTGAGAACCGCTCAAACCCAAACCGGCGATTGTAAGCCAAAACATAAGTGGGCCTCAAAAGTAGGTCCCTTCGATCATCAGATCTTTGGGGGCAGGTTAAAGCCGAAGAAGATCTTGTTACCTCCTTACAAGGCCACCGAAGTACCTTACAGCCATCCTAAGTGATTCAAAGATTGCCAGAAGGAAAAAAGGTCCTGCGCGAAGTGCCCGTGGGCGTCTGCATGAGTGAAGCCCTCAAGCAATCCAGGTCGATCGGTGCAGGTAAGCGGCAGCATCATGTCTAATTTTTTCAAATGCACCTTACTGCCATAATCATGGAGGGTCAAGTGACGAGTCTCACTCTCAAGACCTGCAACTCTCCTCCTGGTTTTTCAGGGCTTGATCAAGGAGGGTGTGTACAAGCGCTGGGTTGGCTCGACCCTCGGCGGCGCGCATCACTTGGCCGAACAACCACTGAGAGATCGTGGTCTTGCCTCCAAGGTATTGTGCAACCTGTTGTGGGTTCTCGAGTAATACTTGATTCACAAGATCCATGATGGCTTGAGGATCGTTGAGTTGGGTCAGTCCTCTAGCTTCGACAATCTCAATCGGTGAGCCGCCGGTTTCAAAGATCTCCTCCAACACCTCTTTTCCGCTGATGGCGTTGATATCCTCTCGCTCAACCATCGCCACCAACTCCGCGAAGGAGTTGGGGGACATTTTGGACTGCTCGATCTCGATCCCAGCCAGGTTAAGCAGGCTAAAGACCTCTCCTGTAAGCCAATTAGCGATCTTGGTCGGCGAGGTCTCGGGATCATGAGCGACCGCGGTCTCGAAATAATCCGCAATCGATCGCTCCTCAACCAATAGGTCAGCAGTATAAAGGGCCAGATGGTATTCGCTCACGAAGCGTGCCAGTTTTTCGCCGGGTAATTCCGGAAGCTCGATCCGTGTCTGGTCGATCCATAGGGGGTCGATATGCAACGGAGGCAGGTCGGGCTCGGGAAAGTATCGATAGTCGTGGGCTTCCTCCTTGCCTCGTTGAGGTACAGTAACACCGCGAGCTTCATCCCAACCGACAGTTTCCTGCCGCACCTCTCCGCCTGCTGCGAGGATCTGATCCTGACGCTCGATCTCGTAAGCGAGGGCTTTGACCATGGCCTTGAAGGAATTGAGGTTCTTGACCTCGGTACGAGTGCCCAGGTCCTCAGAACCCATCGGTCGTAGGGAGACGTTAGCCTCGAAGCGAATCACCCCCTTCTCCATATCACCGCTGCTGACCTGGAGATAACGCAGCAGTGAACGCAATGAAGTGGCGAACATCTTGACGTCTTCGGTCGAGCGCATATCGGGCTCGCTGACGATCTCCAGCAGCGGCACGCCGGCCCGGTTGAAGTCCACCAGACTGACACCGTCCACGTGATACANNAGGAACACCGGAGCGATTGAAATCCACGAGTGAATACCCTTCGCGATGCAGCAGCTTTCCAGTGTCCTCCTCAAGGTGAACGCGTCGTATTCGGATGCGTCGATTCCCATCATCGGTCTTTATGTCTAACCAGCCGTTCCTTGCCAACGGTAATTCATACTGTGAGATTTGAAATCCTTTGGGTAGATCGGGGTAGAAGTAATTCTTGCGGGCGAAGACGCTGGTTTCAGCGATTTCGCAATTCAAAGCCAGTGCCACGCGCAACGCATACTCAATTGCCCGTTGGTTGATTACCGGCAGGGTTCCGGGCATACCGGTGCAGATTTCACATACCGAGCTGTTGGGTTCGGCGCTGGTGGAATCCACGACCTGGCAACCGCAGAACATCTTCGACAAGGTCGATAGTTCAGCGTGTACTTCAAGGCCGATGATGGGCTCAAATGAAGACATGGGATCCCTTGGATAATCCGCTTGGTTTAATTAAACCATGGAGATCAGGGATTAGGGGTTAGGGATCAGGACCTATTATGAACTTTCACCTGATCCCTGATTCCCAATCCCCGATTCCTTCGTTTAGCCATACCTCTTCATGAAGCGGCGCATGCGTTCGAGTGCCTCCTCGATCTGATCGTACGCGGTGGCATATGAGCAGCGGACGAAATTCCCCTCGGCGCTGAATGCGGTACCCGGCACGACCGCCACACGCTCTTCATGAAGAAGCTTTTCAGCGAAGGTCTCGTCGTTCATGCCACTGGCACTGATGTTGGGGAAGGCATAAAAGGCACCGCGGGGTTCGAAGGTGGGCAGTCCTAACTCATTCAAGCCGGATACGATCAGGCGGCGACGGCGATCATACTCCTCGATCATCTTCTGCACATGCTCCTCGCCGTTGGTCAAAGCCTCCAGCGCCGCGACCTGAGACATCGTCGGAGCGGACATAATGGTGTATTGATGAACTTTCCGCATCGCGGCCAGGATGGGTGCTGGAGCTGCGGCATATCCAACACGCCACCCTGTCATAGCGTAATCCTTAGAAAACCCCCCGAGCGTGATGGTACGTTCCCGCATCCTGGGCAGGGAGGCGAAACACACGTGCTTGTGATCGCTATAGACCAAACGGTCGTATATCTCGTCGGAAAGGACCAAGAGGTCGTACTTCGTGGCGATGTCAGCCACGGCTCTCAGGCGATCGCGGGACATGACGGCGCCGGTTGGATTGTTGGGGTAGGCGATCATCAGAACCTTGGTTTTGGGGGTAATCAAGCCCTCCAGTGATTCCGCTTCTATCTGGAAATTGTCTTCGACGCGGGTGATTAGCGATATGGGTGTCCCACCGGCGAAGATCACCTCTGGATGATAGGACACGAAGCACGGTGTGGGCACAATGACCTCGTCTCCGGGATCAACCACTGCGGTTAGGGCCACGTAGAGTGCTTCCGAGACGCCAACGGTGATCAAGAGCTCATCTTCAGGGTTGTAGTGGACGTCGTAGAGGCGCTCTAGATGCGCGGAAAGTGATTGACGCAACTCAAGGATGCCGGAATTGGAGGTGTAGTGGGTCTCCCCTTTCTGAAGGGATCTGATTCCTGCTTCGAGGATTGGTGGTGGTGTGATGAAATCCGGTTCACCAATGCCCAGGGAGATGACATCATCCATGGTGGCGGCGATATCGAAGAAGCGCCGTATACCCGAGGGTGGAACGTTAGCGACACGGCGGGCGATGAAATTGCGCATAAGGTCCTGCTCCTTTGATGTTTATAGATGTGGAATTCCGAAAGCTAACCTGATTGTAATTTTTGGTTAATTTGAGGAACGATGTTGACCGTTCGTCATGGATCGCGAATAGCATATCTCAAGCAGCGCTGATCCGCCATTCGTCAATATGCTCGATGTAGTACAACTCAAAGGTACGCTCGTCCTCAACCCGCACGCGAAATTTCCGTCCATCGGGGAGACGCCAACGAGCCTCAACCTCTACGATGAGCAACCTTTCTCCCTCCCAGTAGAGGGCTATTGGTCGCTCGCCGTAGGTAATGCCGGAGTGACATTCAACCAGTTCGGGGGACATGAGGTCTCGTGGGAATGGAGATCCGGGATTGGAAATTAGGGATTAGGCACATACAAGGGAGAGACAAGATACCGTTCATGGTTCCATCTTATGTATCAGGTGACGAATCACGGTGCTTGAGGGGCTCCGACGACTGAAAAATCCCCGAGATTAAGCGAGAGATCACAACCGACAACCCGAACGTGGCGTCCGATCAGCGACATTGAAAGGTTACTGTCAATGATATGTGATCCCACATCGATGATCGAGTCTTTGACCACGGATCGGTCGATAACGCAGCCCTCACCGATCGAAGCATGGGGTCCAATAACGGACTGACGGACGTCTGCGGTGGGGTCGATGTACACAGGAGGGTGGACCTCTACCCCCTCGCGTGCGGCGGCTTCTTCCGAATTCGAGCGCAGGGTTTCGAGAACGTAACGGTTGGCCTCTAGGACGGCCTCGGGCGTACCGCTATCATGCCAGATCTTGATTGGCTCGACCCGCATTCGCAGCCCGCGCTCAAGCATAATATTGATCGCGTCGACCAGGAAATACTCGCCTTTCAATTGGATGTTGCGTGCCATCTGCTCCTCAATCGCTTCGAGCAGCGCCTCTGAGCTCTGAAAGTAGTAAAAACCGATCACGGCTAAGTTGTTACGTGTATCCTTCGGCTTCTCGATCAGTTGCTTCACCCAGCCATCTGGACCGACCTCGGCCACGCCGAAGCGCCGGGGGTCAGGTACGCGCCTGACCCAAGCGACCGCCTCAGCTTTCTCGGTCGGCAAGCCGGAGAAATCGGTCTCGATGAGTGTGTCGACGAATGCCATAATCATCGGCCCCTGAAGTCCTTCACGAGCCAACCAAATGGCGTGGGATTGACCGAGTATCTCCTCCTGGACCACATAACGGGCTTTCATCTTTGGGTAGGACTGATCGATGTAGGCTTCGATCTGTTCACCAAGATAACCGATGATGAAGATCACCTCTTCTACGCTGGGGATTTCCACAAACATGTCCAATACATAATCAAGCATCGGTCTTCCCGCTAAGGGAATCAGGGGCTTCGGCCTCGACCAGGTGAGGGGTCGCAGGCGAGTGCCGAAACCTGCCATAGGTAGTACGATTTTCATAGCGATGGACGCTCCTTATGCCAGGATGTGACCTCCTGGTAGGCATGTGCTGCACGGAAGAGGATCGCTTCCCCCAAATGAGGGGCGTTGAGCTGCATCCCGATCGGCAGGCGATCTGTATCGAAGCCGACCGGGAAGGCGATACCGGGAACTCCGGCCAAGTTGGCCGGAAGTGTGAACACGTCTTCCAAGTACATTGACAGCGGATCTTCGCTGTGCTCCCCCATGCGGAAAGCGGTCGTGGGTGCCACAGGGCAGGCGATGAGGTCCACTTCCTTGAAGGCGGATTCGAAGTCGTCTTTGATCAAGGTCCGAACCTTCTGCGCCTGTCCGTAATAAGCATCATAATAGCCGGCGGAAAGGGCGTACGTTCCAAGCATGATTCGGCGCTTGACCTCTTGACCGAAGAAAGCGCCGCGCGTAGCAAAATACTGTCCCCGCAGGTCTTCGGCTTCTAGGCGGGGCCCGTAACGAACGCCGTCGTAGCGAGCCAGGTTGGCCGAGGCCTCCGAGGGGGCGATGATGTAGTAGACCGGCAGAGCCAAGTCGGTGTGCGGCAAACTGACCTCCCGGGCAACAGCGCCGAGCGATTCGAAAACACGAATGCCTTCTCGCACCGCGATCTCGACCTCCTGTTGCATCCCCTCGATGAAGTACTCCTTTGGGACACCGATCTGGAGCCCGCTGAGGTCTATGTCGTCGAGAGATATATGGGGAACGGGTTCGGGCATGGAGGTCGAGTCGAGGGGGTCATGACCTGAGATGGCACAAAAGATAGGGAGCAAGTCTGCCGCTGAATGGGCTATTGCGCCGACGGTGTCCAACGATGAGCCGTAAGCGATGAGCCCATAGCGTGATACACGACCGTACGAGGTTTTTATCCCCGTGACGCCGCAGAAGGAAGCCGGTTGACGCACGGACCCTCCGGTGTCAGTGCCCAAGGCTGCATAACACATGTTGGAGGCCACGGAGGCGACTGATCCTCCCGAGGATCCTCCTGGCACACGTGTGAGGTCCCATGGATTGTAGGTCGGACCGTAGGCCGAATTCTCGGTGGAGGATCCCATGGCAAATTCGTCGGTGTTGGTTTTTCCCAGCACCACTACGCCTGCGGCGATCAGTTTCTCCACACTTGTGGCAGTGTAGGAAGGTCGGAAGCCCTCCAAGATCTTTGAGCCACAGGTGGTCGGCACGCCCTCTAAGCACAACACATCCTTGATTGCCATGGGTATTCCCCACGTGGGTGATGGCGGATCAACTCTCTCCCTGCGCCATTCTGACAGCCGCCGGTCGGCATCTTCAGCTTGTTTCAGTGCTAGGTCGGGCATGAGGGAGAGAAAGGCGTGGATTTTTGGTTCGATGTCCTCAATGCGATCAAGACAGGCTTGTGTCAAGTCGCGAGAGGAGACCTCGGCAGACCGGAGTGCGGTAGCGGCCTCGAGAAGTGTGAGATCGGTAAGATCGGTCATGTCATGTATCGAGGACCGGTGGAACGCGGAACATACCATCTTGCTCGGATGGTGCGTTGCGTAAAATAAGTTCCAGGGGTGGGCTGGGGCGGACCACATCTGGTCGGAGTGGTGCGCGCAAGGGAAGCACACTTGCAGTTGGGGGGATGGCAGAAGTGTCGACCTTACTCAACCGACCTGCATAATCAAGGATATCCGAGAGTTGTTCGGTGTAACGACGTTCCTCTTCTGAAGTCAGTTTCAGACGAGCCAATTGAGCGATATGACGAACCTCTTCGATGGTCAAGGCCATGGTAGAAGAATTATAGCAGAGGGGTATTTGTTGTATGGCATCAAGGTGGTACTCATATCATCGTGAGGCGAGGGACACTGTTTCGCAAGAGGAGGTTGTTTTGCCGCTTAAGACAAGTTTGCACTTCAAACCATTATCGAAGGGCGAAATGGCGTGGCGACGTAATCGGAATTGTGAGGCACTTTTGGGCTAAAGGCAACACATTATTTGTGCTGCGAAAACCGATGGATTGGTCGCCTCGCCTCGGTTGTCGTGGATCGTGGTCCAAACGAGGTGTGTTAAATTGCCGCTGCGGTGGTTGTTGCACAGGGTGAAGTACAACACAAAAAGAGCGCATCAGCGCCCGTACAGATATTTTAATGTCTCGCAGGATCAGTTATTCTTCGGAGGTGTCCAACACCTGCTCCGGCTCAATCACCTCTACTTTTACGATCTTGGCGCCTAATTCACGGATGGCGACATCTACCATCCCACCAGGCTTGATCGTGATGCGTTGCTCTTCCTCGAGGTGTCGCACTTTGATGACCAATGGCGCGCGTGGAGGATCTTCTCTGGTGTCTTGGGTTTCCTCTTCATAGAGAAGCGAGGATTCTCTAACCATATCAGTAAACCCCATATCTACCTCTATCATTCTAAAACATGGGGGCGGAAGACTACCCTTACGTTCTCTATACAAATATTACTGGTTAATTCTCACATTTGTATGTCAATAATCGTACATTTGCCTGACAATGAGGGAACCACAGCCGTTTGACCTATTTATGCGGGCCGGGCGCCCATACCGAGTCAAGTGGTGGCTCGGGAACCGCCTCCGCTTGTGAAAATATCGTTAATCCACCTGTGGGAGCCTATACGCAGTTGTGTCCGAACTCGAGCCTGAAGGTCAATAATGTACGAGGGGCTGCCTTGGCTTGTGGAATCCCTTGTGCAGGTGATTGACGATCTGAACTCTTTAGGATACCTTGGTAGTAGTAGAAGTGGGGACAATAGCATTTATTTTGGAGGAGAGAAATGGCCGAGGAACATGATGAATTGTCTTTTAGCCAAGAGGTCGATGCGCCGCCCGAAGATGTCTTCTACGCCTTCGCAACAGCCCAGGGGTGGCGGAATTGGATGTGTGATTCTGCCCGTTTCGAAGCGCGTCCGGGGGGAAGCTATCAACTCGCCTGGAACAGTGGATGGTACGCCTCGGGCACGGTGCGTGAGGTCACCCGACCCGAGAAGATCGCGTTGACCTGGTTCGGTATGGGCGATCCGGGGCCGACCGATGTCACGATCAAGTTGAAGGAGAAGGATGGCAAAACGCTGGTGGAGTTAAGCCACTCAGGTTTTGGTCAAAAGGGTGATTGGGTGGAGACCCGTGAGGAGGCGATCAAGGGCTGGGAACTCGGGTTGGAGAATCTGAAGTCGATCTTCAGCACAGGTGAGGATCTGCGTTTCACGCGTCGTCCATTGATTGGGTTTGTCCCAAGCGATTTCAACGAGGCTATCGCAAAAGAACTGGGTGTCCCGGTGACAAAGGGTGTCCGGATTGACCGAACGATTGAAGGCATGGGCGCCGAGCAAGTGGGTCTGCAATCGAACGACGTGATCGTCGAGATAGATGAGGTGCCGATTACCGGGGGAACCTCAATTACAGAAGCACGCCAGGGCAAAAGAGCGGGTGATCTCGTCCAAGTTGTCTTCTATCGTGGGGCAGAGCGTAGGGAGGTCGAGATGGAACTCTCACCTCCCTTGGTTGCAGAGGTTCCACTCGATCCAGTCGTGTTGGCGGAGAGGATTCGTGCGGTTAATGCCGAGGTTATGACCGCTCTTCGCGCGCTTCTCGACGGCATCAGTGAAGCCGAGGCCGATTTTAATCCCAGCCCGGAGGCGTGGTCGGCGAAGGAAACCCTGGCGCACTTGATCGTCAGTGAAATGGGTTGGCAGGATTGGATCACAAGTTTGATGAACGACAACGAGCCTGAGTATGGAGAGAACTTCACCAACGTTCGAGCACGCCTTCAAGCGGTAGTAGCAGTCACTCCGACCATCCCTGAGTTGCTCGATCGCCTTGAGAAGGGAAAAGAAGAGACAGCCGTCCTCTTGGACCATGCCGACATTTTGAAATCACGTAAGGGGGTTTTGTGGGGGATTAGCCAAGCCTTTCTGCAGCTTCCGGGCATTCACGACCGCACACACATGGAACAGATGCAAGCCGCCATCGAAGCTGGGCGGGAAGGATAGACATCAGAGGGGATCACACTATTTACATCCATGATATAAGCTGACGAATTGAGATTTGTTTTGGATAGGCGATCGTTTTCATCAGCAAACTGTTTCCGGATAAAGACGCAACAGTTTGGAGACAATTCATACAATTTCGGTTCATGTCCTTTTGGCTAGAGTGTGGAGGCAATCTACCTTCCCCTGCAAATGGATTGCTCATGCTGGTTATCAGATTCCTGAACTCATTGGTTACATTGGGAGTAATACTAATGAGGATGAACACTTTTCTGATGGAGGAGAGATACGATGGCCACAAATGAGGAACTAACCTTAAGTCAAGTGGTCGATGCGGTCCCGGAGGATGTTTTCTATGCCTTCGCCACAGCCCAGGGCTGGCGGGATTGGTTGTGCGATTCCGCTCGCTTTGAAGCGCGCGCCGGAGGCAGCTACCAATTGGCATGGGCCAATGGTTGGTACGCGACTGGTACTGTTCATAAGCTGGTGAAGCCGGAAAAAGTTATTTTTACCTGGTTTGGCAAGGATGATCCCGGGCCAACTGAGGTGACGGTTAAGTTAAAGTCAAAGGGCAAAGGCACACAGGTTGAGCTACGCCATTCGGGCTTCGGCCAGGGGGAGGATTGGGAAAAATGCCTGGAGGATACGCGCAAAGGATGGCAGGAGGGGATGGAGAACCTGGAGTCCATCTTTAGCACTGGCAAGGACCTGCGCATCGTACGCCGTCCTATGCTCGGAATTTCCTCAAACATCTTCAATGAGGAAGTTGCCGATGAATTGGGTGTTCCAGTGACGAAAGGTGTGCGCATCGATCAGCCGTTGGAGGGCATGGGGGCCAAGCGTGCTGGGCTACAGTCGGACGATGTCATTGTAGAGATGTGCGGCCAAGCCATCGAGGGGGGCGCTGATTTTATTACAGCCCTTCAAGGGAAACAGGCTGGCGATGTGATCCCAATTGCCTTCTATCGTGGTCCAGAAAAAATAAGCGTCGACATGGAGCTCTCGAGCAGACCTATCGAGGAATTTCCACTCGATCCGGTCGCCATGGCGAAACGGATTCGGGATATTGACGCGGAGATCATCCAGGAATTGAGCGAATTGCTTGAGGGAGTAAGTGAAACGGAGGTTGAGTACATCTCAAGTCCAGAAGCATGGTCGGTCAAGGAAACCCTGGCCCACTTGATCACCAGTGAGCAGTTTTATCAGTCTAATATCGTGGAGTTAATTTGTGATGCCCAGAGGGATTTCACGAGCGGATACGATAACGTACGGGCTCAACTGAAGGCTGTTCTTAAAGTCACGCCTACAGTTCCCGAGCTGATCGATCGCCTTAAAGCTTGCAAGGAAGAAACAGCTACCTTGCTTGAACTGGCGGAAGAGCTCAAAGCGCGTAAGGGAGTGCTTTGGGGTTTTTATTTTGAGGTGCAAACTTTTCCTGGTTTCCATGAGCGAGCTCACATGGAGCAAATGAAGGCTTCGATTGAAGCTGCGCGGAAGGGATAAGCAACAAAGAAGTGAAGCTGGTTTCCTCAATGGTACAGGCTCCTTGTGGAGCCTGTACTGTATTTTGTTACGCCCAACCTTAAAGTAAGGTATAGACGGGATCGTCGGGTAGTTTAGTGACAGAAGAAGAGTCTCATGTTCGTCAACCATGCTGTCAGAGTTGGGTGACGAGCGGCGCGCAGGAGGCGCGGTATCGGTCGACCGCCGCTGGGACACAGGAAGGGATAGGCTATCTCCCGCGATAGTTCCATGGGCTCCGATTCAGGCTCTATGAAGAGCACATTGGGACCATTCGGGGTAGGCCACAATCCGTATAAAAGCTCATCCGACCCGTCCGGAAGTCTTCCATAGGATAGATTGTATGCACGCACCCTGAGGTAGCGTATCTGGTCGATAATCTGTCCGTTGGGTGCAAGCAGGTGGACGCTGTCGCCGCGATCATTGAGCGAGATGTGCGTTCGTGAGCGGAAGAAGGTGACATATTCTCTCGGCGCGAGGGTCACGCCCGGAAGAATGTATGGGCGAGAACCTCCGTCGAGGATATCGTCGAGTCTCCACCCCCTCAAAAAGACGGGAGACCCTCCGTGGTTGTAGAGTTCAATAAATTCGTCTCCGGTATCGGCTTCACCATCACCCTCCCAATCGTAGTGCGGACGGATGAGCACCTCGTTGATCCGCACTTTGCCAGAGACTTTGGTGGGGACTGGGGTTGGGAAGTGTATGGAATTGATGCCGCGCGGTGTACCTGGGATAGGCCTCCCGGCTGCATCATGGCCCAGACCAGAGACACCGTTGAAGGTTCCCCAGTTAGCGGGGATGTCGGTTCCACCGCGACGCTCCATGCTGGCGCGGGAAGAGGATCGACCTGCAGGCCAACCGCCGCCATCACTGTTCGCGCTATCGATCACGATCCCCATCGGATCCTTCAACCACAAGGTCTCACCGCTGTTGTTCAGCGCACCGTTGTAGAGTTGATCGGCAGCGATATCAGACACGACACTATCATTGCCCCGTTCGAGAAGGAAGAAACCGTTGCCTGTGATGGAGCCTGCCAGGTTGAGGTCGATATCCCCACCATCGGTCAGCGTCCAATCAGTGAGGTCGATCTTTTCAGCTCCGGGATTGTGAAGCTCGATCCACTCATCGTGTGCTGAGGCATGGGTGCCGGCCCAAGCAACCTCGTTGATGAGCACCGACAAAGGATGGAAGGGGGTGATTCTTGGGGTTGGTGTGACGAGGGTGGAGGTTGGTGTTGGACTGAAACTAGAATTTGGATGTCGCGGTGTGCCGGCGATAGGGTTGCCTCCAGCATCATGCCCAATCCCACCATAGCCAGTGAAGGTCCTCCAATTGCCGGGATTATCACCACCACCGAGGCGCTCCATACTGGAATGCGAAACGGAATCGCCTGCCGGCCAACTGCCGCCGGCTTTATTGGCACTGTCTACAACCGCACCGGTAGGATCTTTGAGCCACAAGGTCTCACCGGTGTTCCTCAACGCTCCGGTATAGATCCGATCTGCGCCAATGTCGGCGATGGTCATGTCGTCGGTACGCTCAAGCAAGTAGAAGCCATGTCCAGAGATCGAACCGCTCAGCGCGACGTTGATGTCTCCATCATCCGTAAGTATCCATCCACTCAGATTGACCGGATTTGCCCCAGGGTTGTGGAGCTCGATCCATTCATCATGTGCGTTGGCCAGGGTTCCTGCCCAGGCAACTTCGTTGATCATCAGGGATCGAGGAGGGTAGGGTGTGGATTTAGGTAGTTGGGTGGCGGTTGAGGATTGCGTCACCGTCACGCTCAGTGTGACGGAGGGCGTAACACTTACACTAGGTATGGGCGTGGTCGTTCCGGTCTCGGTCCGTGTCGGTGATGTGGTTATGGTACGCGTTGATGAGGAGAGAACTGTGGATGTTTGTGTTGGCGATGGTGTTGAAGTTGATGTCTGAGTTGTCGTTGGGCTTATTGACATGGTGATGGAAGGCGTTAATGTAGGCGTTGGTGTGGGTGTCGGGGAGGGTGTGGATGTGGGTGTACCAATTGGAGAGGGCGAAAGAGTTGAAGTCAATGAGGACGATGGAGAGGGGGATGGCGTAGGTGAAACGGTGGTTGTGCTCTGTTGCGGACGGGAGTGACCCATGGTTGGTAGATCAGAAGCAGATTTAGGGAACCAAATGGCGCCCCATGAGAGAGCGAGCCCGACCAATAGAATGAGTCGGGCCGGGCGGCGAATAGGTGTTCTTTGGGTCATGATTGCCCCCTGTGACCCGTAGATTTTCCAATACTATAGTGAATTAAATCGAGTTGTCAAATCAGATTTGGCTGACAAGTGTATTTTGTGTTTGTAGGCAGAACGAGCTCCGAGTGAAACATTAGGCTTTAGAGCTCGGTTTTTCCCGCCAGTCCTGAGCTTGCCGAAGGGAGCACGTCAACGGATCGAGGGTGCGTTATGGTATAGCCGTCATCCTGCGACGATCTTTGAATTGCTTATTTGGGGTATAACCCGAGGGAGTCAATCGAAGCGTTGGGATGACGATCTGTTTTAGTAAGACAGGCGCATTGACTCTATTCGACTGAGGGCTCAAATATGGTCTGACTTCCCCACGATAAGGCTATCTGTGCAGCCTCGCGCTGGCGTCTCGGTGCAGAACTGAGCTCAAACTTTGTCGTTCAAATTAGCTCATCCCTCTATGAACACAAGCCATGGCCAACCACGCCTAATGAGTTCGGCTTGACGTTCTGACCTTTTAGATTATTCGGAAAAGGGAGCGTCTAATGATAAGACAGCGGCTAGTCTCGAAAGCGTGGAGGTGTGAGCGACTACCGGTGGGGATCAGGATTTTGAATGCTCTCGCCAATGATCGACAGACAGAACATAATCCCAGACATGCCCGATACCAGGACGATGCTATCGATTGTGGTTAGAACCCCAACGGCGAGGAAAATCGAGGAAAGTGTCAGTAAGTAGATGTTCATTGAGATGTGCTCCTGGGCAGTCCTGGGGACCAATCTGCGCCGACAGTCATTGGTCCTGCGGTGCCCCCGCTTCGATTTTGATCTGCTCCTACAAATCATGTTCTTCAATCCCATTGTATGTTAGGAAGGACCTGATTGAGGTTTGCAACTACCTTACAATCCGCACCGGTCCCTCGTGGATAGAGAAGTTGTCGCGCAATCTTTCATCCTCCAGCAGATGGAGAGGATAGAACTTGTTTATGGTTGGGTTTTTACCTGGCCAGAATGAAAGGTGATCTGTGGCTGTGCGTCCAATGGAAATACGCATCCATCCAAATCTATAAGGCGGTCTAGAGGGGGACGATCTCGACTAGAGTTTGTCTATGTCGATTGCGAGAAGCTGAACGCTGTGGCGGTGTCGTGTTGCCCATTCGCAAGCAGGATGTCGATACGCTCGCCGGTGCTGACCTGGAATACATCTGACTTCGAATCCGCAACAGTGTATACCAAGACCTCCGAGGTTTCTAAAAACCTCGGAGGCTTGGTGGTTTCTCGCCCTCCACATCGCTTTGTCAGTTTTCGCTGGTCATGTCTCATTTCCTCATTCTGTAAGGCGATTGAAAACTGAAAACGCGAGCCAATCGCCGTACTATGGAAGCGCATCTTGTGATCGGTGCCAGCACCGGAGAAAGGAGTCCCTGATGAAATTTCTTTTTGTGGGAGTGATACTCGGTGTCTTCCTTGGTGTTGGGCTTACAGCACTATACCTAGCGTTGAATGAGAGAGAAGTCTCGAAAGCAGAAGAGGCTTGGATCGACGAGGTGATTGAACGCGCCTTTGATGCAGTGAACGACTCTCTTGAGAGGGTCTGATTCCAGGTCCCTATGATTTTTCTCCATTGTATAAGGCGTTTTGATCAACGCTCAGTCTGGCAGTTAGTGTAGTGAGGCATATAGAAACCGATATTGACCTGCTGTTAGAAAACCTATCCCTATCGTCCAGTTTTTTCGCTTAGAAGATCGTCTAAAAAAGGAATAGCTCTCATAGTTGCAGGCGTTGTAATGTTTGTCAGTGATTTGTTGACAACCTTTGTTTGTATTTGTTTCCTCAAACTTCTGCTCCGAAGTTGACATCAAAATCTAACGCTCACGATACCTTTTCAATGGGATCCGTCTCCTTCATCACGACAGACTACTGGGTATAATCGAGACCGAAGCTGTTCTTTGTGAAAGGAGCTCTAGGATGAAGGGACCCGTGGTCATCATCGGCGTAGGGGAGTTAGGAGGGGTTTTCGCTCGAGGCTTCTTGCGCATTGGCCATCCTGTATATCCCATCACCCGCGAAATGGACTTGGCTGAAGAAGCACACCTGATCCCAGAGCCAATCCTCATCCTGATCGCGGTAGCGGAGCCTGACCTTTACCCCGTGCTCAAGGCGGTACCCGTTCATTGGAAGGACAACGTAGCGTTGCTACAGAATGAATTGCTTCCCAGGGACTGGGAGGTTCACGATCTGTCGAACCCAACCATCATTGTCGTCTGGTTTGAAAAGAAGAAGGGGATGGATGTGAAACCGAACATCCCCTCGCCTGTCTATGGTCCGAAGGCTGCTTTGATTGAGTCGGCGTTGGGCGCTCTCGATATCCGGACTCGACGGGTTAACACCCCTGAGGAACTCCTCAATGAATTAATACACAAAAACCTTCACATCCTGACGATGAACATCACAGGGTTGGTGACAGGGGGCACATTGGGCGATTTGCTGGAAAAGCACCAGGAGCTAACCAGGGAGGTGGCGGGTGAATTGATCGAAGTCCAGGAATGGCTGACCGAGGTTCAACTTCCCAGAGACGAGTTAGTTGGAAGGACACTAAAAGGCTTTGCTTCCTTCCCCGATCAGCCTTGCATGGGGCGCAGTGCCCGGGCGCGCCTAGATCGGGTTATTCGAATAGCAGATCAGGCTGATCTCCCTGTGGCGCGCTTGCGTGCAATTCAAGCTGCCCTAAAAGCATAGGCCCGTCTCCTCCGTATCGCGTTGAGAGTCATAGGTGGGTTTATGAAATGCTTCGTGATGTGAACAGATTATGATGTCGGGGGAAAGGATGGGTGACGTACGATCTATCTATTGTTGCTTTTGAACCGAAATGTATTGTGCAATTGTATTAATCATGAAAGGAAAGCTGATAACACCTCATTAGCTTGGGAATCCTGCCAAGAGCTAAGGATGAGACCTGATAGTTGCTCTCAACTATTTGACATTTGACCCACTGCGATCTGTTCCCACCACATTGACAGGAACAGGGAGGATGTCTTGGGAAAAAAGTACCCACACATGCATACCTTAGAGAACCTGCTCGATCAGTTTGTCAAAACGGGCTCGGAACGGGGTTTGGTGGATTATGTACTATCGAACAGCAACCTGCCTGGTCCCCGAGCGAATTTAGAGTTGGCGGAGGCTTTTTCAGAAGCGTTGGCGAGAATCGCTCAAAGGGAGGGTCAGAAGTGTTGGGTTCTTTGCATGAGGATGGTTGAGCTGACAGCGGATGAGGCCCCTGTGAACACTCCACAGGAGTTCGTTCCCTTCTGCGGAACGGTTGGGATCGGTTCGATTGGTTCGACCCAGCCCTCTTTTTTTGATCGAGCGATCGTGACGCTGAGAGGGCTTGCGCAGGATTCCCGCTGGAGGATGAGGGAAGCGGTTCGGATGGGTCTCCAGAGGTTAGCCCAGACACGCACCCTTGACACTCTGACATTGATGGAAGGTTGGATTGGTGAAGGGGATTGGCTTGAAATGAGGGCGATCGCTGCGACGGTGGCCGAACCTTCTCTTTTGGAGAACGACGAGATAGCCAGGTGGTCTTTAGACCTTCACCGAAAGATCTTTGATCGGATTCTTGAAACGCAGGACCGAAAAACAGAGCAGTTTAGGGTGATGAGAAAGGCACTAGGTTATACCTTGAGCGTAGTCGTCAGTGCGCTTCCTCGAGAGGGATTTAAGTTCATGACTCAACTCGTCGAATCTCAGGACGAGGATGTCAAGTGGATCCTGAGGGAGAATCTGAAAAAGAAGAGGCTGGACAGCAACTTTCCCGCCGAGGTTGCGGAGATCAAGAACTTGCTCATGCAATGACACAAAAATGAAGATCTAGTCGTAAGTCGTGTAAATGAAGAAGGTGACAAGTAGCGTCTCGAAAGGCGAGCTTCTGAGGCTTGAGGAGTTGTGAACAGCCTTGCACGATGGGTGGGTTTGGCAGGCGCGGCAGCGGCGATTGTGACCCTGGGCATCGTTCTCTTCGGGCTGTGGCGAGGGAAGAGAAGACCTAAAGGGAGATCGACGGGCATCGCGCGGTGGATGTTGAGAGGACCGGTGTATCTCATCATCGGTGTTCTCTTCTTTGGAACAGGTTTTCTCCTCTGGCGACCGATTCCACTTTCCCTAGCGCCGTTGGCTAGCCTCCTGATGCTGGTGTTTGGGACACCACTTTACTTCTCTGGATTGGCATTGGTTCTATGGGGACGTCTCACTTTGGGCAAGATGTACGATGTATCGAGCAGCTTGGGTGCCCATTTGTATACCGATCATCAATTGGTCACAAATGGCCCTTACGCCTTCGTACGCCATCCAATGTACTTGGGCATAATGATGGCTTCCCTCGGGGGCCTGCTCGTTTATCGCATGTGGACGTTACTATTCTTCTCCATTGTTTTCCTGGGCTTGACGATACGTGCAAAACGAGAAGAACAAGCGTTGGCCGCAGAATTTGGTGAGCAGTGGGAGACATATTGCCAACAGGTGCCGGCATGGATACCACGCATTCGGCGGCCAGATCGCCGCATTGTTGGGTGATTCTGAAAGGGGAGATATAGATGTCGAAGATGTTCCCTGTTCGCTTCATGAAAGATAACGCGCCTCATTCCCTGTGGAGGATGAGATGGAGTTTACTTCTGGGTGCGCTGATCGCCTTTACGATGAACGGGTGTGGACCCGCACAATCTCCCACTGTAGCGGAGGAAGTTACAAAATCGGTAGAGGAAGCTCAGACATCCCCTATTCCCTCTCCTACGACGCAGTTGGCCGCAGATCCGAGCACCTTTGACGATTTCCTCGAAGAGGCCTACTTTGCACAGATCACGCGAGACCCCGAATTGATCAGCGAATTGGGGTTGGCTCGAGCCTTCGGTATGGATAACAGCCAACTCACCGACGTCTCTGATGAATATCAACTTGAAACTTATCAGTTGCTCCAAGACCAATTAAACACCTTGCACACCTACGACCGTACTGAGATCACTACGGATCAACAACTTTCCTACGATCTGTTTGAGTGGTACCTCGATGATTTAATTCGTGGAGAAGCATTTAGGTTCCATGATTACCCTGTCAATCAAACATTGGGGGTGCAGAATTTACTGATCGAATTTATGACCGATCGACACCCCATTCACAATCTCGAGGACGCTGAGGATTACATCTCCCGCCTCGAGGGCTTCACCGAGAAATTTGATCAATTGATTGAATGGCTCCAAATCCAGGAAGCCCGGGGTATCACGCCGCCTAAATTCGTAATCGAACGCGTGCTTTCGCAATTGGATTGGTATCGTTCACAAGACAAGGATGATTTCTCGCTATATACAGAATTCATAACTAAGTTGTCCAGTCTAAGCGATATCAGCACCGAGCAGATGTCAGACTTAAGCCTCATGGCCGCGCAGGCCGTCGAGGGAAACGTCCTCCCAGCCTATGACAAACTTCACACTTATTTTGAAAACCTATTGGAATCTGCCGATACCGACGACGGTTTCTGGAAACACCCCGATGGGGATTCTGCCTATGCTTACTTGCTGCGTCACTATACGACTTTGGATTTGACCGCCGACGAAATCCATGAGCTTGGGTTGCAGGAAGTCGCACGAATCCAGGCCGAGATGGAGGGCCTTTTTACCGAGTTGGGTATCACCGGCGATAGCTTGGCGATGAAGATGAATCAAGTGGCCTCTTATGGTGGTACGATGCCCCTTTCCACCGAGGCCGACCGTCAGGCCGTCGTTGATGAATACCAAGCCATTATCGACCAAGCAGATCAAAATCTTACCGACCTGTTCGGTTTCCGCCCAAGGGTGGGTGTTGTAGTTGAGCCTGTCTACGCACCCAACGCCCCGGGAGCGTATTATGTCTCTCCATCATTGGATGGCTCTCGCCCAGGCATGTTTTACGTTAATCTGGCAAGGAACAATATCCCTCGGTACAGCATGCCTACCCTTGCCTACCATGAAGCCATCCCTGGTCATCACTTTCAAATCGCCATTCAACAGGAGCTGACGGGGATTCCCACGTTCAGGACGGGGGT
>JABAOF010000493.1_pt5 | contig 34499 bp, 28 predicted proteins | sample 7062171 | NCBI WGS metagenome assembly JABAOF01 (sample SAMN14538628, study PRJNA623070) | marine sediment metagenome | biome: marine biome [ENVO:00000428]; feature: marine pelagic biome [ENVO:01000023]; material: deep marine sediment [ENVO:00002113] | place: India: Gulf of Khambhat ...
TCGCAACCCACAGGCCAAAATCTGCCTCAGGAAGAGCGCCACTCGTCCTACCCCTCTCGTAACCTTTATAAAGAATAACAAATGTCGGAACACCCTGTACGCTAAATTCGGCCGCAAGTTGAGGATGCAAATCCACGTTAATCCTAACCACCATGACTTCTCCTGCTCTTCTCTTGGCAAACCTCTCCACTACAGGATGCATCATATGGCAAGGTGCGCATGTCGGCGAGAAAAAATCTACAAGAATTGGGAGTTTAGAATTCTGGAAAAATCCGGGAGCCTGAACTGCAGAAAGCTCAAGCACACTCCCCGGCTCTGGAAGAGTATATCTACAGCGCCCGCAGATAACTTTTTTCCCGCTAACACCCAGAGGATAGTTGTTAGTGGCTCCACAGTTTGGGCAGCTCACTTTTACTTTTTCCGCCAAAGCTTCATCTTCCTTTCATTCTTTTCCTTAGAGAGAACCTATTATGCTACAAACTTGAGTTTGATAAATCAAATTTTTCTATCCAAGCAAAGGTTAAAATCTTAAAAATCTGAAGGGAGCTAGGTTATTTCCCAAAATCTTATCTGATAGCAAAGATGGAGATGCTTGCTAACTCTATCGATTTGTTGATTTTTCGAGCAGACAGAATTAAAATGTTTAAAAACAAACAGGAAGTAAATATATGGAAATACTAAACAAAGAAGTCGTTGAAGCAACAAAGAAAAAACTCGATGAGGAGATGAAAGATAACGTAACTCTCCTCCTGTTTACACAGGAACCCAGTCGATTGATCGTTCCTGACCATCTCAAAGGACAGGAATGTGTCTTTTGCAAGGAAACAAGAGAACTGCTGAAGGAGGTCAGCGCTCTCTCTGATAAAATAGAGCTTATGATTTATGATTTTAGCGGGGATAAAGAAAAAGCAGCAGAGTACGGGATAGATAAGATTCCGGCCACGATCATCTTGGGCCAGAAAGATTATGGCATAAGATTTTTCGGAATCCCTTCTGGATACGAGTACGCAAGCCTTATTGAAGCCATCCTTGATGTCTCCAAAGGGCAGACCGGCCTGAGTCAAAAAACCAAAGATGCTTTAAAAACTATTGACAAAGATATCCACATCCAGGTCTTTGTAACTCCTACCTGCCCCTATTGTCCTCTAGTTGTCCATTTAGGCCATCAGTTTGCTCTAGAGTCTCCTCGAATTAGGGCTGATATGGTCGAATCCACTGAATTTCCCCACGTTGCACATAAGTACAATGTCTTCGGAGTTCCAAAGACAGTAATAAACGAGAATATTTTCTTAGATGGTGCCGTTCCAGAAGAAAAATTCCTTGAGAATGTGCTAAAAGCAATAAGCTCTGAGGATCAAAAATAAAAAGGGGAAGCTTACTCCCTCAAATGATAGGTTAAAGAGGTTTATTGCCAATGGAAAAATCAAGGGAACAAGATAAGAAAGTCAGTAAACTTAGCTCTATTTTCTATCCAAAATCAATGGCCATCATCGGTGCTTCAAGACAGCAAGGCTCTGTTGGACAAGCCCTTCTCGCCAACATAATCGACAGCCGCTTCCAGGGAATCGTCTATCCTGTTAATCCGCGGGCCAAAGGAATCCTCGGAATAAAATGCTACCCCCGAGTGATGGATATACCTGATGAAGTGGACCTGGCTATAGTCATTGTCCCTTCACGCTTTGTCCCGGGAGTTCTCGAGGAATGCGGGGAGAAGAAGATCAAAGGAGCCATAGTCATCTCAGCCGGATTTAAGGAGATAGGAGGAGAAGGAATAGAACTGGAGAAAAGGGTCCAAAAGATTATCCAGAAGTATGATATTTCTCTTGTAGGACCAAACTGTCTGGGTGTTATGAATACTGACCTTGAGTCATCCATGAACGCTACATTCGGTACCCCGATGTCCAAAGAGGGAAATATTGCTTTCATCTCACAAAGCGGCGCTCTCTGCGTAGCAGTTCTTGATTACGCCAAAGAGTCCAACATCGGTTTTTCCAAATTCATCAGCATGGGGAATAAAGCAGGCCTGACTGAGAATGAACTCTTGCTCTACTTAAAAAATGATCCGAAAACAGACGTCATCTTGATGTATCTTGAAGACCTTGTCAACGGAAGAGAGTTCATGAGAATAGCTCGCGATATCACCAGCAGCCCTACGAATCCCAAACCGATCATCGCCCTTAAAGCAGGACGCACTCTGTTAGGCGCCAAAGCCGCTTCTTCTCACACCGGCTCACTGGCTGGTTCTGACAGAGTTTACGATGCCATTTTTAGCCAGTGTGGAGTGCTCAGGGGAGAGACCTTGGAAGAGCTTTTCGATTATGTCAAAGCTTTCTCCAGCCAGCCTTTGCCAAAAGGAGAAAACGTGGCCATCATCACAAACTCGGGAGGACCGGGCATATTAGCCACTGACTCCTGCATTCGCCATGGTCTGAATATTGCTCCCTTTAGCCAAAATACATTAAAAGTATTAAAGGCGAATCTCCCTCCTCAAGCAAGTTTAAATAATCCAGTTGATTTAATCGCAGAAGCCCAACATGAACAGTATGAGGTAACTCTAAGGGAAATACTGAAAGACAAAAACGTCCATTCGGCTATCATTATCCTGACTGCTACATCTTTTACAGACGTGGATAAGATTGCGGATTCCATAGTTAAAACAGCTAAGAAATTCCAAAAGCCAGTCTTGTGCAGTTTCTTGGGAGTTTATGATGTATCTTCAGGAATCGAGATTCTGGAAGAAAACGGAATTCCTTCTTACAGGTTTCCTGAATCAGCAGCCCGCGTACTCTCTGAAATGACCAAGTTCAACTGGTGGCTCAACCGCCCTAAAACTGGGATTAAAAAATTCAGCGTAAATAAAGCCAAGGCCAAGAAAATCATTAATACAGTCAAAAAAGAAGGCCGATTTTTCCTGTTGGAGCACGAATCTTATGAGGTTCTTAAAGCTTATAACTTCCCTGTAGTCAAGTCCTCGCTGGCGAGAAACAAAACAGAAGCAACAAACGCAGCCCAAAAAATCGGCTTTCCTGTAGTCCTGAAAATCGCCTCTCCGGATATCCTCCATAAATTTGACTTCGGAGGAGTAAGACTAAACTTGAATAATAAAAAAGAGGTCGGTCAGGCTTACGAAAAAATCCTTAAAAATGTCCTGACAAAAAAACCAAAAGCAAAAATTAGAGGTGTGCTTGTAGAAGAAATGGCTTCACAGGGAAAGGAAATTATTCTGGGGATGAGCAGAGATCCTCAGTTTGGACCCATTCTGATGTTTGGCATGGGCGGAATTTATGTTGAAGCCCTGGAGGATGTCTCCTTCAGGCTTGCTCCTATTCGGGAACTCACAGCAGACATGATGATCATGAGAACAAAAACTCATAAAATCCTGGAAGGATTTAGAGGTGAGCCGGCTTACGACATAAAAGCGGTTTCCGAATGTTTGAAAAGACTATCTCAGCTCGTTACAGACTTTGAGGAAATAAAAGAGCTGGATATAAACCCGCTTTTTGTTTACGAGAAAGGAAAAGGCTGCGCTATCGTCGATGCCAGAATCATCCTCGAATCCAGTTAATTTAAGCGGCTCTATCTCATTATATGTGGGTTACTATCAGAAAATGGCAAAAATGGGGATACAAAAAATGGATACAAAAAATGGGGCCAGGCCCCATTTTCTCACAGTTCTTTCACCATACAGCCTTCGACATGCAAGGAACCAGCAAAAACAACGCAGATGAGCCAGACTGACAAAAATTGACATCATTCTGTCCCCTGCTATAATAGGGGGTTTCATGTCGCTTTTTAAGAAAAAAAAGAAAGAAAGAGTTTTGGTGATAGGCCTGGATGGAGTTCCCTATTCCCTCCTCTTAGACCTCGCTCAAAAAGGTGTCATGCCCGCTATATCAAAGCTTATTGATTCAGGCCACATGCAGCGGATGAAAGCAAGCCTTCCTGAGATTTCTGCTGTAAGCTGGACCAACTTCATGACCGGAACAAATCCCGGAACTCACGGCATTTTTGGCTTTACAGACTTTAAACAAAGCTCTTATGATCTTCGGTTCCCTAATTTTCTAGATCTAAAAAAAGAAACGTTCTGGGATAAACTGGGAGACCAAAGGAAAAGATGCATCATCATCAACCAACCGTCAACTTATCCCGCCCGCAAAATTAGCGGAATCCTGATTTCAGGGTTTGTAGCCATTGAACTATCAAAAGCAGTTTACCCTGCTTCTTTGATAACTCGTCTGGAGCGAGTAGGATACGAGATCGACATTGACACCCAAAAATCAAGAGAGAATTTAGAATTTCTCTGGAAAGACCTGGCTAAAACTCTTGATGCTCGCCAGAAGGCTTTTAGCTTGCTCTGGAAGGAAGATTGGGATTATTTTGAATTTGTCATCACCGGAACAGACCGTCTCCATCACTTCCAATGGGGCGCTTATGAAGATAAAAACCATGAGTATCATCAAAACTTCCTCGATTACTACAAACAGATCGACCGAGTAATAGACGAAATCGTGACATCTTTTCGCAAGCTAAAAGACGATGATAAAAGCCTCTATCTTCTTTCAGACCATGGATTTGCCAAGATCGAACAAGAAGTTTATCTTAATGTGTGGCTTGAGATGCAGGGCTATTTAAAATTTAAAAATCCTTCTCCAGAAAGCCTGGCCGATGTCTCACAATCGACCAGGGCCTTTGTCATGGAACCAAATCGAATCTACTTGAACCTCAAAGAAAAATTTCCTGATGGCTGTGTTGAATCCTCAGAAAAAAAATTGCTAAAAGAAGAAATCAGTAAAAAATTGGAGGAGCTTGAATACAAAGGGAAAAAAGTTGTGAGACGTGTGTTTGATACTGAAGAAATTTACTCCGGCCCTTATCTTTCCGAAGGCCCGGATTTAATCGTACTCTCAGAGTCTGGTTTTGATATGAAGGGTTCGGTAAAGAAAAAGGAAATATTTGGCCGCTCGCAACTACAGGGTATGCACACCTGGGATGATGCTTTTTTCTGGTCAAAAAAAGAACAAGATAAGGACCTCTATATCTCTGATTTAGCTAAGATAATCCTGGATGACTTTTCATATGAATAAAATGTGAATAAAATGGGGACAGGCTACTTTTTCTACGCACAATATGCATTTTGGAGAACGCAACTCTTATCAAGAAAAAGAAAAAAAATGGCGCGGGCTTCTATTTCTATGCGGAGCCTTCATCTTGGCAAACTAAAACTCTTGAAAGAAAAAGTAGCCTGTCCGCTTTTTCCTAATTTTCTTTCTAAAAGTAGCCTGTCCCCTTTTTTTCTTTTTATCTTCCTCTTCTTTGCTATTTCGCTTCCTCTCCAAGCTTACATAGGCCCAGGAGCAGGTTTTGCCTTTCTTACTTCCTTTTTTATCCTTTTCCTAACTTTTTTCCTGGCTCTTTTCTCCTTCTTCTCGTGGCCTTTTCGTTTTCTGTTTAGAGTCATAAAAGGGCAAAGAGCATATAAGAAAAGCAGTATCAATAGGTTAATGATCATAGGGCTGGACGGCCTTGAACCGACACTTGTCGAAAAATACATGTCAGAAGGAAAACTTCCAAATTTTTCAAAACTAAAAAAAGAAGGAACATACACTAAACTTCAAACAACTATTCCTTCAATATCCCCGGTCGCCTGGTCGTCTTTTATGACAGGATCCAACCCCTCCAAACACAACATCTTTGATTTTCTGAGCCGTGATCCAAACACATATCTTCCAGACCTTTCCTCGGCGAGAATCGGGAAACCAACGAAAACTCTATCTCTCGGAAAATACAACATTCCTCTCTCCAAGCCCGAAATCAAAGGCCTGCGCAAGAGCATCCCTTTCTGGAAAATCTTGGGGCAGAAAGGCATTTTCAGCACTATCTTGAGAGTGCCGATAACCTTTCCCCCAGAAAAATTCAAAGGGCACCTCCTCTCTGGCATGTGTGCTCCTGACCTTAAAGGCAGCCAAGGAACCTTCTCCTTTTACACCACTGATAAAGAGAGAATAAAAAAGCGGGAAGGCGGGATAAATATCTCAGTGACTTTAAACGGAGATAAAATTGAAACATATATATCAGGCCCAGAAAATAACCTCCTACGAAATGAGGAAGAGATTCGCCTCCCTCTACAGATTTCAATCGATAACGATAAAGAAGAAGCTCTACTAGAGGTCTCTGGCCAAAAGTTCAAGTTGGAAAAGCAGACATTCTCAGGGTGGAAAAAACTTACATTCCGACCTGGCCTTGGGATAAAAATAAGAGCCATCTGTCGTTTTTATATCTCTCAAATTCGCCCTCACTTTGAGATGTATCTCACTCCGCTAAACCTAGACCCAGAAAAACCAGCTCTTCCTCTCTCCCATCCATTCATCTATTCTGTTTATTTGGCAAAGCTCTTGGGAAGCTTCATAACGCTTGGAGAAGCAAACGATACCTGGGCCCTGAACGAAGGAGTTCTCAGTGAAGAAGCCTTCCTAGAATTGACCTATTCAAGCCATAAAGAATGGGAAAACATGCTTTTCAATGCCATGGATAAAACAAAAAAAGGTTTGATAACGTGTGTTTTTGAAACTACGGACAGCATCCAGCACATGTTCTGGCGGTATCTTGATGAGAGTCATCCTGCGCTCCAAAGCGGGCAGGCTAAAATGAGCGCTAAGGTTATCGAAGACCTCTACCAAAAAATGGATGAGCTGGTGGGCAAAGTTCTCGACAAAACTGATGAAAAAGACGTGGTGACCATCATGTCAGACCATGGATTTAAATCCTTCAGACGCGGAGTGAATCTCAATTCCTGGCTTTATCTGAACGGCTATCTTTCCCTCAAAGAAGGAAAAAAGGGAAGCGAGGAGTGGTTTAAGGACGTCGATTGGGAGCACACCAAAGCCTACGCTTTGGGCCTCGCGGGAGTCTACATAAACCAGATAGGGAGGGAAGCAAAGGGGACTATCCATGCCGGTGAGGAGACACAGAACTTGAAGAGAGAAATCATCAGTAAGTTGGATGGCCTAAAGGACGACGAAAGAAAGGCGATAGCCATAAATAAGGTTTTCGACCGGGATGAACTTCCATCCGGTCCTTATCTGGATAATTGTCCTGATCTTATCGTAGGATACAACGAAGGATACAGGATATCCTGGGATTCAGTAACTGGAAAAGTCAATAACATTATCTTTGAAGATAACATCAAAGCGTGGAGCGGAGACCACTGCATAGACCCCAGGATTGTCCCCGGCATATTTTTCTGCAGCAAAAAAATAAAAACAGAAACTCCCTCTTTAGTAGATATCGGTCCTACAGCACTCGAATTATTCGGCCTCCAGGTACCCTCGCACATGGACGGGCGTTCACTCTTGGATGATAAGAATTTTTCCCAGGATCAACAGAGAAAGGAAGAAAAAAAATGAATCACATAGATCGAAGAGAATTCATTAAATTAAGCTTGGCTGCTGGGTCTCTTCTAGCTCTAGAAAGTTCGGGCCTGGCAATAAAATCTTTTGGAAACAGAGAGACTCCCCAAAAAGTACTTATCCTTGGGCTCGACGGGATCGACCATCGCCTTCTCCAGGCATGGATGAAAGAAGGCAAACTCCCTTCTTTTCAGAAGCTGGCAAGCCAAGGAGGTTTTCTCCCCCTCCGAACAAGTATTCCACCGCAGAGTCCGGTTGCTTGGTCGAATTTTATCACGGGAATGAATCCAGGTGGACACGGCATATTTGACTTTGTCCACAGAGACCCTGAACGCTATTTTCCTGTGTTTTCCGCCTCCGAAACTACTGAGGCAAAAAAAACAGTTCGAATCGGGAATCTTATTCTTCCCCTTTCTGGAGGAGAAGTAATCAACATGCGCAAAGGAAAAGCTTTTTGGCAGATTCTCGAAGATTATGATATCCCTGCCACTGTTTTTAAAATCCCGGCTAACTATCCTCCTGTCGCTACAAAACAGAGAACGATTTCTGGCATGGGAACACCTGATATACTCGGAAGCTACGGTATCTTCAATTACTACACGACAGAAACCAAAGAACTCAAGGCGGATATTGGTGGAGGAAGAATACACGAAGTCAGTGTCATCGCCAATAAAGTCGAAGCAAAGCTTCCAGGGCCTGTGAACACTTTTAAAAGCGACAGGCCAGAATCAGAGATAGACATTAAGGTTTTTATCGACCCTATAAATCCCGTAGCAAAAATTTCGCTCCAAAATCAAGAATTCATACTCAAAGAAGGAGAGTGGAGTTCATGGAAAAGAATTGACTTCAGGATGATTCCCACTCAAAGTGTGAGCGGCATCTGCATGTTTTACCTCAAACAGGTTCGGCCAAACTTCAAGCTTTATATTTCACCCGTTAACATTGATCCAGGTCGAGCCGCCCTTCCCATCTCAACTCCTAAGGGATACGCTGAAGAGCTGGAAAAAATATTTGGTCCATTTTTCACCAAGGGCCTTCCGGCTGACACCAAAGCTCTTGACAACGAGGTTCTGAATGATGGCGAATTCCTTGAGCAGGACGACCTGGTCCTGCGAGAAAGGCTGGAGATGTTTGACTATGAATTAGCAAGGTTTTCTTCCGGGCTTCTGTTTTATTATGTCTCCAGCACTGATCAACGGCAACACATGTTCTGGCGTCTTATCGATAAAGAACATCCTTCTTATGATCCGGCCCTGGCAAAAAAATATGGAAACACGATCGAAAACATCTATAAAGAAACAGATAAAATCCTGGCAAAAGCCACGGAAAAGGCCGATAAGGATACGGTGCTCATTGTCATGTCTGATCACGGTTTCTCTCCCTTCCGCCGCTCTTTCAATTTAAACACATGGCTTAAGGAAAACGGCTACCACACCTTAATTAATCCCTTTAAACAAGGACGAGAAGACCTTTTTATGAACACCAATTGGTCCAGAACCAAAGCTTATTCTTTTGGCTTGAATAGCCTTTATATTAACCAAAAGGGAAGAGAAGCGGAAGGCATTGTCAAACGAGGAACGGAAAAAGAAGCTCTCGTCCGAGAGATCGCTCAAGAATTAGAGAATTTCCGCGACCCCAAAACAGGAGAAAGGCCGGTTTTAAGGGCATATATTGCCAAAGATGTTTACCAGGGCCCGTATGTGGACATAGCTCCAGATATCATCGTCGGCTATAATCATGGTTACCGCACCTCCTGGGCCGCTCCCTTAGGAAGAATCCCCAAAGAAATTATCGAGGACAACAAAGAAAAATGGAGTGGTGACCACTGCATGGACCCAGAAGTTGTTCCTGGGATTCTGCTCACCAACCGCAAGATAGAGGCCGAATCTCCGGCTCTTTATGATCTAACGCCGACAATACTCAAAATCTTCGGTGTGGAAATACCAAAGGAGATAAGAGGTAAACCGATATTTTAGATTCCAGGAGATAAAAAATGGGAAAAGCAAAAATAAAGCTGAGCAAGGATTTAATGGATAAAGTCAAGAAATACGCCAAAATGGCCGGTTATTCTTCTCCAGAGGAGTTCATCACGCATTGCCTGGAAAAAGAGATTGCAAAACTCGAAGAATCCGATTCCGAAGAGGAAATCAAAAAAAAGCTTAAAGGACTTGGATATATTTCTTAAGAGGTTACTACGAGGAATGAGGGCACAGTGTCATTGCGAGTCCCGAAGGGGCGAANNCCTTATCTTTTTCCCTTTCCGAAGTATGAATGCCTGGATGGGCATGATTCTCATTTCATTCCTAACGGCGATCTTGATGCTTTTTATCTTCCGTTTCACATCAAACCAGGAAGGGATAAGGCAGGTCAAGAACAAAATAAAGGCACATCTTCTCGAGCTTCGCCTGTACAAAGATAGCCTGAGTCTCTCTTTTAAAGCGCAGGGAAACATTCTCCGTTATAATCTAAAATATATCAGCTATTCTGCCAAACCTCTGTTAGTGATGATTATTCCTCTTATCCTAATCCTTACTCAGCTTAACCTCTGGTTCGGCTACGAGTCTTTAACCCCGGGGCAAGAAACAATCTTAAAGGTCAAAATAGAAGAAAATCAGAACCTTCTTGATACCAATCTTGTTCTTCAACCTTCAACAGGGTTTGAAATCCAAACTCCTCCCCTCAGGATTGAAGAGGAAATGGAGATAAACTGGTGCCTTCAAGCAAAAGAAAAAGGTGTTCATGATTTAACATTGATAGTCGAAGGCCAGAGAATCACAAAAAAAGTAGCTGTCGATCAAAAACCGCTGAGTAAGATTTCTCCACTTAAAGTTAGACGTAACTTCATCAATGAGCTAATCAATCCAGGAGAATCACCCTTGCCGCGAGACCTGCCGATAAAAACTATAGAAGTAAATTATCCTGCTAAGGACATAAAGCTTTTTGGCTGGAACATCCCCTGGATCTTGGGTATCCCTCCCTGGCTTATCGTTTATTTCGTTCTTTCTATTATCCTTGGCTTTGTCTTTAAGGGTATGTCCAAAGTAGAAATCTAGCATAGAAATTCTTTTACTGTTAGACTCTGGTCGATAAAACTCTTACTTTATGTCGAATTTGAATCCGACTTTTTACTATTAAAATAATAAAACAAGCTTTCAATCTTGGAGGATATCATGAAATTAAAATCCGTTGTGCTCGTATTGTTTCTATCAATCTTTTTGGGAACTTATATTTTTTCCCAGGAAAAACCAGAAAAGGAACCAAAATATGGTTGGCAAAAAGAAATGGTTGGAGGTATCAACTTAACTCAAACAAGTTTAAGCAATTGGACTCAAGGAGGTGAAAACTCGTTCGCCTGGCAGCTAAACTTTAATTTCAAATTTATAAACAGTCAGGAAAAGTATGATTGGGCTAACTCTGGCAAGTTTACCTACGGTTCAACTAAGCTCGGCGATCAGGAATTCCGTAAGTCCATCGACGAGATTAAACTGGAAAGCGTCTTTACGTATAAGCTTAGAAAATATGTCAATCCATATATTGCCTGCACTGCTGAAACTCAATTTGCACCAGGTTACAGTTACAAAGCAGACACAAAAACGCAAATATCTTCTTTTATGGACCCAGGATATTTTCGTGAAAGTATTGGTGTCGGATATCAGCCAAACGATTTAGTAAAGAGTCGGTTGGGCATTGCCCTAAAACAAACCATTACCAGTGATTTTCCCGTACCCTATGCCGATGACCCAGAGACTGTAGATAAAATCGAGAAAATAAAGAATGAATTCGGAGCAGAATCGGTCACCGATATGAGTTGGAAAGTTACTAAAAACTCACTTTTTGCCTCTAAATTAGAACTCTTTTATGCATTCCAAGCCTTTGATGAAACAGACGTAAATTGGGATAACGTTTTCACCATAATGATTTCCAAGTACATTAATATAAATTTTAATTTAAAGTTATTCTATGACAAGGACATCTCCAAAAAGCGCCAAATCAAGCAGGCCATTGCGTTTGGCTTTACCTATAGCTTTTTATAACTGCATAGTTATAAAGACGACTAGCTGCTGAAAACTATATGAAAGAGGGGAACGAAGAATTGGGAACTGTGCTAATTTTCCTTGCTTAGAAAATGGGCTGAAAGACGATGAGAATCAATCCAGGATATTGCCCTATTCTTTTTCTCCGATCTTATTGAACCAGGCTATTTCTTCGAGCTTCCTCCTTTTTTTTTCTCTCGAGGGTTTTTTCTCGTAGTAGCCCATAGCCATGAGCGAGACGATCTTATACTTACGAGGAATCTTCAAAAATTTCCTGGCTTTTCTGGGATTGAACCAGCCAATCCAGCACGTTCCCAGACCGAGCTCCTCTGCTTGAAGCACGATATGCTCACCTGCTATGCCTGAATCAATGTAGTAATAATGGATGTTCTGTATTTGCTTCCCTATTCTATTGGCAATTATATCCAACCGGGCTAGTATCAAAATGATAACCGGGGCCTTGGCAGCAAATTTGCTGACGAAATACATTCCTGAAAAAACCTCTTTCGCAAATTGAGCAATAAGATCTGGATCATCAAGAATTAAAAACCTCCAGGGTTGGACGTTATCTGCGGACGGCGCTAACCTAGCAGCTTCAATGCAGGTCAGAATTTTCTCTCTTTCAACAGGCCTATCCAGATAACGGCGGATACTCCTCCGGCTTTTGACAAGCTGCTGAAAAGAATTTTTAAATTCTCGTTTAGGGACACTCATCTTTATTTTTATTTTATGATATGCAACTTGGTCTGACGTCCATCAATGAAGTGAACTCCATTTCTGGTGAAGGCTGCATCCTGCTCCATAGCAATACGAATTTCTTGGCCTCCCCACTCGGCAAGGTTTGTTCTTATGTTAAGTTCAATTGCATAGCAGGTGTCATAGTAGAGGCGGTAATCCCCTTTCCCAGGAACGTTAACCTGGTTATCCCATAGGCCGATAGTTGGTCCTGCGGCATGACCATGGAAGCCTAACGGATGGGTATAGATGCTGGCTTTCAGGCGAGCTTCCTCGGCTTTTTTCAAAGCAACAGCAAGAATCTTGTTTCCTGTTCTTCCCTCCTTGAACTCCCCGATTAAGATATCCTGAAGCCGATTCCCTTGCTTTAACGCCTCTTTTAAACCCTGAGGAGCATCTGTTTCTCCCTCTCGAAGGACATAAGCATGTTCCTGGGTATCTGTGTTAAGACGGAGATAGGTTATTCCGACGTCACAGTGCAAGAGATCTCCTCTTAGGATAACATTCCCGCTGTTATTCGTTTTTTTAGAGCGCTGGATAGAAACTGAAGGATGAAACCAGTTGCCCAGACGAAGTTCTTTGAACCTTTCCCTGATCCACCAGGAGACATCCTGAGTAGTGGTCACTCCTGGTGTGATGACTTCTCGAGAGAAAGCCTCGGCGATGATTCGATGGGCTATGGCCACGACATGAGGATAGACCTCGAGCTCCTCAGGTATTCTCCTCTCCAGCCACCCGACAGCGAGTTTCTCTGCTTGATGGAGTCGAGAAGAGTATTCGGGTCCAAGAGCCCGAACGAGCTTTTTTTTCAGCGAGGAGGAAAGACCATCGCCAAAGGCAAATGTATCAGACTCGTTGATCCCTATCCTTTTGGGATTTCGCTCCTTTATAACCTTTGCTAGGCACTCCCACTGCTCAATTTTTTCAGGCTGCCATACTCCATCGTAGAAATCTCTGATCCCGTAACGACTGACAGCCAACCTTTCCACACCTTTTTCTCCCCTGTCATAAAAGACTAGCATTGTCAGCCGACGGGCCGCGAGAGAGTTAAAAGGTACCAGTGAAAAGAAGACTGGGTCCTCATTGTACTCACGACAGATAACTACCCACATGTCAAAGTTCTCCTGCCGCATCAGCTCAGGAAGAAGTGTTTCAAGGCGAATCTTTAACCAATTATTAACAACATCGTTTCTTTCACGCATGCTGAGAATAGAAGGCATTTCTTCTTTCCCTGATAGAGGGGGAAGGAGCGCAAAAATAAGAAAAAATGCGAGAAGTACCCTACTTCTTTTTTTGAACATTATTCCTCCTTTCCGATCTGAATATTAACGTGCATTTTCTCTCAATTTATAACAGAAAATTGAATTTTTTAAAAACTTTTAGGACTTTTTTTTCGTATTAAACTAGTGAATCTAGGATAAAATCCAAGGAGTAAGCTGCAAGGAAAAAATTGATTAATAAAAAGGGAGACAGGCCCCATTTTCTGATGCTTCCTCCAGTTTCTGATACTCGGAAAAATTGGGACCAAAAAATTGGGGTCAGACCCCATTTGTAGATGTCCTGTCCACAAGTTGAAAATGTCCTCTTTGTTACGAAAATAGCGCCTGTCACCCTATTAAGTATTATCGCCAGCAAAAGTATTTGCCCAAATCAGGAATTTTTTGGTATAGTGCTTAAAGCTTTAGGGTTTCTTAAAAAATTTATTAATTAATAAAGGAGGAAAAAAAATGAAAAAATTTGCAATCATCGGAATTATGGTGATATTCGCTCTGTGTTCTTTTACATCATGCGAAGAAGGTTTGTTTGTCTCGAAAGTTGGCCCTGCCGATGCTGAAAACGCACTCAAGCTCGTACCTAAGGACGTGATGGCTGTCTTCTATCTCGATATACATAGAATGCTGGCCATAGAGTTTATAAATAATCTAATGAAAGAGAAAGAAAGCGATGAGGAATCAGACGAACTAACTGGCCTTGAGGAATTTAAAGAAAAAACTGGAATCGATCCCGAGAAGGATATCAATTTCATCGTTGCGGCAATAATAGGAGAGACAGAAATGGGGAATGAGGAAGGCGTTGCAATCATAAACCTTACCTATGACAAAGATCTTTTGCTCTCTATGATTAAAGAAGAAATAGCAAAAGAAAAAGAAGAAGAACATGAGAAACAAGCTGAAGTAGAGGAGGAAGAGGAAGAGGAAGAGGAAGAGGAAGAAGAACATCAACTGATCGAAGAAAAATATAACGGCTATACTATCTATACAGTCAAAGAAGAATGTGAAGAAGAAGAACACGGGGAGGAAAGAAAAGAGCATGGTGAAAAATATGAAGGAGGAGAAAGTTTTGCTTTTCTGGACAAGTCTAACATAGCCGCAGGCAATAAAAGTGCACTCAAGTCCGTGATAGATGTTATAACTAAAAAGAATGAAAGTGTTTTAAAAAACGAAAACCTTTCCTCTCTGCTTAATAAAATTGACAAGAAAGCGATATTTTGGGGGGCGGCTCTTATCCCTGACAAAGCGATAAAAGAGGCAATATCGGCAAGGCCTGAACTCGTCATCCTGGAAGCAATCAATGCTGCCTCTATTTCTCTTGACTATAAAAACGCAAACATCATTGCTGACATAAATATCATGAGTAGCGATCCGACCAAGAACCAAGAGCTGGCTGATAACTTAAACGGTTATAAAGATATGGCAGCCTTGATTCAGATTCAGGATTTAAACATGGCAGAGATTTTGGATAGGATAGAGATTACCTCTTTCCCAGATCATGTAAACATCTACACCAGCTTTCCTGAAGATCTTCCTCAGACTATCATTGAGAAACTCAAAATGGAGAAGACAAAAGAGGAAAAAAAGGAATTTTAATAGTTTTCTCTACTCGATTTTCCCGCCTTTGTGGTCTGGAATACAACTCTATTAATCCTCAAGAATATATTCCTTATAGGAAAAAAGAAAGCAAGCTAGACTGAGAAAAATGGCGGTGATAAGGAAAAGCATGAAGATGGCCAGGCCATCAGGGCTTGGCTCTAGCCTGAACATCAGAAAAGAAAATCTTCCAGTTCTTGGAACTGGCAGCAAAGATTTTAGATAGTGAACGATTGAAAAGCGCTGGGTAGAACCCGGAAAATATTGGATAACGTTTTCCCAGCCAAAGCTAAAAACAAGCCCGACTAAAATAGACTTCTTCAGAAAAGTCCCGATAAAAGTAAAAAACGCTGTGTAGCAGATAATGCCCAAGGCTAAAACAACCACATCTCTTACAAGAATCTTATACAGAGAAAATCTACCCAGATTATTTAAATTTAATATAAAAAACGACAAAAGCACCCCAACCGCCATCATAATTATAACCAGAGTCGTGTAAGCCGAATACTTTCCGAGGATGATAGCAGATTTAGGAATCGGACGTGTCGTCAAGTAGGTCAGAGTTTGCCCTTCAATTTCCTCTGAGCCAACCGAAGTCCCAAAAAAAAGTGCCAGGATTAGGATAAGGAATTGAAGATAGAAAACTATAATCAAGTTGGAAAATATATAAATTCCCCTGACGTTGCCACGGCCCGAAAAAATTTGATTGAATTTGATAATAAAGGCAATCACAACCGGCAAAAAACTTAACAAGAAAAAGATTTTTGTTTTTTTCGCTCTTCTTCCCATGAACAAGAAGATGGAGTATACATTTTTCACTGAGCTTAAGAAAAAAGACAATTTCCCCGTGTTTTTTTGAATCATCCTACTTTCCTACTAAATAGTCAAAAACGGCCTGAAGGTTATCATCAGGTGAGGTTATTTCGTCCACTTCGATTTTGTTCTCGATAAAAAGAGAAGGCAATAGGCTGAATAGCTTATCCCTGTTATTGGTCTCGATAAGAAGAGAATCATTGGACGAGCTGAAATGCACCTTCAAAACATAGTCTTGATGGATGAATTTCGAGGCGAGCATGCGGGCATCGCTGCACTTAATAGAGATAATATGAGGATGGGTATCTATCAGGTCGCGGATGTAGTGAATATCACCTTGGGCAAAAATTTTACCCTGATGGATAAGAATAATCCGCTTGGTCATAGCTTCGATTTCAGGCAGGACATGGCTGGAGACGATAATCGTTCTTCCCTCTCCCTTATAGGATTTTATAAGGTGAATAATCTTCCGCCTTCCCAGAGGATCAAGGCCGCTTAAGGGTTCGTCAAGGACGATAATTTCAGGATCATGGGCGATGGCCTGCGCAACTTTCAACCTTTGGCGCATGCCACGGCTGTAAGACCTGATGACTCTGTCTTTATCTTCAACCAGTTCAACGATTTCCAGAGCCTTTTGAGCCCTCGATTCTATCTCTGATGGCGAAAAATGATGAAGCTTTAAAAGGCTTATGATGAACTGCCATCCTGTCATTTCTTCATAGAAAAAATCCCGTTCTGGACAGAATCCTATAATGGAGAATAAATGGTAATTATTCCTAACCTTTTGCCCCTTAACTCTAACAATACCAATGTTTGGCTTTATCTGCCCGGTTATGAGCTTTAAAAAAGTGGATTTTCCTGCACCGTTCGGTCCCAGAATTCCTACTATTCCAGGCTCAATCTGCAGGGTGACATCACTCAATCCCAGAACATTCCCGTACCATTTGGAAAGGCTTTTGGTTTCGATAATCGGTTTCATTTTACAATCTCAACACCCTTGACTTTGCTTTTCAAAATAAAGCCAGCAAAAACACAAATGCCCAAAAGAACTAAGAACGAAAAAATCCAGGAAATATCAAACGGAGTTTTCTGGCCAAAAATATGGGCGCCAACCTGCTGCAGATTTGCTCTCAGGGATACAAGCGAAACATAATGGCTCCTGAATTCCGAGCGGAAAATCAAATAAACAATTTCAGAAAGGTAGTAAATTCCAAAAATAAGAATAGCCACCAATCTCCTGTTTTTGCTTAAAGAAGAGAGGAAAAGTGTATAAAACGAGAAAAATCCTGTAAGGATAAGCGAGTAGCCGATGATTGAGAGAGGAAGCCAAGGATAGGAGAGAAAGAATTTGAGACTTCCAGAGAAGACAAGCTTCATGATAAAAAAGACGAGGCCAGGAATCAGGGTAATAATGAATAAGAAAAAAACAATAACAGCGATCTTACCCAAAAAATAGTCTTTTTTCTTCAGCGGCCGAGAAAAATAGAGCTGAAGAGAATTATGCTTGAGGTCATCACTGATAAGACTTGCACCACAGAAAATCACTATCATCAGCATTATAAAAAGCATAAAACCCTGAGTAAGATACGTTTTAAAAAAGTTTGGGCTAATCTCCAGCAACTGTACGATTTCTCCTTTCAAGAAAGGGAAATCTTCCAATCTCTCTGAAACATATATTAATCCTAGAAAAAATACGGCAGGAAGAAGGCTCAGGGGGAAGGCCAATCTAAAGAACTTTCTCTGGAAGGTTAATCTAATCCCATATCTGGTGATTGGCCACCAAGGGAATTTTCTGACAAGAAACTCTCCATCCCAGTGTGAATAACCTTTTTCTTTGATAGTCACTAATCCACTCCTACCACTTGAGCAAATAAATCTTCAAGAGAAGTCTCGCTCTTTACAAAATGTCTTAATTGAATCTTTTCTTCAGCAGCTATCCTGAAAATCTCCTGCTTGTCTTGTTTTGGAGGCCAATAAACCTTCAGAATTCCGTCCTCGGTTTCCTCCACTTTACATTTCAAAGCTTTCAGCTTTTGGAGGAAGCCCCCTGCTTCACCTTTTATCTTCATTTCATAAAGATCTCTTATCTCTTTGAGCTCGCTGATATCACCCTGGGCAGCAAGCTTCCCTTTGTTTAGGATCACAACATACTTGCAGGTCAATTCTATATCAGGGAGAATGTGAGAAGAGATCAAGACTTGAATATCCTTCTTTGAGGAGATATCCATTATAAGTTCCAATATTTCATTTCTTCCTTGAGGATCTAAACCGCTTGTGGGCTCATCGAGGAAAATAAGTTTAGGATCATGGACAATCGCCTGAGCAAGCTTGAGTCTCTGTTTCATCCCTGAAGAATAAGTCTCTAAATTACGGTAACGGCTCTCCTCAAGGCCCACATAATAAAGGACCTCGTGGGCGCGTTTCATGGCCTCCTGACGAGGCATTCCCGATAGCTCGCCAAGATATGATGTAAAGGAAACTGCGTCCAACCCAGGAATGAAACAGTCGTCCTCGGGCATATAACCCACATAGCGCCTTATCTCAGTCTGTTCATCTTTGATGTCATAGCCCAGAACACGACCTCCTCCTTCATCTGCAGAAAGAAATCCAAGCAGGATGCGAATAAGGGTGCTCTTCCCAGCGCCGTTAGGGCCTAAAAGCCCGGCGGCTCCTTGAGGCAAATCAAGGCTTACTTCCTCCAGAGCCTTAATTTTACCGTAACTGAAATGGATATCCTTAACTTCAATACTCATCTTCTATGTATTATCCAAAATACATTATCCTTAATTCTTTAAATAAATACGATAATTTTCAAGCAAAAGTTTCTTGACCTGAGGATTTCTTTTTCCATAGTGGGGGGTATAATCTTAGATCAAGCTGAGTGCTAAGAAACATGAACTCCCTCGCCATAGACTAAAGCTCTATAGGCTTTTTCCACTCGGTCCCAATTCTCCTCTCTGTCCAGAGCCCAGAATCTTCCCATTACGGTGACGACTTGACCGACGCTAAGAGATCGGCACATCTCCTCCACTTTGGCTACATAAGCCGCACCGCTCTCAGGCTTCTCACCTCTTCGACCTATCAAAGAATGAATGAAGACTGGCTTCACATCGAGCTCTTTGGCCAAGCGAAGCAAAGGAAAAAGATGTTTGATTGTGCCGTGTGAGCTGTACTTGGAGACAATTCCTAGAAGATGAAGAGATTTATGTTCTTTTTTAGCTCCCTGCATGGCCCAGAGAAAAGCATCGTTGCGGAAAAAGCTCCCCTCCTGTATAGCTCTATCTATCCTAACCCGATCAAGCAGGATCCGCCTTCCTGCCCCCAGATGAAGATGCCCGGCTTCAGAGTTGCCCACTGTGTTGGCTGGCATTCCCACTGCCTCTCCAGAGGCTTTGAGCAGTGCGTGGGGAAAACGAGCCAACAGTCTATCAAAGTTTGGAGTCCGAGCTTCAGCAATTAAATTTGCTTCTTTTTCTTCTCTCATTCCCCATCCATCCAGGATCAGGAGGAGTACTCTTCTCTCTGCCTTTTCCTCGTCAGGGAAATTGAGAATTAAGCTCTCGCCGCTCATCTCAGGCGGCTTAGCCAATTCCAGCAAGGCCAATAGAGTTGGAGCGACATCAGCAAGCTCGCCCCCCTTTTTCAGATTCCACCGCTCCGGTGCTTCAGCAGAAAAATCGGCAAGCACAAAAGGAACTGGATTCTTCGTATGCCCGGTGTTTACTGTGCCGTCCGGATAGAGCCATTCCTCCACTGTTCCATGATCTGACGTGACGACGAGTGTAACGGCCTGGGTGCGGCAATCTTCGATGATCTTTCCTAGCTGCCGGTCAACTTCTTCCACAGCTTTGAGCACTGCGGCTTTATCCTCGATGTGTCCCAAAACGTCCACGTTTGCCAGATTAGCTACAATAACTCGATAAGGGGGATCATTAAGCTTTAGAGAAACTTTTTCTGCAACTTGACTGGCACTCATCTCGGGCTTCAGAGCATAAGAGGAAACAGCTTCGGGTGAAGGGACTACTATCCTTTCCTCTCCGGGAAAGACCTCATTACTTTTGCCGTTCATGAAAAAACCGACATGAATTTCTTTTTCAGATTCGGAAATCTTGAGGAGGCCTAACCCTGCTTTAGAAAGAACCTCAGCCAAAGTATTCTTGATTTTCCCTTCGGGAGGAAAAGCTACTCTGGCCTTTAAGGAGGAATCATACTCAATCATGGTCACAAAATTCAAATGAAGATCTTTATTTACGGGGAAATGACTAAAATCTCTGTTCACTAGACACTCTGATAGTTCTACTTCTCTCTCGCCTCGAATGTCATAAAAAATGACGTAATCTCCGTTCTCCAGCCTTCCCAGAGGTTGGCCTGTGGGATCAGCCATGATTATCGGGTCTAAGGCTTCATCTTCCTGACCAGACTTATAAGCTTTTTTAATGCTTCGTACCAAAGGAGAACTCTTGGCGAGGCTTATATCGTTATCCACTTATGTTCCTCATAATAAGCCTATACTATAGAAACGAAGCAAGAGTATGTCAATGGGATATCAAAGCAAAAAATTCAAGACTCATGATCTAATCCCTATTGAAAATATGTAAGAAATTATGTTAAGTAGGAGTATCTTTTGAATATAAAAAATAGGAGGGAAAATGAAAAAATTATTCATATTTTTCGTATTCTCCTTGGCGGTTTTATTTATAACTTCACACAGCGAGACTGCTCCCACTACCAAAGCTATAATTTTTGACGACTTCATCAGCATCAAGCGAGTCAGTGATCCTCAAGTTTCACCTAACGGAGATTTAATCGCTTTTGTAGTCACAGAGATGAATAAAGAAGAAAACACTAGTAATAGTGACATCTGGGTCATTCCTTCAAGAGGAGGAGAGCCGTGGAGACTTACCTCTAGCCCTAAAGCTGACAACAACCCGCGCTGGTCTCCGGATGGGAAGAAAATTGCATTTATATCAACAAGAAAAGGATCCCCCCAAATATGGATGATCGATCCCAAAGGGGGAGAAGCTTATCAACTCACCACTATTTCTACTGGAGCCAGCGGCGTTATCTGGTCCCCGACCGGAAAACACCTGGCGTTTGTCTCTTCTGTCTACCCGGATTGCAAGAGCGATGAATGCAACAAAGAAAAGGAGAAAAAGAAAGAGGAAAGTTTGGTTAAGGCCAAAGTTTTTAACCAGCTTCTTTTCAGGCACTGGAATTCATGGCGTGATGGAAAAAGAAGCCATCTCTTTATCATCCCGGCTGAAGGAGGCAAAGCCGTCGATGTCACGCCAGGTGACTTCGACACTCCACCAATCTCTTTAGGAAGCAGCCACGACTACGCCTTTTCTCCTGAAGGCGAAAAAATCTGCTTTGTTCGAAACATTGACCCGGAATTGAAGATTTCGCTTGGAACCAACAACGATCTTTTCGTAACATCTGCCCAAGGAGGAAAGATTGAAAAAATCACAGAAAACAAAGCTAACGACAACTCTCCTCATTACTCTCCAGATGGACGGTTTTTAGCCTACAGAGCAATGGCCAGGGCAGGGTTTGAAGCAGACAAATACAGCCTTATTCTCTTTGAACGGAAAAACCAGAACAAAACAGACCTAACAGAGAAGTTGGATCGATCAGTGAATGAAATTCTCTGGTCTCTTGACAGCGCATCTCTCTTTATCACCTTTCAAGAAAAGGGCCGAATATCTTTAGCCCGAATTTCGCTCAAAAACAAAAAGATAGAGAGAATTCTTGAAGGTCACTACATTGGTTCATTCTGCCTTACTCCTGACGGAAAAAAGCTTGTCTTCCTCAAACAAGCCATCAATCAACCTGCAGAAATATTCTCCCTTGATCTAAAAACAAAGAAGCTGAATCAACTGACTATGATGAACAGCAAACTTCTCTCAAAACTTGAGATGAATGGCGCTGAGGAATTCTGGTACGAGGGAGCAGAGGGAGACAAAGTGCACGGTTTTCTGGTCAAACCTCCTTTCTTTGATGCAGCAAAAAAATACCCGTTGGTTATGCTCATCCACGGAGGCCCTCAAGGAGCCTGGTCTGACAATTTCCATTACCGTTGGAATGCCCAGATGTTTGCTGCGCCAGGTTATGTGACGGCAATGATTAACTTCCACGGCAGTACTGGCTACGGTCAATCATTCACAGATTCAATAAGCGGAGACTGGGGAGGAAATCCTTATGAAGATATTATGCGAGGTTTGGATTATCTTCTCAAAGAGCATGATTACATCGACAAGAACAGGCTGGGAGCAGCGGGAGCTTCTTACGGAGGTTACATGATCGACTGGATTGAAGGCCATAACGACAGGTTCAACTGTCTCATTTCACATGCTGGAGTCTATGACCTGCGCTCCATGCACGGTGCGACTGAAGAACTCTGGTTTCCGGAATGGGATTTAAGGGGAACTCCCTGGACCAACAAGGAAATGTACGAAAAATGGTCCCCAAGCTTCTATGTCAAGAACTTTAAAACTCCCTGTCTTGTTATACACGGTCAGAACGATTTTAGAGTTCCTGTCACCCAGGGATTTCAATTTTTTACAGCTCTCCAGAGGATGAGAGTCCCGTCAAAAATGCTTTATTTTCCCGATGAGGACCATTTTGTCCAGAAGCCACAAAACGCGGAACTCTGGTGGAAAACTGTTCATGAATGGCTCGAAAAGTACTTGAAGTAAATATATGTTTGTTGGTGAAATTATTTCGGTGGCAGTGACCGCGCGAACTCCAATCCACGTTGAATCCATTTATTGAGTCCTTCATCCGATCGGTATGCCTTTGGACCTACGAACACCATACTCTTTATGGGTCGGCCCGTGAAGTCCATCGGCCGTACGTGAGGTTCGGCCAGTGCTCCTTCATAACCTTCAGGGCCCGTGCGAACAATAAGGTCCTCGTTAAGCACACCACAGAACATATTACCTTGGATGATGAAAGCAAGGCCACCGAACATACGCTTCTCAATTATCCCCGGATGAGCTGCTAGAGTTTTTCGAACTCGCTGGGCCAGCTTTTCGTTATAAGCCATGTCCATCCTCCCTTCACATTTTAAACTGTACAAGGTAGGCAATCAACCAAGGCGAAGCCAGCAGAGGGTTCTTCTTTTGAAATGAAAGTTTGAAAGACCTGACCCCTATTATTCGAAAGTGAGGCTCAGGATAGAAAAAGGATCTACACTAATTCCAGAGACTCTAACTCCCCAATGAAGGTGTGGCCCTGTCACTCTGCCTGTGGCTCCAATTTCTCCAATAATCTCTCCTTTTTCGACAAGCAAGCCTCTCTTTACCCTGATTTTTGAAAAATGGCAGTACATTGTAAAGACACTCATTCCGTGGTCTATAATGACTGTTTTTCCGGCAAAGTAGAGATCGCTCGCAAGGACAACTCTTCCCGAATTAGCTGCTTTAACAGGTGTTCCATAGGGAACCTTGATATCAATTCCTTTATGCGATGAACGAGGCTTGTTGTTAAAGATTCTCCTTTCGCCAAAATTGGGCATGGCTGTTCCAGAAGAAGGAAGGATAAAAAAACCTTCACCTAGCCATTGATCAGTGGTTATCCCATAAATAACTTTTAATATTTCTCCTTCCCTTCTTATTCTCTCATGGAATTCTGGTGGAGGAGTTACGAATCTCTCATCTACCCACAATTTCCTTAAAGGAAATTCCTTGGCAAGAACAAAAATTTGCTTTTTTGTATACTCCCTTTCGCCAGATGCTTTATCTATGAAAATATCTATATCATAGGAGCCAGGTTCAAGACCAAGGTCGAGGCCCATAAAAGCCAAAAGCCCCGGGTTCGTTTCGCTTTTTCCCATAGTGTATCTTCTATCTAAGAATCGAATCCAAGCATCCTTTATACTCGAGTCATCTTTTATGGACACAACAACGATTTCACCAGGTTCGAAAGCTCGGTAGATAATATCAACAGCCACTCCGGACGGAGTTAACAACTGCTCTTCATGCAGAGAAAAAAGATCAACCGGATTCAGGTAAATAAAAAGAAGAAAAAACAAGAAGACTTTTTTCATTGTTTTACAATTGCAATAAGCCTAATACTAGCATTTTAAATTTATCTGGCCATTCCTCACGCAGAAAAAGCGAATCCAATATAGGTTGATTGAAATAAAAGGTCCTTGGAATGGAAACAAGAGTATCAAACTTTCTCTTTTCTCAAGATTTTTCCAGGCAAATCTCCGGTATGTTCACCTTCTTTGATAACTACTCTTCCGTTGACCAGAACATACTCGATTCCCTCCGGATATTGATGGGGATCAGTCCAAGTAGATTTATCAATAACTTTATCTGGATCGAATATGACGATATCAGCAAAATATCCGCTCTTCAGAGTTCCTCTTTTTCCAAAGCCAAATTTTTGAGCAGGGATAGAAGTTATTTTTTTCATTATTTCAGGCATAGGAAAAATTTTTTCTTCTCGAACGTACTTTCCCAAAACTCTCGGAAAAGTACCATAATGCCGAGGATGTGGCTTTCCTCTGCGCAACAGACCATAAGGGGCAACCGCCGAGCCATCTGTTCCAACTCCCACGAGCGGATGTGCCAGAATTCTCCTTAAATTCTCTTCCGTCATCATGAAAGTAACCATACCAACTCGGCTTTTCTCTTCTATCAGGAGATCTTTCATAAAATCATAAGGACTTTTTCTTGTCTCCTTAGCTCCTGCCAGAACACTCTTGCCCTCAAATTTTTTGTTTTCCTCGGTCACTACAGATGAGATAACCACCTTGTCCCACGATTCTAATTTCTTTTTCTGCTCGGCGAGATGAGCTTGGAGGCGTTCTTGGAGCGCTGGATCTTTCAGTCTGGCCAAAAACTCAGCAGTCGTTCCCTGCTTTGCCCAAAGAGGAAAATAATAGCTTAGCCCGGTTGAACCAGCTATATAGGGATATCTATCACAGAAGATCGAAACGCCATTATTCTTTGCCTCTTCAATCTTAGCCAAAGCAGCATCAATCTTATTCCAATTGCGAGGATTGGCTATTTTAAAATGCGAGATCTGAAGACTCACGCCAGCTGCGCGGGCAGCCTCGATTGACTCATCAAGACTCTCGATCAATTTATCTCCCTCATCCCGCATATGAGTGGCATAAACTCCGCCCTTTTGGGCAGCAACCTTGCATAATTCGATTATCTCATCAGGTTTTGCATAACTTCCTGGTGAATACTCAAGCCCAGTGGATAATCCTATGGCTCCATTCTCTATGTTCTCGCCTACCATCATCTTCATTTTCTCGAGCTCTTCCTGGCTTGGCGGGCGGTCATTGAATCCCATCGCAGCTCCCCTGACTTCACCATGCCCGACCAAACTAGAATAATTCAAGGCTATCCCCTTCTCCTCAATTCTTGAGAAAAAGCCGTTGATATCTCTCCAGGTTAAATCAAGCTGGAGAAGCTCTTTTAAATTTTCTTTGGTTTCTTCAAAAATTTCCTCGGCTACAGGAAAAGCCGAACTTCCACAATTTCCGCTGACGAGAGTGGTGATCCCCTGCCTTATTGAACTTTCTGCTTTGGGATTGGCCAAGAGCCCGACATCAGTATGATCATGAGCATCTATAAAACCAGGGCAGACAACAAGGTCTTTAGCTTCGATTACAGACTTTCCTCTAACACTCAGGATTTGCCCTATCTCTTTTATGTAATCTCCGCTGATTCCGATATCAGCTTCGAACACCTCTCCTCCTGTTCCATCAATGATATAGCCTCCCCTTATAATGAGGTCAAAATCTTTTTTTAGGGCGCAGCCTTTGAGCAGAATCCCGCAGCCACCTAGGCCGGCTGCTGCAACGAATTTTGACGATTTCTTTAAGAAATTTCTTCGAGTGATTGTCTTTTTCATATCTTCTCCTTAAAAACAGAAGTGTCTGTAATATATAAAATCAATGAAAAGATGTCTAGAGTTATCGATAAAGAGATTAGACATTGGCAACTTTTATAACTGACATATGTTTGGGTGAAATAAACAGAACCAGGACAAAACGGAATAAGAGTACGTTTTTGTAAGTTTTATTATTCCTTAAGGCAGACTCCGTCCGGATTGGATTTAGCTTGTGAACTTATTTAAAAGGAAAATGTAAGAGAAAAGGCTTGCCTTTGTCGAGATAATTGAAAGCTAAGCTTCACTTTATTTGAATCCCGATCCCCGTCTAAGGCACAGATTTTTTTGCCAACAAAATAGCCGATAGCAGAGCCTACCAGAACATCGGATGCCCAATGTTTATCGATATGAACCCTCGATATTGCAACCAGAGTTGCCAGGCTGTAGGCAAGAATATCGATATAAACTTTCTTCGCTTGATCAGCAATTACTGCGGCCACTGCAAATGCCGAAGAAGCATGACCAGAAGGAAAAGAAGCGAAGCTTGACCTGGTGGAGAACGGATGAAAACTGTGACTGGACTCACCTGTCCAGGGCCGAGCTCTACCTACAACAGACTTTAAGCCTCTGACAATTATCCCTGTTGTCACCCAGCTTTCCAGGCTTAACAGAGCTGTCTTCCTCAAGCTGTTGGTGTCAGAAACCTCACCTGAAACATATAAAGCTGTCATAAAACCGAGTAAAACGACTCCGTCGCCAAGGTGAGTAACGGCTTTAAAAATATCCTCGGATGATGAACTGCGATGATCCTGCACCCATTGCTGAATATCCTGGTCAACAGCATAAAGAAGGAGTCCTGTCCCTATGACGGCTGATAAATTTAAGAAATCTTTTCCCTTCCAGTTTTTAGGCGAAACAAGAACATCGACAAAATCACTTCCAAAATTTTGCAAGAATTCCTTGTTGAGTTTGTCTTCATCCGATGATGCCTCTGCAAAGAGAATATTCTGAAAGGGAGAAAAAAATAAGACCCCCATCAGGATGAAAACACACAGACTTTTGGGAAGGTTATTCATCTAACCTTTTCGTTAAGAATCTGCCATCATTGCTTCTATAGCTTTGATTGTTTTTTCTGTTGCTCCCTGTAATGAATTCAAGGTTTCCTTGGCACTCTTTCCCATTTTCGCCAGGGATTTCTCGTCTCGAATCAGGAACATCTCATCCAAATCTTTATTGTTGTTTATTATCCGGGCTCCTCCGGATTGGATAAATTTCTCAGCTAAATAAGCAAAATTCTCCATATGGGGTCCAAAAAAGACGGGTTTCTTGTAGAATGCTGGCTCGAGCAAATTTTGACCTCCCCAAGGCACCAAGCTCCCTCCAACAAAAGAAACATCAGAAAGAGCATAAAAATGAGCCAGCTCACCTATTGTATCCAGGATCAATATATCCCATCGCTTACCAGGCAAAACTTCAGTTCTCCTCATCACTTTAAACGGAAAATCCTTACAAAGTCTTTCCACCTCATCGAACCTTTCAGGGTGACGAGGCGCCAAAATCATCAGGAGATTTTCTTCCATGTTTTTGGCTCTTGAATAGGCTTCTATCAATTGCTTCTCTTCTCCTTTTCGAGTGCTCCCAGCTACTATTACTCTTTTTGTTGCGGGAATGCTCAGATTATTTTTTAACTTTTGAAGCTCTTCTTCAGTCAAGATGGGCAGATCAATCTCTGATTTCAAGTTGCTGACAACCTCGACCACTCCCGAATTTACGCCTATTCTTTCAAGGTTTTCCTTGTCTTTTTCAGTCTGAACAAGAAAACGATCTATGTTCTTTAGTATTTTTTTCGCTACAAACTTAAACCTGGAATACCTTTTAAAAGAGCGGGAAGAGATTCTGCCGTTAATGAGGAGAACGCCTTTTTTCTGTCTTTTTGCTTCTCTTAAGAGGTTGGGCCACAATTCCGACTCAGCCAAGACAAATACTCTTGGTCTAAGAATATTAAAAAACTTACGAACGATATGCTTGAAATCTAAGGGAACAAAAAATATATTATCCGCATCAGTTAATTTCTCCTTGGCCACTCTCATGCCTGTGTTGGTGAGGGTAGAAAAATGAATGGTCCAAGCAGGGTGCTTCTCCTTAATTTTTTTGATTAAATTCTGGAGCGAGAGAACCTCCCCTACTGAAACAGCATGGATCCAAAGTGAATTTTTCTGGGTGCCCTCATCCTTAAGCTTCTGTCCCAATCTATCTCTCAGAAAAAGGCTTTCTCCTCTTAATAATTTTACTCGCACAAAATAGACCGGGATATAAACCAAAAGATATATAAAGAGGAGGATTGAATAGAAGACATACATGTTCAATGAATATACTAAATTCCTTATTCTTGTGCAATATTCTTGGGGAGTTCCCCAATTTACTATTCGCGACCACTATTGTTTGGAAACGTACGCTCAAAAAAACAATTGCTCTCCTGCCCTGAATTTTGATAATCTACAGGAGAGATATTCATTTTCGATGATTTGTACTGAATCTAAAAGGATATAAAATGGCTGAAGAGAAAAAGGAAAAAAAGAAAAAAACAAAAGAGAAAAAAGGATCACCAGAACCAAAAAAGAAGAAAGAGGTGAAAGCAAAAGCCGCAGCTATTCCTAAGGCTGAGAAAAAAGAAAAAAAAGCAAAACCGTCCCCCGCAGAGAAAGTTAAGAAAGAAAAACTTCCTGCAGAAAAGGCAAAAAAGGAAAAACCTAAAAAAGAGAAAAAAGAAAAAGCTAAACCTGAAATAAAGATACCAGCAGAAAAGCCAGAAAAAAAGCCTAAACCAGAAGTCCCGCCTGAGCCTGAAATGCCCCCTGTACCAGAAGTTCCTCCTTCGCCTGAAAAAATGCCCGAATTAGAAAAGCCTCCCGAGGCTGAGCCTCAAGCTGAAGTAGGAAAACCCGAAGAAATAAAAGAACAACCCGAAGTAGAGAAACCGCTTGAAGCAGAAGAGTTTCCCGAACCAGAGAAGGCACCAGAACCTAAAGAACCAGCTGAAGCAGAAAAGCCCGTAGAGCTAGAAAAACCTGAAGAGCCAGGAGCACCTCCAGGGGAAGAAGTGCCAGCTGAGCCTGAAAAAAAGCTTGAGGTGGAAGAGCTACCAAAGCCAGAAGAAGCAGCCGAAGCAGAAATGCCACCTGAAGTAGGAGAACCTGCTGAGCTAGAAGCGCCTGCTGAACCAGAAATGCCCTCCGAGGCGGAAGCACCCGCAGTATCAGAAGAGCCAGCTGAGGTAGAAAAACCTCCAGAGCCAGAAAAACCTGAAGCTGCGCCCTCTGCTTCCCCTATCAAGAAAAAAAAGATAAACAAAATGACCCTTGCCGAGATCGAATCAAAGCTAGAAGAAGTCAAGAGCAAAATGGGAGGCTTTGATTCTAAATATGCACGACAACTTATCATAAGAAAAAATTATCTAGATTCCTTAAAATAGAATATACAAAGCGTTAAACCAAGTCTAACACTTGAATTTGTTAGTAAATAAAAACAACTCAAGGTTGCTACTACTTTTCCGCTCACTCGACTAATAGATATGTAAGGCCTTTAAAGATGCCAGACCTTGATGATCGGGCAATGATAGCTTGATAAAACTCCTCGTATTCTCCGTTTTGTCTTTAAAGCTATAGATAAATAATGATTTACATTCCTTGGCTTTTTTGCTACTATTACAAAATAATTCCTAAGGAGTAGAATTTGACACTGAGTAAGCAAGAAAAAATAAAAATCATCAAAGAAAACAAGATTAAACCTTCTGACACAGGTTCACCAGAGGTCCAGATAGCTCTTATAACCAACAGAATAAATTATTTAACTGAACACTTTTCAACACATAAAAAAGATCACCACTCCCGGACTGGCCTTTTGAAAATGGTTGGGAGGAGAAAAAGACTCCTTGAATACCTAAAAAAACAAGACCCAAGTCGATACGAAAATCTGATCAAAAAGCTAAAGCTCAGAAAATAGGCTAAGGTCTCGGAGTGAAAATGTCTGATAACAAAACCAGCATAGAAATAAATAACCGCACTCTATCTTTAGAAATAGACAAGATTGGCAAACAGGCTGATGGTTCAGCATTTCTCCGCTACGGAGATACGATCATGTTTGTCACAGCAACCTCCAAGAAAGAAATGAAGGAGGAGAAGGATTTTCTCCCCTTGATAGTGGATTACAGAGAGAATACGTATGCTGCAGGAAAAATTCCTGGGGGCTTCTTTAAAAGACAAGGGAGACCCTCAGAAAGGGAAATTCTTGTCAGCCGTTTAATAGATAGACCTGTGAGGTCTCTTTTTCCAGAGGGATATCATTATGATACTCAAATCGTTGCCCTTCTCCTCTCTGCTGATCTAGAGAATGAACCTGACACCCTCGGTATTATCGCAGCTTCGGCCGCCCTTTATTTTTCTGACATCCCGTTCACAACCCCGATAGGAGCAGTAAAAGTCGGCTATATCAATAATGAATTTGTTATCAACCCCACTGTAAAACAGCTCGAAGAGAGCCGTCTCGACATGGTGGTCGTGGGTACAGAAGAGGGAATCGTTATGATAGAGGCAGGAGCCACAGAAGTTGAGGAGGAAAAAATCGCAGAAGGGATTATCCAAGCTCAAAAGACTGTCAATGAAATCATAAAAATTCAGAAAGACCTCTACACCAAGCTAAACGTACAAAAGAGAGAATTCAGGGCAAAAGAGCTTGATCAATCAAAGCTGGATAAGATCGAAAATAAAATTTCTTCTAATCTGCTCAAAGCTACCCAGGCTAAAACCAAAAAGGAAAGAGAGGAAGCAACAAAAAAAATCCTGGATGACCTGCTGGAACCCATTCCCGAAGAAAACGAAGAAGAAATCAGTGAGACTAAAGAAATTTTCCAATCTATCCATAAAAAGCTAATTAGAAGCATGGTTCTAAATGATAAGAAAAGGGCTGACGGTAGAGATTTCAACGAAATAAGGCCGTTGTCTATTGAGATCGGAATTCTGCCTCGAACGCACGGCTCGGCCCTTTTTACAAGAGGAGAGACTCAATGTCTTGCCACCGTAACCCTGGGCACGTTTGAAGATGTCCAGAGATTGGACGGGCTTGGAGAAGAGGCTGAAAAGAGGTTCATGCTGCACTATAACTTTCCTCCGTTTAGTGTAGGGGAAGTTGCTTTCCTAAGAGGCCCGGGAAGACGTGAGATAGGCCATGGCGCCCTTGCCGAAAAGTCTATCCTTCCCTCTATTCCTGATGAAGAAGATTTTCCATATACCATTCGTATTGTTTCGGACATTTTGGAATCAAACGGCTCTTCCTCGATGGCCACTGTTTGTGGGGGCGTCTTATCTCTTATGGATGCAGGAGTCCCTCTCTCTTCGATCGTAGCAGGAATCGCCATCGGGCTAGTTAAAGAGGATGACCGCTATGCTGTCCTGACTGATATTGAAGGCCTTGAAGACCATTTCGGAGATATGGACCTCAAAGTTGCCGGGACAGAAAAAGGAGTCACAGCGGTTCAAATGGATTTAAAGATTCCCTCGATTTCGGTCGAGATTTTAAAGGAAGGATTGCTAAGTGCTAGAGACGCACGCCTAAAGGTCCTGGCCAAGATGAAAGAAGTACTGGAACAGCCTCGACCGGATATTTCTCCTTATGCTCCCCGAATCATAAACTTAATGATCAATCCGGAGAAAGTGGGAGATGTTATCGGGCCAGCTGGAAAGATCATCAAAAAAATAATTGCCCAAACCAATTCTAAAATTGAAATAGAGGAAAGCGGCAAAATCACTATTGCCTCCTCCAATACCGAGTCCGCAGAGAAAGCGAAGGAGATGATAAGGGAAATCACTGTGGAAGCAGAAGTGGGAAAAATCTATACAGGGAAAGTCGTTCGCCTTGAGGAATATGGAGCGTTCATTGAAATCCTCCCTAATATTGTCGGTCTCCTGCATATCTCTGAAATCGCTCATCACCGAATCAAGAATATCAGGGATGTCATAAAAATGGGACAAACGGTCCGAGTTAAAGTTATGGCTATTGACGAAGATAACAAGATCAAATTGAGCAAGAAGGCCTTAGAATACAATTCCTATCACCGTTCTGACCCTCTCGCTCCGAAGCCCAAAAAACCTCATTTTCATCGAAACGGGAATAACAAAGAAAAATTTTAATTAATTTAAAAGGGAATCTGCGAACATGAGCAAATTATTCCCTCGAGCAAAAGGATTTACCCTCACCGAAATGCTGGTCACACTTACTATTCTTGCAATTTTAGCAGCAGCGGTCATGCCTCTGGCTAAAACTGCCATAAGAAGAGAAAGAGAAATCGAGCTAAGAAGGAACTTAAGACTAATCAGAGAAGCCATAGATGCTTACAAAAAACTTGCTGATGAAAAAAAGATTGATGTTGAAGAGGACAGCGAAGGCTACCCTCCAGACTTAGAAACTCTGGTTGAGGGGGTTGAATTAAAAATTATGGAAGAGGGAGAAGAAGAAAGCTCGGATACAAATATTGTGAAATTTCTGAGAAGAATTCCTATAGATCCGATGACAAAATCTCACGAATGGGGATTAAGATCTTACCAGGATGAGCTTGATTCAGATGTTTGGGGAGGGGAAAATGTTTATGATGTTTACACCAGAAACCCGGGCACAGCCCTGGACGGAACCAAATACAGAGATTGGTAGAGAGATAACAAAAATGCATTCCATACACAAGAATAAGAAAAATGGCTTTACTCTGATCGAAATGCTAATCGTCTTCGCTCTTATTGGAATCCTCGTTGGTCTGGGACTTCCCCAGTATAAATACGCCACCAAACGTGCAAGAGAATCTGTGCTAAAGGAGAACCTCTTCCAGATAAGAAAATTGATAGACCAGTACTACGCAGACAAGGGTAAATACCCCTACTCTCTTCAGGCTCTTGTAGACGAGAAGTATTTAAGAGCAATACCCATAGACCCTATAACCGGTTCTTCAGAAACATGGATTGAAGTACCAGAAATACTATCTGAGGAAGACCTGATATTAGCAGTGGAGCCTGGAATATCAGACGTTTTATCAGGATCAGAAATGAAATCGTTGGACGGAACACTATACAGCACGTGGTGACCTCTCTTCTCCTAATCTTTCTTTTTATGACTCATGAATAGAAAAAAAGGCTACATACTGATTATCCTCATGGTAGCTGTCTTTATAATGGCCATTGGATTTCTTATAGCCACACCGATCTGGAAGACACAGATTCAGCGCGAAAAAGAGGAGGAATTGATTTTCAGGGGGAAGCAGTATGTAGAAGCAGTTCGACTATTCCAGATAAAATTCCCCGGTAGTTTCCCCAAATCCTTTGATGAATTATTAGAAGAGAAATGCCTCCGCAAAATGTATAAGGACCCTATGACCGAACACGGAGAATGGGATGTTATCCTTCCTTATGGAGGAGCATCAGGACGACGAGAACTTGCTACTCAAAAAATTCTGGTGGCGCCTCAAAGTGCTCTCTCTGCCATTGACAATCCAAGGATTATCGGAGTTGTAAGCTCATCGCCAGATAAATCTATAAGAATCTACTTTGACCAAGAAACCTACGATAAATGGCTTTTCTACTACGGCTTCGACCCTGAAAAAATGCCAGAGATCATCTATTATGGGGAAACAGAAAAGCGCTGATGGATTCCATCCTCATCGTAGCCGGAGAAAATTCAGGAGAAAAATACGGCGCTGACCTCGTCCGTCAGTTTAAAAAACTCCATCCTTCTCACACTTTTTTTGGCATCGGGGGAAAGCACATGGAGAGAGAAGGAGTCCGTGTTCTTTTTCCGGTTGAAGAGCTGGCTGTTGTCGGAGTATTCGAAATCATCTCCCGTCTTCCTCGAATAAAAAAAATCTTTAACAAAATCAAAAGAGAAATAAAACACCAACAACCTCGAGCAGCGGTTCTTATCGATTCTCCAGATTTCAACCTCCGTCTGGCCAAGAAACTCAAGAAAAGGTCGATTCCCATCCTCTACTACATAAGCCCCACAGTATGGGCCTGGAGAAAAGGGAGGCTGAAAACCATAAAAAAAACAGTAGATAAAATGATGCTGATTTTCCCTTTCGAAGAGAAGATATACGAAGATTACGGGATTCCGGCTGTCTACGTGGGACACCCCCTCAAAGATAGAGTAAGAGCTTCCCTAACCAAAAAAGAATTCCTGGAGAGGTACGGGCTGGATCCTCAAAAAAGGCTTATTTCTGTCCTGCCCGGCAGCAGGCGAAGCGAAATAACATATCATATACCTGTCCTTATTAAGGCCCTGGAGAGAATAAAAAGTGAATGGAACACACAATTTGTGCTTCTTCAAGCTGAAAGTCTTGAGGAGAATTTTCTTTTAAACCTTATCCCTTCCGGAGTTAAAGGCCTAAAAATTATTGGCGAGGATCATTATGAAGCCATAGCCTCATCCGACCTCGTCCTATCTGCTTGTGGAACAGCCAATCTAGAAGCAGCACTCCTCGAGACTCCGCTCGTGTCATTTTATCGCATCTCGCCCCTCACCTATTTATTCGCGCACCGTCTGGCTACCATAAAAAATTTCAGCATTGTCAACATCCTTGCCGGAGAGAGGATTATCCCTGAACTGATACAGAGCGACTTTACTCCTCAGAATATTTTCGAAGAGACAAAAAAAATCATCGATTCTGAGGAGCAACGATCAGGAATGATCGCCCAATTCAGAAAAATAAAAAAAACCCTTGGAGATAGAACCGCTTCTCAAAACGCGGCCCTGGAACT
>JABAOF010003446.1_pt1 | contig 34498 bp, 36 predicted proteins | sample 7062171 | NCBI WGS metagenome assembly JABAOF01 (sample SAMN14538628, study PRJNA623070) | marine sediment metagenome | biome: marine biome [ENVO:00000428]; feature: marine pelagic biome [ENVO:01000023]; material: deep marine sediment [ENVO:00002113] | place: India: Gulf of Khambhat ...
GGCCTTTCTCATGGCGCTAAACCACGATTATACCCATCGCGCCATTGGAGTTCAATCTCTTCTTCGTGGCGGGAAGAACCTTCGCTTTCGCCTTAATAGAGGAAGTGCAACACCCTGGCGGGAAAGGGTAGTCTCCTCTACGTTCTTGACAGAGGCTGGTTCGCTTCCTCTACGGGAGCCTTAGGTGGAGGGGGCCGGCGGCGCGGGCGGCGGGGTTTCTCTTCTTGAGGAGGCTCTTTGCGAGTGATTTCGCGGAGGTGGGCGCGGCTGAGCATGATGCGAGTCTTCCCGGTTTCGCGACGGGAGACTATTCTGACGGTGAGAGTATCCTCCTCCAACTCGGCGAAAAGGAATATCTCGCCTTGCTTGGGCTTGGGATCAATGCTCACCTTCCGGCCCACTTGGGCTTTGTAGAACTCAGCCACTTTTTCCGCACGGTCGGGGGTGATAAGAAAGGCCTGTGCCAGATAGCCGCTTCCTTCACCATCTTGCTCCTTCGCGGAATACACGAATGACCGCTCCAGGTCGGCCCCGGGATAGAGGGGCATCCCCAGGTCTTCGGAAGTGGCGGGGGAACTGTAGTCCAAAGTGAAGTTTCCATAATCACTGTCATCTACTTTTTCCTGAAAGGAGCGCGCCGCGCTATTGCGTGCGGCAATCACAATCGATGCTATTATGCCCAGCGCAATGAGTGTGGTGAAAAGCGCAAGCATGAGCGGGGCTTTCAGATGTAGACCTCTGGGATTTCTCGAGTTCAATCCAGATAATCCTTCAGCCGGCGGCTGCGGGTCGGGTGTTTCAGTTTCTTGAGGGCTTTCGCCTCGATCTGGCGGATACGCTCCCGGGTAACCTTGAAGACATGGCCCACCTCTTCGAGGGTGCGGGCATAGCCGTCATCCAGGCCGAAGCGAAGTTTGATGACATCCCTCTCCCGGTCGGTGAGAGTGTCGAGGACACTTTCAAGTTGCTCGCGCAGAACTAGGTTGGAGGCGGCTTCCGATGGTGAGAGGGCTTCCTGGTCCTGAATCAAATCTCCCAGATGACTATTCTCCTCTTCACCGATGGGGGTTTCCAGTGAGAGCGGTTCCGGTGCGATGCGATACACCTCTTGCACTTTGGCGAGGGCTTTCTGTTTGTCCTCCTCGGTGGCAAAAGGTCCCTCCATCTCCTCGGCGATTTCCTCCATGCTGGGGTCACGCCCCAGTTCCTGCAGGAGGCTGCGGTGGATACGGCCGATGCGGTTGATGGTTTCCACCATATGGACTGGGATACGGATGGTGCGGCCCTGGTCGGCGATGGCGCGGGTAATGGCCTGGCGGATCCACCAGGTGGCATAGGTGGAAAACTTGAAACGCTTGCGGTAATCGAACTTCTCCACCGCCCTCATCAGGCCCATGTTTCCTTCCTGGATAAGGTCCAGGAAAGACATCCCTCGGCCCGCATACTTCTTGGCGATGCTCACCACAAGGCGCAGGTTGGCCTCGATGAGGCGGTCTTTCGCCATCTTGCCATCGGCGAGTATGTCATCCACCCAGGTAAGAAGTTCTTCCACCTGCGCCGCGGTCACCTTCGCCCCGGCCGCAATCTCCTCAGTCGCCATGGGGCGGGGAGGGCGTCCCACGCGCTTATAGGACAGTCCCACTACCCGCAGTGTACGCTTCATGGGAGTGAGCTTTACCCCCAGGATGCCCGGCACATCACAGCGAGTGCCGCCCTTCTCTCCTGCTTCCTCCTCAGAGCGTATCTCGCTCTGGAACTGCTCCCAAACCTTGCGGAGAAACATCAGTTTCTTCAAGTGGCGGAGTTTCATCCGCCCCAGGTTCTCCTCCAACTGCTCCCGCCGCGCAGCCAGGTCTTCCAAAGCGCGGGTGAGTTCAGGCTGGCCTTCCGATCCATAGCCGCGGAGCAAGAGCACTTGGCGGGCGGCCAGATCATTCAGCCGGTTACGGACATAGGCTTGCAGTTCTCTATGTAATACATCGGGAGTAAGCGCTTCTTCCGCGCGCCCCTTACTCAATAGGCGCTTGATAATGTCCTCCACAAAGCCGAGGTCTCGCTGCAGGTCTTCTTCACGCGCCCGGCCGATAGCTGTCCTAATCTCTTGCACCGAAGTCTCTCGACTCAGTGTTTGCACACAGTAGTCCCATATCCGCTGCAGTTTGGACAGCAGGCTTGCTCTCTCCAGGCGCTTGGCGAGCTGTACCTCTTCCTTGGGAGAGAGAAGGGGAACACGCCCTATGTCCCGCAAATAGAGGCGGACGGAGTCCTCAGGGGAGGGGCCGCTATCTTCATCCGGAGGCGCTACGATGGCGGGGCGCGGCGCGCGGCGGCGCCCTTCCGCCCATTGCGCCACCTCGCGTTCTTCCACCACGCGGATTCCCTGCTCGGCTACGCTCTGGAGGATATCCTCCAGGCGATCCGCCTCCATATCCTCGGCGGAAAGGGCGGCATTGATCTCCTCAAAAGTGAGCAGACCGCCCTTCTTGCGTCCCCGCGCAAGGAGTTCCTGAAGGGTACCCGAGGTCTTTGTTGTTGTCCCTTGTCTTTTCGCCATTTTGGTATTCGAAATGACTCTCGCCCCTTCGATTCAGCTCAGGGCAAGCACCCGATATCCCCTTATTCGCCAACCACCCACCGGCCCACCTGTCGCGATCTCTCCCGAGCCAGGGCATGAATCTCCTCTTGCAGTAAGCGCCTCTTCTCCTCTTCCTTCTCTTTCTCCAAGAGCAGTGCCAATTCCCTCCGCCGTTTCTCGACACGTATCGCCTGGAGCCGCTTCAGTGTCTTCTCAACTTCAGCTGCATTCATCCACGGCTCCGCACCAAGGACCAGTTCAGCCAGAAGGGACCGCAATTCCCCCTCCTCGAAGCACAGGCTTAGCCTGTCACTCCCCGGCTCCTCCCCCTGGCGGGCGAGGGGCAGCATGGCCTCCGCCAGCCGCCTGTGAGCAGGTTCACAGAAATCCTCCGGTTGAATGAGTTCGGGCCTGTTCACCAGAATTGAAGGCTGCGCCAACAAGCAAGCGAGCACTTGTCGCTCAAGTTTCGCCGACGGTGTCGCGCCGCTGACCTGTGAAGACAAGGCCTCTTCTGCGGTAGTGTCTTGACGGCTTTCAGCCTGGGGGGTTCCGGCATACCTGCTGCGGCCGGCCTTGCGGCTCAGGGCTGCAATCTGGCTCACGAGAATCTGTTCCACCTTCGCCAGATTCTCCCGCCCTTCACCGCAATACCTCTCTCCCAGCCAGGAGATGTAATAGGCCTTTTCCGCTGCATCCTGAAGACCGCAAAGGATTTCGGCCCCTTCCTTAAGCAGCCCCAGACGCTGGTTTGCCGGCTGACCCTCGTATTTCTTCAAAATGCCTTCCAGCGTCAGTTCAACCAGCGGCTTTCCCTTTGCGAGAACCTTCTCCAGCGCCTCAGGTCCTTCGGAGAGCAGATAGGAATCCGGATCATGGCCTGCGGGCAGTTCCGCCGCCAAGACCTTCACTTCCGCCTCTGCGCCGATTTCCCGACTGCGCAGCGCGGCTCGAAGACCGGCGGAATCGGCATCAAATGCCAGAAAGACCTTCTCCGTCCGGCGACGCCGCAGTAATACCAGATGAGCCGCCGTGAGGGCCGTACCGAGAGTGGCCACGGCTTCCTCGATACCACAGAGATGACAGCGGATGAGGTCGAAATAGCCTTCCACCACGACAGCACGCTGGCGGGAGGCAATGGCGCGGCTGGCCCAGGACAGCCCGTAGAGAGTGCGGCCTTTCTGGAAAAGCGGGGTCTCCGGTGAATTGAGATATTTAGGTTCATCTTCCTCCGCCAGAGCGCGCCCTCCAAAACCCACGATCCTCTGCTGGGTATCGAAGATAGAGAAGATGAGGCGATTGCGGAAGCGGTCATAGCCGCCTCCGCTGGGTCTTGAAAGGCACAGCCCGCTGCGGAAGATCTCCTGTTCACCGAAGCCCTTATCCCGCAGCAAGTCGAAGAGTCTGCTCCAGTCCTGAGGTGCATAGCCCAGGCCGAATCTGATTGCCTCTTCTGAAGAAAGCCCCCGTTCTTCGAGATAGGCGCGCGCCGCTTCCCCCTCTTGGGCGAACAGCATCCTGCGGAAGAAGCCGGCCGCTTCCGAGTTCATGTCCGCCAACCGCTGCGTCTCCGAGGTTTGGGCGGTTGAACGCCGCCGAAACTCTCCACCCAGCCGACGGGCAAGCCACTGCGCCGCCTCCGGAAAACTCAGCCCCATGGAGAGTTCAACAAAGCGGAAAACATCGCCTCCGGCCTTGCAGCCGAAACAGTGCCACAAGCCCTTATCTGGATCAACATAAAAGGAGGGACTCTTTTCACTGTGGAACGGGCAGACTCCGCGCAATCTCCGCCCTACTCGCTTCAGGGCGACTTGCGCAGAGATCACCTCCCCCAGGTCACTCAGCCTTCGAATATCTTCTACATCCAGTACTTTTTGTGCCATAAGTCCTTCGCCGCAGTCGCGGAGCTTCGATGCGCTTTCCTACAGCCGCTCTCTATACCTATACTATTGTTTCCCCGTAAGGGGTTGTTCTTCTTCTCCGCTTTGACAACATTTTCCTGCTTTCACTGCGACAAACAGGGAAAACCTCCCCTCCTTGGAGAAGAATGAAAAAGGTGAAGCCAATTATGTTTGATTTCAGTCGCTCGGAGAAGGTTCTGCTCGTTCTGATGGTTATCGGCCTGGTGGGGGCTGTCCAAGTGGGATTGGACAGGCATGAGGTTGAATCCGCCAATCGCAATGTAGAGATCATTGTGGACGGCCGAGATTTATTGACCTTAAGCAATGCTGTGGGCCTGTCTCCAGTAGACACCGCACAGAGGCTGAAGGGTGCTGGGGCGACCTGTCTTGCCGCCAGCGAAATCAGCCTGGGGGAACTGGAAAGGCGCGGTAGTGTGACCCTGCTGGTATGGGAAGAGGACAAGGTGTTCTTGTCTTTCGCGGACAGCGCGCTGGCAGAGGCGGCGAAAGACGCACTGATGAAGAGGTTTCCCGGTGTGGAGATAAGTCTCTCCCTGATTCAAACCGCCAAAGACGCTGCCCAGAGGCGCCCCATCGCGATTCCTCCCTCTCAGAAGATGGATTCCTGTTTAATCGTAAAGGGCAATCTGGAACTGCTGAAAGAAACCGCCCTTCTCCTCGACCCTGAACAAGTGAAGGCAGCGCAGGCGGCAAACCTCAGGCTGGCGGCGAGACTGATAAATACTGCCTTCTTTGAACCTGAATCCATCACCTTTGCGCTGTCCGCTGCAGAACAAGCCGGCGCCGACCTGATGATTTTCGATGAGGAAGAGGTGTTGGGTTACGATGGAGCCATCTCCTACAGCGCGGCGGAGATGAAAAGGCTGGGGCTGACCTATGGTTGGATAGAACTGGCGCAGCAGTACGGGGAGCAGAACATGCGCCGGCACATGTGGGACAGCATGGTTCGGGTGCATGGCATTGCAGAAAAAGAGCTGCCCAAGTTGAATCGAGAACAGATCCTGGCACGCATGGCAAGGGCGGCTCGAGAGCGCAATATCCGCGCTTGTTATGCCCGCCTTCTCTTGCGCCCTCAAAAGGACCTTTTGAAATATAATGCCGACTATCTCGCAGAACTCACGCAGCGGCTGAGAGGGGCGGGACTAACTACGGGCAAGGCGAGCCCCTATCCTGCTTGGAATACGGCGCCGTGGATGTTCCTTTTGCTGGGGCTGGGAATTGCCGCGGGCGCCACTCTTCTGGCGGGCCGCCTCCTGCCACTGGGCGGTTTCGGCAGAATCGTTGTCTTCCTCTTGTTCTTGATCTTACTGGCGATATGTAAGTGGATCATCAACAAACCCGTGGAGCCTGTGCTGATCAGACAGGCGTGGAGCCTGCTCGCCGGGTTGACCTTCCCTTCTTTGGGTCTGATCTTAGCCTGGCAGAAAATGGCCGCAGGAGTTAAGAGTTCGGAGTTGAGTGTTCAGAGTAAAGAGGAAGCGAAGGCTCTCAACTCTCAACTTTCAACTCTGAACTTCGGACGTGTTATCACTGCCATCGGGCTAGTCATAGAAGTCAGCATTTTTTCCTTCATAGGCGGACTCTTCATTGTTGGAATGTTGTCGGAAACGAGATTCATCGTTGGAGCGGAACAGTTCCGCGGCGTAAAACTGCTGCTGGTTACACCCTTTCTGCTTCTGACCGCGGCGATGGCGGCGGGGCTGACGCGTCCTCTCGTTAGAGTACGGGAATGGAAAAAGCAGGTGAACGGTGCCCTGCGAGCCTTTGTGGGCCAGCCGCTGCTTGTCGGCGAGTCTATTCTGCTTCTGGTGATCCTGGGTGCCCTGGGCATTCTGCTCCTGAGAAGCGGAAACATTTCCAGCGCGGCCCCCGCCATTGAGCACCAGGCGAGGGCCTGGCTTGAATCCTCCTTTTGGGTGCGTCCGCGTACAAAGGAGTTCCTGCTGGGCCATCCAGCGCTTTTCATTGCTGCGCTCATCTGGCTGACGAAGCGGCCCTTGGCCTGTGGTTTCGGCCCGGGTCAACAGAGATTGATACCCGCTCTCCTGTTGGTAGCTGCCCTGGGCCAGGCGAGTATCGCGAACACCTTCTCTCATCTCCATACCCCACTGTCAATCTCACTGCTTCGCACCATAAATGGGGTGTGGCTGGGAATTCTGGTAGGAATCATTTTCATGATAGTCTGGCTGCTCGTCAGAAGGCTCCTAATTCCGGCCGCAGAGGTAACGACCACTGCTGATTCTGAACCCTAGATTCTCAATTGCCGGCTCAACATGAGTGTTGTGCGCATCCTTCTCTCCGGCTACTACGGCTGTGGCAATATCGGTGACGAAGCCATTCTGGCGGCGTTGGCGGGTACCTTCCGCCGCTTGGCTCCCGAAATCGAGCCGGTTGCGCTTTCCGCGGACCCGGCCGACACCACCGCGCAGCACTCCATTGATGCGGTCCCCCGCTTCTCGTTCGGAGCGATACGCGGGGAGATGTCGAAGTCTCGTATTTTCATCAGCGGAGGGGGCGGCCTGCTGCAAGACTCCACCTCCTGGCGTTCCCCGCTCTATTATCTGGCGCTGCTCCGGCTGGCGAAAAGGCGCGGGCTTTGCACCGCCGCCCTCTGCCAGGGGATCGGCCCTCTCCGCCGCGGATGGCTGAGAAGGCTGACGGTAAAGGTGTTCAGGGACCTCGATCTTATTGTGGTACGAGACGAGGCCTCCGCCCAAATGCTTGTCGAGATGGGGCTGGCAGCCTCTTCGATTCATACTGCCGCGGACGCCGCTTGGCTGCTCGACCCATCACCCCTTGAAGCGGCCGCTTCTCTGCTGCAACGAGAGGGCATTGACCTCGAATCACCCGCGGTCGGCCTCTTTCTGAGGCCCTTGCCGAAGATGGAGCCCATTCTTTGCGGTGATCTCTGGGAGGCGGTTGCCGCGGGCTTGCGCGGCTTTCTTGAGGAGCACAAGGGCAGCACTGTCTTCGTTCCCATGCAAAAGCCGGGAGATGCGCAGGCGGCAAAAGAGGTGATGAAACAATTTGCCGGCAAAACTGTCCAAGTAACAGGTGATTACTCGCCGGCCGACCTGCTGCGGCTGAGCGGAGACTTCGACTTGGTGGTGGGTATGAGACTGCATGGACTTATCTTCGCCGCGCGCATGGGAACACCCGCGGTTGGGATATCCTATGATCCCAAAGTGGATGCCCTCATCACTCAGGCGAGACTCCCCGCGGCAATGTCCGCCCATGTTCCCGATGCAGAGGCTTTCTCGCGCGCCCTTGAGGAGTCGTGGCAGCGGAGGGATGATGTCCGAAACAATCTTAGCGCGTTCAGAGAAGAGAGCCGGCGCAAAGCCCTGCAGGCCGTAGAGATGACATTGAAATTGCTGGAATAGACAGTTAATGATTTCTGTCAAATTGCCGTCGGGACAGCAGCAGACTGGTTTGAATAGATATGGTAATACAAATAAGAAAGATCTTTCGCGGAGAGGGCGCAATGAAAGCACGAATCTGGTCAGCGACAATCGTACTACTCCTCATCTCGCTCTGCGGTCAGATGGCCAGCGCAGACCGCGGTGACTGGCCCAAACAGATAGATATCGGCTTTACTGTTAATTCACGGGATGAAGCCCGCTTTCTGTTGATGGGCGAGGGCTACGGGACCGTTGGCGAGGATCTGGTCCTCAGGTTGGGCGGCTGGATAGTCCACGGCGAAGGCACCACCAAGGCTCGCCTGAGCAATGCTTATGTGGGCCTGGACAAACCTCATTTCTATGCCGCGGTGGGCCAGAAGTTCGTGGTCTTCGGGCCCGCCGGTCTGCTGGTATCTCCGGGAGCGCGGGGAGCGGAAGTAGTTTTGAAGGGTGAACCCATAAGCCTCCAGTTGTTGGGAGGCACCACACAGTTCACTCCTCCCACCGGTAATGCCGGACGCACCACCCCCAATTTGACACCTCTCGAAGCACAGGAGCGGCCCCGGGAAGATTTCTTTGCGGCGCGTGCGGAGTATCATCTCATCCGCGGTATAAAGCACAGTTTTCTGGGCCTTAATACGCTCTGGATGAACAGTGAAAGCGGAGCCAGCGTGGACCTGGAGGCCCCCGCGGGTGGGGGCAGGATCCTGTATGCTGAAGCCTCTTCTTTTGACAGCACCAGCGCGCAGCTCGCCGGAATGCGATTCACCGATGTGGGCAAATACTTCCACACCGCAAAGCCAACCGAACTCGACGTCTTCTGGACCGACATTCCGGATGATTATGCCCCCTCCCTGCTGGCAGCCACCCAGTATCGTGCTGACAGAGACGGGGTGGGCGTGGGGCTGTACCACCGCATGGGCAAGCGTTCTGCGCTCGGGATATATGGTGATGGGCGGGGTGTAATGATAGACTTCTCCCGCCATTTTACCCTTCACTAGCAAAAAAGAGCGAATCTTACCGGGATTTTCCCCCGGAAGAGCCTGCCGGCCTGTAAAGACCGGTAAAGAGTATGGAATGTTTCCTCAGGTCTGCCCCTGATGGGGCCGGACAGGAGGTATTTTAGGTGGTTGGTGGGCTAACCTGGGGAACGTTCTTTTGGATCCTCATAATCTTCCTGCTGATAGACGCGGTGAAGATATATGTGGAAATCTGGCAGCGGCCCGCGATTCGCGACTTCACGAGCGACCTCTCCAATGTAACCGCGCTGATTCCCACCCGTAATGGCGCCAAAGTCATCGGTCCAACCATCAGAGATCTTCTCGGCATAGGCCTGCCCAAAGATCAAATCCTGGTGATCGACGACGGCAGCACGGACAACACCGCGGAGGTGGCAAAATCTTTCGAGGTGCGCTGTTACACTATCCCGCACATGGGCAAGGTACATGCCATCCACTTCGGCGTTTTCCGCGTGAAAACGGATTTCGTCCTTTTGCTTGATGATGACACCCGCGTCGGTAATCTGAAATTGCCCACTTCCCTCATCAACGGTTTCGGAGCGGTCGCCTTTGTCGTACTGCCGGACCGCCGCAGCCGTCACGGTCCGAAAGGTCAGAGTTTCTCCAGCTGCATCCAGCGCTACGAATACGCCAAATCAATGGAAATCGGGCGCCGCTTCCTGGATGGAACCGCCAGCATCAGTTGTGTTTCAGGCGCGGCCGGCCTTTTCCGTAAAGACCGCCTTCGCGCCCTTCACCACAGCCATACCGGTGCCTTCGAAGGCGAGGATTTTCAGCGCACCATCCTGGAACATCTCCACGGCGGGAATGTCGCCTTTGTGGAGGAGCCTGTCTGGACAGTGGCCCCGGACACTTTCTGGAAGCTCATACGACAGCGGATTCTTTCCTGGTACCCGGCCCACTATCATATGTTTTTCAACTACATCAAGTTGCTGTTCAAGAAGGGGATCCCGGGGCGGTTGAGAGCGGAAATGCTCTACAATGTAATCGTGGTGCTGGGTGAGCCACTGCGGTTCTTTTCCTTGATCATGCTTCTCTATTATGGAATGTGGGACATTCTGCTTCTGCTTTACGCGCTCTATTTCCTGGTGGAGATTTATCCTTTCGTGACTGTTCAGAGGAGATTGAACACCGGCAAGCGAATATGGGTATTGCTCATATTCCCTGTGTATAACTTCTTCAACATGGTGCTGCGAGTTGTCGCCTTCCTGGTGTGGATCTGGAAGCGCTTTGTAACCGGGGAAATGAAACGCAAGACGGAAAAGGATCGAAAATGGTGGGTGAGCGCAGACGTCTAGGATTTGCAGTAAGCCTTCTGCCAACGCTGTTTCTTGGAGCAGTAATCCTTCCTTTACTACTCACCTGGACCGGCCCGGCCTACGCCCAAGACCCGCCCCCGCGGCTTATCCTTCAACATGAGTATATCCGCGAATCCGGCGGCCGTGACTTCCATGATCCCTCAATCTTCTATTTCAAGAACCGTTTTCACGCTCAAGTCTGGCTGGGGGAATTCACAAAAGGAGTGGAGGTCGGCGGCTACGATAAAGACAAGCGAGGCTCCGCCTACAGCGCTTTTTATCGTTTTCGAGACGGCTTCGACCATATTCTCCAGGTCGAGACCGAGCAGATAACCGGCACCACTGGATATGTGCTCGCCCTGGGGGCGCGCTACATCCGTGTCATACCGGATGTGGGCGCCCGCAACATGGTTCAGTTCCATGTGGGCGCGGACAAGTATTACGGGGACTACAATTTCGCCTCCCTGCGCGCCATCAGCGACCCCCGCCGTTCAGGCCGCTGGACCTTTGTGCTCTCCAATCGTTTCGCCACCGAAGATTCCTATGTGACCCTCGGTGTGGTTCCTCGCACAGACGGCGAAGTGGGGTATTTTATGCAGGCGAAACAGGAGAACCTGCGCTTTGGTGTGGGGCATTACAGCCGCTTCGACTTCACCCAGCGCAACCGCACCATCTATAACCTGGGCTGGGAGTGGGAATTGGAGTAGAGGCCAGGGTCTAGAGTCCGGAGTCGGAGAATCCAGGGTCTGGGAGTCGGAGAGCCGGCGAGAAGAACCAGAACTTGAGAGGGCAGCCCCATGTGCTTGGGCCGCCCTCTTCATTTGCTCAATTCCGATACGGTTCTTCAGCCGATATCCACCTTCACCGCTTTGGCGGCTTTGGCGGCCTCCGCCTTGGGCAGATGCACTTCCAACAATCCATCCTTGAAGGAGGCCTTCGCTTTCGCTGACTTCACCTCTTGCGGCAATGGGATCACCCGCTGGAAGGAGCGATAGGAGCGCTCCCGCCGGTGATAGGCTTTTTCCTTTACTTCTTTCTCTTCTGAGGTCTCCGCTTTCAGTGACACCGATTCCGGCAGCACCTCAACATTCAAGTCCTTCTTGTCCACACCCGGCAGTTCCGCCTTAAGCACGATCTCCTCATCTGTCTCTTCCAAGTCAATCGTGGGCAGCCGATATCCTTCCAGTTCCACTTCTCCCCTGCCCGGCCAGAAGGGCCTCATCGTACCCTCGAACAGCCGATCCATCTCTTCGTGAAGGCGGCTTAGGCCGGAAAGGGGTTCCCATCTTCGCATTGCCATTTGGGTTTACCTCCTTAAGTTGTTAAGTCGCCCTTATCTCGCCGCGCCGCGGGCTGCTTCCAGAGGCTGAATCAGCCTGATTGCCAAGCCCCGGCCCGACGAGTAATGGTGCAGTAGTATTTTCACATCCAAGTCTGGTGTTTTCAATGTGGTCCCTGTCCTTTCTGTTCGCTTCTCGGCACATTGCTTGTCTGCTCTGGTGCCGCGAGGCAATCCTCAATCCGCGCTTGTGGAAGAAGTCAATGGCATCCCCGCGGCCTGCAGCAACAAGTTTGCGCGTATATGCTATAATGAACCTCGCCTCAACCTGGAGGGGTGCCCGAGTGGCTAAAGGGAGCAGACTGTAAATCTGCCGGCGAATGCCTACGGAGGTTCGAATCCTTCCCCCTCCATTCTTCATCATGCCTCGAAACGTCTCTGGGGGAGATTTTGGGAATCAAGGCTAAAGCCCAAAAAGGCGTGTAATTGCAACGTTTTCTGGCTTTCCCGCTCGCTCAGGGGTGACCACTAATTGCGGCCAAAATTTCGCCCAAAATGCCCAGAAACGCCTTTTTCTCTCTCTCTTTCTCTGGGGGGTGACTACTTTTGCAATTTAGTGGTCAACCAGAGAATCCAGTGTTTGCAACGATTTTTTAGGTTCGAAACATTTTGGGAGTTCGACTCCTGCTCGGAGTAGGCAGTTGAAAATCGAACCCCAAAAAGGGCCAAATAGCGTGGAAAAACGGCGTAAAAGCAGGATAACGCGGTACTGCTGTTGCCTGGTCACAAGGGTTCGAAATAGTTCCGTCGCAGGCGGCGCGCTGAGGGGGTACCAAGACGTGGAGAGGCAGAGTCTGGGTACCAAAGCTATACACAAAAAAACCTCATCACGTGTGGTATGCAGAGTCGAACCATTGACTAAGGAGGGAAGCTAATTTACTATGTTTTCGTCCAGCGTCGCCATGCTCTGATTGTTTGGAAGATTAAAACGAAATGGATGGTCGATTCCCGCGAAATACGCACCAAGGCCATGCCGTAAGATAAACAGAATGGGCAAGCATACACCTGCCCAGTGAGAGAGATGCATTTCACTGAATATTGGTCTATCGTCGAACATAACCACACTATCCAGAATCCGACGTCACCAGAGAAGCTGGGACTGCTGGAAAATTACTGTCGGATCAAGGATGGCCTGCGCATATTGGACGTGGGGAGCGGTAAGGGATGGTTGCTGCGAACGTGGGCTAAGGCGTGGGCAATTGATGGCACGGGGCTGGAGATCAACCCATGGTTTGTGACGGAGGCGCGCCAGCAAGCAGAGGTAGAGGGCGTAGCCGACCGTCTGCACTTCATTGAGGGGCCGGCGCTAGATTTTGTCCCTGAAACGGAGAGTTACGATGTGGTCTTGTGCATCGGGGCATCGTTCGCGTTGAACAACTTCGATGAGGCGGTGTCATGGATGCGGCATGCAGTGAAGGTAAGTGGGGTAATCGCTATCGGTGAGCCCTTCCTCAATCAGCCTCTCCCATCGGAGGTCGCTACCCTTGCTGGACCGGAGGCGACCCAGTGGCAGATGCGAAGCATGTCAATCTACAAGTAAAAATCGCGGATGACCTGGCAAATGTTCAGGGCATGGCTCACTCCTTGCTTCGCATGTTGACAACCCTCCTGGACAATGCCGTGCGATTCACACCGAATCACCGTAAGGTATCGCTGGTGGCAGAGGAGACCGATAACCATACCATGAGTATTGCCATCTCGGATGAGGGTGAGCCGCTAAGCGAAGCGGAGCGTCAAGCTCTAATGAGCGAAGAAATAAACCGGGAACCAGCGTGGGATGGAACACATGCTCGCCGACTCGGATATCGCTATTGCTTGGCTGTGTTAAACTCCCATGGTGGAACCCTTGATATACGAGCAGATGAGAAAGAGGGAAATACTGTGGTCATCGCGCTACCACTTGTGGCTAGCCCTGCATAAATCGGTGAGAGCTTGTGCGAGTGAACAGAGCGTAAAGAATCTTATCTTCATCATAGATGAGCATCGCTTCTAAGAGGGAATAATTAGCGGTAAACCGGTAGAAATCTCCCAATAAGGGATAAGCACAAGATCGCTAGCGACAGGCAGAATGGAAGAAAACAATAATATATTATATGCAGTTTCATACAAAAAGTGATAATGCCTATATATGAACAAAACCCAGCTTCTCAATTTTTATTGTAGTTGATCTATTTTGAAATCCAGATTATTTGCGATGCAAACTAAAGTGCGTTACGCAGCATCTCTTGTTCTCGTACTCGTCGCTCCAATGCTTTGGTATCTCCTGTGGCTGTTCGCAAACACTGATCTCTCACTCCGGATGCGTGTAGCGCAAATTATATACTTCCTAAGCGCGTTCGCGGTCTTCTGCTTGGCAGTAGCTGTAGTATGGCGATTGGGACACGCGACTTCGCGGCGGATAGTGTGGTTCATTATCGCGGTCGGGATTTTGATGCGACTCTCCCTTGCTCCCATTCGTCCTGTGACAACGTCTGATATTTATCGCTATTTGTGGGAAGGTCGGGTCATAAATCAAGGCTACAATCCTTTTTCTGAGCGGCCAGATTCTCCTGAACTTGCAGTTTTGCATGACCAAATCTGGAGTAAGATGGAATATAAAAATATCCCAGCCGCTTATCCGCCAGTCGCATAATACGTATTCGCGCTTTCGGATCGCCTGCCAGCGGATCGAGTTATCATGCTCAAGCTAGTCCTGGCCTTCTTCGATATTGGAACAGTGCTGTTGTTGCCAGGGCTACTGATAAAAGTGCGGCAACCTCCTGCTTGGGTGCTGCTCCATGCTTGGCATCCGCTGATTGTGGGCGAGGTAGTGGCGCGCGGGCACTTGGATAGTGTCGGTATCTTCTTCCTAGTCTTAGCGATGCGGCTGCTACTACCGACCTCTGGTTTGGCTTCCAGTCGCCTGGCTGCCGGTGCATCGCTAGCAGCAAGCGTATTAGCCAAAGGATATGCCCTCTTTACGTTTCCATTCCTTTTGCTTGCTGCTCGCCCCAGACAGGCGTGGTTTGCGGTGGGATTTGTCACAGCTGGGGTGATAGCATATCTGCCATTTGCCTCTGCCGGCATCGAACTGTGGCAAGGAATCAGTCTGTATGCCGCCCGCTGGCACGGTTACACGGCTATATACGAAGTAGTCGACTTCCTCATGGCTCGGTTCACTTCCAACCATATGCTGAATGCACGGCGGATCTGTGCGGTACTCTTCGCCCTATGGCTTTCTTGTCTGTGGTTTAGGATGAGGAAAGAAGAGAACCAGCTATCTGTGTTGGATACGTGCTTTCTTTCGCTAGCGGGGTTCTTTCTTTTGAGCCCTGTACTCTATCCCTGGTATCTAGCCTGGACTGTCCCGTTTCTCTGTCTTCGGTGCCGGCCCGTCTGGCTGCTCTTTACAGGAAGCGCCTTTTTTTACTACGCGCATCACTTTGCTCTGGGTCGGCAAGAGATACCTTGGGTTAAGCTTGCTGAATATGGACCGCCGTTGGTGTTAACTTTAGCCTTATTGGTCGTCCGAAAGCACGGCTTGCTGAGTCGAGGTGCGATTATCAGGATCAAAAGAACAGATTTCGAGCATGAAGGCAACCTTTAAAATCCATCGTGCTGTACCCATATCAAATTGACAGACTCTCACGGATGATGGCAACTCACGGCAGGCTGCTTGGCTGCCTTTAAGTGTATCTCTCCGGGTTATTAATGTTCGTACTCTTCAATTTCGTGCATTTGGTCCTCATTGTGCTCGTGGTGCTCATCCGATTCAACCATCCCACTCGTGACCAGGGCCGTGCCTACGCCATAATCGAAGACTAACTTCCCGCCAAGATAAGCACCATAGCTCATGATGCCGCCGGTTATGATAAACAAAGCGACGAAGATGATGCGAAGGAACTTGATGTTATCCAGTTTTATCAGGCGCGCCATCGAGGACAGGATGGCTACGGTTATGCCCAGTACTTCATGCGTCTCCATAATCTCGTGCGCGGCTTCCGGGTGAGGGACCGAGTCCGCGGCCATCAGTCCCGTCGTCATGGCGGCCAGCGCTCCAAAGGTTCCAGCACCAGCGCGCCGGTCGCCATCGTGCGCAGCGCTTCACGCTTTGTCAGTACTGCCAGGATCTCCAGGAACAATGCCCCCAGCAGTAGTGCAATGGGGAAATGAACGAACATCGGATGAACATTTTGCATTTCTTACGCTCCAGTTTCTGTTCTATGCAGCTACTGTCATACTAGATTATCCGATCCTCGATATCTTCCTGCAAATACATGCCGCAATCTGAACACTGACGGTGCAAAGCCGAGCTTTCCTCCGGGTGGAAGGGACACGAGTAAGTCACCGTTTCACCCTCGCCCAGTGGTCGCAGCCTGACCTTTGGCACCTGCCGACCTCGCCAGAGAGAATAGATAGCAGGTACTATCTCCAAGGTGAGGATGCTAGAGGTAATCACGCCGCCGATCATGGGAGCGGCAATACGCCGCATAACATCCGCCCCTGCGCCATGAGCCCACATTAGGGGCACTAGTCCCATAAGGATACACATGACCGTCATCAGCTTGGGTCGGACGCGCTGCACCGCGCCATAGGTTATGGCAGTGAAAAGGTCATATTGGTGGCGCATGCGTCCCATATCCCGGAACATATGAAATGCTTCATCCAGGTATACGATCATGATGACGCCCGTCTCCGCTGCCACTCCCGCCAGCGCGATGATACCTACCCAGACCGCAATGCTTAGGTTGAAGTGATACAGGTGCAGCATCCACAGACTGCCGGTAAGTGCAAACGGAAGTGACAGCAATACTATCAGCGTGGCGCCCAAAGATTGAAAATTCATAAAGAGCATAATGAAGATGATAGCAAGGGTAATGGGCACCACTATCATCATCCGCTTACCTACTCGCTCCATGGACTCATAGTTTCCTGTCCATACCAGCGTGTAGTTGGGAGGAAGTTTCAGTTGCTGGTTGACCGCCTGTTTGGCATCGTTGACAAACCCTCCCAGATCGCGCCCCGCGACATCGATATAAACCCAGCCGGTGGTAGAGGCATCTTCGTTCTTGATCATGGCTGGCCCTGTGATAACTTTTATATCGGCCAGTTCGGACAGCGGGATCTGTTTTACAGGCGGAGTGTTGCGCGTCCTGAGCTGCGAGCCAGACATACTGGCTGTGCTCATAGACGAACCGGACATGCTTCCCCCCATGCCAGTAGACATGGAACTGCCCATGGACATGCCGCTCATGCCGCCTGTCGATATCGGGACAAGCACCCTTTTGAGCGCCTGAAGGTCGTTGCGGTAGTCGCGGGCATAGCGCAGGTTTATGGTATAGCGCTCTTTGCCTTCGATGGTGGTGTCTATAGTCATGCCTCCGACGGCTGTTTGCACCACATCGAAAAGGTCGCCTATGGTCATTCCATAGCGCGCCGCGGCCTCGCGCCGAGGGATGATATCTATGTAATAGCCTCCCGTGACGCGCTCAGCAAAGACGCTCTGCGCGCCGTCTACCTTGCTGATAATCTGCTCCAACTGCTCGCCTATATGCTCTATCTGCTTGAGGTCGTCGCCGAAGATCTTTATCCCGACGGGGGTGCGGATGCCGGTGGTCAACATACCTATACGCACCTCGATCGGCATCCCCCAGTAGTCTGTCCAGGCCGGGATGCTAACCGCAGCATTTAACTCATCCCTCAATTCTTCGAAGGTGATGTGCCTCTCTTCAGGCTGCAACAAGCGGAAGGGCGGTTTCATCCAGTTTGGCAATCCCGAATACCAGCGCTTGAGAGGCACTTTTCTCCAGTCCTTTTCCGGTTTAAACATGACGGTGGTCTCTACCATCTCGAAGGGTGCCGGATCGGTGGCGGTGTCGGCCTTACCCACCTTGCCGAAGACCGTCTCTACCTCGGGAACCTGGCGGATAAGGCGGTCTTGCAGTTGCAGGTACTTCGTGGCCTCCGGCAGGGAAATCCCCGGCAGCGTCGTCGGCATATAAAGGATTGAGCCTTCGTTCAGAGGCGGCATGAACTCCGTTCCAAGTTTAAATTCCTTTACCGGTTTCCATTCTCGAATAAACTTCGGCAGAAATCTGTCATGCACTATGGGTAACAACGGGAAAGCCGAAATCACCACGATAACTGCGATCGTGATGGACAATAGACGACGACGCATCAAGGCATTTACCCAAGGATAATAGACACGCTGCAGCATACGGCTGATGGGATGCTTCGCTTCAGGGATGACACGTCCTATCATCAATAGCACCATCAGTGCCGGCGCCAGGGTTATGGACAGCAAGGCCGCACCCGCCATAGAGAAAGTCTTGGTAAAGGCAAGTGGCTTGAAGAGCCGACCTTCCTGTGACTCCAGTGTGAAAACCGGCAGAAACGATATGGTGATAATCAGCAGCGAGAAGAAGAGCGGCCGCCCTACTTCCTTGCAGGCCTGTATGACGATTTCCTTGCGTTCAGACGCGGGGGCGCCTTCGGGCAGGTGCTCCAGCTTTTTCTGCACGTTTTCTATCATAATAACGGCCGAATCGACCAGTACCCCGATGGCGATGGCGATACCCCCCAAGGACATGATGTTGGAGGTGATCCCCATGAAATACATAGGGATGAAGGCAGACACCACCGCGATCGGCAATATAAGTATCGCCCTCAGCGCGCTGGGGATGTGCAACAGGAAGATGATTATCACCAGAGAAACGATGACGCCTTCCTCGATAAGCGACCGCTTTAGGGTATGGATGGAGCGCAATATCAGGTCGGAGCGGTCGTATACCGGTACTATCTCGACGCCCGGCGGCAGAGATTTCTTAATATCGGCAAGCTTTTCTTTTACATCCTCTATCACACTTAGCGCGTTTTCCCCGATGCGCATTACCACGATTCCGCCGACCGCCTCGCCCTCACCATTGAAGTCAGATGCTCCCAGGCGAAGCTGCGGCCCCAGGTGAATATTTGCCACATCACCCAACAATATGGGAGTACCGTTGGCATCCGCACCCACGGCGATTTTCTCGATCTCCCCGATAGATTCGACGTAGCCGCGCCCCCGCACGCGGTATTCTCGCCCCGTCATCTCTATCACCCGGCCGCCTACTTCCTGGTTGCTGCGCGGGATCGCCCGGATGATCTGATCGATCGACAGGTTATAGGCCGCGAGCTTGTTCGGATCAAGATCCAACTGGTACTGTTTCTCGAAGCCGCCGAGGCTGGCAACCTCTGACACGCCAGGTACGCTCAGTAGCCAATAACGTAGATACCAGTCCTGTAACGAGCGTAGTTCCGCCAGGTCATGCTGCCCGGAGCGGTCTACCAGAGCATATTGATATACCCAGCCCAGTCCGGTAGCGTCAGGGCCTAGAGTGGGATTAACACCAGGTGGCAGTCTGTCCTGTATGGTCTGTAGATACTCTAGCACGCGGCTGCGCGCCCAATAGAGGTCCGTACCATCCTCAAAGATGACGTAGACGAATGACATGGAATTCATGGAGTAGCCGCGCACAACTTTGACATTGGGCGCAGACAGCAGCGACGAAGTGATAGGATACGTAATCTGATCTTCGACCAAGTTGGGGCTGCGTCCCATCCACTCGGTAAAGATGATTACCTGGGTATCGGTCAGGTCGGGTATTGCGTCTTTCGGCACATTATAGACCGACCAGATACCGGCAGCAAACAGTATGATCACAAAGACGAAGATCAGAAAAACATTGCGCGCCGAAAAATCTATAATCTTTTCAATCAAAACGGTTATTCCTTCGTAAGAAAGTTTCGTATACGGACGTATACTTACTGATTCTGTTGCGTTGTGTCGGCTGTGCCTTCAGCTTTCATCGACTTGTCATCACCCATATCCATGCCCGGCATGGACTGGTTCTTATTTGATGACTTCAGGCGGCTCTCTGAATCCACCAGGAAGTTGCCGCTGGTTACCACGGTATCACCGGCCTCCAGGCCGCTGTTGACGATGTAATACTCATCATTGACCTTTTCGCCCAGCTGGACTATTCGGGGCTGGAAATGCCCGTCTTCGTGATAGATAAAGACGAATTTTCGGTCTCCCGAATCCAGCACGGCCTCAAACGGCACAACCAATTGCTCTCCCAAGGGATTCTCCAGATCGACATTGACGAACATGCCCGGCTTCAGGATCAGACCCGGATTGGCAAAATCGAAGCGCACCATTATAGTTCTTGTCTGGCTGTCTATTACCGGACTGACGAAGACAATGCGCCCGTTCCATTTCTTGTTAGGATAGGCGTCCAGCATTATGCTTGCGGAGTCTCCCAGCTTCACGCTGCCTGCTTCGTTCTCGTAGATGCTTGCTTCCACCCAGACGCGAGACAAATCTGCCACCTCATAGAGTGGCGCTCCCGCCATGATCCTCATCCCCGGATTGACCAGCTTCTGCGTCACTATGCCGCTTGCCGGCGCATATATGGTGAGTGTGCGCAGCGGTCTGCCGCTCTTTTCTACTCTGGCAATCTCGGAATCTGGGATGTCCCACAGTTTTAACCTCGTCCGCGAGGCCTCCACCAGGCGCTCCCCGCTCTCGGCGATCTCGGGGAACTGACTGTCACCTAGACGCTCACGCGAACGCAAAGCCAATAGGTATTCTTCCTGTGTGCTAACTAACTCCGGACTATAGATAGTCAGCAAAGACTGCCCTTTCTTCACCGTTTCGCCTTCAAAGTTGACATATAGCTTCTCGACCCAGCCCTCGATCTTGGCGTTGATAGTATGCAGACGTGTCTCGTCTTCTTGTACAGTGCCCACCGCGCGGATAACCTGGTTGGTATCCATAGTCTCTACTTTTCCAGTGCGCACACCAATAAGCTGTATCTTCTCTGGTGTCAGATAAATGGTCGTATGATCAGCCACGTCTGAAGGATACATATCTTGTGCACCTTCTCCACCTTCTTTCTCCATAGGCACCAGGTTCATGCCACAGATACCGCAGACGCCAGGATGATCCAGGATAAAATCCGGGTGCATCGGACATTGATAGAGCTGCTTTTCCTCCTGAGACGCTATCTCCCCTGCGCCGGATCTATTCTTGACCGCGTTGATTGTCACTCCTGCGCCTATGATGACGAACAGAATGAGTATCCAGAACCATGCTCTTCTTAGAGCGCTGCCTTTTGTTGAATTCATAATGATTTCTCTCGCATTACTATTACCATATTAGAAGATGTTTACTCCCGCCGTCCGTTCTATCATTGTCAACGTGCGATAATAGGAGGCCAGGGCACTGTCGTAATCGAGCTGGTAATGATATAGCTTCGTCTGAGCGTCCAGCATGGAAAGGAAATCTACCTTTCCCACCTGATAGCCCGCTCTGCTGGACTCGTAGGCCAACTGCGCCTGGGGGATTATCCCTCCACCGTAAAGCTCGGTCTGGCGGCTATCTCGCTCGCTCTTTGCCAATAGATCGCCCAGGCGTGAAGCGATAGTATTCTTAACATCGTCCGAGTTTGCACGCGCCATCTCTATCGAATATTCCGTTGCTTCGATCTGTTTCTTCTGCTTGCGCTTCGCATATATGGGTAGGTTGATCGCCACCGTTGCCGATACCAGATCTGCGCCGGATTTCGGCATGTCCGGTAGCTGATAACGCAGCATATAGCCCAGCCCAAAGGTGAAGTCGGGTCTTAACTCTTTCACTGCCAGGGCGTTGACGCTTCGCGCGCGCTCCAACGATGTCTGAGCTTGCAGGTATTGTGGCTGTGTCTGTAGAGCCTGTTCGGTCAATTCATCTAGCGACATCTTATAGTCGACTTTTTCCAGTTTGCTCGTTCTACCGAGGGGGGATTGCGGCGGCAAGCCGAGAGCTTCGTTCAGGGCTATCTTTGCGCTCTCTTTTTTTCGTTGCCACATCAAGCGGCTGTCTATGAGCTTCGACCTTTCAACCTGCGCTTTGATTACGTCCTGCTGGATGCCGCTACCGACAGAATACTTGGTCTCGGCGATCTTCTCCATGTCCTGCAGGCTTCTATCGGTCAAGTCAATGACCTCCAATGCGCGTTCTGCTTCCCACAGGTCGTAATATGCCGTCTTGACCTGTGCTTTTACCATCAATACCATATCCTGGTATTGCATATCCGCGATCTCGGCCTCGCGCGCGGCTATGTCGCCATGTAGTCTTAGCTTTCCGGGATAAGGAACCTTCTGACTGAGCATGAATTCGATGCCGCTCATAGGTTCCCGGTTTATCGCCAAGTCGCTCGCACGGGCATTCCGTATCCCCGTCTGAAACATGGGATCTGGCAAGGTTCTGGCAGGTGATATGGCAGCTTCTTTTGCTCTTGCTGCATTCTGCATCGCCACCAGCGATGGGTTGTTCTCTATCGCCAGGGCGATCATATGATCGAGGTCGATTACTTTATCTCCGGCAGGTTCGGCCGTTACCTCCTCCGCCCGCACCATAGACGACAGACCTACAAGAAGCGTTAACAAGAGTAGCAGCGTCACTTTAATGTGAGTCCGGCACAGCCTGTAAAGCGCTTGGTCTGTCGTGAAACCCGTTGTATAAGCGTTTTCATAAATGAGATTCTGAGTCTCCATTTGCTGCTCCCAACATCGTTATTCTATTCTGCACGGAACACCATCAGCTGTTTGCATTATTTTCTTGCAGTGGTTGCTTACTTCCTGCAACCCCTTGTAGCTGTATGGAGACAAACGAATCTACCATTCTTTCCTGCGTTATCCGTAAACGCGAGATCCGGATCGCGGTATCTTTAGAGGGTGATGTAGAGAAGATAATCTTACCCACCAATAAGACTGCAACCGCTTCGCAAGCGACCTGCAGAAATTCTGCTGTTTCTTTCGATTGTACCAATTTCCTATTAATTCGCATAAATCAATTTATAGAAGACTTTATAAGTGCCCTTCCGACTTCTTATTGCCCCGGGGAGATTGGATAACAGAATGCGAAGGTGTATTGTATTATCATTCCTAGACAATCTGACGAAACGACTAAGGAAAGGTTCCTCTGCAGCTAATAATTCTTATTATATTTTAAAAAGCTCTATTATAATTCAATATACAACCTTTTCAGTATAGCCTGTACCTGCAAGGCTTTCACTCAACTGAATCCGGGTTCCTTTTGCATGTCGTTCTGAGCAACAGTGCGTTAACACTGCTAGGACGTGAAAGCTTTGGTTGTGGGAAGATCGAGTAGTATTTCAAAGGGTAAGAAAGGAGGAAAATCGCAGCACCCATCATCGCCGGCACCCTGGGTCACACCTTCGCCGATTTTCTCATTTTACTTCCTTCAAATCCTGTCGCATCTGTTGGTATTGTTCGCGGCTGATTTCGCCGTTTGCATAACGCTTCTGAAGAATGTCCGGAGCCGACTCCGCTGTCTTCGTTGGTTCTGACAGTTCGCTGCTCCCGGCCGCCCAGCGCACAAAATGAATAATAGCAGCAATTACCAGGACCCAGAAGACTAGCATCGAGAGCATCATAAGCCAACTCCTATGCCAGTTTATCATTTGCACACGCCGCTTCTCCATCGAACGGCACGGATCTTTCACTGGGTGAAATACATACTAAGACTGCAACGATACGCTGTGATGGTCACACCCAGAACTTCTAACCACTCAGCCAACTTCTCTCGAAATGTATTCTAATTGGGCATCTTTATATTTAGATAGATATCAGGATTATTTTGGTATGTGACCGCGCTCTATCTGGATATAAACTTGACTACTTTCTTAATGCTAATTAAAGAATGCGCTCACTTGCAGATCAGTAGAGACTTCTCTTCGTGCGAGTTTGGCAGCCAATAAAACAACGATCGCCGTCCAGAATAGCAGGTAAATCATATAGCAAGCGAGCGAAAATCAAACAATTGATGATTTTGCAGCAATATGTCAGCCCTCTGTGCGATTACTTGGGATATAGAACGTATAATCGGGGAACTTCAACAAGCCACAAGCGTCTAGAACAATATAGACCCGTAAAGACCATTTAGCCAAAGGAGGCATCCGATGAAACGTTACCAGAAGCTTAGTCTAGGAGTGTTGATCTTTCTCATGGTATTCGCAGTATTTGTTGTTGCCGTCTATGCTGCGCAGACTCAGGATCAAGATCAGCCGAAGGGCATGATGCAAGATGGAATGATGGGTAAGGGCATGCAGGGACAGGACATGATGGGCAAAGGTATGATGCAAGGTGGCATGATGGGCATGTGCCCGATGCATTCCGGCATGATGTCAGGCATGATGGGACGAGCATCTCTTACCGTCCAAGGAAACTATCTTTATGTTCTCGCAGGAAACAAGATACTCAAATATGATCCCAATCTAAAGCTTGTACGCGAGACTGAAATAAAGATAGACATGACTAAAATGACTAAAATGATGAACGAAATGATGGAAAACTGTCCGATGCATAAGCAGATGATGCAGATGATGAATAAGCCAATGATGAATAATATGATGGGCTCAGGAAAAGAGGAAAGCAAATGACATTGCGAACCTGAATACGAGGTGGAGAGAAGCATGGTGAGACCGGCTTAATCTGATAAACGAGCAGGTTAAGCCGGCCTGTAAAATCTGTCTGGAAGCATTGATGCTATGCTTCGATTTGTTCTCTATTGAATAAAGAAAAAGCGTGAAGCAACGCCGCATAGATTAGACCGTTAGGACCATGTTTGACGGATAGTTGGTCAAACCAAAGAGGAGAGAAAAGATGCTAAGAATTGGACCGGTCGGTGTGGCTCTTGGAATTACATTCGATATTCTCTACATCGTTTGTGTGGCCTTTCACTCGGTCTACGACCAGGCCGCGCTCTATCCAGCATGGCGCATGCTTCTACCGGGCTTGCCCCAAGTCAATGTAGGTTCTTTTCTCATCGGAATCGTACAAGTATTTATTTACGGAATGCTGATCGGACTGATATTCGTTCCGATTTACAATCGACTTGCGAGAACCGATTGAAGCATTCTTGGAGGTAAAAAATGGAGAACTGGATCTGGATTGTAATTGGCGTTGTGTTCTTTTGGTTTATGATGCGCCACGGAGGATGTTGCGGAGGACACGGCAAGCACGGAGGCAAAGAAGATGCCAACGGGAAGAAGGAACATGATCATGCCAGTATGGAGACAAAGGAAACCGAGCAGGGCGGAAGCTCAAAAGCTGGTTGCCATTAACCACAGTGTGAGGTAATCCGCATATCGAGACAGCGTAGTCGGCGGCGCATTATTGGGTCGCACGAATAGGATTTGATAAGCATTATGAGACTCGAAGATAGAGAATGGGATGTTGTGATTGCGGGAGCCAGCTTTGCGGGACTCTCCGCTGCGGCTCACCTGAAGGGGCGCGTCCTGGTGTTGGGCAGCGAAGCGGTAGGCTCGGTGCAGCGGTCGGCCTGCGGGGCACCGGCGGAGTTATTCGAGGAACTTGAATTGCAGGATGCAGTGCTCCAAATTCACCATAATTTCTGGCTACATACAGCCAACGATGACATCCGTTTACCGCTGGAACGAGCTTTCTGTACATTTGATTACGCTCGACTCAGTATGAGACTGTTGGAGCGCAGTGAGGCAGCTTTTCTCCGTTGTCGCGCGCTTGGGATTGCTCAGGATGGGTTGGTAATGACAAGCGTAGGCCCGATTAAAGCCAGAGCTGTAATCGATGCCACGGGCTGGCACGCGACTTTGGCAAGTTCCATCAGGAGCGGGTTCGGACAATCGCAGCATTTGAGTTTCGGCTTGGAGAGTGAAGTTGACTGCCGCGGCGAAGACATGCACTTTTATTTCGATCCTGACATCCTCCCTCATGGAGTAGCTTGGATTTTTCCTGCTGGAGAAATCTGCCGCCTGGGTGTTGGATCCTACCGCGGTCAGACGCGCGCTATGGGTAATGCATTACATAACTTTGTTTCCCGCCATGGCCAAGAACTTGGCTCTCGCCATGGCGGCTTCTTGCCTTACCAGTTACGCGCCAGCACAGTGGGGCCGATATTCGTCTGCGGCGATGCCGCCGGACAGTGCCTGCCGCTCACGGGAGAGGGGATACGTACAAGCATCTATTTCGGAGTGATTTGTGCGCGCCATATACAGCAATTCATTGACGGGAGATGTACGCTTTCCGAAGCGCAGAGGGCATATCGAGCCGCAGTAAGGCGTCACCGAAACACTTATCATTCTCTCTCCCGTCTTCAATGGCTGATAAACCGTTTGCCTAATCGACTCACAAGTCGACTGGTGCGGGGCGCGGTCGAGCGAGGAAAGTTCCAGCGTATGATGAACCTTTATCTGGATACTTTTGTACTAAGCGAACGAACGCACCGGCCGCTCCATGCCCGGATTTCGTGATCTCATTCGCGGTATGCTGAAAATGAACCAATGTAAAATGAAAACAACCGAAGAGCCAGGAGGGTTACACGAATCGCGGCGTCGTTTTTTGTCTTGGCTCAGCGGAGTGATCACAGCTATTATCGCCCTCTTGCTGGGTGTGCCGTTGCTGGGTGCTTTCATCGGGCCTTCGCTGAAGCAGCGCAAAGAGAAATGGGTGGCATTGGGTCCTGTCCGGTCTTTACCAGATAATATGCCCACGCGTTTCAAATTCTCGTACCAGGATGTAGACGGATGGCGGGTAGCGATGGTGTCCGGCACAGCGTACGCCGTACAACGGCCCAAGGAGAAACTCTACGTGCTTTCAAATATCTGCACGCACTTGGGATGCCCGGTGAAGTGGGATGACGATGCGCGACGATTCCTTTGTCCCTGCCATGCCGGCGTCTTCGACATCGAGGGGAATGTAATAAGCGGCCCTCCCCCAAGACCTCTGGATCGGTATAGGTACAGGGTGGAAGAAGGCGTCCTTCAGATCCTTATAGGAGAAGCCTAGCATTATTACATGAGTAACTTAGTAAATGGAGATATGGCATGCATGGTACTTCTAACGGAAATTATGATTATGGCATCTGGGTACTGGTAGTATTCAATGTCGTGCTCTTCGGCGCTTTTGTGATCAGCTTCCTGCTCCCCAAACAGAAGCGGGAATGGCGTTCGCTGGGCGTTTTCTTCGCCTTCATTGTGGCGCTATTTGTTGAGATGTATGGCTTTCCACTTACGGTTTACGTACTTGCGTCGCTTCTGGGCAGCAAATTAGGAGCAAATCCCTTTGGACATTTGAGCGGCCACCTTTGGGGGAGTTTGCTTGGAGTGTCAGACACGGGCAAAATGATTATCTGCCAGGTCGGCAGCATAGTCATGTTTCTCGGCGGCGCTATCATGTGGGCAGGCTGGAAACAGATACACGCCGCGCAAGGGAACCTGGTAACGGATGGTGTTTACCGTCATGTGCGTCATCCTCAATATCTGGGATTGTTTCTAATTACTTTGGGCATGTTGATCCAGTGGCCCACTATCGCGACGATTCTGATGTGGCCTGTATTGATGATCGTTTATTATCGTCTCTCTCTTCGGGAGGAGCGGGATATTGAGGCCAAATTTGGAGAGGACTATCTCGAATATGCCGCGAATACCCCGCGATTCATACCCCGCTTGCGGCGCGGAGCTGTAGTAGAAGCATCAAACTATGCGGGCGGACAACAGCCGATGGCACAACAAAAGAGAACAGGAGGCAATTAGTCATGCTAAAAGGAATTCTGCGCCCAAGGTGGCCGATGGTGGCAGTAACTATTGTCGCGATTAGTTTACTCACGGGTTTTATTCTGGCAGGATGCGGTAATAAGACGCAGGAAGTTGCGACACCCGAAAAGACAGAGCCTGTTATGGCCAACGAACAGAACGGGTGGGCGGTATGCGCCTATGACGGCATGATTATGAAGAAGGCCGGTATGGGCGCGACAGCTGAATATCAGGGCAAAACGCTCTATTTTTGTACCGAAGATCACAAGGCCAAGTTTATGGCCGACCCGGAGAAATACCAGCGCACCTGGCAGGCTTTCGGGGACGATATTTCCTTCAACATCCTGCCGATCGGCGAGCACATCGTATCGCTCGAAGAAATGGGCATGAAGATGCAAGCGCCGCCCAACACGACTCATCATATAACGCTTTGCGCGATGGGCCCCGGCGATATGCCGGTGAAAGACCTGATGGTCAAAGCCACATTGACTGCGCCAAATGGTAAGGTTTCTAACTTCGATCTTCCTCTGGCGCAAGACGAAAAGCACTATGCGGCCAATGCGAACCTGTCAGAAACAGGAGAATATCAGGCAGCAGTTGCATTAGAAAGCAATGGTGAGACAGAAACTCACGATTTTACTTTTGTCGTTCGGGAATAGAACTGTATATTCGCTCATATGGTTACCAACATATTAGGTTAAGTCAGATTTATAATAAAGAAAGGAGAAAACTAAGATGGCTAATGATCCGATCGATCCGGTTTGCGGTATGCAGGTTGATAAAGACTCGGCGGCTGCCCAAGTCGAATACAAAGGCGAGACCTATTATTTCTGCGCGATAGGCTGCAAAGAACGTTTTGAGGAAAACCCGGAGAAGTTTATCGAGAGAATACAGGAACCCCAAAAGCAGCAATAGGTTTTCGCCAGCAAAGAGGTGCAACAATGAAATGCCCGAAGGAAGGCTGCGAGGGAGCCATGTATAGTTTCCAGCCGCATGATTTGGTTACGGCTATCTGTAAGACTTTCACGGGGGTCAAAACGCAGTTACAGGAGTCTGAATGGAAACAACTGGGATTTATGTGCGGTACGTGTGGTCATATGGAATTCTATACACAGGACCCTGGCAAAGTGCTACATATGTTCTCGGAATATTTCGAGAACACCGAACCTGAGACTGACTGAAATAAAACATAAAGGAGCAAGATATTCCGATGGCGAGAATTTTGGTCGCGGATGATCAGCCATTGATACGCCACTCAATTAAACAGACACTTGCAGAACTCGGACATGAAGTTACCGAGGCAGTTAATGGCGTCGAAGCGCTCAAGAAGATCGAAACGAACAAACCCGACCTGATTATCTTGGATGTTATGATGCCAGAGATGAACGGCCAGCAAGTCTGTCGGCGTATCAAGTCTGATCCGGAAAGTAAATCACTTCCTGTTATACTAATGACTGCTCCTTGGACGTCCATGGACGAATGGCTGGCTCTGGAAACGAGTAGCGCCGACCGATTTCTGGCAAAACCTTTCGACAGCGCTGCTCTGAAGAAGCTAATCGAAGAACTCCTTGCCTAATACCTATTCTTGGAAAGTATATGAAGTAAACTGCAATGAGACCCAGACCTGATATATCTGAAGAAAGCAAAAGCAAAGACGCCTCTTCTGCGCAAACCGTCAAAGATCCTGTCTGCAATATGGATGTTTCTACTTCCAGTTCGTTGCAAACTAACCGTGATGGCAGCTACTACTATTTCTGTTCTCAACGCTGTCTGGAGAAATTCGAAGCCGATCCGGAGAAATATCTGAACGGAGAGAAAGCGCCGGAAAAGGAAGCTAAGGCTGTTTCTTATACCTGTCCGATGGATCCGGAGATAATCCGTTCGGAACCAGGCAGTTGTCCCAAGTGTGGTATGGCGCTGGAACCTGTGACCGTAAGCGCTGAAGAAGAAGCCTCCCCCGAATTGCGTGACATGACGCGACGCTTCTGGTTCGCCCTTGTTCTAACAATACCGGTATTTACCTTGGCTATGGGCGATTCGCTGCCTGGGCAACCGATGACAAAGCTGTTCTCGGAAAGGATTCGCACACTGCTCGAGTTTGTCCTGGCGACGCCGGTATGTCTATGGGCGGCTTGGCCGTTTTATGTGCGCGCAGTTAATTCCGTCAAAAACAGAAGCCTGAATATGTTCACTCTCATTGGACTGGGGGTAAGCGTAGCTTATGTTTATAGTATTATCGCTGCGCTTCTGCCCGGTATCTTTCCGGCTTCTTTTCGCACCGAGGCTGGCGTAGTAGCGGTTTATTTCGAGGCCGCCGCAGTTATTACAACACTCGTTTTATTGGGGCAGGTGCTGGAACTCCGGGCCCGCAGCCAAACCAGTTCCGCTATCAAGAAGCTGCTAGAATTGCAGGCGAAAACCGCCCGCCGCATTCGCGAAGACGGAAGCGAAGAAGACATTCCATTGGATACAGTCCAGGTGGGAGATAAGCTTCGTGTGCGTCCCGGCGAGAAAGTGCCTGTCGACGGTGTCATCCTGGAAGGTTCGACTTCCATAGACGAGTCTATGGTAACTGGCGAATCTATTCCCGTCGAGAAGAATCCTGGCGATGCGATAGTCGGTTCGACGGTTAATGGCACAGGTTCTTTTATAATGTACGCAGAAAAAGTGGGAAATGAGACCTTACTGGCGCGTATAGTTGTTATGGTATCGGAAGCCCAGCGCAGTCGTGCTCCTATCCAAAAACTTGCCGATGTCGCGGCAGCTTATTTTGTCCCGACAGTGATAGTTGTTGCGATTATTACCTTTATTATATGGGCGATTTTTGGCCCGTCGCCACGTATGACACATGCCATCATCAATGCCGTCGCGGTGCTTATCATCGCTTGCCCGTGCGCGCTTGGACTTGCCACTCCTATGTCTATCATGGTAGCCACCGGCAAAGGCGCGAGCCTTGGTATCCTTTTCCGGAACGCCGAGGCTATAGAAGTGCTGAAAAAAGTCGACACACTGGTAGTAGATAAAACCGGCACTTTAACCGAGGGAAAGCCGAAGCTGGTCAGTGTGCTTGCAGATGAAAGTATCGAAGAAAACGAGCTGATCAAACTGGTTGCCAGCCTGGAGCGCGGCAGCGAGCATCCTCTGGCGGCGGCCGTCGTGAAAGGTGCCGAGGAGCGCAACATTACTCTTACGGAAGCTGAAGTTTTCGAATCCATCACAGGCAAGGGAGTAAAAGGCCGTGTGGATAATCGTAATATCGCATTTGGCAACAAGGCCCTGATGCATGATCTGAATGTTGAGGAAATTCCCCTCATATCCGATGCGGAAAAACTGCAACAAGACGGACAGACAGTAATGTTTGTCGCAGTCGATGGAAAATTTGCTGGTCTCTTCGGAGTGGCGGACCCCGTCAAGGACAATACACCGGAGGCTATCAAGACGCTGCATGCCGAGGGAATACGTATCGTCATGATTACCGGCGACAATGTCACCACAGCCAAAGCAGTAGCGCAAAAGCTTGGTATAGACAAAGTTATCGCCGAGGTATTACCGGAACAGAAGGTGGATGAAGTCAAACGGCTCCAGCATGAAGGACACATTGTAGCCATGGCGGGAGATGGTATTAACGACGCTCCTGCTTTGGCTCAAGCTCAGGTCGGTATCGCCATGGGAACCGGCACCGATATCGCCATGGAAAGCGCGGCGGTTACTTTAGTGAAAGGCGATCTGCGCGCAATCGCCCGTGCCCGTCGTCTTAGCCACCGAACCATGAAAAATATTAAACAAAACTTAGTCTTCGCTTTTGGCTATAATAGCCTTGGTATTCCCATCGCCGCAGGTATTCTCTATCCCTTCTTTGGATTACTCCTTAGTCCCATGATTGCCGCCGCCGCCATGAGCTTTAGTTCAGTGTCCGTCATCAGTAATGCGCTACGTCTGCGGCGTTTAAGGTTATGAGATACTCTTACTCGAGTACAGTAAAGTGACTATAACAATGAAAGCATGTGGAGAAAAGGCATGCGAAACGGGCATCGCAGACGTGCACTGGTCATAGAATTACTTATCCTTGTGCTGGTAGCGGTATTAGGCTATTGGCAGTTTGCTACGCTTCATCACCATGACGTGCAAGCTCGCAAAGCGCTTTTGGAGCAAGCAAATCTGAACGCAGCGCACCGGGCACTTTCGGCATTAAGCGATCAGCGTAGAGCCCTACTCGAAGGTCGAGTGCAACTTTTTTCACAAGAGGTGGAAGAGTTTAATAAAGCTCTGCACACTGTTCACCTTCCACCCGGAGACAAAAGACTCGCAATGGTACAGCAGATACTCGAACAGCATCGCGAGTTCTCATCCCAGGCTGCCACAACCATGTCCAATCAACCTCCAAACCGGCACTCTTTGCTTCGACTCGACCAACAGGCAGAGCACATCGCAGGCCTGCTGGAGAAATTCCGTTCTGCAAATTCCGCTCTGTCGGGGTTCGGGTTGCGGCATCAGGAGCTGACACGCTCCACAGTGATTACATTTACTCTGATTACCTTGCTATTGATGGTTGGCAGCTTCGTCCTATTGAACCGCCTTAGTCGTCAATCGATCGCCGTAGCGTCCATGACCGCAGCAGAGCAAGTGCGTAAGGATTTTGTCTCGTTCGTCTCACATGAATTACGTAATTCAATGACTGCTCTACAGCAAGGGATTTCTCTACTCTCAAATAAGAACTTAACTCCCCAGACGCGAGACGAGATACTGCACCACTTTAATCAGTGCATCGGCGGACTATCGCAGTTGGTGCAAAATCTGCTTAACTCCGATCGTGCTGGTCGCGGACAGTTGGAACCAGTATTGCAGCGGGTACGCGTTGATGAAGTTGTGACAGACGTGAGTAACAGACTTTCAAGTATTTCGGCAAACCTGCGTGATCGTCTGCAATTGAATATCCAGGAGAATATAACTGTAGTGGCAGATTTCGATTATCTGAGCCTTGTACTCTCCAACTTGATTGATAATGCACGTAAATTCTCACCCGATGATGCACCAATAGAACTTACGGTGGCTTCAGTTTCCGATAGAATACAGTTCTCCGTCCGGGATCACGGCCCAGGGATACCCCCTGAAAAACTAGACAGCATATTCGAGCTTTACGAATCAGATCCGCAACCCAAGAATTCAAGCGTAAAACGTGGCACCGGCGTTGGCCTCTATCTATGCAAGAAGTTGGTGGACGTGCAAGGCGGCGAACTCACAGTCCAAAGCGACTTGGGAGAAGGCACTGTGTTTACTTTTGACTTGCCCGGAATACATAAAGATGATTTGGTAGAACCTTTACAGGTATAGACATGCATAGCCTTGTCGACGAAATTCAAATTGCAACTGTGCAAAACCGATAAATTAGCATCGAAATCTGGCATTAGTAGTCACCCAGAGAAAGTTTCGATTTCAGCATTGTTCCCTCCATTCTGCGTCGCTCTTCATAGCTCCGAAGGAGCGGCGAAGAGCTATGCAGAATTTATTCTGCATAATCCCAAGGATGACGCAGGATGCCCTTCGTAGTCCTGCAAAGCATGAGCAGACGCGAGGGCGACGCAGGACGAAGTAGGGCTGAAGTGCTTCGCGGGATAAAGGCTTTCCATGCAATATGTCTATTTGTTACAAAGTTGTTCGAATCCTAGTAAGCGTTATATTGGCAAAACTAAAGATCTTGAGCAGCGCCTTGCGGCCCATAATTCCGGCAAATCACCCCATACTGCTCCACACATTCCCTGGAAAATAGTAGTGGCTGTCTATTTCGCTGATGATTCAAAAGCGTCAGTATTTGAATGCTATCTCAAGCAAGGCACCGGCCACCACCTGGGGATAGGTCCAGCCACCCGGCCGAGAAAACTAGAAGAGGAGACTGCTTACAGTGTGACTAAACAAACAGAAACGGAGGAGTAATCTGCATTACTCCTCCGAATTATACTGTTGTGTCGGCTGAATCAAATCAACCTGATTAATCACCGAGAGCGAACCCGATGCCGATGAAGCCTCGCTGGTTACCCCAGGATTCCCCCGCCCAGGACATATTGGTTGTGCCGACTTCCACCCATACCGGTTTCTCCTGTGAGGTGATACGCAATACCGTGGAAATCGGCTCACCACCAAGATCCCAATCGTCGTCTCTCTCGCGATATTCTACTCCCAGCATGACGCCGCGGCCAAGCATCAGCTCGAGCGTCGCGTAGGGTTTGGTAAACTCGAAAACATTATTAAGATCTCCATCCCACCTGGTATATAAGCCGCCGGCAGTCAATCTGGCGCTGACTGAAGAAGTTACAGGCAATTCTTTGGAGACCGCCAGGTAAACCTTAGTGGCATCGGCTTCGTAAGATGCCCATTTATCGCGACCGAAAGATGCGCCGATAGCAACGTTCGCGAAGTCCATCGGAATCTGATACTTCAGACCGCCTTGATCAATTTCGTCCCAGTAATTCTGACGGCTCCATCTGGCATGGGAAACATTCAACTCCAGATTCTTCGCCACACCCCAGCTGGCCCGTGTAAGGGCAACATCCCAGTCATAGGGGCCATGTTGATGATCTACCGCCAACTCCAGCGTCCCTTGTGGTGTGATTTCCGCGGTAGGCAAGGCTACTACGCCGGTCGCTCCTGTGTCGATAGTGGGATAGGCGAATGCCCCTGCCGCGCAAACCAACATCATGGCTGCGGCGATTGCCAGTACATAGACCTTCATATTCACTCTTCCTCCTCGTGTATTTGACACTAAACTCCTTCGAACATGCGAGGGAACCCAATACGCTCTAAGTTGCAGTGATGATACCATATGAGTGATTACTTTGCTTATTGCATTCCGAAGCGTCCTCCAAATTGTCTGCCGTAAATTGCAGTGCCTCCGAGTATCTCCAAATAGGATTGTCATGTAGCAACATGGCATTATTTGAAAACAAGTAAATTCCGTAGCCGGTAACGAACCGGCGTCCACATCGTATATGGGTCATCCCGCAAGAAGGAGTAGAAGTAAATGAAGGTCTGTGTATTACTCATGACCATGGTATTGATGGTCTTCTTTGCGTCGGCGACTTTTGCTTATCCAACCTTTGACGGCGCTACAGGAGTTGTCACACTTCCGACAGCACAAATCGCGCCACAGGGAACACTGAATTTGGCGGTGAACCATCAAAACTGGGTTGGGGACGCGGGGGTTACTCTGCTACGGGCCAACTGGGGTATGACGAAGAATCTCGAAATTTCCACAGCCCATACCCGCTGGGAAATGCACAGTTGGATGCAAGGTACAAGGATCTGGCAAGGCGGCTTGAAGTATAAACTCCCAACGCGCTTCGCAGATGTCGCC
>JABAOF010010305.1_pt2 | contig 34416 bp, 32 predicted proteins | sample 7062171 | NCBI WGS metagenome assembly JABAOF01 (sample SAMN14538628, study PRJNA623070) | marine sediment metagenome | biome: marine biome [ENVO:00000428]; feature: marine pelagic biome [ENVO:01000023]; material: deep marine sediment [ENVO:00002113] | place: India: Gulf of Khambhat ...
AACGCCACCGCGCGGAGGGACTGCTCGGCGTGTGGTGCTGTGCAACGAATTCCTGTGAGGTCCGACGTTGAAACGTCGGCTTGGCGGCGCAGCGGACCCTCCAACCTCAAACCCCGAACCGCGAAGCTCGTACCCAGACCGTGCCGGTGGCCCCGGTGCCCAAGCGGCGAGCAGCCTACTATATTTCGTCAAGTAACGAAATGCCTGCCGCGCTCCCTTCCGTTACCCAGATCTACAAGGCGTTGGGGCACCCGGCCCGCCTGCGCATCCTCGCCATGCTCCGGAGCGGTGAGCTGTGCGCTTGCCAGATCACCGCCGTGCTCGAGCTGGCCCCGTCAACGGTATCGGCCCACTTGGCCGAGTTGCGCCGTGCGGGTGTGGTGACGGAGCGGAAGGACGGGCGCTGGGTTCATTACCAGATTGCCGAGACGGATTCGGCGCAAGCAGTGCTCCAGGTGGTGTGGCGGCAGTTGGGGCGGGACGAGCAGGTGCGGAGCGACGCGCGCGTCGTGCGGCAGCTCCGGACCATACCGGTGGAACAGCTCTGCCGGGTGGACCTAGACCTCGCCCAGTTGGCGATCTCGCGCCACGCCTAGACGGTAGGGCAGGAAGGGCAACCATGGGTGCCCAAGAAACGGATTCCGAGTTGGGAGCAATGGGCAATGCCACAGTATGACTACGTGTGCCAGGACTGCGGTGCGCAGTTCGAAGTGCGGCTTTCCATATCGGACTACAGCGATAACCCGCTAAGACCTTGTACGAGCTGCGGCTCCGAGAAGACCGTACGTGTGTTCTCGGGGTTCAACGTGGTGACGTCACGGAGCGGCGGTGACAATCCCAGCAGCGGCTGCGGCCCTGCGTGCGGACCTGGATGCTGTGCCTAACTGAACTGAGGTTCGCAGAGGGATGGGGGACTGATGGGCGAGCCCGCAATGAAGGCGGTGGTGGCGAGGGAGGCTGAGGGCCGCACCGCTATTGAGACACCGGCGGAAACGGCACTCCGTAGTCGGTTCCGGCCGTCCGCCACCATGTGGGGTTATCTGGCTGCGGTGGCCGTCATGTACCTGAGCGGCGTCGCGTACGTCGTGGCTAGAGGGCTATCCCTGAGGTCACTGTTTCTCTACGGCCTGCTGCAGCCGCCCGGCCTGACCGGCGAGGCGGCCCGTCTCACCGAGATCCCCACACCACTCTCCTGGAACGTCCCCGAGGTGCTTTGGTTCATCTACATCAAGGCGAGCGCCGTCCTGGTGGAGCTGTTCCAGTATTGGGCGATAGGAATGCTCATCGCCGGAGCGCTCATCGTGTTCGTGTCGTGGGAGAAGGTGAAGGCGAAGATGGGCTACGGTGGGCTCAAGGCGAACCTTCAGGCAACCGGGGCGGGCGCCGTGATTCCGATCTGTTCTTGTGGCATCGTCCCGGTGCTCGCCGGCATGGTCGAGGCGGGTATCCCGCTGGGCCCGACCATGGCGTTTCTCATTGCCGCGCCGATGCTCAATGTCCCGACGGTATTCATGACGGCAGGGGTGCTGGGCTGGCCCATGGCCCTGGCCCGGATCGTCGCCACCTTCGGCATCGCGCTGACGGTAGGCGAGGTGCTGTCACGGTGGCAGCGGAAACACCGCAATCCCAGGACCTTTCTCAAGATCCACATCCCACCCCGGCTGTCGCCCGAGTTGCAGCAGTTTGCGTTCCGGTTCGGCATGCTGGCGGCGACGGCACCCGATGGAGTGCGAGCTGCGGACATGGGCCCCGACGGAGAGGCACGGTTGCAGGTGCTCGAGGAGGGTGGCATAGCCGAGCGCACCGCAAGCGGCCGTTGGTCCTTGGCGGAGGTCGACCCAGCTGAATCCAGGAACGTCGGCGCCTGCGCCGTGCTGCCGGCCGGCGACCGCACCTGGGACAGCCTGCGCCAGCGGCTCAGTGAGATGCTCCGCACCGCCGTGCGGCTGTTCGTTCAGCTGAACGGATACCTTCTGCTCGCAGTCGTGATCGCCGGCGCCATCAAGGTGGTGCTGCCCACGAGCCTCGTCACCCAGTGGGTGGGCGGCACGGCGCTCAACAGCGTGTTGCTGGCCGCGGTGATCGCGGTGCTGGCCTATGTCTGCACCTATGTCGAGGTTCCCACAGCCTTGGCGCTCGTGAGCAGGGGAATGGGTCCCGGCGCGACGCTGGCCTACCTTCTCGGCGGCCCCGGCCTGTCGCTGCCATCCATCGCCATGCTGTCCGGTGTGTTCAAGCCCAAGGTACTGGTGCTGTACGTCGGCGTATCGTTCGTCGGCTGTATCGTGGCCGGGTACGTGTTCAATCTGTTCATGTGATCCAATTGACCGGAGTAGTGCTGTGAGCGACCGAGTTCAAGCTGCTATTCGTGTCTACTTCGTGCCGCAGACGTTTCCCTGCGGACCGGACTCGTCGTGCTGCGGTCCGGTGGGGCAAACAGAAGAGGAGCTACAGGCCTTGGCAGGCAACCTCGCGGCCGCGTTTCCCGACACGGAGATTGAAGTGGTAGATGCGGGGGGCACACTCCAGATGGGGCGCGACCTGCCGGTCATCAAGATGCTCAACACTTTCGGCGCAGCGGCGTGCCCGATAGTGACGCTGAACGGTGACTTGGTCTCGATGGGCCCACCGAACCTGTCGGAGTTGATCAAGCTGTTGAAGACAAGACTGCACTCCAGCGACGGCGCAGCAGCGAGCGGTGCCACGTAGAGCCCCGGATGATCGTTTGGCCACATCTCATCGTCATCCCTAGCTCGCATCGGGAACGACCGTTCGCAGCGGGAGCACGGAAACTGAGCGCCCACTCACAACTCGCTCATCTCGTAACTTATTGTTATTATTTGTGTTACTAAGTCGGGACAACAGGGTTCGAAGCCACGCTCAGCGGACGGCTTCGCCCTACCGCCTCTCGTACACGAAAGCGTCCCCAGGATTCTCAGGCGCGAACACGACCGACTCGAAGCCCCAGCCTCGCACTCGCTCAGGCACCGTCCCGAACAGCATCCGCCTCTCGGGAGGCCCACTCACGAGAACCGCCTTCGGGTGGAAACGTTCGAGGAACAACTTGAAGTCGCTGTCTTCTTCCCGGGGACCGATCACCGGGAGCACTGCGAGGTCCACGGTGGCCGAGCGCTGCGCCAGGTGTTCCAGCTCCTGCTGGTACGTGCCGAGATCTCCAGTCCGGAAGCCGGCGTAGAAGATCACCAGCCCGTCGACCCGAAGCAGGTAGCCAAGCCACTCCATCTCGCCGGTCACGTCAATGGTGCTGATCCGCGTGCCCGCCACTGTGGTGTCTTGCCGGCCCGACAGGTACACGGCCTGCCTGGAGCCTCTCCAGCCAACATTTGCGGGATGGACGTACGTAATGGAGGGGAGCGAGTCCTCGATCTCATGGATGTACGCCGGCTCACCTGGCCCGCCGTGATAGGTCGAGTAGATCGCCACGACGTCGCGACCGGAGATCTCCCTCGGCGTGATGAACCCGTTGGCGAGTGACGGCTCCGTGGGTCGCGTCACCCCGAATTCCTCGGCGTCGAACACGAGGAAGTGGTTGGCAGTCATGATCGCCCAGCCACGATGATTGAGATACCAGGCGACGGCCTCCCCCTCTCCCAACCGGCGAGCAGTGAGGGGAGGCTCGAGTGTCGCACGTCCGGATGCTCCGCGCCCAACGAGTATGTTCGCCACCTGACGGTGGCCATACTGGTTGGCATAGTCCAGTGGGGTCCGACCGCTGCGATCCTCGTCGTCTACCGCCGCTCCTCGCTCGAGCAGTTGCGTCACGATGTCGACCGAGCCGTGCACTGCCGCCGTATGCAGCAAGGGTCGGCCGCTCCAGGCTTCGACACGGTCGACGGCCGCACCATGCGCCAGCAATGCCCTGACCACATCTGCGTGACCTCGCAACACCGCCAGCAGAATCGGTTCGTAGCCGTAGGAGCCTCCCGCGTCCACATCGGCACCCGCAGCCAACAACAGTGTGACGATCTCCGTCTTACCTCCCAACGACGCGTTGGCCAGAGGTGAGAGAGGATACCGGGTCTCGGCGTTGACGTCCGCGCCGCGCTCGAGCAGAAACCGTACCATCTCTGCGTTCCCGGCGTCCACGGCAAAACCCAGCTTGTTGAAGCGGCCCCGTGCCGGTCCGTTCGCATCGAACTCGGCCCCGTGGTCGAGCAGCAACTTCGTCAGCTGTGATCCGCCCCGGCACTCCGCTTGGAACGCCAGGTCCACCGCGGTCACGCCGGTGCTATCGTTTGCGGCATTGACGTCGGCGCCCGCGGCGAGGAGTGCCTCCACCACCTCGCGATGCCCACCCTGTACGGCCAGTTGCAGAACGGTGTATCCACTACTGTCCGTGGTGTGAATCAGCCCTGGATTTGCCCTTAGTAGTTCGTTGACCGTGGCGAGGTCGCCGGATGCCGCCGCTTCGTGGATTTCCTGAGGCCAGGCCGACGGTGCGGCAAGACACAGCAGTGGCAACAGCAATGCTACGATGGCAAAGGGGTATCTCTTCCTTGTCACTAGTCGCCTCCGATTAGACCGCGTTGCTTGGCCCGGAACGCGGCTCACAGGCCGACTCATACGTGATAGGACTGCTGCAACAGTTGCCAACGGCATCTGACGCATCGGAACATCATGAGCCGATGCTTGTCAAGGTGGTTTGGAACCGCGGATGGGCCGCGGAGAATGCGCAGGCGCGACGACCCAGCCTTCGATCACATCCCTCTGTCATACCCCTCTGGAAGCACGTACGGTTCCCGCAACAGCATCCCAAGCACGTCCCGGATTGACTGAGACGAGAACACGGCCAGAAACGACTTCCAGCCGTACGTCGCCCAGTCGCCGCTCCCGCGATATGCATCCTCTGGCGGAATTGGCGGTGCCACAGCCTCGAGCTCCTGCAACAGCGCTTGGTAATAGGCTACCGCGTCGTCACGTTCTCCCTTGAGGTCATGAATCTTGCCAAGCTCGAGGCGGGCCATCTGGAGAACCGACAAGTTCCAGTCTACCGTCAAGTCGTACGTGAACCCGCTATCCCGCCCGGCGCTGACGAGCCCTTGGAGGATCTGCGCCGCGGCATCATACCGTCCCTCGGTCGCATGCCAGCGTGCCTCCAAGTAGCGAACCTCGTCCGTCAGCTCGCCGTGGGCTTCCAACTCGCCGAGCAACCGAGCGACACGATCGGTCCGCACGCCGTGCGGATTGAAGTAGTAGAGCACGCCGTCGAGGTTCTCACGCAGGCCCGCAATCGCATCGACCGGCCGCCAAGCGACACTCAGGACCGCTACGAGATCGACGTGATGGACACGACCGGCACGCCGGTGGCCAGCGTTCGGGTCGTGGGCGAGCCGGTACCGGTCACAGACGCCCATGTCGCAGCCTTCGTGGAGCAAGCCATGGCCACGCCCGATCCGGAGCACCACGCCAGCAACCGGCGGTACTTCGACGACCTGCCGCACGCGGAGACGATACCGGCTCATGGCGCGATCCACGTGGACGGCGTCGGCAACCTGTGGGTGGAAGTGTACCGCTTGCCGGGAGACGACCAGCCGCGCTGGACCGTGTTCGACCCCCAGCACCGCATGCTGGGGACGGTGGCGTTTCCCCAGCGCTTCCTGTTACACCAGATCGGGAGCGACTTCGTGCTGGGCCGCTGGACGGACGATCTCAGCGTGGAGCACGTGCGGGTCTACGACCTGATCAAGCCGCGCTAGGGAACCGGGACGGCTCCACCTTGATCCAGTGTGCGCCGATCTGAGTGGAACCACGCGCCGAGCAGTCCCGCAGCGTGGGTGGCGGTCCGGCGGTCTCGGCGCCGAGCTCTGCCTGAGGATACCTGATCCCGCCGCCGCGGCCCGGCGTCGAGTCCGCCGAGAACGCCACCGCGCGGAGGGACTGCTCGGCGCGTGTGCTATGCAACGAATCTCTGATTCACGACACTCCTTCCCCGCCACGCCAAGACAGCAGCCGTCCAACTTTGGACGCCCAGATCCCGAATCCGGACAGTGGAGCCGACCACCATTCGGCTTCGAAAACCCGTAACTTACTGCAGCCCAAGGGACTTGCCCTTCTGGGCAAGGTGGCACTCCAATTGCATGTGCCATCAGCGGATGCATCGTTGGTCGGCCATCACGATGCGACACGACCGTGAAGCAGAGAGGTCCGGGTCATGACTTGGCTCCGACATCTTGGCACTATCCCGCCCCGTGCTTGGCATCGGCTTCCCACGGCTGATGGACTCGTCCGGGACCTGCGCTACGCCCTCCGCACTCTGCGCAAGAGCCCCGGGTTTACGGCTGTTGCGCTCATCTCCCTCGCAGTGGGAATCGGAGCCAACACGGCGATCTTCAGCGTGGTGAATGCCATACTGTTCCGGGACACACCCGTCCGGGCGCCGGAGACGCTGGTCAACATCTACCGCGACCGGGCCGAGGGACAGTTCGACGCGCTGAACTACCCTGATTACCGGGAGGTGAGGCAGCGGACCTCCGGGGTGCTGTCAGAGCTGGAGGGTTATCAGTACGTCCTCACCCAGAGAGACATGGGAGAGGAAGTGAACGTGCTGGTAGGGGAGCTGGTAACTGGGGGCTACTTCCGCATGCTGGGAGTTCCCGCTCATGTCGGGAGGCCCCTGCTGCCCGACGACAACGTTTCCCCCGGGGCGCACCCGGTTGTGGTGCTCGGCTTCGAGTACTGGCGACGGGCGTTTGGATCCGATCCCGGGGTGGTGGGAGCATCGCTGCACCTCGCTGGGAGGGACTACTCGGTCGTGGGGGTGGCCCCACCGGAGTTCCCGGGGTCCGTGCGCGGGATCCAGCCGACGTTCTTCGCGCCCATCATGATGTTGGGCGAGCTCATGCCCCTGGCAGAAGATCCTGTCTCGTCCCGGGGTTGGAACGCGTTCATGCCTGTCGGGCGCATGGCACCCGGGGCGACCCTGGCGGAGCTGCGGGGCTTGTTAGCAGGGGTGTCGGAGTACCTCCAGGAGTCCTTCCCAAGTGTGTGGCAGGTGGGAGACAGCCTCATAGCCGTGCCCGCGCAGGAGGTCGTGTTCAACCCCGGCGTCGACCGGCTGGTGAGGTCCGTCAACTTCCTGGCCATGGGCTCGGTGGCACTGGTTCTGCTCATCGCCTGCGCCAACGTTGCCAGCCTGCTGCTGGCGAAGGCCGCAGACCGGCGCAAGGAGGTGGCTCTCCGCCTGGCCTTGGGAGCCACTCGAGGCCGCCTTGTCCGACAGCTCCTCACCGAGACCGTGTTGCTCGGCCTCCTAGGCGGGGTTGCCGGCCTGTTTCTCGCCACGTGGATCCTGGGGCTGGGACGATCCCTCACGCTTTCGTCCCTCATTCCCGTGGGCCTGGACGTGGGCTTCGACTGGACGGTCCTGGCATTCACCCTAGCGGCGTCGCTGGCAACCGGTGTCGCGGTGGGATTCGCTCCGGCTCTCCAGGCCACCCAACCCGACGTTGCCCCAACATTGAAGAGCGAGGGTGCTCGGGGCGGCCGACCGAGGACTGTGTCACTCAGCCGGGCGTTGGTGGCGGGGCAGATGGCGGTCTCTGCAATCCTCCTGGTCTGCGCCGGGCTGTTCATCCGCAGCTTTGACGCGACCAAACTGGTGGATCCAGGCTTTGGATATGAGCCGACGGCGGCCGTGTCGTTCATGGTACCGTCGCCGCGATACTCCGACGCGGAGGGGCTGGAGCTGATAACGTCCTTCTTGGATCGCGTGCGAACCGTGCCTGGTGTGACGCGAGCCGGGGCCATCTCGAACCCGCACCTCAACACGCTGAACCGGATGATCATCGACGTGACAGTGGAGGGCGTTGCTCCACCACCAGGACGGTCTGCCCACAGCGTGGACTTCACGTCAGTGGATTCGGGCTTCTTCGCGGCGGCGGGGATACCACTGCTGGACGGTCGCAACTTCAGGGGTGAAGACCGGGCCGACGGAACACCGGTGGCCATCATCAACCAGACCATGGCCCAGCAGTTCTGGCCTGGAGAGAGCCCTCTGGGCCGACTCATCCACCTGGACACCCCCGGCTTCGATGACCCGATTGTGGTTGGCGTGGCCAGGACCGCGAAGATCCGCAACTTGGAGGAGGATCCCCGCCCCTTCATCTATCTTCCGTTTGCCCAGGAGTTCAATGCCTGGGTCACCGTTCTGGCCCAGACCCGGAGAGATCCGGCTGTGACGGCCCGGGAGATTCACCGGCTGCTGCGCACCACCCACCCCCACGTCATCGTCTCCAACAGCACCACGCTGCACGACCACATCGGGATCATGCACATCGCTCGGCGCCTGTCCGCGCTGCTCGCCGTCGTTTTCGCCGGTTCGGCTCTGTTCTTGGCTGCGGTGGGACTGTGGGGTGTGGTGAGCTTCGCGGTAGCCCGGAGGACCCGGGAGATGGGAGTCCGTGTGGCCCTGGGAGCCGAGCCTCAGGCGGTCGTCGCCCTCATGGTGAAGGGGGGAATGCGTCTGGTGCTGCTGGGGGGCGCGGTGGGATTGGCCGGCGCCATCCTGGTCACGAGCGGCCTTTCCCGCTTCCTGTTCGGCGTGTCCCCCCTCGACCCTCTCACTTTTCTCGCCGGGATTCTCGTCCTGCTGGTCACCGGGGCCCTGGCCGCGTATTTCCCAGCCCGGCGCGCCAGTCACGTGGATCCGGTTGAGGCCCTACGTGCGGAGTGAGGGCTCGGCAGTCTAGCGTGGCGTCCCAGAGGTAGGAGGTTTGAGGTCCGACCACACCACCAACCACTGACCACACACCCAGAACAGCGCACCGCGCACCTCACACCTCGAACCTCGTGCAGCGCCCGGAGGGACCCACTGGTGCATGTGATACGCAGCGGACTTCTAACTCGCTACACCGGTAGGGTGCTGAAGAAAGGAGCGGTGGTAGGTGGGGGAGGCGACGTGCGAGTAGTGCGGCCGACAGGCCCGATGAGCACTTCCCACAGACCATACAGAAGCCACTCTGATGCATACAACCCTCGCAAGACAATTCTCGGAACGGAGGCAAGGAGAGATGTTCAGGTTAGAGCCAGTAGCTATCGCCACGGTAGCATTTCTCTCCATCGGGCTCCCAACGGCTCACGCTCAGACCGCTGCGAGCGCCGAGAGCCTCCTTGGCGAGATGCGGATGCGGCCCGGCAAGCAGGCGCCACTCGTCCAGGACACGCTAGGCGTCCTCAGACCCGAGAATGCCAACGAGGCCAGACTCAATCGTCTACAGCCCCCCGACCAGGTGATGGATGCCATCGGCATCCAACCGGGAATGGTCGGTGCGGAGATCGGAGCGGGGCGGGGACGCTATGTCGTGCAGCTGGCGGTCAGAGTCGGGGAGAGCGGGAAGATCTATGCCGAAGACATAGACGCCGCAGCCTTGAGACATTTGGAACAACGCTGCGAACGCTGGGGACTCGCCAACGTCGAGACCATTCTCGGGGACACCACCGATCCGCAACTGCCTCAGGGTGAACTGGACTTCATCTTCGTGATATCCGCTTACCACCATTTCGCGGATCCCGTAGCGCTGCTACGCAACGCCAGAGCGTCGCTCAAGCCCGATGGGATGCTGGCTATCGCGGAGTGGCTGCGGAGCACATCCCCCGAGCAGATGGCAGCTCAAATGAGCGCCGCGGGCTACGAGCTCGAACGCACCGAGACTTTTCTCGAGGCGAACGGTTTGTACATATACGTCTTCCGGATCGGGGATGCTCGCCGGGACTAGTCACGAGCTGTGGCGGCAGTAGCTGCGGTGCCCGGTACGGGCCAGCGTTTGCACGAAGGACGAGTCCTCGAGTAGCTCAGCGAGAGTGCCAGGGGGCTCATCCGAGGTTCGGCCTGAGCCCGCCCTTCCACATCCACACGTGCAGATCTTCGGGGAGTGGCCTCTCTCAATTTGCCTCCCGTAGAGGGCCCAAACCTCGCGACTTTCGCAGTAAGAGTAAGCCGCGCGCGGCTGGGGGCGCCGTACTGAGGTTGACAGTGAGCTGGCTTCATGTAGAATTCCTACGGAAAAAACAGTAGAATTCCTACAGGAAATCGCATGGTCGATCACAGGACTGATCTGCTCAAGGGGACTCTGGACCTGCTGATTCTGAAGACGCTGGACCTGGAACCGATGCATGGGTGGGGCATCAGCGAGCGCATTCAGCTGTTCTCGGATGCTGTCTTGCAGGTTCCGACCGGGTCGCTCTACCCGGCGCTGCAGCGTCTGCAGAGGCAGGGGTTGATCGCGGCCGAATGGCGGAAGACGGAGAACAACCGGCGAGCCCGCTACTACAAGCTCACGTCGCACGGTCGGAGGCGTCTGCGAGTGGAACGCGAGAGCTGGAATCGTATGTCGCTGGCCATCAATCGTGTTCTCCAGGTTTCCTAGCACTATCTAGTGCGGTCCTCCGAAACTGGAGTCACACGAGCCCAACCCGGACTTCGGCACGGCGCGGCTCAGCGCTCGAACAGCACAATCCACGCACCAGAGGGAAGTGTCTCGCCGGCACGGCTCAGTGCCCGCAGCAAGTCCTCCCTTGGAACGTCGAGGCCCGAGGAGGTCGGGCGGCTCATGCCCCGCTGTTCGAGGGTCAGCCCCCGCGTGTCAACCAGGAATGCGAGGGGGATCCCGTCCACATAGGCAACGACGCGCACGCCGGGCAAAGGAGCAGTCCCCAGCGTTGTGTCACGCGCTGTAGCGATCTCGGCAGGGGGAGGCGAGAAGCCTTCCCAGGTCCACTCCTCAGTTGGCAGGGTCGGGTGGCGCAGGAGAGTTGCGTAGAGCCCCAGCCCCGCGAGCCGGCCCATGCGGATGAAGAGATCGACCTCGCTACGATGGAACTGGGCCGCTGTTGGATATTCGTGGCCGCGGGCTTCAGGGTGGTCCATCGGCAGCATTCGGACGGCGCTGAACACCCGGGCACCCTCCTCCGGGCTTGCCAGGTAGATGCCGACGAGGAGGTGTGGCTTCTCCTGTTGGGCGTACGGCTGCCGGACGTCGCCGGGGACGCGCTGGGCCTGCAACGTAGCGAAGCCGGCAGCGACGAGTAAGGCAACGCGGGAGAGCCAGCGGAATGCCCACCCACAATCCGGGAGCGCCCACCGTCGGATCACCCGGCGCGTCCGGTGAGACCGGCGTTCGGGCGGAGTGGGCACGGCTAGTCGAACAGCTGGGCCACTCGACGTGACCGGTAGTCGAAGATGCGATCGAGCTGGCGTCGCACCACCAGGGCATGGGCGATCGAACCGAGGAATCCCAGCGGCAGCTCGTACCGAACCCGATCGATCATCTCCACACCACCCGGCGCCGGTCGGAACAGATGCGTGTGGCGCCATCGGCGGTACGGCCCGCGAATCATCTCGTCCGTGAACAAGACGTTGTCCTCGTACTCTGCGATGACGGATTCCCAGTGCATGGGTAGGCCCAGCCATCGGAGGCTGTACTCGATTCTAGTCCCCGCTCTCACCGTCCCGTCGGTCGCTCCCCGAACCTCGAACCGCAGCCAGCGCGGCGTGATGGCCTGGAGGTTGTACGGGTCCTTGAAGAAGGCGAACACGTCGGCAAGCGGTGAGCGAATCAGCTGTCGTCGCTCGAGTGCCTGCTCCACCTCACGCTCGCTTGGTGTTGGTATCGCTTGAGTCGACGTGTCGCGCAGTAGCTGCGCCCGACGTGCTCACCAACCCCCGCCGATGTGCGAATCGGTAGTGAGCCACGAACCATTCCGACCCTTGACGATAGCCGAACAACTCCTCGCACGCCATGAAGAAGATGCGCCAGCGCCGGAGCCAGAGCCTGGCATCCGCGCCGTAGGCGCCACGGAACACGTCGAGGACTTCCGTGCGCCGCGCCTCCAGGTTGCGACACCAGGCGGCCGCTGTCCGCTCGTAATGCGTCCCGTTCACCTGCCAAGTCGTCTCGACCTCCAGGTCGTCCTGAAAGCGCCACAGCAGGTCTGCCGACGGCATCAAGCCTGCCGTGAAGAAGTGCCTCCCCATCCAGTTCCCCACCCCGCCCGTCTCGAACGGATACGCGTGCCACCGGTGACAGAAAACGTGAACGAACAGCTTCCCGCCCGGGAGCAGCCACTCGGCGATGCGCCCCAGGAGACGGCGGTAATTGCGCAGGTGCTCGAACATCTCGATGCTCACGACGCGATCGAAGCGCCGCTCGGTCGTGAACTCGTTGATGTCGGCGGTGACCACCTGGAGCGACGCCGGGCGTCGGGCCTCGATGTAGGCGCGCTGCACCTTCGAGTTCGAGACCGCCAGAATCCGGCAGTTCGGGAACCGGTGGGCGATGTAGAGGGAGAGCGACCCCCAGCCGCAGCCCAGGTCGAGAATCTCCTGCCCGTCCTCGATCTCGGCGCGCTCGCAGGTGGCGGCCAGCATGCGCGATTCCGCCTCCGCCAGCGTCTCCACGCCCGCCGGCCACCAGGCGCTGCTGTACTTGAGGTGCGGGCCGAGCACGAGCTCGAAGAACTCCGCGGGAACCTCGTAATGCTGCTCGTTGGCCTTCTCGGGGAGCGGTGCAATCGGGCTTCGATCGAGTTCCCGCACCAGGTCGACCATCGACGCCGAACTCCGCAACTCCTTGAGCCTGGCTTTGAGCAGGCGTCGAATCCCCAGCCGGATGATCGGATCGGGCAACAAGCCGCGCTCCGCCGCCCACAACCCCAGACCCACGCTCATGCCGACTCCTTCTTGGGAAACCAGGGAAAGAACACGCTCGTGGTTCGCTGGTAGCGGCGGTACCGCTCGCCGCGACTGCGTGACGCCTGTTGCTCCGTGTAGGGAATCCCGGTGAGCCGGAACAAGAAGAGGAACATCGCGACCGGCCCCAGCCAGGTGATCAAAGCGCCGCGACCGATCAGCACATAGGTCCACCAGTGCAGCCACTCGAAGAAGTAGTTGGGGTGCCGGGAGTAGCGCCACAGCCCGACCTGGCACACCTGGCCGCGGTTCGCGGGATCTGCTCGGAAGCGGGCGAGCTGCCGGTCGGCGATCGTCTCTCCGGTCACGGCTATCAGCCACATCAGCACGCCGATCAGAGCCCAGAGATCCAGCGCGCCACCCCGCATCGCCGCGAGAATCGGGAGCGAGAACAGAATCGCGACGGCGGCCTGTCCTTGATAGAACAAGAAGAACCACAGCGGCGCGCGCGCACCCCAGTGCTCGCGCATCGCCTTGTATCGGCCATCCTCCGTCGACGCCTCGAGCACCCGATCGACCAGCAGATAATAGGCGAGACGCAGCGCCCACAGCGCGGCCAGCGTGGCGACCAGCCCACGCCGAAGTGGATCGCCATCCGCGAACAGCCCGTACACGATCGCCAGCACTGCGAGCGCCGCCGACCAGGCGACATCCACGCTGGTCGCGTCTCTGGTGCGCAGCTGTATCAGCCACAGCACGGCGAGCGCGAGCGCCGCGGCCAGCCACGACCAGAGCACGAGACTCGTCATGCGACGGCCATCCGCCGTGGTTCATGGCGCAACGACCCGCTCGCGATCGCGCGGGGTTTGGCGAGCACCAGCTGCACGTCTCCCAAGGCCCCCTCCCGGAATCCGCCCTCGCAGTAGCAGAAGTAGAACTCCCACAGCCGCCGAAACTGCTCCGAGAATCCCAGCTCCCGAATGCGTGGCCAGTTCGTCGTGAAGTTGGACCGCCAGCGACGCAGAGTCTCCGCGTAGTGAAGGGTGATGTCCTCCAGACCGACGATCCGCAGGTCGGTGTGACTGGCGGCCGTCGCTAGCACCGAGATGCTCGGGATCGTGCTCCCCGGGAAGATGTACCGCTTGATGAAATCGACCTCCCGGCGCGCGCGCTCGTAGTCCCGATCCTGGATCGTGATCGCCTGGAGGGCCATGAGCCCGTGGGGGACCAGCAACGAGGCACACTTCTCGAAGAACGTCCGGTAGTACTCGTGCCCCACCGCCTCGATCATCTCGATGGACACCAGCTTGTCGAAGCCGCCGCGCAGGTCCCGATAGTCTTCCCGCAACACCGTGACGCGACCTGACAGGCCAGCCGCTCGAATCCGCTGCTCGGCGAGCGTCGCCTGCTCGCGCGAGATAGTCGTCGTAGTGACCCGACATCCGTAGTGTCGTGCCGCATGGAGCGCGAATCCGCCCCACCCCGTGCCGATCTCGATGACGTGATCCTCCGGCGCGAGCGCGAGCTTCCGACAGAGCCGGTCGTACTTCGCGATCGATGCCTCACGCAGCGTGCTGTCGGGGGATTCGAAGATGCCGCACGAATAGGTGAGGGTGTCATCGAGGAACAAGGAGTAGAAGTCGTTGCCGAGGTCGTAATGCGCCGCGATGTTGCGGCGACTCCCACGCCGGGTATTGCGATTCGAGCGGTGCCACAGCCGCCGCACCGGTTGCACCATCCGCGCCCACCCCTTCTCCATCCCGTCCAGCACGGCGCGGTTGCGCACGAACAGCCGTACCAACGCCGTGAGGTCGTCGGCGGTCCACCATTCGGCGACGTAGGCTTCCGCCGCGCCCACGTGCCCGCCCAACACGACCGCCCGATAGAAACGCGGGTCCCGCACCGTGATCGCCACGGCGGCCTCGCGGCCGCGGCCGAACCGCTGCGCTGCTCCGCTCTCCCGCAGCTCCACGCTGCCGTATCGCAAGCGGGCCAGCTGCCCGTGGAGCGCGCGCCGCGCCAACCGATCGAGCGGGTTCATCGAGCGGCCTTGGCCGGGTGGACGTAGAACGGTGCGCGCTTGGCCCAGAGCCGAAGGGCCTGCCAGTAGATCGCCGCCACCACCCGAGCCGTCATGAGCGGATAGCGTGCCAGCGTGGCGGCCAGCGAGCGACCCGTGATCTGACGCCGGCGGAGCGCCAGCGTCGCGTCGAACAGCTTTCGACCCTCAGCGAAGTTCTGCATGTGCACGACCAGACGACGGCCCGGGGTGGAGAAACGCCAATCGTACCACTGATCCATGCTCATGAAGGGCGACACGTGAAACGCCTTGGCGATCTGACGGCGTTTGACCCGCCCGTTCTCCAGATTGTCCGCCGGCCCGAGCACATACGTGTGACGCTCGTTCCAGGGCGTGTTCGTGATCTCGGCCAGGATGGTCTCGACGGTCTCCCCCTCTTGGTCGAAGCAGTAGTAGAAGCTCACGGGATTCATCACGTAGCCGAAGTAGCGTAGGTGGGTGAGCAGCCGAATCGGACCCGTGGGCCGGCGTCCGGTTCGCCGCTCCGCGAGATCGCGAACGGCCGTTGCCAGCGGCACCGACGGATCACCGAGATAATCCCCGCGCCGAAACCAGGCGGGAGCGAAGCGGCGTGCCGACCAGAGCCACCGGCCGTCGAACAGCTCCGGCAGCTCGTCGAGATCGAGGTACATCATGAACAGCCGATAGCGGAACGCGTGGGCCACCGGTCGCGTGCGGCGGTGCCGCACCACGCCCTCATAGATGCAGCTGTTCACAGCCGCGCCCCGAACTGACGGCAGACCCCTACCGCGCTGCGCACCCCATCCTCATGGAACCCGTAGCCCCAATACGCGCCACAGTAGTGCGTCCGGTTGGTCCCGCTGATCTCCGCATGACGGCTCTGCGCGCGGAAACCGGCATCCGAGAAGATCGGATGGTGATAGCGCACTCGAGAGAGCACCCGATTCGGGTCCACTTCATCGCTCGAGTTGAGCGTGACACAGAAGGTCTGCGTGGCATCGAGCGACTGGAGCATGTTCATGTTGTACGTGACGACCGCGGGGCTCTCTTCACGGCCCCGGATCCGATAGTTCCAGGCCGCCCAGGCGCGGCGGCGTGTCGGGAGCACGGCGGTGTCCGTATGCAGGACGACATCGTTGGGCTGGTAGGGAAGCGCGCCCAGGATCTCGCGTTCGGCCGGCGTGGGGTCCGCCAACATCGCGAGCGCCTGATCGCTGTGACACGCCAGGATGACGTGATCGAACGTGCGCCGATCGACCGTCACGTGATCTCGATGGCGAGCCACGGCTCGCACTGGATGATTGAGCACGACGCGGTCACGAAACGAGGCGGTGAGGGCCTCCACATACCGAGCCGAGCCGCCTCGAACGACCCGCCACTCCGGTCGGCCGTTCACTTGGAGCATGCCGTGATTCTCGAAGAACCGCACGAAGAACGCCCCAGGCATGTCGAACACCTTCCCGCGGGGCACCGACCAGAGCGCCGAGCCCATGGGGACCAGATAGTGATCGATGAACGACCTCGAGTAGCGAGCCTGATCCAGGTACTCCCCGAGCGTGGCGCCTGATGCGCCGTTTCGCATGGCCAGCGGCGCTTCCCGATTGAAGCGCAGGATGTCGGCCAGCATTCGATAGAACGACGGCCGCAGCGCGTTTCGGGGTTGCACGAACAGCTGTCGTAAGGTGGATCCGTTGTATTCCAGCCCGCTCCGGTCGCAGCGCACGCTGAAGCTCATGGTGCTGGGCTGCGTCGCGACGCCGAGCTGCCGCAGCAGCGTCGTGAAACACGGGTAGTTGCGCTCGTTGTAGACGATGAACCCAGTGTCCACCGACCACCGCCGGCCGTCGCAATCGACATCCACCGTGTTGCTGTGGCCGCCCACACGGCCGCCCGCCTCGAACAGCGTGATGTCGTGCTCGCGATGGAGCAGATGGGCCGCCACGAGACCCGATATCCCACCTCCGACGATGGCGATCCGCACGTCAGGCCGAAGACAGCACCCGGGTAGGGACTGGCCGGAGATCGCGAATGATCCCCAGGCGCTCGAGCACCAGGAGCACGTAGTACGTGAGATCGATCTCCCACCAGAAGAAGCCCTGCCGCGCCGCGCCCGGGAACTTGTGGTGGTTGTTGTGCCAGCCCTCTCCCATGGTGATCAGCGCCAGCGCGAGGCTGTTCCGGCTGTCGTCGCTCGTGTCATACCGCCGGCGTCCCAGCGCATGCGCCAGCGAGTTGATGAGGCAGGCGCCGTGAAACAACACCACAGTGCTCACGAAGAATCCCCAGATCAGCAGCTGACTCCCGCCCAGCATGAACAGCAGCAGGGCGAGTGCCACGGGCACGACGATGTCGAACCGGTCGAGGAATCGCAGCTCGGGGTACCGGGCCAGATCCCGTACCTGTGTGAGGTCGGTGGGGAAGTTGCTCGGATGTGTGATCCACCCCATGTGGCTCCACCAGAAGCCATGCTGCCGGGGAGAGTGAACGTCCAGCTCGGTATCGGAGTGGCGATGGTGCTTGCGATGATGGGCCGCCCACCACAGCGGCCCCCGCTGCACCGCCGACGCGCCGAGCACGGCGAAGACGAACTGCCACGGGCGGGACGTCCGGAACGCCCGGTGCGAGAAGTACCGGTGATAGAACGCAGTGATGGCGAACATCCGCGTGACGTAGAGCCCGAACGCCACGCCCACCGCCGTCCAGCTCCACCCCACCCAGATCACTCCTAGGCACATGAGGTGCATGCCGACGAACGGGATGACCCGCATCCAGTCCACCCGCTTGTCCCGAGCCGACGCCATCTCCTGCCCGGGCGCGGTGTCGAACCAGAGCCTGATCTTGCCAACTGCACGTTGTAGCCAATCCATCACGCCTACCGACTCCAAAAGGAAGTTGCCAAGCTACCCGGTGTTGAACTAGCTTGTCAAGCGTTTGTCCATAACTTAACGTTGACAATAATGACACAAGGTACTACTTGTCCGCGGTGCGTAAGGCGTTGCTGCGGGGCACATTGGCCCTGTTGACGCACGTACCCTGACATCCACAACACGTGTGGACGGAAAAACGTGTCACTGGCGCGGTGGAACCCCCGGCTCAGGGCGCCGGAACCGGACGCATCTCTCGCTGTGCTTCCACCAGTCGGCATCAACATCCAACCCCCAGCTGGGAGCGGCACATGGCACTGGCGGACTTCCTCAAGCTCCATGCAGTGGGCATCGTCACTTTTCTCGTAGTGGATCTTGTGTGGCTCGGAGTAGTGGCCCGTGGCTTCTATCGATCTCACATGGGCCCGCTCCTCAGAGAGGACATCCAGTGGGTGCCGGCGATCGTGTTCTATCTACTGTTCACCGGATGCCTCATCCTGTTCGCGGTCATGCCGGCGATGGAACGGAGTTCCCCGTGGCGGGCGATCCTCTTGGGGGGCCTGTTCGGCTGCGCGGCGTACGCCACGTACGACCTCACCAACCTCGCGACGCTGCGTGGATTCCCTACGCTCGTGGCGATCGTCGACATCGTGTGGGGAACCGTCCTCGCCGCGATCGTCGCCGCGGTCACGTACCAGGTGGGGCGGCTCGTCACCTGACGCGGACCCGGCGCGACGAGCGCGCCGCCACGCATAGCGGCACCCCGCCTGCGTCCGGAGCCGTGTGAGCGCAGGCGGCACGCATGGTCCCTCACTAGACCGGCTAAGCGCAACCCTAGCAACTAGATACACACTGCGGCCAGGCCCCGTTCGTGTGGGGACCGAAGCACGGTAGCATCGGCTGTGCACTTAATGTCCTGGACACAGGCTTGACAGACGCCAGCGTCGTGGTTATGAATGCGACCCGGATTGGACAAGGCTCTGAGGTCACCACAAACCCTGTTACCAGGAGGCAGTAAATGACGCGAATCGTGAGTGCAGCGTGTGCGGCCCTGGCGGTCTTCCTGGCGGTCCCGAGTTCCGCCACCGCCCAGTCGCACAACCAAGGGTTCTTCGTCGAGGCCCGGGGCGGCGTCAACGTCCCCACCTTCGATATCTCCGACGCGGCGGATGCGGGTCCGAGCTTCGGCGCCGGGATCGGGTACCGGCTTACCGACCGGATCAACCTCCTAGCTGAAGCTGACTTCGGCTTCCACTCGGGCGCCGCGCTCCCCACTGGCGGGGAGGGGCCCGATGTGAACGTCTATCACTTCATTGGCAAGCTCGGATATGACCTGCTCGAGCGCGGGAGCAGCCGGTGGAGCATCATGGTGAACGCCGGCGCCGGTGCCCTGCTGTTCGACATCGATACGCCCGGATTCGAGACTAAGGCGTATTTCGCGATCAACGTGGGCGCCAAGATCGCTTACAGCGTCAACCGCAATCTCGACTTCGTGTTGAGCCCGCAGGGTGACATCGCGTTGACCGACGAGGCAGTACTCGGGACCGACAACTCGTGGGTGTGGCCTTTTGCGGCCGGCCTCCGGGTCAAGTTCTGAGCACCGCCCCCAAGCCGAGAAGAGGGGGACGGACCTTCGTCCCCCTCCTCTCCGTCACCACTGGTGGAGGCACAGCGCTCAGCCGCGCACCTATCGGCGGCTCGTTCTCACCACAGGTTCGAACCGGCACATCCCTTGAACGGTCCGACGATGTTCGACGTGATCCATCCGCCGTAAAACGTGCCCGATTGGGCGGTCACCCGCTCGCCGTTCACAAAGCATGCGTCCATCAGCGCCGGGTAGAACGCGACGTAGTTCTTGATCTGGCGGTAGCGCTTTTCCGGGTCGGGGTAGTACCACGCGGCCCGCTCCACCGTCCGCTCGCCAACCGCGACGTCGTAGTACCGCGCCCGCCCTTTCCATTCACACCACGACGTCCCCGCCACCTCTCGCACAAACTCCCCACGGACATGCGCGGGCGGAATGTAGTAGACGGGCGGATGGCTGGTCTCAAGTACGCGCTTGGCACGCTTCGTAGTGGCAATGATCTCGCCGCCAAACACGACCTCGATCAGTCCGTCGAAGTCCTCGAGCGCGGGCGGGCGGGGATAGTCCCACACCGACTCTTGACCGGGCCCCGGCTCGACACGCTCAGGACGCATCGATCCCCAGCTTGACACGCAGCCGATCTGCCTGGGTGCGCAGGGCACGCCGCTCAGCGGCGCTCACTCGGTCGACGTTCTTGAGCATCATCGCCATCCGCGGGTTCCTGGCAAAGCGTCGCCGGTTCCGCGTCAGGAAGTCCCAGTAGAGCGTGTTGAAGGGACACGCATCGGCGCCGACCCGTTGCGACGGGTCGTACGGGCAGCTGGCGCAGTAGTTGCTCATTCGATTGATGTACCTGCCCGACGCGGCATAGGGTTTGGTGCCCACTATTCCGCCATCGGCGTGCATGACCATCCCGAGTGCGTTCGGCAACGTGACCCAATCCACGCCGTCCACATACATGCCGAGATACCATTGGGAGATCCATCGGGGATGGACCCCCGAGATGAGAGCGAAATTTCCGGTGACCATGAGCCGTTGGATGTGATGGCCGTACCCGTATCGCAGTACCTGACCGATGCTGTCAGCCAGACAGCGCATCTCTGTTTCGCCGTTCCAGTAGAAGCGCGGCAGCGCGCCATGCTGGTCGAGCGCGTTCAGCCCGGCGTACCCGGGACCCTGACTCCAGTAGATCCCCCGAACGAACTCCCGCCAGCCGATGATCTGCCGCACGAACCCTTCCACCGACTGGAGGGGCGCTAGGCCCGCTGCCCCGGCCTCCAATGCTGCGTCGACGACTTCTCCAGGACGCAGCAGTTTGAGGTTGAGCGCCGGGGAGAGCAGCGAGTGATTGAGAAACGGCTCGCCGGACCACATCGCGTCCTGATATGGTCCGAAGCCGCCCAGCCGGTGCTCCACGAAATCGCGCAGGGCGCGCAGGGCCTGCCGACGCGTCACCGGCCATCCGAAGCCCTCGACCACCCCGTAGGCGTCGGGAAAGCGACGTCGCACGGCCCGGATCACGTCACGGGTAACCTCGTCCGGCGCGAACCTCAAGGGTGGCCTGGCGCACGGCCGTTGCCGGAACCGAAGCCGGTTGGCGCGGTCGAAGTTCCACCGACCACCCCGGGGGGTCCCCTGCGGCGTCATTAGAATGCCGAGGCGCTTGCGCTGCGCGCGATAGAAGTGCTCCATCATGGGCCGCTTGCGACCCGCAACCCATGCACGAAAATCGTCCAACGGCGTCAGAAAGTGGGCATCCGGCACAATCTCGAGCGGGACCGACGCGAGTCGCGACCACTGCGTGGCCGCCTGGAGGACCCGGTGCTCACCTGGGTGGGCCAGCCGAATCGCCTTCGGGGCGAGTTCGCGAGCGGCCCGCACCAGCTCACCCGTCAGCGTGTGCGTGTTCTCGGGATCGTCCAGCGTGACGTATCGGACCCGCCATCGCTTGCGTTCGAGGGAGCGCGCAAAATGCCGCATCGCAGACAGAAACAGCACGGTCCGCTGCACATGGCTCGCCACATGCGTGGCTTCCTCGGCGACTTCGGCCATGAGCACCGCATCACGGCTGGGATTGAAATCGGCCAACGCCCGGGAATCCATGTCCAGTTGGTCTCCCAGCACGACCACCAGCCGCTCGACATCGCCGAATACTCGGGTCACTCCTCGTCCTCCGCCCGCCCGTACCGAGCGATGTAGTTCTTCACGGAGAACTTGCGCGCCGTGTTCGCGGAACTCATGTACCGCACCTGACCGAAGATCGGCCGCTGCGGCGCCCAGGGCCGATCGTAGCGACCGAGGACCCAGAAGATTCCGCTGTACGAATTGGGATCCCGGCCGTCGACCGCGTACTTGTTGTTCAGCTGGAGCATGATGCGGAGCGCCGTCTTGGGATTCGCCGACCACTCCAGGATCTTCTTGCCCCACAACATCCGGAGGTACCCGTGAATCCGGCCCTCTCGGCGCAACTGTCGCTGCGCGGCATTCCACAGTGGATCGTGCGTCTCCGCTGCCTCGAACTGCCTGAGGGAGTAGCGATGCTCCCGGGGGTCGCCCGCATGCTTGGCCAAAGTCGCCCTGGCCCACTCGGGCAGCGAGCGATACTTGTCGTAGGCCGGCTGGTGCGCGCTGGCATTGAACCCCAGCTCCCGCCACGTGATCAGCTCGTCGAGGAAGGACTCGGCGTTCTCGTCGACCCCCCACCAGCCGCGGCGGGCCCCCCGCGCTTGGGGATTCACTGCGGCCGGCGACCACTGCCGACGCGCCAGCACCGCGTGTATCGCCTCATGCGCCGACAAGTGCCCGAAGTGGAGGTACGGTGAAAGCCCGCTCGTCGCGTCTTCCTCGGGGTGGTTACGATACTCGGCGTACCGAGGCAGTCCCCTCTCGAGGAATCGCTCCAGTGTCGCTGCCGCCTGCCGCGTCCCCCCAGGTACACTCACGGGCGCCACGCCATGATCGATGGGCAGCGACCCCAATCCGCTACGGTCGCTCAGCGCCGCGAGATCGGCCGGCGGCCAGCGCCGCAGCACGGCGACCGGCAACTTCTCGAGCCGCGACAGGCGCGCGCCGGCGAACGGCCGCTCGGAAGGCATCTCGAGCAGCCGCTCCGGCAGCCTGTCGTGCAGCAAGCGCCGGAATTGATGCGCGCTGGTGAATACCCTGGTCGTCTCCGAGAGCGGCAAAATCCCGTTGGAATCGACCGCCTCCAACCGGACCGGCACTTTGGCCCCGGCGGCCCGCAGCATTCGTGGAAGGAAGAACGCGGGATAGTCGTCGGTGACGACCACCGATGCCTGCCGGGATAGCGCCTCCAGCAGCCCGCGGCCCGAACCGGGGGCGGATTCCACGTACGGGTAGTACGTCGCTGAGACTCGGCGTAGCGTGCGAGCGTTCTCCTGCATGCCCTCTATGACGAACCGATGGAGCCGGTCACTGGCCCACTCATACTGCAGGCGCAGTGGCTCGAGCACGACGAGCGGGCGCTTGACTTGACTGGCCCATGCCACCGCCCTGTCGAGCGCGAAGTTCCACGACGTTCGCCGGGCCGCCACCATCCAGTACAGCACGTACTTCCCGTCACCCGAAACGGGACGGTCGTTGAGCAGACGGATTCGCTCTGCGGGAACGTGCAACACGGCTTGATCAGGGGCGGCGGAGTGCGACGCCTATGATCCGACTGGCGGCGGGTGAGGCGAGCTGTCCAGCACGGCCAGGACGGCACGCAGGCTTGGCAGGTCGCCGAGCTCCGCCGCACCGATGGCGCGCAGCGCGTCGCGATACGTCGGCGCGGCCCTACCACCCACCAGAATGCTGACCCGCTCCGGCAGCGCACTACGCAGCTCGCGCAGCGCTTGGGACACCTGATCGCTGTTCGACGGGTACGTAACGCTGAGCGCGACGGCCCTGGCGCCGGTGTCGATCGCAGCCCGGGCGATGTCACTCACCGGCAGATCCCCGCCGAGAAACGTCACGTGCCAACCCTGTAGTGCCGCGGTGGCGGCGGCGAGCATCGCCCCCAGCTCGTGACGCTGGCTGGCCGGTGCGGCCGCCGTCAGCGACGGCGCGGAGTTCCGGGGCCGCAACCGATCGATCAGCTCGCCCAGCTCTTCCCGAATCACGCCCGACGCCAGGTGCTCGTGACCAGGCGATAGCTCGCCGTCCTCCCACAACGTGCCGATTCGATTCAACAACGGGGCGATGAGTTGTTCCAAGAACGCTGACGAGGGGAGCTCCATCAGCGCACGGCCCAGTATCGACCGCAGTGCGGGACCATCGAGTTGTCGAACCGTGATGAGTGCGTCCGCAAGGTAGCGCGCGGCGGCGGCCGACGGCTCAGCCAGTTCCCTGCTCGCCCGCGCCTCCTCGGCCTGGCGGTCTTCTTCGACCAGCGCCGCGAGCTGGCCGCGGGTGAGAGCCGCGAGCTGTCCAATTCTCCGTCCCCCGGCAATCGCCGTCTGAATCAAACGCAGCCGCTCCACATCGGCATCGGAATAGAGCCTCCGACCGCTCGGGCTCCGCGCCGGCTGCACCACGCCATACCGCTTCTCCCAAGCCCGCAGCACGTCCGGGGTGAGACCAGCCCGCCGAGCCACTACCTGGATGGGATGTCGCGGCTCCGTCTTTCCGGTTTCTCTCGCCATAGCTCCACTCTACTCTGTCGTCTAAGTCTTGTCAAGGCAAGTGCTTGGACAAAGACTTGACAAACCGCGCTGTGGCCCGTATCATCCTGGACAGTTTTTGGACAGGATATCCACTCACGCAGGGCCTGTTCGGCAGCACCGGTCTCGGCCGCGCCGTGTACCTGGCGGTCGGGCTCAGCGCCATCTACCAGGGCGTGCAGTGGAAGGCGATTCAACGTCGTTGGGGCGTGGTCCCCGTTCGTGCCTCGCGGTCCTGAGGCTCACCGTAAGACTCATAGGAGGAACAAACACAATGCGGAAATCCAGCCTTCTTTCCATCGCGGCCGCCCTGGTTGCGTTCCTGGTCGCGGCACCGGCTGAGGCGCAGTACGGCCACAAGAGCGATCGGCTCGACATCGTCGAGACCGCCATCCAAGCCGGCTCGTTCAACACCCTCGTGGCCGCGGTCAAGGCAGCGGGGCTCGTTGAGACGCTCAAGGGCGACGGTCCTTTCACCGTCTTCGCGCCCACGGACGAAGCGTTTGCCAAGCTTCCCGCCGGCACTGTCGAGGATCTGCTCAAGCCGGAGAACATAGAGAAGCTGCAGGCGATCTTGACCTACCATGTCGTGCCCGGTAAGGTGCTCGCCAAGGACGTGGCGGGACTGTCCCGCGCCGAGACCGTTCAGGGTCAGGCGCTTCGCATCTCGATCAAGAACGGTACCCCCATGGTCGATAACGCTCGCGTCATCAAGACGGACATCATGACGGAGAACGGCGTGATTCACGTGATTGACGCCGTGGTGTTGCCGAACCTCGAGTAACCACCTCACCGAGAGCCGCGCCGGATCCCGGCGCGGCTCTCACACCTGAGCATCTCAATGCCCGCTCCGAGCTCAGCAGACCGTCGCCTGGCGCTCTTGACCGGAGCCACCGGCTACGTTGGTGGTCGGTTGCTTGCCGAGCTCCAGGCCCGTGGCATACCGGTCCGCTGCCTGGCGCGACGCCCCGAGTATCTGCGTCACCGGGCCGCCCGCGGCACTGAACTCCTGCAGGGCGACGTGTTCGACTGCGAGACGCTGGCCCCGGCACTGCGAGGGGTAGATACCGCTTACTATCTGATTCACTCGATGGGATCGACCGGCGACTTCGAGCATCAAGACCGGCTCGCCGCACAGTACTTCGCCGACGCCGCGCGGGAGGCCGGCGTGAGGCGAATCGTCTATCTCGGTGGCCTGGGGCGCGGCGAGAACCTGTCGAAGCACCTCGCGAGCCGGCAGGAAGTTGGGCGTGTACTCCGCACGTCGGGAGCGGAAACGATCGAGTTCCGCGCATCGATCATCGTCGGATCGGGCTCTCTCTCGTTCGAGATGATCCGCGCCCTCGTCGAGAAGCTGCCCGTCATGATCACACCGCGCTGGGTGCGGGTGCCCGCGCAGCCGATCGCGATCGAAGATGTCATCGCCTACCTGGTGGCGGCACGCGACGTGGAGCTGGACGGCGACACGGTGTTCGAAATCGGCGGCGCCGACCGGGTCACCTATGCCGAGATCATGTTGGAGTACGCTCGCCAGCGAGGACTGCGTCGACTCATGATTCCCGTCCCGGTGCTGACGCCGAGGCTCTCCAGTCTGTGGCTCGGTCTGGTGACGCCGGTCTATGCACGAATCGGCCGCAAGCTCATCGATAGCCTGCCCACGCCAACCGTAGTGCACGATGACAGGGCGCGGCACAGCTTCGGAATCCGGCCCAGGGGGATCCGCGAAGCGATCGAGCGCGCCCTGCAGAACGAAGAACGAGAGTTTGCCGCAACACGCTGGTCCGACGCGATCTCGTCGAGCGGTGGCGGCCGGAGTTGGGGCGGCATCCAGTTTGGGCCCCGCATCGTGGACTCGCGCCGGACAACGGTGGCGGTCCCGCCAAGCGAGGCGTTTCGTCCCATCCGGAGAATCGGGGGCCGTTCCGGATGGTACTTCGCGGACTGGCTCTGGTCGCTACGCGGATTCATCGATCTCTTGGTGGGCGGGGTCGGCGTCCGACGCGGACGTCGCGACGCCGAGCACGTCGCCCCCGGTGATGCCATTGACTTCTGGCGAGTGGAAACGATCGTACCGGACCGCCGACTCAGGCTGTGCACCGAGATGAGACTTCCGGGGCGCGCCTGGCTGGAGTTCGAGGTCGAAGGGTCGCCCGACGGATCGACGATAACCCAGACGGCGGTGTTCGACCCCGTGGGATTGTCGGGTCGGCTCTACTGGTACCTGCTGTTTCCGATTCACACACTGGTCTTTGGCGGAATGCTGCGGGGGATTGCGCGGCGCGCGGTCGAGGACCGAGGAGACGGCCACCATGTTACCCCGGGCGTGTTGAAGGCGTCATGAACGACGCGCGCTCAACGAGAGACCATCCACGCCCCACACTCGTGATCTCGAAGTGCCTCGAGCTGGAGGCGTGTCGCTACAACGGCGAGCGGATTCGGGCGCCGTTCATAATACGGCTGGAGGGGTTCGTGGAGCTCCGACCGGTCTGCCCCGAGATCGAGATCGGGCTCGGGGTTCCCCGAGACCCGATAAGGCTGGTGTCCCTCGGCGACTCGCCACGGCTGACTCAGCCTAGCACGGGCCGAGACCTCACGCTGGCGATGACGGAGTTCACCGACTCGTACCTGAGCGGTCAGCACGACGCCGACGGGTTCATCCTCAAGAGCCGCTCGCCGTCTTGCGGCCTCACCGATGTCAAGCGCTACCATCCCAACGGCCAGTCGTCCGGAAAGGGAGCCGGAATGTTCGGTGGCGGCGTGATGGAGCGGTTCCCCCATGCGGCCGTCGAAGATGAGGGCCGGCTCACCAACTTCCGCCTGCGACACCATTTCCTCACCAAGCTGTTCGCGAGAGCCTCGTTCCGCGCCGTGAAGGCGTCGGGATCGATGGCTCGGCTGGTGCGATTCCATTCCGAACAGAAATTCCTGCTCATGGCGTACCATCAGGGCGAGCTGCGCCGGCTCGGCAGGATCGTGGCGAACCCAGAGCGGCACGCTACCGCCGACGTCCTTGACGCCTACGAGGAGCATTTCTCCCTGGCGCTGGCCAAACCGGCGCGATCGACATCCAACATCAACGTGTTGATGCACGCGCTGGGATACTTTTCGGACGCGCTGGCGGCGGGCGAGAAGCGGCACTTCCTTACCGCGCTGGATCACTATCGGGCCAAACATCTGGCATTGAGCGCGCCACTGGCGATCGTGCAGTCGTGGATCGCTCGCTTTGGGCAGGAATATCTCGCGGGGCAATCGTACTTCGAGCCGTACCCCATCCCGCTGCTGGAGCTGAGGGACTCGGCGCGGGAGGTGCACTAGCTCACACTTCCCGCAGCCGTCTCGAGCGGACTGCGGCGTCGCGGCCGTCGGACTCGCTCCGGGGTCGTTTCACTTGCCATCGTACTGCATGCATCCCCCCGGCGCGGGACTCAACGGCCACCAATCTCGTTGACCGCCGGGTCGCGAGCTCGGTGCGGTGGCTTGCTTCGTGTCCCCAGGCCACTCGAGCCAAGCGTCAATACGGTGTCACCCGGTGACACGGCCGGCTCGCAGGAAACCGCAACTGCGCCGCTGAGCGCGCACGGGCCTCAATCCTGACACCTGCACTCGGCTTACGAAACCCACAACGCGACGGGCCGTAGAGTGCTGCAGGTGGTAACTCGATCCCGCTGTTCATCAGCGCGGAATCACTGCAAGCGGAACTGGGGCAGCGATGCACAACTTCCTGCAAGACTTCCGCCTCGGTGTCCGGATGCTGGTCAAGCACTGGGGCCTGTCCGCGATCGGCGTCGTCACGATCACGCTCGGCATCGCACTGACCACAATGATCTTCAGCTTCGTTAACGGCGCCCTGTTCAAGGGGCTTCCGGTGCCCGAGGCCCGTCAGCTGCTTCTCCTGGAATCGACCGATCCGACCCGCAACGTGGCGCGGAGGGGGGTGTGGATCCACGACCTCGCCGACTGGCGGGAGCAGCAAACCGTGTTCGACGGCCTGGCAGCAGTCGGTTTTGTGACCATCAACGTGTCGAATCCCGGGGACCGGCCCGAACGCTACTCAGGCGCGGAGGTGTCGGCCAACCTGTTCGACACCGTGCTTCGTGCGCGACCCGTGCTGGGTCGGACCTTCCGCGAGGGGGAGGACCTGCCCGGAGCGGAGCCGGTCATGGTCATCAGCCACGAGGTGTGGCAGAACCGATTTGGTGGATCGCCCGATGTGGTCGGTCGCACCGTGTTCGCAAACGGCGTGCAGCACACGATCGTGGGAGTCATGCCTCCGGGTTTCCTGTTTCCAGATCGTCAACATGTTTGGGTCCCTCTCGAGTTCAACCCACTATCAACGTCTCGTGGTGAGGGCGACGCGCACTTCGTGACTGCGCGCCTCAGGGCCGGCGTATCGCTGGACCAAGCCAAGTCGCAGATGGCTGCCATTGCCCAGCGAATCGCCCAGCAGTTCCCGGAAACCGACGAGGGGGTGGGAGTCAGCCTGAGGCGGTTTCCGGAGGTCATCTTCGAGCAGTTCGGTCCCATGCTGCTCACCATGCTCGCAGCAGCGATCGGCGTCCTCCTCATCGCATGCGCGAACGTGGCCAACCTGTTGCTTGCACGAGCTACAGCCCGGACACGTGAGGTTGCGGTCCGCACGGCGTTGGGTGCCACCCGAGGTCGCGTCGTTCAGCAACTGCTTACGGAGGTGTTGGTGCTGGCCGGCCTGGGTGGCTTGTCGGGGATGGTCCTCGGAGTGAAAGGGATGAGGCTTTTCGACATCTTGGTGTCGGCATCCCCGCCGCCATTCTGGATCACATTCAATCCCGATCACCGCGTTCTGCTCTTTGGTGTGTGCATGACGCTGCTCACTGCTGTGTTCGCCGGGCTCTACCCTGCCCTGCGCGCCTCCGGCATCGGAGTGACCGAAGCGCTCAAGGACGAGGGCCGCGGTGCGTCAGCGTTCCGCACGAGTCGCTTCACCGGCGCCGTGGTGGTCGCCGAGATCGCCGTGTCTTGCAGCCTCCTGATCGTGGCCGGGCTCATGCTCAAGAGCGTCGTGCGTCTCAACAAACTCGAGCTCCCATTCGCGACGGATAGCATTCTCACCGCCCGGGTCAACCTACCAGTGGTCGATTACCCCGACACGGCGAGCCGCGTCGCATTCTATGACCAACTGCTGCCGCGCCTCCAAGCGGTACCGAGTGTCGCCGCGGCAACGCTGTCCGATGGGCTGCCGGCGCGCGGCAATGGTTGGCGGGTATTTGAAGTGGAAGGACACAGCTATCAGTCAGATGCCCACTACCCGCGGGCATACGAGGGCATCATCACCCCCGGATACTTCGAAACGTTCGAGGTCGAGGTACTCGAGGGACGGGTCTTCGGCGTCTTCGATCGGCGCGGGAGCCTCCCGGTGGCCGTGGTGAATGAGAGCTTCGTGCGGACCTTCTTCGCCGATGGCAACGCCCTGGGACGGCGCATTCGTATGGGCGTGCGCGACTCAACTGCCCATTGGCTCAACGTGGTTGGCGTGGTGCCGGATCTCGAGATGGAAGGGATCGCGAACGTGACCGCCAATCCCGCGGGCTTCTACATCCCGTTGGCACAGAGTGGCGTCGGCAGCACCGTCAACATGGCACTTCGGACTCACGGACCTCCCACGGGGATCACCGACGCCGTCCGGCGCGCGGTCGCTGCGGTCGATCCCGACCTACCGATCTACGATGTCATGACCATGAAGCAGGCCATCGATGAGGAAACGTGGTTCTACCGCATCTTCGGCATCCTCTTCATGGTACTCGGCTTCTTCGCACTCTTCCTCGCCGTCGTGGGACTCTACGGGGTGATGGCATTCGCTGTGGGTCGGCGCACTCGTGAGATGGGTATCCGCATCGCTTTGGGCGCTCAGGCACGGCAGTTGGTGACCTTGACGATGCGTGGCGGCATGATCCAGCTGGCGATCGGCTTCGCGATTGGAATAGGATTGGCAGCCGTCCTGGCCAACCCGCTGCAGTGGATCCTGTACGAGGTGAACGCCCGCGATCCCTCGGTGTTTGCCATCGTCACGCTGACGCTGGGAGTGGTTGGACTGCTGGCGAGCTTCGTCCCTGCGCGGCGCGCGACGAAGGTCGATCCCATCATCACACTGTCGGCAGAGTGAGGATGGACCCCGGACATCCCGCGTGAGCCGCCCTCGAGCGCGATGCTGTTGATGATCTCGCTTGCCTGGGTCGCGCACCGCCCGGAAGCGCTTTCCTCACTCCGCCCGCATCGTCACCAGCGGATCGACGCGGGTATAACGTATGACCGGAATCCAGATCGCCAGGGCGGCTGCGCCCAGCACCACTGACGGAGCGATTGCCAGAGTGGCCATGTCGCGCGGGCTCACGCCAAACAGCAGGCTTTCCATTATCGCCCCGGCGACGAGAGCACAGGCGATGCCGGCCGCGGCGCCCGCGGCGACCACGCCGAGTGAGCGGGAGAAGATTCGCTGCCGCACGGCGCTCGAGTCGGCGCCGAGTGCCAGCCGGATGCCGATCTCACGGCTCCGCCGGGACACCGAGTAGCTCACCACGCCATAGATACCGACGGCCGCCAGCACCAACGAGAGAACGGCGAAGCTCGAGAGAATGGCCAGCGTGAATTCCTTCTCCCTGAGGCTCTCGCCGACCAAGGCGCTCATGGTGTGGATCGTACCCGGGACGTCCGGGACCGTGGCGCGGAGGCGGTCCCTTACAGGTCGCGCCAACTCGGCGGCCTCCCCGTCGGTGTGAATCACAGCCGTGAGGTATCGGGTGTAACCGGTCCTCTGTGGCCAGTGGACGAATCCCTCGGGCTGGCTGCCCGAAGCCCTCCTCCAGTCTCGCGCTTCACCAACGACACCCACCACGGTCAGGTCGACTCCCGTCCAGAAGGGGTCGAACTGCACCTGCTTGCCGATTGGGTCTTGTCCCGGGAACACCAGGTTAGCCGACGCCTCATTCAGGATGATCACGGGTGTATCAGCGGGTCCGTCTGCGCTTGTGAACGTCCGCCCGCGCAGCAGCGGAATGCCCATCGCCGCGAAGTAGTCCTCGTCCACTACGCGCCATCCGGAGCTAGGGGGAATATCACTCGGTAGGATGTCGGCCGGATCAGGAGGAGGGGACGCGAACACAGTCCCGGTCATCATGGTGCTTTGCGTGGGAAGATGGTTCACGAAGCCCGCGGCCGTGACGCCCGGAAGGGATTCGAATTCTCGCTTCAGCTCGCGCAGTTTGGCCACACGGATATCCGGCGACTGGTATCTGCTGCCGGTGAAGTCAATGGCTGCGGTGAGAACTCCGTCGGGGCGGAAATTCGTGTTCGTCGAGAGGATCTGTTGCAGACTCCTAACCAGCAGGCCGGAAGCCACCAGCAGAACCACTGCCAGAGCCGTCTCTCCGCCGATCAGCAGGTTCCACCCCAACCCCTTGGATCTGTGGGTGTCGCCTCGCTGGCCGCTGCGCAAGGTGCTCGCCGCGTCGCCCGAGACTCCGAGAGCCGGGAGCAGGCCGAAGATCACCGAGGTCAGCAGCATCGCGCCCAGGGCGAACAGGATCACCGGACCATCGATCGACACGGTCTGGAGCCGCGGTATCAGATCCGGCTCACCGGATCGCACCAGAGCCAACGCGATGTGGGAGATGCCCAGCCCCACCAATCCTGCGATACCCGCCAGCACCAAGCTCTCTGTGAACAGCTGACGTATCAGACGAACGCGGGAAGCACCGACGGCGGTGCGAATCGCCATCTCACGTTCCCGCAGCGTGCTCCTCGCGAGCAGCGTGCTGGCTACGTTGGAGCAGGCGAGGATCAACACGAGCCCCGCAGCCAACAGGAGCAACATCAAGGGACGATCCACCTGTCCCAGAATGTCGCTCTTCAGAGGCCGCATGTTGACGCCGACCGTGCGTGTCTCGCCGGGATAGGCCTGGAGGATTCCNNTGGATGCGCCCGATGACTCGGTAGTTGTGCGAGTCACGTACCCGGAAGGGCGATTGCTCCAAGGGAAGGTACAGGTCACCCTCTTCCAGGACCTTGAAGCCCGGGGGCATCACACCGACTACGGTGAACGGCGCACCGGCGATGGTGAGACTGATCGAGCCCAGGTCCGGATTGGCTCCGAAGTTTCGCTGCCAGAACCGGTGACCGAGCACGGCCACGCGCTCTCCTCCCGCGCGGTTCTCGTCGTACAGGATTGCACGGCCCAGGAAGGGATGAACTCCGATCACGTCGAAGAACTCCCTGGACACCGGCAGCATGGTGCCACGCGTGGGCTCGTCCCCGCCGAGCACCGTGGTTTGGGAGGGGAACCGGATGGCGGTGATTCCCGCGAAGGCCCGCGATTGGTCGCGCCAGTCCTCGAAATTGGGGAATGAGACAGTCAGTTCCTGGCCGGCAGCGCGCCGCTCCCACAGCGTCACCAGCCGACCCGGGTCCGGGAACGGGAGCGGCCGGATGAGGATGGCGTTCACCAGGTTGAAGGCAACGGTCGTGGCTGCGATACCCAGTGACAGGGTGAGGACGGCAGCGATGGTGAAGCCGGGACTCCGTGCCAACTGCCTGAACGCGTACCTGAGATCGTGCTTGACGTCGTTCATCCCCCCACGCTCCTTCCCTTCCGGCCTTTCAATGTCTTAGACACGGTTATGAGCCGTAGCGTTGAAGGCGGGCGCGAGACGGCTGCTGAGCTTCCTCTCCTGTTCGCACACCAAGGCGAAAAAGGGTGAATCCACCCGTCTCGCCCTGAGCACCACTGGTCCTGCCTGGTCAGGCTATTAAGGGAATTCCTCACATACAGATCATTAGGGTTAAGGTCCAATGCCTTCTCGAGACACCTGACCCCCTGCTCCCTATCACCTATGGCCACGTAGATGTTTCCGAGAATCTCCCACAACCAATACACGTCGGGATGACGTGCTACAGCAAACTCGAACAGCGACACCGCATCCTCTTTCCTATCATCAACAAACAGCTCCACCCCCATTCTTCTCAGGTCGAATACGGTATACGGGAACCACCAATCGTGGGCAGCGAACTCATGAGCCCATTCGTCATGTTCTCTCATGAAAGCATCAGCGCCCTCTGCCTTCAAGACGTCCCACAGAGTGACCGCCTCACCTCCAAGTATCGCGAACGCCCTGATCACATGGACTGAGCCGCCACGGGTACTGGTTAGCCACCCAACCTCCTGAACCGTAGCCCTCGATCCGGAAGCCACTCATGATTGAGCGTGAAACCTTGGATGTGCTCCTCATCGTCCCGGTAGAAGCGCAAGATCCCGAGACGCCCGGCAAGCTGATCCGACGCGAGTGGGTGGAGTTGAACGTCTCCTATGCGTCTATGCCGCAGGCTCACTCCCCCGGTGGTCGCCACAAGCTCGTAGACCGTTCCCAGCTCATCGCTGAAGTACAGGCCCGCGTACTCCTTCTCGTCAGCGGCACCCGCAGTCGTCTCGACCCTAGTGGCCCACAAGTGCTGGTCGCCAACCACTACCCGCGCACGGCCTTCTTCGCCCGGAACGAACGTGATACGGACACTATCGTCGTCAGTCCTGAACTCGATCTCGGATACCGCATACAAGCGGCCGACGCCTAGCCCCTCCATCGCACCCATCAGCTGGTCGCCCTCCCACCACAACGCGGCCCCGATGCCGGGCCCCTCGATCACGTAGCGACCGGCGTAGACCTCATACGAGGAGGGTTCCAGCTCTACGTAGGGTGGTTCATCAGAAGCCGTTGCCTCCGGCATGGGCTCGAGTTGGCTGCCCAAGTACACGTCGAGGACGCGAAGCGCGAGCCCATTCGGCTCTATCGAGCCGACGTTGGCCAACACGACCACACCAACATCTGCATCGGGGCTATAGGTGACGTTGGTCCTGAAGCCGCCGCCCACACCTGAGTGACTCAGCGTCGTGATGCCGCGGTACTCCCCAGTCCAGAGACCACCGGCGTAGAACACCTGAGACCCGTCGTGCAGAGTGCCGCTCTCAACCATCTTCTGCATGACGTCGGCGCCGCCCACGGTCATACTCCGGAAGTTCTCCAGCCACTTGACCATGTCGTCGATCGTCGAGTAGGCGTGCGCCGCCCCAGGAAAATCACCCAACATCTCCCGCCCTATGACATACTCTCCCTCCTGCTGGCGGTAGCCGTCGGCTCGACCCGGGATTACCTGAAAGGCGCTTGATTGGATGAAGGTGTCGTGCATCTGAAGGGGTCCAAAGACGTTCTCCTCCATCCACTCCGGGAATGTCTCGCCTGTCACCCGGGCGACGATTTCAGCAAGCAACGCGTAGTTCGTATTAGAGTAGTGCCGCCCCGATCCGGGTTCGAAGTACAGGCCTTCCCAGTGCTGAAGCATGGCTAGCAGATCATCAAAGGCGATAACGTCGGTTCCCTTGAGACCTGCGAGACGCGCCATGGTCAAGTATTCTGGCAGGCCGCTGGTATGGTGGATGAGGTGGCGGATCTCGATGGGGCTCCCATAGTCAGGAAGTTCTGGCAGGAACTCCTGAACCTGGTCGTCAAGGCTGAGTTGGCCCTCGCTTTCCAGGATAAACACCGCTAGCGCCGTGAACTGCTTCGATACAGAAGCCAGCTCGAAAGGCGTGTCGAACG
>JABAOF010004771.1_pt1 | contig 34358 bp, 36 predicted proteins | sample 7062171 | NCBI WGS metagenome assembly JABAOF01 (sample SAMN14538628, study PRJNA623070) | marine sediment metagenome | biome: marine biome [ENVO:00000428]; feature: marine pelagic biome [ENVO:01000023]; material: deep marine sediment [ENVO:00002113] | place: India: Gulf of Khambhat ...
ATTATTTTTCAAAAAACTCTGGTATAGTGTTGCAGCTTCTCCTTCTAATAGGATGTTTCCTAATCTGTCTCTTACCACATATGTTGTTTTTTCTTTTTTGTTTTAAAATATTTTTAGTTTCTATAATTATCATTATAAGAAATATATTTTTATGTTCATAAAGAGATTCAGCCCATTATTTGGAAATATTTTTCAATTTTTATTTGTAAATGTGTCATTATATTTTGTTTCTTCAAATTAACAATAAATATAACTAAAAACATTAATGAGATGAGCAAGAAATACAAGGATCATAGGCTCTTATAAGCATTTCACATTTTAATGTTATTTCATCCAAAGGTGAATCAATGATTGTATGAACAAAATTATACATATCTTTCTCAACATTACCAGCATTATGAGCTGTTGGTGGCACTATATCTGCTTTCTTAACAATTCCATTGTTATCAAAAGTGTAACTATGATATAAACTTCCTCGTGGGGCCTCTGTTATAGCTGCTCCAAATCCTGATTTACACATAATATTTTCTGATTTTTCTTCTTTATAAGATAAGTCCTTTATGATATCAATACATTCATCAATATCATGAATTAATTCAATGGAACGAGCTAGATGTGAAACAAAGGGATTAAAATTTGGGAAATTAACAACACTGGTCTTTACAGCATTTCTTGCATCATCAGACATCTGTTTCCAATTAATATTTACTCTAGGTAAAGGACCAACCATAAAAGAATCACGTTTTTTAATATATGAATGAAGAGCAGTTGAATATGGTTTTTGCTTTTCATAAATATGATTTCTGTAGTTTAGTTCATTAATATTTAAACCTTCTGTTGATCTAAACCTACCTTCATTAATTGCATATTGTTTAGGATTAGAAATTGCCATATGTTCACATTTTCGTGTAAAATCCGGAATTTTTAGATTTGAAAAAAGTTCAAAAGTTTTAAAAGCATCTTTTTTAGCATCCTTTAACCTTTTATAAATTTCATCAAACTTATTTTTATTTGGAATAGATGTAAATCCACCAACAATCATGGTAACCGGATGAATTGAACGACCACCGATAATCTGTGTAATATCATTACCTAGTTTCTTAAGATTTAATGCTCTTTTTACAATATCGATATGTTCTTTTGTCATAGCAATAAGGCTTTCATATCCCATAAGATCAGGAAGACTTAGAAAATACATACTAAGAACATTACTTTGAATATGAGCACTAATTGCTATAAGTTTACGGAGTTTTTTAGTTTGATCACTAATTTGAATATTCATAGCATTTTCTACAGCGCGTAAAGTTGTTATTTGATGCGCAACTGGACAAATACCACAAATTCTACTTGTTAGTTCCATTAATTCATCATATCTTCTTCCGATAAGAAAAGATTCGAAAAAACGAGGGGGTTCAAAAATTTTAAATTGAAGATTTTCAATTTTTCCATTTTTTTTGATTTCTAAGTTTATTGCTCCTTGTCCCTCAACTCTTGCAATATAATCAACATTAATTATTTTCTCTGACATTAATCTCCTGCCTCTAAACAAAATTCTGAATCCATACCTGCGTATTTTCTAAATTTTAATTTCACTTCTTTTTCACTAAGACCAATACTCCTAAATATATCTGCAAGAGCAGCAGCATTAGGATTACTCATTGGACCAAAACAACCCTCACATTCACGATTCAAAGTTGGACAAATAGCTCCACAACCTGCAGAAATCACAGGCCCCATACAAGCCTTTTTTTCACTAGTAATAAGACATTTATTATCAAGAAGTTTACATTCAACACAAACAGGATGAGACCTCAAATTTGGTTTGATTTCTAAGAGTGATGATTTTAAAAGTTCAATTATATTATCCTTATCTGGTGGACAACCTTTTAACTCTAAATCAACTTTTATATACTCTCCTATTCCATTTAATTTAATAGAACATATTTTTGAACTATCTTCATATACAATATCTTCACTTACCATCTGAGGAATCCAATTACGGATTGATGGAATACACCCACTAATTGCACAATCACCAAAAGCAACCAAAAATTTTGATTTTTTTCTAAGGTCTTTAATCTCATTTATTTCCCATGAAGTTGAAATCCCACCTTCAACTAAAGCAATATCCAAATGATCATTGTTATTATCTCTTTTAGCCATTTTCCAATAGGAGATATCAAATAATTTAAGTAAACTTAAAAATTCATCTTCCATTCTAAATATTTCCATTTGGCAACCAGCACATCCGGTAAATTTAAATATTCCAATCTTTGGTTTATTTTTCATTAATTATTTCTCACCTATAAAGGATGAATAAAAGGTTTAATATCAGCATAATTAAAAATTGGTCCATGCTTACAAACAAATTTTGTACCTATCTGACAATGTCCGCATTTGCCAATTCCACATTTCATACGACGCTCTAGAGAAAGATAGATTTGATTATCATTATAACCTATCGTTTCAAGACATTTTGCGGCATATCGCATCATAATTTCTGGACCACAAATAAAAGCAATGGCATTACGATGATGTGTTTTCATAAGTGGAAAACAAGACGTAACTAAACCAATTTGACATTCAAATAATGGTTTTTCAGTTATATTATCAGCAGTTAAATGTAAAGTGCAATTTTTTATTTTTTTCCATTTTTTAAATTCATATTTAAAAATCATATCCTCAGGACTTCTTGCTCCATAAATTATTTCTAAATCATCAAATTCTTTTCGGTTTTTATTAATATAATCAATTACACCACGCAAAGGGGCTAAACCCATACCACCGGCTACAATCAAAATATCTTTCCCTTTTGCTTTCTCTAAAGGCCATCCTGTCCCATATGGTCCTCGAATTCCAACTATATCCCCTTTTTTCATATTAAATATTTTATTTGTAACATTACCAACATTTCTAATTGTCATATTAATAATATAATCTTCTTCAACATTGGAAAGCGAAATAGCAGACTCTCCAATACCGAAAACACCGACCATCATGAATTGCCCTGGATTCCATAAAAAATCTTGATCTAATCTCTCCTCTGAAAGATTAAAAATATAAGTATTTGTATTATTTGTTTCTTGGATAATCTCATTTATTTTTATGAAATTAGGAACATATTCATTATTCAATTTCTATCACCTTTTCTCAATTCTTTGGCAACTTCAGTGATATCAATTTTACTTGGACAAAACCTTATACATCTCCCACAACCTACACAACTAGAATTCATTTCTCCAGCTGCTGCTCCAAATTTACACATCATCCAATGGCGTATCCTATCCTTTCTATCTCGTCTAAAGTTCTGATCAAGAGCTATTGAAGCATATTCAAGAAGTTGACACGAATCTAGTTCTCGGACACGTTTACCACTTTCTAATGATAAATCCATTGTATCATAAACGTCATAACAATAACAAGTAGGGCAAACAAAGGTACATGACCCACAGGATAAACATGTAAATGAACCAGCAACTCCACCACGCTCACCTAGATTAAGCCAAACTTCATGATTAATATTTTTACTAGCAATTTTAGATAGCCAAGATGTATTAACATATTTCTTGAATTTTTTCTCCATTAATTTTAGCCTTTTTTCTTTCTCATCAAAATCTGTTATTTTAGCAGGTTTAAGTTTTAATCCTTTAACAAGAAGATTACCAGTTTTTGTTCCTATCTCTAAAAGATATTTCATTCCAATATCAGTAAGTAATAGATCAAATCCTTCATTGAGAAATGGACCAGTACCCATAGAGCTACAAAAAGAATGCTCACTCGGTTCAACACAGTTTAGAGCAACTATAACAGTATTTTTTCTACGACTTTGATAATATGTATCGTTAAAATCTCCTGAAAATAATTTATCTAGTTTGAGAATAGCATGTACATCACAGGGATGAACACCAAGAAGAAGTATTTTATCGTCTTGTTTTATCTCGCTAATAGCAATTTTTTTATTTTCAATTTTAAAGGAAAATAATGTTTCTCTTGGCGGAAGAAAGAATTTTTTAGGTGGTAAAACAGTTGATATATAATCAAGATGAAGCTCCTTTACAGATGTTATTTCATTGAATGTTGAATTAGAGCCAGGTTTAGTTGGACCAAACACTCTGCATTTTTCTAAAAATCGATCTAGAAGAATCTTTAAGGAGCTCTTGCCAATTACATAAGCTTTCATAAACAATTTTCCCAATCTCAATTCTATTATAGTAAATTCTTAATTAGAGTCTAATATCTTTTATACGATCAATAATAAAACGTTTTTCACACTCATCAATTTCTTTATCTAAAACTGGATAAATATTTTTTTCTTCAAAATTTTTATGATCTATTAATAACTTTTTCAATTCATTTAAATCAAAAGGTTCCCTTTTCTGAAGTTTTTTTCTTAATGATTCAATTTTTTCTAAAATTTTTGTATGCTGATTCATAAGATCTGAAAAATAATTATAGTCTTTATTGGGATAATCAGGATTATAATAAGCAAATATTGCACGTTCTTCTATAAAAAAATGTTTTTCTAAATTCCACTGAAAAGTATTGAAAGAATTACTTAAAAAACCAAAATTCCTCCCAATATTTTTCTCAACATCTTTAAGATATTCCATAATACGATTATGATCTTTAACCATCAAATCTAAAATTGCAGTTGATTTCATATTGCCTCTCCATTTAAGAATATTGAGATTAATAAATTAAATAAATAGTTACTGGAATTGACAAAAATTTAATTCAATAACACAAAACTAGATATGTATAGATATTAACAAAACCATGTGGATTCTCATAGATATAATCAAATTCAAATACCAATTACGATTCTATTGGAATTGAATCTAATTAATATAAGTTGACAGTATCAATATTTATTTTAGTTAATTTTATATTTTAAAACTATATTCCATATAGTACCTTTTAACAGGGGAGGACATAATATGAAAACGAAAATTGTATGCATTGTATTAATGACGCTGTTGATTTTGACTGCTCTGCCCGCTATGGGAATAACTATTTCTAATAGAGGAAATTTTCAAAAAGATGAGAATGAAGATAGCTCAAATAAAATTAGTTATATTCCAGATACATGGTTAATTACTACAGAATGGGGTCAACGTCAACTTTACAACACTAAATGCCCAATAGACCCGGATACTAGTGATAATTATCGTTTAGGTTGTTGGTCTGTTGCTATTGGACAAATTATAAGATTCCATGAACTACAGTCATATGGAGAAGTTGTTTACCTCTGGGGTGATTTAAATACTCTTGTAAATGATTTAAGCTCACATGAGTATGATTGGGATAATATGCCAGATGTTCTACATGCAGGCTCTACAGAAGAGGAAAAAGATAACGTCTCCTGGCTTCTTTATGATACTGCAACAGTGATTCAAAAAAACTGGGGAACCGATTATTATTGTTTAACTCCTACTAAAATGGTTGAAGAAATCAAAGAACATTATCAGTATATTGCTGAACAGACCGAGGTGGAGGATAATCCAGATATTAATGAGATAATCGAGGAAATAGATGGATATCGGCCCTGCATGTTATATTTAGAGAAACTTGCAGGTGGAGGTCATGCTGTAGTAATTGATGGTTACCGTTTTAGGAGAGACTTTGAGGTTCATTTAAATATGGGATGGTATGGAACTGAAAATAATTGGTATGTTTATAATGATTCAATATTAGATTATGATGATAATAGTGTGAGAAAAGTAATTTTCATTCGAATTGCACCAAATAAACCTCAAAAACCAGTTGGACCTGGGAATGGTTCTCCAGGGCTAAAATATGACTTTCAGACCCAGACAACTGTAAAAAACAACCTTCCAATTTATTATAGATGGGACTGGGGAGATGGCACCTTTTCTAATTGGATGGGACGATATGAGTCTGGTGAAATCTGTACAGCATCACACACTTGGAAAGAAAAGGGCAAGTATCAAATTAGAGTTAAAGCCAGAGATGTAAATGGGTGGGAAAGCCCTTGGTCTGATCCATTTTCTATTAATATACCTAGAAATAGAATTACTACTAAACCGTTTTTGTTAAGCATTTTTAATAGTTACATCAGTATGTTTCCAATGCTAGAAATATTATTGCAACGATTTGTATAGAATAGTCGGGATTTGAGTCCGAGGCCGTCCCATATAAAGAAATCTAATCACAGATGAAGATAAGTTAAATGAAAAATTTGAGTTTATACTGTATTTGCACATATTTCTGAAAGAAGATTTTAAATACAATATAAGATTTAAAATAAGTTAGAGGAGGTAATATGAAACGAAATACGTTTAGAAAGATTCTAGTTGCTGGAATCATTATTTTATTTTTGAGTTTACTTGCACAACCTATTACATCTATAGATATTCCAAAAGATAATGAAATTGTATCTAGTGTCATTTCAGGTGATTCTATACTTGAAGAGGAATGCAACTGTCCAGATGTTGATAGCTCAGGAAGACCATTATGTGATTTACTACTGAAGATTATGGATCGCAATGAACTAAGACTAATTGAACTTGCTGAATTACTTGAGAAATATGAAAATAATCCTATAATAGGTGGTATATTAGGACTTATTACATTGTCTGTTCTCTACTGGGATGCTTTTTTTATAACGCTTTGGGAATTATTTAAATGTTACAGTTAAAATAAAGTAAAGAAACTTAGGGATCTATCGGGATTAAAGATTTTTCTAACTTAGTTTAATAATTATTAAAAATGCCCTTAAAAACATTTGAAATTGCGTCTATATTACCCACAAAATATTTTTTTAAAATATCTAATTTTAGTCATATATTTTGTTATAATAAAAATTTAGATGCAGTGGTAATAGTGGACTTGTCGGGATTTGAACCCGAGGCCTCCTCCATGCCAAGGAGGCGATCTTCCGAGCTGATCTACAAGCCCACTTGTAACCGCCTCTAAACAAGGTTTAGCAAATAAAATTTACGCATAAAAAAATATAAGATAGAAATTCTGTTATTATTTTTTTAAACTGGTATTTTTTTTATTTTTGCAGATAATTCGTAAATATTTTAAAAGAATTGAAATCTCGTCGTTTAAAAACTTTTAGAAGTTGTCGCAAAATATATGATGGTCGTAGGTAAAACTTATGATAAGTTCCATTACATATTTTTCTCAGTTCTTCTTTTGTGAAATTTCCGAGTTTTCGATCTGAATCAGACAATACAACATATCCGTCATTTTCATGTATTTTACCAGATTTTACCGCTTCAATCCATAGATCAGATCCATATAAATATGATAGAGGATAGAATAATGCATAATCTAAGGGTAATGAACATGCGAATTTGATTGTTTGTTTTATGTGCTCCTCTGTTTCAATAGGTGCACCTAATATCATTTGTCCCATAGTTTGGATACCTGTTTCATTAGCAAGCTCCACAGCGTTTTTAATTTCATCAAGAGTGATTTTTTTATCATAGAAATCAAGAACATCTTGATTTCCTGATTCAATTCCATATGAAATAAATTTAACACCTGCTTTTTTCATTTTCTGATACAACTTTCTATTGGCAGTATCGACGCGTGTGCCATGAATTATCAAATCGAGAGTAGATTTTTGCTCAATTAATCCATTCATGATTTTATGGGCTCGTTTTACATCAGTGAGGAAATTTTCATCAATAATTACTATTGTCCTATATATTTTCTCTAAATCCTGTAGTTCTTCAAGTACGTTTTCAGCTGAACGTTGTCTAAATGTAGAATAGTATTTATTTCTTGGACAAAAACGACATTTAAATGGGCAACCCCTAGTTGTTGAAATAGATCCAACTTTTCTTTTAAATAAAAATGAGTTATTAAATTTCCCATATTCATATTTTGTAATGAGATGATGAGAAGGAAAAGCTATTTCATCTAGATTAGTGAAAAATACAGGCTGCTTACCTTTTTTTATTGTTTTATTTTTTCGATAATGCACACCTGGTATCTCTGAAAGTTGCTTTTTTCCCATGAGTGCATCTGCAATATCTTTTATTGTTTGTTCCCCATCTCCTTCTACACTAATATCTGCATTAGGTATATCTATCAGAGATTTTTTAGGATGAAATATACAATGCGGTCCACCAATTATTATAGGAATAGAAGGTTCTGTTTCCTTAATCATTTTAGCAATATCTTTTGCATATTTGAAAGGATAGGACGCAACACAAATACCAATGGCGTCAATATTTTTTAATTGTGTCTTAATTTCAGTGTCTGGATCTTTTTCACCAAAATATTCGATTAATTCAATACTATGGCCTTCATCTTCTAAAGATCGTGCAATATATAGAAGTCCTAATGGAGGGTATTGCGGTAATGCTAATGTGTCCTTTTTTAATCCTCTGTATAGAAAATCTCTCTGAGCATTAATCAGAAGAAATTTCATAACTTCCCCACTTTAAATATTAAAGGTTTGATATATAAATTTAATACCTTTCAAGGAAATGCACTTAAAGATGATTTGCATTATAAATCGATAGGGATGAGTGGTTAAGATAAGGTGACTTTTTAGAATGAAGAAGAAAGAACTTGAAATTATGCTTCAGAAAGTTCCATCATTTGAAAGACCAGCTCCATATTTAGAGCAATATTTAACTCCAGCTAGTATTGTTGCAGATATAATTTTTAATGCATGCCAATTTAATGATATTGAAAATAAAATTGTGGTAGATTTGGGATGTGGAACTGGAATTTTTTCATTTGCTGCAAAATTTGTTAATGCAAAAGAAGTCATTGGAATTGATGTCGATGAAAATAGTATTAAAATTGCAAAAAGATATGCAAAAGAAATCAATCAAAAAATAACATTTTTAATTCAAGATATAAAAGATGTAAAAATCAAATGTGACACTGTTATCATGAATCCACCTTTTGGTGCACAAAAAAGCAGTTTAAGGGCAGATAGAAAATTTATTGAAAAGGCATTTAAAATTGCAAAAACCGTTTATTCTCTACATCTATCTGATACAATTCCATTTATTGAAAAAATGATTTCATCTCTGAATGGAGAGATAACCTTTTATAAAAATTATATTTTTCCAATTAAACACTCATTTGATTTTCATAATAAAGAAATAGTAAATTATAAGGTAACTTTACTTAGAATTCTTACAAAAAGATAATAAATGGCTTTTTTATCTCGATTGCTTATTAGATAAAAACATATAACAAAATAAATCGTATCTAATTTCCTGAAATTCAATTAATTATCTAAAAATATAAAATAGATGTAAGGCCGAAAATATAATAATATACTACATTATCTGGCTTTGACCTAAAGATACAAGAAATATATAGGATGTGAATATATTGACACGGAAAAAAACTAAGAAATTCAGAGGATCTATGACCCATGGTAGAGGTAAAAAAGGTGGTCGTGGTGCAGGTCTTCGAGGCGGCAGAGGAAATGCTGGTTTGATTAAACATAAATGGATGCATATGGTAAAGTATATGCCAGATCATTTTGGTAGACATGGTTTTAAAAGACCTCAGAGTATTACAATGAAAATTAAGACAATCAACGTTGGTCAATTAGAGGATAAATTCCCAGGTAAAAATGATATTGATCTTGATAAAGAAGGTTACAGTAAACTTCTTGGTGGTGGAAAGTTAAGCAAGAAAATTAAAGTTAAGGTTAATAGCGCTTCAGAAAAGGCTTTAGAAAAGGTAAAAGAAAAAGGAGGTGAGATAATTCTTCCTGAATTACCTAAAGAATTGCCTGCTGAAGAACCAGAAAGTACTGAAGCAACTCCTGATGTAAAATAAAAAAAATTTAGGTTTGAACCATGGCTGAAGAAAAGAAGAGTCGTTTATATGCCCTTAAGCCTCTTATTGAGAGATGGCCTGCTGTTGTAAAACCTGAAGGGCATGTAAATTTCAGAACAAAAATAATGTGGACCCTTCTATGTTTAATTCTTTATTTTATTTTAACTAATATTGTGATTTTTGGTCTTAGTGAATTCACAGTTGATTTATTTGAACAATACCGTTTCATTATGGCTGGTGCATCTGGATCGATTATGCATCTGGGTATTGGACCCATTGTTACTGCATCTATTATTTTACAATTATTTGTTGGTGCAAAGATAATTAAGCTTGATTTAACCAAGAAAGAAGATAAGGCAATTTATCAGGGAGTTCAGAAAATTCTTGTAATTGTAATGATAGTTGTTGAAGCAGTCCCTCAGATATTTGGGTATCTTCGTCCAAGTGACGGATTTATTAATTTAGTGGGTGGAGCAGGTCTTGCAAACCTTTTAATTGTTATTCAACTGATAGTTGGTGCGCTACTTGTATTTTTCATGGATGAACTTATTTCAAAATGGGGAATAGGTTCAGGTATCTCGCTTTTTATTGCAGCAGGTGTATCTCAAGCATTGTTTACAGGGCTTTTTAACTGGTTACCAGCAAATTCTGGTGCTATAACCTTAGGTAATCCTCCTAGTGGGGTAATACCTGGTACTCACTTTTTTGTTACAGAAATGACTCTTGAAGATATGGTGGGTGGTGGCTATCAAATATTGTTTATAGGTAGGCCGGGTGTATATGAAAATGCAATTGTTCCTTTAATTGGAACTATAATTATATTTTTTATAGTCGTATATGCTGAATCTACGCGTATCGAGCTACCCCTCGCCCATGGTAAGGTGCGTGGTGCTCGTGGTAGATATCCGATTAGACTTATTTATGCATCTAATATTCCTGTCATTTTGATGGCAGCGCTTCTTGCAAATGTTAATATGTTTGCACTGCTGCTGTATCAATCTAATTTACCACTTCTTGGTGGTCAATGGTGGCTGGGATACTATCCAACAGACCCTGCTACTGGTCAGCTTATGACAACGCAGGCGGCAGGTGGAGGGGCATGGTATTTGTCAAGCCCTGGAGGAATAAATGCGTGGTTAATTCCAATTATGTCAGGAGGAGATGGAGCCCATGACGCTACACAATATGCCTTGAAAGTCATTATCTATCTTGCTGTAATGATTATTGGATCAATTTTATTTGCTAAATTTTGGATTGAAACCACAGATATGGGACCTTCAGCTGTTGCAAGGCAGATTCAAAGTTCAGGTATGCAGATTCCTGGCTTTAGAAGAGATCCGCGTGTTTTAAGAAAGGTTCTAGAGCGATACATCCCTGTTGTTACAGTAATTGGTGGTATGGCTGTTGGTGCACTTGCTGGTTTTGCAGATTTAATAGGGACCGTTGGTAGAGCCAGTGGTACAGGTTTGCTTTTAACTGTTGGAATTTTAATACGTTTGTACGAAGATATTGCTAAAGAACAAGCAATGGAGATGCATCCTGTACTTAGAGGATTCTTTGGAACTGAATAATGTGAAATAGTGAGGAGACTATGGGCGTAATTGTTGTTACAGGAATTCCAGGAGTTGGAAAAACAACTGTGATGCAAAAGGCTGCTGAAGGAATGGATATTAAATTTGTAACATTTGGCACAGTTATGACAGATATCGCTTTAAAAGAAGGTCTTGTAAAAGAGAGAGACGAAATGAGAAAATTAACTCTTCCGCAGCAAAAGAAACTTCAGATTAAATCTGCAGAAAAAATTGCAAGTATGGGTAATGTAATTCTGGATACACATTGCACGATAAAAACTCCAAAAGGCTATATGCCTGGGCTACCAGAATGGGTAATAAAAATATTAAATCCAACAGCAATAGTTATCGTAGAAGCAGATTCAGAAGAAATCTATAATAGGCGGGCAAATGATCCTACTAGAAATAGAGATCCAGATACAATAGCACAAATTGAGGAACATCAAATGATAAATCGTGCTACTGCAATGGCATATGCAGCATTATCTGGTGCAACAGTTAAAATTGTGTTCAACCATGATAATGCAATTAGTGAGGCAGTAAAACAGGTTGCCCCAGTACTTGAGTAAGTGATAATATGAGAAAATTAAATGATTTAGCGCAAGGTAGTAACCTTTTGATGCTCATGATACTTATGATGTTAATGTTTTTTATAATGCCATATTTTGGACCAATACTTGGATATTACTTTGGACTAATTCTCAAACCAGTTATTGGATTTGATGGAAATTTTCCTGTTTTAACATTACTTTTTTCAGGACTTCTCGTTGTTTTACTTTCATCACTTCTGACCAACTTTTTTACAGATTGGAAAAAGATGGGTGAATCCCAAGAAACTACAAGAGCTTTTCAAAGAGAAATAACAAAAGCAAGACGCGAAGGTAACACAAATAGAGTTAATAGACTAATGAAAATGCAACCTGAAATTATGAGAAAGCAAACTGAAGCGTCAGGCGGGATGATGAAGCCAATGGTTTTTTTAATTATTTTTATTTGGCCGATTTTCATGTGGCTTAGAACTTTTCTAACTTATGATGTTTCCCATTACCATTTTACATTACCGTGGAGTAGTGGTGTACCTCTTATTTCATATAATACCTTTATTATGCAAGCTTGGTTGTGGCTTTATCTAGTTTTTTCTATTGTTCTTGGTCAGTTACTTAGACAGGGATTAAAATATATCAGCTGGTCAAACTGGTGGAAGAACATAAAATCGAAAATTAGGCCCTCTATTAGATAAGTCTTATGGTTGTTATTACTATTTCTGGAACCCCTGGGAGTGGAAAGTCAACTGTTGCTGAACTTTTAGAAGAAAAAACCGGTATCAAATACATTTATTCCGGAGAGATTTTTAGATATCTTGCAGAAGAATATAACATGACTCTTGAAGAATTTGGAAAATATGCTGAAGAAAATTCCGATATTGATAAAAAACTTGATGAAAAACAAGTTGAAATTCTTAAAAAAGGCGATGTGATTTTAGAAGGAAGACTTTCAGGTTGGCTTGCATACATTAATAAAATTCCTGCTTTAAAGGTTTCAATTAACGCAAGCCTTGAAATAAGAGCAAATCGTGTTGTTAACCGTGAAGAGGGAAGTATTGAACAAAGAAAAAAAGAAATTATTGAAAGGGAAAAAAGCGAAGAGACAAGATATAAAAATTATTATAACATTGATTTAAAGGATACTTCTATTTATGATTTGGTAATTGATTCTGGCGATAAAACTCCTGAAGAAATCGTTGATATAATTCTTGAAAAGCTTGAGCAATAAATACTTTTTATACCTGTTTTTTATTTTAGAGAGTTAAATGGCTGAAAAAAGACATACTCTTCCTTCTGATAAAAAACGAAAACATTTAATTAAGGTTAATGCAAATACAAATCCGAATTTTGGAAAAAAACCACAGGAGCGTAGTATTGACGAGCTTTTGAACAATGGTTTTATAATTTTAGATAAACCATCAGGTCCTACTTCTCATCAGGTTGATTCTTGGGTAAAAAAGATACTGGATATTGATAGAGCCGGCCATGGTGGAACCCTTGATCCCAATGCAACAGGCATTCTTCCTGTTGCAATAGGCGATGCAACAAAGGCCTTGCAAGCCTTGCTTTATGCAGGCAAAGAGTATGTCGGAATTATAAAACTTCACAAGGATGCGGAAAATAAAAAAATTATTGAAACATGTAAAAGCTTTGTTGGTGAAATCACTCAAATTCCTCCTGTAAGATCTGCTGTTAAAAGAGTAAAAAGAAAAAGAAAAATATATTATTTTGATGTATTACAGATAAGCAAAAAAGATGTTTTATTTAAGGTGGGTTGTGAATCTGGAACTTACGTTCGAACACTTGCCGTTGATATCGGTAAAAAATTAAAGACAGGTGCTCATCTTGTAGAACTACGGAGAACAAAAGTTGGAAGCTTATTAGAAAAAGATTTAGTTCTTCTGCAGGATCTAAAAGATGCCTATATATTCTGGAAAGAAGAAGGCATTGAAAAAAGTATTAGAGATACCATTCTTCCAATGGAAAAGGCACTCGATCATCTTCCTAAAATTGTGATACGTGATTCTGCTGTTGATGCCTTGTGCCATGGTGCAAACCTTGCAGTTCCTGGTGTTGTTCAAATTGATTCAGATATTAAAAGGGGTGATATCGCAGCAGTGATGACTTTGAAAGGTGAGGGTGTTGCATTGGTAAAGGTATTGATGTCAATTGAAGATATTATTCAAAAAGATACTGGAGTTTGTGCAAGTCTTGAACGGGTTTTGATGAATAAAAATACATATCCATCTATCTGGAAAAAATCTTAAAAGAAGGTTTTTGTTTACCTGACTTGTCCTTTTTGCCGAGGTGGCCCAGCCCGGTACGGCGCGAGCCTGGAGAGCTCGTGGGGATTTTTCCCCTCGGGAGTTCAAATCTCCCCCTCGGCGTAAATTTACTAGTAAAATTTATAAGCTTATAAGATAAAAATTTTTTTACGAAACGTGAAATCCGAGGTGAAAAATCCGCTAAAAATTATAAGTCTGATACCATTAAACAACGTGCTATTTATGTTTATTTACCATCTATTGAAACAGCTAATCGTTGGAAAAAAATTGCTGATAATGAAAAAATATCAATTTCCAAATTTGTAATGGAGCATGTTGAAAACTCTTTAAATCAGGAAAAAGAACATGCTCCTAGAGTTAAACTTATTGAAAATCTACAAAAACTTAAGGATGAAAACGATGAGTTAAGAAAACAAAATAAGATACTTAACAAAGTTGTTGATAGTCTTGATGAGGAACTAAGGTCTTTTCGTTTAAAGCCTTTTCTTGATTCCCTTGGTGATGGTATTCGTCAATATGAAACAGAGTTGATTGATTTATTTCGTAGAAGGAAGGTGTTAAGAAATGATGAACTTCTTGATATTTTAAATATTGATACTACAGATAGTGATATTATCAAAGCAATCAATAAACAACTAGAGAGTCTTCAGAGATATGGGGTGATTAAGGTAGTACCCGGGGGGTGGAAATGGAAGGATTGATTCCTACAGGTAATTCTGTTATTGATGGTTTTCTTGATGATTGTATGAATAGAGGTATGACGGTGGGTAGTGCTAATAGCTATAAGTATGCGATAAATAATTTTGTGTCATATCTTCAGACTAAAAATATTGATTTATTGAATGTTGATAGAAAAATCTTTGTTGATTATATTAATTTTCTAAGAAATGATAAGAGTTTAACTCAGAAAACCATTGAAAATCAGTTTTCAGCATTATCCACCTTATATGATTATTTGGTTTATGAAGATATGATTCAGAAAAATATTGTAAACGAAATTAGGAAAAGATATCTCCGTCGTTATAAAAATTCCTATAGTTCCGGTGAAAGAAGGAAGCTGATTAATGTTGAAGAAATGTCTGGTTTTATAAATTCGATAATGGATATTCGTGATAAGGCAATTGCAATACTGCTTGCGAAAACTGGGATTAGACGAGGGGAACTAGTTCGTATTGATATGGATGATATACATTGGGATGATTATCATATCACTTTGAAACCTACTCCTAAGCGTAGTAATAGAATTGTTTTTTTTGATGGGGAATGTGCATCAATTTTAAAAAGATGGATAACGATTAGAGATGAACTTAATGGTTCATGTAACGGTGCACTTTTTATTAATAATTTGGGTAAATCTATAGATAGAAGTGGTGTATATAATGCTATAAGAAAATGGGCAGAAAAATATGGTTTATATGACAATAATTCTAAAAAACTAGAGGGTCGATTTAGTGTCCATTGTTTCCGACATTGGTTTATCACCTGGTTATTAAGAAATGGTATGCCACGGGATTATGTAAAGGAGTTGCGTGGTGATTCTAGAAAAGATGCAATTGATATCTATAATCATATTGATTACGAAGATTTACGGATTCAATATCTTTCAACAATACCAAAATTGGGTGTTTGATAAATGAAAAAACCTGGAGGTATCAGATAATAAATATTAATTGTCTCTACATGAATTTAAATGTTGAGAAACAATTAATATTATAATACTAAAAAAAATATTTGATATTACACGTAAATTATTTTATTTGTGAGAATAACATGGAAAAAATTCAAGTTCCAACATTTGTGAAATGGGCAGGTGGAAAAACACAGTTATTACCAAAATACGAGCCCTTTTTTCCGAAATCAATTAATAGATACTTTGAACCTTTCGTTGGAAGTGGTGCCGTTTTTTTCTATGTAAAACAGAAATATAATCCTGAATATTCAATGATATCTGATGTAAATCAAGATTTAATTAATACATACAAAATTATTAAAAATGATGTAGATGATCTTTTAGAAATTCTGAAAAATCATAAAAAAAACCATGCTCAAAATCCAAAAACTTACTTTTATAAGATGAGAACAAAATTTAATTCTACAAAAAACAAATTAGAAAAAACAGCTCTTCTGATTTATCTTAACAAAACCTGTTTCAATGGTTTGTATAGGGTTAATTCAAAAGGAGATTTTAATGTTCCATTTGGTAAATACAAAAATCCTCCAATCGTTCAAGAATCTAAACTTAAAAAAGCATCTAAACTATTACATAATGTAGATATTAAAAAAATGAAATTTGAGAGAATAAAATCCCATATTAAAAATGGTGATTTTATTTATTTTGATCCACCATATTATCCACTTTCAAAAACTTCTAGTTTTACTAGTTATCAAAAAGATACTTTTTTAGATAGAGAGCAAAAAAAATTGTGGAAAATTTTTAAATTATTGGATGAAAAAAATTGTAAGATTATGTTAAGTAATAGTGATCATGAATTTATCCGAAGTTTGTACAATTCCTATGATATTAAAGTTATTAAAGCTAATAGAATGATTAGTTGCAATGGTGCCGGAAGAGGACCTATAAACGAGTTATTAATTAGAAATTATAAAACAAAATTTTTTATTCAGTCAAATTCGATTTCGCAATGGTTCTTATTCTAGATACCATAATGGGGGTAGCTTGCCCTGAAAATTTTTATGNNTCCTTAAATGTATATTTTGCTTGAGGAGGTTGTCTATTACATATACTCATGCACATGTTATCTATTTCTTTAGGACTGTCTATCATTTCCCTAATCCAACCTTGAAGAAATAAAGTTGGAGGGTCAAAATTGCTTTCTTTATTGTAACAATAGTCTTGCTCAATTATGAATAGTTGGTGTAGATTTGCTATTGTTTTTATTGAATTTAAATAATGTTCAAAAATTTCTTTTTCAATAATTTTTATTTCTTCATTTGGATCTTTCCCATAAAAAATATTATCAAAAATACTGAGCATTTTTCTTTTTAGATCTGGTCTACATCTTGTTCGTAAATTCAAATCTATCATAATCCTCAAATGATTCGGTCTGAACTTACGGTCTTTTTCACGAATCCATATTTGAAAATTTTTTTTAAGATTATAATTCTGAAATCTTTTTGATAATTTTGAAGGACGGTAAATATATGTTGTTGTTATGCCATCATCACAAATATCCTTCTCTGTATCAAAGTCTAGTTCTTTTATAATTTTAAACATACTTTGATAATCCACTTATTTCCTCCTCATAACAAACAAGTTAATAATAGACTTTATATTTTTATAAATAACTAATTTTACATATTCTAACAATTTTTCATAAATAATAGTTTAAATTGACACATAATCTATTTTAAATAAGGATAAAATTCTATAATATTGGTGATACTTAGTGAACAAATCAATTTTCTACAAGGAAAAAGGTTTTAGTCTTTATTTGGGGAATTGTTTAGATATTCTTTCAAAAATACAAGATAAAAGTATTGATTTAATATTTTCAGATCCACCATATTTTCTTTCAAATGGAGGTATCACTTGTAAAGCTGGAAAAATGGTATCTGTAAATAAAGGAAAATGGGATAAATCAAATGGTTTGGAGAAGGATTATAAATTCACCTTAGCATGGTTAACTGCTTGTAAAAAAGTTTTAAAAAATGATAGCTCGATTTGGATATCTGGGACATTGCATAATATATATAAAATTGGTTTTGCTCTTGAAAAATTAGATTTTATTATATTAAACGACATCACTTGGTTTAAACCAAATGCTCCTCCTAATCTTTCTTGCAGATATTTTGCGCATAGTCATGAAACTCTTATATGGGCTAAAAAGTCTAAGAACGCGAAACATAAATTCAATTATAATTTAATGAAAAAATGGAATGTAAATATGGATAAAATTAATAATCCTGGAAAGCAAATGAGAAGTGTTTGGTCTATACCTTTAACATCAAAAAAAGAAAAAATTGAGGGCGGTCATCCAACTCAAAAACCAATTGATTTACTTAAAAGAATAATTGTTGCAAGTTCTGATGAAGGAGATACTGTTTTAGATCCTTTTAATGGTTCAGGAACAACAGGTATAGTAGCACACATCCTAAATAGAAATTACATTGGAATTGATAAGAATAAAGAATTTTTATATATGACTATTAAAAGATTAAAACAAAATAAAACTTATCAAACTGTCATTAACTAATCAATATCTGTAAATTCTATCTCTTCAGTGTTAATCCTTTTATAAAGTGGACAAGAATTATCTAAACATACCTTTTTAATTTCAATTGCATGGAATACACCAAAATCAGAAAACATTTGCATAAAGAAATCAGGAATATCTTGAGATTGTAGTGAATTTAAAAATCTTTTTTCTGCTTCTGATTTTGATAATTTTGAAAATTCTTCATTTTCTATATATATTCTTTGAAAAGCATGAATTAATCAATATCTCATTAATTGAACTTCATTAGCAGCTTCCCAAATTCTGTCTGTTTGTTTTAAGAAACCAAAATCATTAATTAATCTACCAATTTTCTTTAAATCTTCTCTAGATTTTGGATGTTCAATCATAGGAATGAACAAAATCTCACCTTCTGGGGTCTGAATTGAACCTTCGATAGCTCTCCACCAGCTTCGGATATGATGAGGATTTTGTGCATAAACTCCTGTTTTTGCTATATCTTTAGCTAACCAAAAGTCATTTTCATAAGTTTGTGCTTCATTTCGTAGTGTTTCAATCCAATAAATTGAATCATTAAACAAATCGAGAAAGGAATCCCAATGAAATATTTCACCTGTCCTTCCACGTCTTGAAATTGGACCTATATCAAAATCATTAATTAGCCAATCTGCAAAATGGACTTTTATAGAAACACCTTTTTTTGACTCAAGAATTTTTATTGGAAGTTTATACTCACCAATTAAAGCTTCTGCTTCAACAGGGTTCTTTTTACCAAATACATCTATTTTTGAATGAGGTGGAAATAGCATGCATGAAACTTCATCTTTTTCAATAGCTAATATTATTTCTTGATTTATTTCACTCATTACAATATTTTCACTTTTTTCTTTTGAGTCTCCATATCCCCTCTTTTTTTTCATAATATACCTAATATCAACTGGTCGAAGAATTTCATTTCTGCACCAATGTTTAAGATCATCAAATAAATCAGTTGATGATTCTTGTTTCTCAGGTTTTACTTTTTTAATTTGCTCAAATATTTTTTCTCTTTTTAGGGTTAAATCAGCAGTTTCAATCTTTTTTTCAATAAGTTTCTTTTCCATCTTTTTCTTATGAGCCTGTAAAATTAATCGATTTCTATTTAACATCTTTAAAAGAGGTAATCGAAGAAATATATTCAACATAAATATTTTTTATAATTATCTTTTTACCAACACATTAGAGAGGATTATTCTAAAGATAATGATTATTTACTGGTAAATACGAAACAATGTCTCCCCCTCGGCGCTTAGTTTACTAGTAAAATTTATATATTCATAAGATAGAGAATTTTTTAAAAAGCCTAAAATCCGAACATTTAAATTCGAGGTAACAGGAGAAACGGAGTATTTTTTACCGGTAAATACGAAACAATATCTTATCCTGACACTATCGATTATTATTACATTAAAACAAGTTTAGGAGGATACACAATGATACAGCCTTAAATTAGACTAATTTTCTTATCGGAAAAATTAATATTATACTTTTACATCTTACATACAGAAATTTTTTTTTAATACTGGAAGAGGAAAAGAATGAAAAAAACATTTATGAAATTTAAAGCCGCTGTACTATATCTGATAATATTAATATCAATTTCTTCAATAGTATTATCAGAAGCTAATTCAAAGAAAGAACTACCTAATACTGATCCATATCCTATACCATACGAGACTGAGGTAAAGATTATAAAATCTGATAAATATGGAATAATAATTGAAAACTGTATTAATCTGGAAGACATTAATTTTAATCCTGAAGATATCGATGATAAAACTTTTCATAAATTATCAATTAAAAATTATGGTTATACAAATGAAATTGGTAAACCAATGTTACCAACAAAAGAAATATTAGTTGCAATTCCAGAAGAGATTGATATCAATCTAAATATTTTAAGTTCAAGTTATAAATCATACTATAATTATCTTATTTATCCTGTTCCAAAAAGTATTGAAAAAACCACTAAGGATGGTTATTCATATATTGAAGAGGAATTCTATATCGATGACATATTTTATTCAAAAAATATTTATTACCCATCTCCTCTAGCTAAGATTGAAAAAATTTTTTATATTAGAGATCAACGAGTAGTAAGAATATTATTTAATCCATTTATTTATAATCCTGAAAAACAGCATCTTAAATCCTATTTCTCTGTCAAAATAGAATTGAAATATAGTTCACCTACAATCCTTGAATTAAATGATGTTGGACCACTTAAAGAAATCTGTAGTAAATCAATATTAAATTATAAGAAAAATGATAAAGAACCATCAAATAATCAAAATGGAAATGTAACCTATCCAAAACAACTTGCCTCTCCAACTAACAAGGCAGATTATCTCATTATTACTTCTGATGAATTTTATAACCCTGCAAGACAAGATTATATTTGTAGAACACAAAATAATAGATTAAATGAGCTGGCTTATTGGAGAAGTCAATATAATAGTTATGATGTTGCAGTTGTTAATGTTAATGATTCATTTATAGGTGGAAATAATGATTCACTGATTAAAAATTTTATTGAATATGTCTATAATAATTGGACAGCACCTCATATGACTGATGGACATGTAGGTTATATTCTCCTTGTTGGTGATACTCCATTTGTTACATCTCATAATGATTTAAATCATGAAAACAGATCATATGTTTCTGATAGATGGTTTGTTTGTCTTGATAATGATTCCCTTCCTGATGTTTTAATAGGTCGATTCTCTGTAGATAATTATTCTCAACTTGATATTATGGGTAACAAAACAATTCAATATGAACAGAATCCTATTCCTGGTGATTGGCATAAAAAAGTTTTACTAGCTGAGGGAACATGGGCTCCATTTTATGAATATTATTTCATGAAGGACATATTGCTAGAATATAGTGGTTATGAAGTTTTTGAAGCAATTAAAAGATATGGTTCTACTGATTCTGATGTCGTTGATCCTATAAATAATGGTACTGTTTTTGTTCATTATTGTGGTCATGGTGGTACTAGTGGCTGGGAATCTGGTATGGGGTTGCATTCAGGTGACATCGCTGATTTAACTAACGATGGAAAATTGCCTGTTGTCATTAGTGTTGCATGTAAAACTGGTCTTTTTCAAGATTCCTATAATTGTTTTGGTGAATTTTTTGTTAATACAAAAGGTAGAGGTGCTATTGCTTTCTATGGTGCATCGACATTAGGTGGTAACCCTAAATTTTCTTATTTTTCTATGAAGACTTATTTTGAAGATTTTGAATATCAACTTGGAAAAATAATAAGTTATTTAATTTATCAGACAAGTGGTTCTAATCCTGAATATAATCTTCTAGGTGATCCAGCTCTCGATATTTCTGGCAAAACTGCTTTTCCTAATAAACCTGATCTTGCAATTTCTCACCTAAATATAAGTATTGATCCTGAGAATCCAACAAATGAAGATCAAGTTGTGAATATTACTGCTGATATTCTTAATATCGGTGGAAGCAACGCCAGCGATGTTTTTGTTCAGTTTAGAGTTATTGATCCTTTTGGTTATGAAAACATTATTGGTGAGCAAAATATTTCACAGATTAATTCACTTGGATATGTTACTTTATATGAGACTTGGAATGTTTCTAATGAAATTGGTAAAAAATCTGTTATTATTGAGATTGACCCATTGAATTTGATTGATGAGTCTTTTAAATTGAATAATCAAGCTGGAATTAAAGTTAATCCATTTTTAAGGGACATTTTGTATGTTGATGATGATAACACTGATGGTCCTTGGAATGGTACACTTGATTTTCCTTATAAATATATTCAGGATGCTGTAGATTGTGTTTCCGAAAGTGGAACCATTGTTGTATTCAATGGATATTATGTTAATCCGAATATGTATAAAGAACAAGTTCATGTTACTAAATCTGTGAATATTATTGGTGAAGATCCAGAGATTACAATTATTGATGCTGATGGTAGTGATATTTGTTTCTGGATTGAATTTGCCGATAATATAAAAATTAATGGTTTTACCATTAAGAATGCAAGTGAAGGTTTATATATTGAAGCTTGTAATAATGTAGAAATTTCTAATAACATAATTATAGATTGTCATAATAGTAATCATCTAATTGGCGTATATTATAGCAATGTGATTGATAATATAATGTCATGTTTTAATGGTACATATCTGCAAAAATCAGATCATAATATTATATCTAATAACTATTATTTTGAAAATGTTAAATCTGGAATTGTCCAAGAATACGGTATTGAAAATATAATTATTAAAAATATTTTTGAAAACAATCAGGACTATGGATTACATATTGATATTAACGCTAAAAATAATATTATTTATCATAATAATTTCATTAATAATACTGTTCAGGCTTTTGATAATTGTAGAAATATCTGGAATTATAGTTATCCTGAAGGTGGTAATTATTGGGATGATTTTGATGAGGAATATGAAGGTGCCTATGATGACTACTATGGCCCTGAACAGGATCATTTAGGCTCTGATGGAATAGTAGATCAAGGGAAGGTAAATTATGGTGGAATTAATCCATATAATATTTCAGGTAAAGATCAAAATCAAGATATTTATCCTCTAATTGATTTATTTGATACTATTATACCTAGGATTTATTTCGAAACAATCCAAAGAAATCTAACTGTAAAATATGGTCTTGATATCGGTGGTCCTGGTGATGAACGACTTGATGTTGGGATTTCTAAAGGTGGTATTCTACCGCAAGATATTAATGTTACACTTTATGTTAAGGGATTAACGGAGGATAATTGGTCTACGGTTAAGGATATGCCATATATCCGTGAATTGTATAGAGGTAATCTTACTGCTGATGAAATAATGAATTATTATGATGATGGTCATGACGTTTTAGTATACATGGTTAAGGCTGTTGATCCTTCGGAGAATGTTGGTGTTAGGCCAAATTATTTTGAAGAAGCTATGATTATGTTTACTATCATGATCATATAATAAATATTGGTTTTTTATTTTAAATTAGAAGAGGCTAAGCGTCTAGATACTAAAAATTGAATACTTACTACTTAATACCATGTTAATTTTTAACATATTTATCAGAGATTTTTACATTAAATAAAAAAAAGAAGGTTTTAGAAAAAACTTTGATATTTACGACGATTTTTTCGATGATATTCTCAGCGAAAAGACAAAGGTAGCTGCTTTGTTATATAGCAAAATATTAAAAAAATCAAAAAGAAATAAAAATTGAAAAACACCAAGTTTTAATTTTGAGGTAACAGGAGAAATCGATTATTTTTTACTGGTAAATTTGAAACTATATCTCCCCCTCGGCGTAAATTTTTACTGTTAAATACGAAGCAATATCTCTCCCAGGATTTATTCTAAATAAAACATTTATATGGTAAGATGTAATCTGCTAATTGGATTAAAGCCAAACACAATCAAATGTGTGTAAAAGGATGTATGATATTTTGGCAGAAGAAACAACAGAAAAAGAAACAACTAAAGAAAAAAGAAGAACTGATGAAAACGTGATATATGTTGGAAATAAACCACCGATGAGCTATGTACTGGCTGTAGTTACACAGTTCAATAGAGGTTCTGATGAAGTAGTAATAAAAGCTAGAGGCAGAGCTATAAGCAGGGCAGTGGATACTGCAGAAATTGTGAGAAATAGATTTATCAAAGATGCAAAATTAAAGGAGATTAAAATCGGAACTGAAAGTATCGCTATTGAAGAGGAAAACAGAACTGCTAACGTATCTTCTATTGAAATTTTTTTAACAACTAAAGGGAAGAGTAAATAGGTAGAACGATAAGCGTTATAGGATTATCGCTAAATCTAGTTTTTCTACAAGTTCCTTGTAGCGATTTCGAATAGTGACTTCTGTTACACCTGCCACTTCTGCTATCTCTCGTTGAGTTCTTCGTTCGCCACAAAGAACTGATGCAATATAGAGAGAGGCAGCTGCAATACCTGTTGGACTACGTCCGCTAGTGAGTTCCTTTTCTGCTGCTGTTTTTAATATTTCTATGGTTTTAACGTGGACATCTTTACTAAGTTTTAATTCACTGCAGAACCGTGAAATATAATCCTGAGGTATTGTAGGCATTAGTCTTAATTCCAGTTCTTTAGTGAGGAAACGATAGGTTTTCCCGATTTCTTTTCTTCTTATTTGTGCTACATTACTTATTTCATCAAGCGTCCTAGGTACATGGCACTGTCTACAAGCAGCATATAATGCTGCAGCTGTAACACCTTCTATTTTTCTAACACGGGCCAACTTCTTTAATGCCGATTTCCTATAGATCATAGCTGCGGTCTCCCTCACAGTTCGTGGAAGACCCATGCTTGAAGTCATACGGTCAAGCGCAGAAAGAGCAATTGCCAGGTTCCTCTCAGTCCCATCTGCAATACGTATTTGGCGTTGCCATTTCCTAAGCCTATATAATTGCGCACGATTCCTAGTCGGAATTGATTTACCATAAGAATCGCGATTTTTCCAACCAATCATCGTGCTTAAACCCTTATCATGAATGGTGTAAGTCATCGGAGCTCCTACACGAGCTTTTTTTTCACGTTGCTCGCTGTCAAATGCTCTCCATTCAGGCCCATGATCAATGAAATCCTCTTCGATAACAAGTCCACAATCATTACAAATAAGTTCTCCTCTGCTGTAATCTCTTGATAGAAGTGTACTACTGCATTTAGGGCATTTAATTGTTTCTTCTATTTTCTGTTTTTCTTTTTTAACCAAATAAATCCAATCCCTGATATTTTTTAACTTATCTACAATCAAGTTATATAAATATTCATAAGTAGGTGTTCTTGAGGGTTTTTGATCTCGTTTTTCAACTCTTTTTTATCATCCCTACTTTTAGCTTTAAAAAACCAACCCCGACATGGTTATAAAGCATATACTAATGCTTCATCACTAGTTATTTCCATAATTCTTCCTTCTTCTACCCATTTATTAAATAAATCTTCTACAATTGGAAATTCAAAATTCTTTTTATCTGTGTATATCATTAAGGTATACACATTCTTATTTTTTCCTCGTTCAAAACCATATAATACAGAAAACGCTATTTTCCGATCTTTATTTAATTTCAGTTCATAATAACGACCTACCTTAATTTTTGGCTTTTCCATCTTATTTTCCTCCTTAATCTACAGCTTTAATATTATTTATTTCTTTAAAAAACCAATCTTTATTAATAAAACACAGATATAATCTAGATCGGGAGGTGAGATATTTGACAACATATGTTATCCTTAGTCGTTTTTCGTCTGAAGCATTTGCTGACCCCAGGGATTTTAAACAGTTAGCTCGTGCAGTTTCTGGAAAAATTAAGAGTGAGTGTCCTGGAGTTGTTTGGAAAGATAGTTTTGCTCTTATGGGACGCTTTGATGTCATTGATATTGTCGAGTCGGATGATCCTGAGCAAGTTGAGAAAGCTGCTATGACCATTCGTGCTTATGGGCATTCGTCGACTGAAACATTAGTAGCAACGCCATGGAAAGACTTTCTTGCAATGCTTTAATTAGTTTTATTAAAGGTGTTTGTTGCGATATTTTTAACTCTAATAAGATGATGTAGTTTCCACCAGAAAAAAACTGGTTGATAAAACAACGATTTTATTTTCTAAACCGCTTACACCTTTTTTCTAAATCATCATAAATCCTTTGAAATACAGAACAATTATTCTCTAGCAACAAGTTTGCAATCCCCTTGCTCAGCTCAAAAATAGCTAATTTATGTTCTTCTTTGGATTTATGAATTTTATGCGGACCGATATTTAGTTTCTCATACGATAAAAATACTAGTGGATTATTATTTCCCACCAAATTCTCTAGATTTGTTTTAAGTTGAAGTAAAAATGCATGCAGTTGAATAAGTTCATCCTTCTGAATTTATCTCCCCAATTTCAAATCATTTATTTCTTTAAAAAACCAACACCAAGTTGTTTTGTTGTGAGAATAAAAAGATGATGGTTTTTTACTGGTAATTACGAAACTATATCTCCCCCTCGGCGTAAATTTTTACTGTTAAATACGAAGCAATATCTTCCATATACTTCAAAAAATAAATTCATACATAATAAAAAATGAAAAAGATGCAAGAAATATGTTAAAATAATGTTTATCTATTCGTTTTTTTCTATTATGCAACAAATTCCAAACACTATTTCCTTTTTTTCAGTAAATATTTTGTATCTTTATCAAGATCTGTAAATAAATCTGCAACCTCCATAAGTTTATGAGATGTGGTTTTACCAAAGGCTACAACTTCAACTCTGCAACCTAGGCTTTTTGCGTGTTCTAACAAATCAGAGAAATCCCCATCTCCACTTACCAATACAACTGTATCTAGTTTTGGCGCAAGTCTCATTACATCCATAGCTATTCCTACATCCCAGTCTCCTTTCTTAGCTCCACCATAGAAAACCTGAAGATCCTTTGATCTTACTTCAAATCCCATCTCAGATAATGCATCATAAAAAGTGCTTTCATCCTTAACATCTGCTTTAATAACATATGCTATGGCTCTAATGAGTTCCCTTCCCACAATAGCTTCTTTTAAGATTGTCTTGAAATTTGCTTTACTTTTATATAAATGCTTTGCAGAATAGTAAATATTTTGTGTGTCTACAAACACACCGATTCTCTGATTAATATGTCCTGATTTTGTCATATATTCATCTCATAACAGCTTTTTATTTAAAAAACCAACACTTGGAGTTTTTGAATGGATAAAAAAGAGTCGGAATCAAGAGATTATTAAAATCTAATATAAATCTGTAATACATAACTATTTAAGCTAGTACATCGTATATAGCTATAGAAAAGAATAAAGATAAAATTTATACAATTTCGGTTTTGAGATTTTTTTTATTTTTGCTCTTTTAATCATTTCAGATGTTATGGTCTGAGGAGGTGATAAACATATGAAAGGAACCGTAAAATGGTATGATTATATGAAAGGTTATGGATTCATACACGGTGAAGATGATAAAGATGTTTTTGTTCATAGATCATCTATTCCATTTGGTGCAGAACTTTATGCTGAAGATCAAGTTGAATATGATATAGAAACAACAGAAAAAGGTCCAAAAGCTATAAATATAAAGAAATTAAAAAAACACATAGGTACAATGGTTTAAAAATTAATTAGTTTGTATCTTTTAGTGTAGATATCAAAATTAAAATCTTACAATTAATAAATGAAATTATTTTGGTGTAAAAAATGAAAATATTTGATAGATTTAAAAAAGAACAAAAAACAGAAAAGATTCCAAAACATATTGCAAAAAGGAAATCTAAAAAAAATAAAAATTAAAAGAGGAATTCTAATTAAATTATTTTCTCTTATTTTTTTTGCCATATTCCAGTTAGGATTATAATTATTATAAATGGAATCAAGAAATTATAAAAATCTAATATAAATCTGTAATGCATAACTATTTAAGTTAGCACATCGTATATAGCTATAGAAAAGAATAAAAATAAAAGCTTCACGATTTCGTTTTTACGAATTTTTGAGATTTTTTATTTTTTGCTCTTTTAAGCAGTCCAGACGTTATAGTTTGAGGAGGTGACAAACAAATGAAAGGAACCATAAAATGGTACGATAACTATATAGGATATGGATTCATCCAAGGTGACGATGGCAAAGACGTCTTTGTCCACAGAACAGCCGTACCATGGACGACAAATCTCTATGAGAATGACTATGTTCAATACGATATAGAAGCATCAGAACGAGGACCGAAAGCAGCAAATTTAAAGAAACTAAAAAAACGCTTAAATGGATAATAGTTTTTTTACCAATTACATTTAAAAAACTAAATATGTATATTAATCGGAGGCAATATTCAATGGAAAATATAACTAAAAAACTTAAAAAAATGATGAAATCAAGAAAAAATCAAAAAATAATCTACAAACAATCTAATATAAAATCAAAAAACTCAATTGTTGACTAGGCACGTTAGCAAAGAAAAAACTTTGATAGCAAAGCAAGTAACTTTTAAAAAACTAAGAGAAAAATGATGGGTTAATCTATTTACTAATTTTCGTATAATTGGATAAATCTACTCTCCCTCTAACATAAATATTATCCCAAAAACCGAAAGAAATGAAGTATATAAAGCAATAAGCTATGAGGGTAGCTTGTTCAAAAGGGTATATAAACGCATTAAGGTGATAAAATGGCAACTAAATTAGAGCGGTTAAAAAGAAAGCATAAAAAAAATAAAAGACAACGAAAAAAAGCAAGATGTAACTAATCTACCTAAGAAAATTTAAGAGAAGATATAAGAATTTTGGCGAAATATATATACTGTATTGATGAATTACAAAAAACAGTTTGATGAATTATTTAAGAGCGCTAATGTAAAAATATCTAAATAACGGTTTTTAGAATGTATACTCCCTACGAATGATTAAAGTAGGATTGTAAGGAGATGTTTTTTAAAAGAAAAAGGTTAAGAGATTGCAGGCATGTACAGAAAGAAAATGGTCAGGATTGGAACTAAATATAAAAAAGTAATCGAGTTATTTAATGAAAAAACAGGGGAAGTAGTTAGAGTAATCCGTTTCCGTAATTCAATAGCATTTAACGAATTTTTAAAAGATTTCGAAGCAATGAGATACCCAGGTTATGATTGGAGATATATAGATAAAGGGAAAAAGAAGGGGAAAACATGATAAACCATCTAATTATAGGTTGAAGAGAGAATGAAATATCAAGTCAACAGAGGGAAAAACTGTATTGTATCAGGATGCAATAATAAAGCTAAAGTAAAAGGATTATGTATTACGTGTTATCAGAAAAGAAAAAAAGAAGAATAAGCTAAGCTTTTTTATTGCTTAATTTTATAGCTTCTATTGTTTTCATGTTGAGACATCCCGTACCTCGATTCGATTCAATTATCATAAACCCTGCATTATAGTCAATGAGCATAACCTTACCAAAAACAACATAAATTCTTTTTTCACCTGGTTCTTTTGTTACAATCTTACAATGTCTTCCTATTAACCTATCCATACATTTTTTTTCCATTTTTCATCCTTCCGAAACTCGCGTTGGTTGAGAAGATGGAAAATACAAAATATTCCCATCAACTCTCTCCAAGCGTGCTATTCTTTATCACTGATTATATATAAATTCATCGTGTCAGAATGTCAAAATGAAATAACCTTTTTTTACATCTGATTTTCAACAATTTAATGATGTTTTTTTAAGTAAATCAAGAATGAAAATAACTCCTTATTAAAAAGAAAAAATTGTTACCATCTTCGACTTCTTTTTACAATACGGTTGATATCTGTGGAATTACAAAACCTACATTTTCCACAATCATTACTACCTGTAAAAACCCAGCTAAATTTTTTATTACAAGAATTACATTGATACCAAAAAATCAATTTTTTCATCCCTTGAGTATGAAATTTTGAATTATTTCATAGTTTATAATAATATTTAAAAAATAAGAAAAAAGAAACATCTATTGAAAAGGATTAATCTTCATTTTATATCAACAGAAGAAAACAATTATTATTTACTAGTAAATTTGAAACAATATCTCCCCCCTCGGCGTACAATTTTTACAGATAAAATCAAAACTATATTTTACATTAACTATAATTATTTAATTTCAGCATTAATAAAAAATGAATGAAATACTGATTCAAAAACTGCTGCATAAACGTGTTATAAAAAGATCTATTTCTTGACTTCCTAGTTTTAAGTAGAACATCTATTTCACAATAATCATTAGGAGTGTCGGAATTATATATAATTATCTTACCAATGAATTCTGTATCTTGTATATTTGGTGAAGAAACGCATGCTCCAATAATAACTGTGTCATTAGCAGCTAGATTGGTGCCATTTTTTGGTGCAATTTCCCATTCACCCCATTCTGGCGTTGCGTTTAGATGCCAGTTTAATAGTGAATCTTCTTCACCACAGTTTTTAACATTGAAGTCACCACAAACAACTTCTCCGGGTTTAACATTTAACCATTCAAGCTTTCCTTCACAGCAAAGGTCAGGCTGCTTTTTTTCTCCTATAAGTAACAGATAATCCTCTGACTCGCCGTAATCATAACTACCATCTCCTTCCCAATTTAGAGGAACAGGTTTTTCAGTGATAGAAAACCTTGCCCAAACATATCCAGGATTTTCGCTAATCTCAAAGGATGGCGGATCAAGAAGTGAAATAGCTCCGGAATATCCATAGGGTATTGGAAAAAAATTAACAACGACATGTTCTCCACGATCACCCCAAAAACCATTCTGATTAAAATCTATTATTAAGTTAAAATATCCAGAAATTTGAGAGGTTATTTGGTTAGTTACCTTTATATCTACATCAGATCCCCATACAACTGTTTGACTGGTATTTCCCAGTGAGGTACCACTACCACCAGAACATGGAATAATCTTATAATTGTTGGTAATTGTGAAAGGTTCAGGTATAATTAGACCAGCGTCGTTATCATTGAAACATTCATCTTGATTATAAGGTGGAAAACAATAGTGAGGGCACTTTCCGGCATTTCCTTCTGTTTCTAGATCAACTTTGGATCCAAAATATGCTCCAAAATTTTTATGTTCAACCCATAAACCTGGTCCACAATCTTTGCATGTTGGAAAAGAACCAGTGATACCTAAAGAGGGATACGCCATTTTATTTAGTCCTTCAGGAGCATCACCATAATCAAATTCTTCTTGTATCTTAGGAAAATTGCTGATTAATTTTATTTTATCTATATTTGTTTTGTTTCTAACTCCGATAGCTGGAAAAACTGAGGCAATCAATATAGTTACAACGAGAATAATTATTATTTTCTTTTGCATAAACTTTATAGCCGCCCTGGAATATAAATCTACAATATTATCTATTTATTTAAATGTTTTTAAAAAATATTATTATTAAAAAAATATTTAGTAAATCAAAGTAAAATTATAGTTGATTTGTTGAGGTAATTAATTAAATCTTAAGTTTGTAAAATAAGCTCTTATAGAATTTAACTGAAATGTTTAATAGCCTATTTAGTATTAAATAGAATATCTTTATAAAAATCATCTTTAAACTAAAAGACATAAAGATAATATTTTTTTAATAAAGGAAAAATTTGAGAGGAACCTTTAAAAGAGAAAATATTGTAGTTATAAAAAAGTGTTTAATAGTATTTTGAATTCGAGATAAAGTATCTAAGATACGGACATAATCATGACCCTCGATCGGTGTACTACCATATTCTTCTTTAAGATTGCCTGTTATATAGATTGGAATTGTCTCGCCTACATAATTTCTAAGATCTAATGTATCTACAACCTCCTTATTGGAAAACATCAATTTCAGATCTATATAACCATCTCCTTGTAAGTCATGACCACCGCCTTCTTCGCCTGTCCAAGGGGTTGCAACATCTTCGTAATTCCAATTAGTCGGTGAAACACCAGGTTCCAATAAATCTATTTTAATTTCGATTGTTGAAGGATCAATGGTTGTAACATCAAAATCATCGGTACCACATACAGCAACAGGTAAAACTCCCTTTTTCTTAACATTAATTGGATTTGGCCATGAGCCAGGTTTAATATCAACATAAGTAGAAATATTATCTGGTGGAGGCGGTTCAGATCCAGATTCGGAATCTTCTAATGCCCAGAAAGTATGCCCCTCAAAAGCACTCTTTTGGCCCCAATCATAAAAGAAAATCTCAAGTTTATAGTCACCATCTACATCTGCAATACTTGGGGATGTATGAATTCCCTGATAGCCTATGTAACCGCCATCACTGGTAAGAAATTTGTCTATTAAAGATCCATTATTTCCACTTAGTAAATATAAGTTTTTATCCTCGGAACCAACATAAACATCAAGATTCATTGAATTGTTTTCTCCATAAAAACCTGTCCGCTCAGGGTTTTTTCTGAACATAGGCCATTCTTTTGCATATTTATCAGCATTTCTATTTGCAAGGGCTGGAGAAGAATAAATCCGTCCATTTGTTGTATAGTTCCATTCTTCAAAACCTGAAGCATTTAATGAATAGATTTTACCATCAAATGAACCAACAACTGTCTCCATACCTCCATCACCATCGATATCTCCAATAGATGCAGATGAATATACTGGGCCACCTGTTTGAAATCGCCACTCAGTTGATCCAACAACCCCATTCCACTGTAAGGCATATACTTTACCATTGGAAGCTCCAATAACAATTTCAAGATAGTCATCATTATCTATATCAGCAAGAGCTGCAGAAGCGTAAAATGCATTATCCTGTGTTTTATATCTCCATTCCAAGACTCCTGTTCTACCATTTAATATATAGACATAACCATCTGTTGCGCCAAATATAGCCTCTATTGTTCCATCATTATCAACATCACCTAGTGCAATAGTTGAATATATCTCAATTCTGCAATTTGGGGGATTGCAAGGTACAGTATATACCCAAAGAATATCCCAATCTACTCCTTCAACACCGTCCCAAGGTTCTCCACCTGGCCAAGAATAGCCTTCGTTAATACCATCTGAATTATCACCATCAAGAGCATATACCTCATGAAAATGACGATTTCCAATAATGAGTTCTTGGCCATCCACAAAAGTCATAACATCAGCTACTGCAGGACCACTAGGCCACATAAACTCCCCAGAACCTGGTGGATTTGGAAATGTCCAGAAAAAGTCTCCAAATCGATCCATTACTTCAACTGTTTTTCCGCTTGTAGTACCTCCAGCAATCTCAAGATGATTATCGTTGTTGATATCCACTATAACAACATCACCCCTTGATTCATCGCTAAAGGTGTTTTTAGCCCATTCGATATTGCCTTGAGAATCAAAACAACGCCAAATACCAGGGGCAAATGCATTTAATTCAGGGTAAAACTCAGAACATTCATCACTACCTGTAACTATCTCCATATCTTCATCAGGCTCATTTCCCTTAGCGTTAACATCAAATCCTAAGTCAGCAATTCCTGGAGACGAACCAAAAAACCCCCAATAATATAAGTGCATATCATATCTCCACTCTTCTAATAATATTCCATTTTCACTACCAAAAGTTTCTAAAAAAGATTTCTGTGAGTTTAAAATATTTTTTAATAGAAAACATTCATTAACTATCCTTATTAAACTTTTTTCCGATATTGGGTTTTCATTATCTATATTTTTTATGTTTTTTAAGTTGACAGATTTGAATATATTACCACTAATATTTGGGATAGTACTTGCTCCAACAAATAAAATAATTATAATAAAAATTAAAATTTTTTTGATAAAATTATTAATTTCTATATTAATACCTCCCTTATATCTCATGACCTATATATAAAATAGATATGTTTTTATTAATTATAAATTTTTCTTTACAAGAAATTTATAATATTTTATAAAACTATTTTAAAATAATATACCCAAATATATTAAATTTTTATTTGAAATATCAAATATGAATAATTATAAAAAAATAGGCTTTACACATAAAAATAATTACTAATATTATCTAAATAACATTTAAAACAAGGTTTTATTTTAGAGTTTTTTACAACCCCAACAAACAACAATAAACAAAAAAACGGATAAAAGGAAGGGTAGAAAAAAAATGAAAAGTAAAGACCCTGGTTACTCTTCATATTTTATTCCTAATCTACCCATCCATTTGTCCCCATCTTAGCCATACAAATTAGAACAATACTGTGCACATCAACCAGCACAGTTCTTTTTAGTTGGCTATCCTCATTCATTTTATAAGTTCTTTTTTAATATTGTGGTAAAAAGGATGTAAAAATAATGGTAAAATAGTAGTAAAAGAAGTAATCACCGCCCGCTATTCAACACCCGAACTGGCCACCACCCGACACCCGCAGATTCACCAGAGCAGATTCTACTAGTAGATAAATGTGTTGCAA
>JABAOF010011922.1_pt2 | contig 34342 bp, 24 predicted proteins | sample 7062171 | NCBI WGS metagenome assembly JABAOF01 (sample SAMN14538628, study PRJNA623070) | marine sediment metagenome | biome: marine biome [ENVO:00000428]; feature: marine pelagic biome [ENVO:01000023]; material: deep marine sediment [ENVO:00002113] | place: India: Gulf of Khambhat ...
TCCACCGAGGGGGTAATCCTCTCAGCAGGTGTTTTGCGTACGCTGGAATCCGCCTATCTGAGAACCGCACAGGATACCATCAAACGATACGAGGACGACGCTTCCATAAATCAGCTCTATTTTGACAGGCATTCAGAGGTTTCAGCCGTGGAAGCGTTTTCGAAAGGGATAAAGTTGGCTGCCGGACAGTTTCTGGACGACCCGCTGAGCGCGGCCGAGATTCCTAACTGGAACCGGGTCACCTCAGCAATTCCGGACTTTCTGGACAAGCTCCGGGAAGCAGTAGAGGAGGATAATAAATAGTCGGCCCCATGGACAACACCACCAGATCCCTTCGAAAAAAAGCATTGTCCATCCTGCGGTCCTCCATCAAAGCCTGCGACCCGCTGTACGGTATCAGAAACCAGGTGAAAGTTAGGGGAGGCAACCTGTGTGTGGAGCGCTCAGCCTATGATCTGGAGTCCATCCAGCGAATTTTCGTAGTCGGTGCGGGCAAGGCTTCTGGACGCATGGCGCAGGCATTAGAACACGTTTTAGGGGAACGGATTGACTCCGGCATCGTGATAACCAAAACCTGTCACCGGGTTCCGCTCAGCAAAAAGATTGAATTGGTGGAAGGGGGCCATCCTCTGCCTGACATAAATGGGAAGCGGGGTGCTGAGAAAATCATCAGGCTCTTGTCGAGGACGACTCCAGATGATCTGGTTATCTTCCTTCTTTCTGGCGGGGCATCTGCACTTTTGGTTTCGCCTGTTCCGGGAATAAGTCTCAAGGACAAGATCAAGCTCACAGACGAGCTTTTGAAATGCGGCGCGGACATCAAGGAGATGAATGCAATCCGTAAGCATATCTCGCAGGTTAAAGGAGGAAGGCTGGCAGAGAAAGCGCGCCCCGCAAGAGTTCTGACCTTGATCCTTTCTGACGTGATCGGGGACAGGCTCGATTCCATCGGCTCCGGACCGACTGCGCCAGATAGAACCACTTTTGCAGATTGCCTAAAGATCGTTCAAAAGTACAAGCTGAAAGGAAAGATTCCGAGGCCGATATTCCGGCATCTGAAAAAAGGCGCAGAAGGGAAGACCGGCGAGACGCCCAAGCCGGGTGATCCGATCTTCAGAAGAGTGAAGAATGTGATAATCGGATCGAACCGGATAGCTCTGGAGGCAGCGAGAAAGAAGGCAGAGGAGTTAGGATTGGACACCTACGTCTTGCCGCGACCCGTGGCGGGAGACACAACTGCGGCGGCGCGAAGACATGTGAGGCTGATCCGGCAAATAAGGACAAGCAAAACACCGGTTCGCCCGCCTGCCTGCGTTATCTCCGGTGGAGAGACCACGGTGAAGATAAGCGGGGAGGGATTAGGTGGGAGGAACCAGGAGTTTGCTCTGGTGGGTGCCATAGGGATTGACGGTATGAAAGACGTGGTACTTCTGTCTGCCGGAACCGATGGAACCGACGGACCCACAGATGCCGCGGGAGCAATATGCGACGGAGATACCATGAGGAGAGCGCTTAGACTAGGTTTGGACCCGAAGCAGTACTTAGCTCAAAACGATTCCTACCATTTTTTCCACAAACTCGGTGATTTGATAATCACCGGACCGACCCACACCAACGTGATGGACGTTCATCTGGCACTGATTGGAAAGTAATGGTAGGTCGGGTTGCGAGCATCGCCTGCCGTCCGGTAGACACTCGACCCTTTCGTGTTCGTCCGTTTTCCTTTGTCGGGGAGTCCCTGAAGACGGCAGGACTTGTTGTCTATTTGATAAGTACGAGTTTTTTAGTCTTGGTAAAGTCATCAGCCCTCCCTCGACTTTGCTCGGGACGGTGAGCTTGTCGAACCGTAAGCTGGTAAAAGTAAATCCCGCTTGCCACTTCCTTGCCAGAATTGTTCTTTCCATCCCAGTAGACTGTATAAGTACCTCCGGATTGGTGTTTGTTCACCAACTCCCGCACCTCTTTTCCTAGTATGTTATAAATTCTAAGAGTAGTGCGCACAGGGTGGCTCGGCCCGTTGCTCACTGCGTACTTTATACCGGTAACCGAATTAAACGGATTGGGATAGTTCTGAAAGAGCTGGAAACTCAGTTTGTCCTGCTCCTGTAAGGTATCTTCAACCGACGTGAAAGGTGGTCCATAGTAGTATATCTCAAGCGAGTCCCCCTGATTCATGAACTGCCGCAAACAACCGGCGAAGACCGCATGACCTTGTCCCTCTGAGTCCAATACAAAGGAGGGTCTGCTCGCATAGATTGAGGAGGGCGCATAGCACATCGAGGCGGTGTCGAATATCTGGTAAGGCTCCCGCCAGAATCCTTGCTCTCTGTCGCTAAAAAAGTGACAGCAGGTATATGGACTCCATTCTACCACAAAGGGTGTGCCGTGACGATCCACGAACACTCGCGAAATGTCAAATAACGAGTCTAGTATCAACTCAGGTCCGACCCAAATGGTATCCTGGCTTTGTTTATAGTAATAGAACCGACGCACATTCCCCGCCCGTACGCAATCCTCTTGGATGCATCCTCCCGTGAACAGGTGAATCCGATCATTCACATCCGCCTTTATAATTGCCCCTCCATAATAATAAAGAGGGCGGGGGGGTCTAGGGATTGTGTCAATGTGCCAATCGTTGCTATTCAAACTGTCATTCCTTGCGTAACGCGATGTCCAGGAACCCAAAACGGTCTCGTATACGATATGCACCGTCCCGTTTTTCTGAACATCGAAATAGGTGGGGCCGCTCCCGAAGCCTCCCAGAAAGATCGGGGCAGACACCTGCTGTTTGACCCATTCCCCACTGGAGTTGTTGGCATACATGACCCGGTACCATTCAGATCCCATGGAATCGAAATCTACATGCCACGCCAGGTGAACGTTGCCCAATGTATCGAACGCCATGGCAAACGAGTAATACTCCGGATTGTGCTCAGTACCGAGCGAATCTATCTTAACCAATTCCCAGGCAGGCAGGGTACTGTTGGTGTAATAGAGCATGTTCCTGGTATAGGGGCGGTAAAGTATATGGATGATGTTTGTTCTTGTGTCCATCCAGACTCCCGCTCTTTGGTCTTGTCCAAAGACATATACCGGCGTTTCTATCTCCTCACGCTGGCTCCATTGACCATCTTTCTGCTTTGTAATATGAAATATCGTGTAATCGTAAACAAAACCAGTCAGCGTATCTCGCACACCCCCAAGGTAAAACAAATGCAGGTTGTCGGCATCATCTATAAACAATCCCACAGATTCATCTAGATTGTATGATCCGATAGTTTCATTTGGCAAGTCGTCGTAGGTAATCCTCTGCACCTGTGCCCCTTCCCACTGAGCTTTTGTGGTGGAGCCCAAGATGACAAATGCCAGGCAAAGAATGATGAAAGCCAAAAATCTCTTCATTTACCCCTCATGTCTCGGTTTGTTAGGGTCCTTCACCTAAAGATAACATGCGACCGTCTATTCGTTTGCCAAGTCCTTTTCACGAATTTCTTTTCTTTTTCCAAACCTGCATGTTTGCACACTGCTAACTGTTTACTGCCGACTGTCTACTTAATCACCACCAGCTTTTTGGTCTCTTTGTAATCATCAGCCCTCCCTCGGCTTTGCTCGGGACGGTGAGCTTGTCGAACCGTAAGCTGGTAAAAGTAAATCCCGCTTGCGACCTCCTTCCCCGAATTGTCTCTGCCATCCCAGATAACACCATAGTGACCCGGAGGTTGTACGGTATTGACTAGCTCCCTCACCTCCTTCCCTAAGATATTGTAGATCCTTATCGTTGTTTGTTGTGGCCGGGCAAGTTCCAAGGAGTAGCGGATTACTGTATTCCTATTAAATGGATTGGGATAGTTCTGATGTAGCTGAGATCTTAGGCTTTGGTTATGGTGGGAAGTATCTTCCACTGATGTAGCGGTGCTGGAATAGTAATATACTTCTGTGGAGTCGTGCTCCGGTAAAGGCCCATAGTATTTGTAATCAATGAACACCCCGTGCCCTATGCCTTCTGAATCAATTACGAATTTGAATGTGGCTCGCTGACCAGAATAAGAATCAGTCAACACCAACTGAGGCTCAAGCCAGTCACCGTTTTCGTTATTGGTGTAAAAGACTTTGGCCCCTCCTGGCCTGGTGATAGATAGATGCAGATCATCGTCTTGGTCTACGAAATACTCTTTGATCAGCCCGCTGTCAGGCGGAAAAACCTGGACTTCCTGTGGCACACTCCAGATGCTGTCCTTCGCTGGTTTGTGGTAGTAGTACTCGTACGTGGTATCACACTCCCAGTTGTTGCATCCGCCTGTGAAAAGATGAATTATGTCGGAGTTGTCAGCCACCAGCTCTACTGGGCCGTAGGAGTAGAATGGAATATCTGGTCTGGGAATGGTATCTGTGGTCCAATCCGCGCTATTCAGACTATCGTTTCTTGTGTAATAGGAAAGGCCGAGTTTCTCGTAGTATACGTCGTGCGCTGTTCCATCCGTCTCCACTGCAAAGAAGGGACGTCCGCTTCTTCCGTATCCCACGCATATAGGCGGAGAGATGATTTGTTTGGGCCAGTTTTCCCTAGAGTTATTAGCGTACATCACCCTGTACCAGTGGCATCCTATGGAATCGAAATCCAGATGCCATACAAGGTGAACGTTACCCAGGGTGTCAAAATCCATATGATGGGAGAAATACCGGGCACTCGACTGCTCACCGGGCAGGGAGTCTATCTTGGTGAACTCCCATCCAGGAACAGTACTGTTGGTATAGTAGAGTGTGTCGTCGTATATATCTCCGGCCCGTGACGAGTAGATCAGATGGACGATTCCAGTTCTGGTATCCATCCACAATCCGGCGTGGCGATTCTGTCCACATATAGGCTCGGATGTCTGGATTTCCTGCGGTTGCCCCCACTCGGATCCTTTTTCCTTAGTCTTATAGAAAATACGGTAACCATAGACGTGACCTGTTACCGTATCTCGTATACCCTGGAGGTAAAACAGGTGGAGCTTATCCTGTGCATCTATGTACAGTCCCAAAAGCCTATTTTCAAAGTCATCGGCTGTTAGCTGCTGTATCTGCGCCCCTTCCCATTGCGCTTGCGCACTGGGGAACAAGCTAACGACTAACCAACAAAAGATAACCAAAGCTATAAGCTTCTTCATTTTCCCCTCAAACCTTAATGTATCAGTTTCCGTCCCTATTAGAAAATACGCCCCCTTTTTCTAACATGTCAATTGTTTTCTGACCGAAAGGTTCAATAGTCAAACCGGGAGGTTGGCCATCGCACCAAAAGACGATTTTACGCGAGTTTTTTAACGCCAACTTTAGGTGCCTTCAACCGGAAATCAAATAATGTTCGAAAAAGCTTGTTTTCTGAAAACGGTTGTCTTAACTTTCGGCGGGAAAAACGAAGTTTGAACCTGTCGCCTATGAGAGTCGATTAAACATGGCTAGGTCCATCCTATCTAAAGAGGTCAGAAAGGAGATTCAGCAGATCGGGGAAGTGGACGTGCTGGTGGGAATTCCCAGCTACAACAACGCCAGAACCATTCCCCACGTGGTGCGGGCGGTTTCAGCCGGATTGACAAAATATTTCCCCAAACACCGAACCCTTCTGGTGAACTCGGATGGCGGCTCAAGCGACGGCACGTCGCAGCTGGTTAGCGAGACCAGTCTGGATGATCTGGACGTTCTGTTGATGGAGCACGCGGTTTATCCAATTCACAAGATAGTAACGCCTTATCACGGTATCCCCGGCAAGGGGAGCGCTTTCAGAACGATCTTTCGGATAGCTTCTGCTCTGAACGCCAAAGCCTGTGCGGTGGTAGACTCGGATCTGAGAAGCATAACCCCTGAGTGGATTGAGGCTCTGGTAGAGCCGGTTCTTTATCACGGATATGATTTCGCTGCTCCGTACTACAGGCGCCACAAGTATGACGGTACCATAACCAACAGCATAGTCTATCCCCTCACAAGAGCCCTGTACGGTAAGCGAATCAGGCAGCCCATTGGAGGAGATTTCGGATTCTCGGGCAAATTGGCACAGTACTATCTTCAGAAGAAAGTTTACGACACGGACGTGGCCCGCTTTGGCATAGACATCTGGATGAGTACCACTGCAATGGCGGGCGGATTTAAGGTGTGTCAGTCCTTTCTGGGTGCCAAAATCCACCAGGCGAAAGATCCGGGGGCTGATCTCTCTGAGATGCTGGTGCAGGTGGTGGGCTCGGTGTTCGGCTTGATGGAGACCTACTTTCCTGTGTGGTCGCAGGTAACCGGTTCCGAGCCGGTCAAGGAGTTTGGCTTCAAATTCGAGGTGGGGCTGGAGCCCATCCGGGTGAACCTAGAAAGAATGGTGGATAGCTTCAAGCACGGCCTCACCAACCTCGGGCCGGTATGGAAGAAGGTCCTCTCTGGCGGCTCGGCAGTACAATTGGAAGAGGTCGCTTCCCGCCATGTGGTGGATTTTCACCTCCCCGATTCAGTCTGGGTGAAGATAGTTTACGACTTCGCAACGGCCTATCACCGAAGGGTGATGTCCCGCACCCACATTCTGAAGTGCCTGACTCCTCTTTATCTGGGATGGATCGCCTCTTTTGTTAACCAGACCATGGAATCGGATGCCGCGGAGGTTGAAGAGAAATTGGAAGCGTTATGCCAGGAGTTTGAGAAACAGAAGATTTACCTCTTGGCTAACTGGGAGAGAGATTAAACGATAGTCCAGAGGAGGTGTAGGATGCAGTCCTCTTGGAAAGAATCGATCATACAATCTTGGAACAAGCTAGCCAGCTTCGCCCCTGACGCACTCCAGCTTCTGATCATCATTGCCATAGGATTCATCGTTGCCTGGATACTGAAGTTGGTGATGAGATACCTTCTGAAGGCGGTAAAATTCGATGTGTTCAGCTACCGGGTGGGAATGACGTCGGTTCTGAGCAAGGCCAGCATCGAACGATCGGCCAGCGAGGTGGTGGGGATTTTCATTTACTGGTGTGCGGTTTTCGTTTTCTTTCTGATCGCCCTGGGAACCTTGGAAGTCTATGCTATTGATAATCTGGTGGCCTCGGTCTTCTTCTACATTCCCCAGTTCGTGATTGCCGTGTTTGTTTTCCTCCTGGGTTACTTTCTTTCGAGATTCTTCAGCAGGGCCATGCTGATCGGGCTGGTAAATGCACGCGTCAAGTCTGCCATGCTGATAGCCGGACTCTTCCGGATATTGATCATTATCCTCTTCTCCGCCATGGCCGTAGAGCAGTTAGGAATTGCCCGCGGAATCGTGGTTTGTACCTTTGCCATCTCTTTTGGCGGTCTGGTGTTGGCCTCAGCCATTGCATTTGGCCTGGGGGGTAGGGATATGGCCAAGGATATACTGGAGAGACGATTCAAAGCTTCCAAGGAAGAGAAATCCAAGCCGGACGAGTTTTCGCACGTGTAAGGTCAAATGGCCAGGAAGAGAAAAAGACTTGTCATCTTCACCGACCTTGACGGCACTCTGCTGGACGCAGAAACCTACTCTTTTGAAGAGGCCCTGCCTGCCCTGGAGCAGATAAGAAAGAGGAGGATCCCCCTGGTTTTGTGCTCCAGCAAAACCCGGGCAGAGATTGAATTTTATCAGAAAAAGCTGAAACTTAACGATCCGTTTGTCTCGGAAAACGGCGGCGCAGTTTTCATTCATCCCGGATACTTCTCCAAGGTACCGGACAAGTTCAAGAAAAAAGGGCAATATCTAGTGTGGGAATTAGGGACTCCTTACCCGCAGATCAGAGATAAGTTTCGCGAGATCCTCACCAAGCTTAACCTCAAGGCGATCGGCTTCGGAGACATGGGAGCAGAAGAGATCTCCTCCATGCTCAACCTCAGCGCGGCGGAAGCGAAGTTAGCCAAAAAGCGCGAGTATGACGAGCCATTCTATTTTCCGAACCAGGTAAAAGAGAATGAAATCAAGTTGGCTGAGAAGGAGTTGAAGAAGAATGGATTGAGCTTGACAGCCGGCGGCAGATTGTTCCATCTTACCGGAGACAACGATAAGGGGAAGGCGGTTAAGCTGTTGAGCAAGATATGCACAGACAATTGGGGCGATGCTTTCTTGACTGTCGGATTGGGTGATGGCCCCAACGATCTATCTCTGCTTCAATCAGTAGATATACCTATACTCCTAAGAAAGCAGGACAACTCCTACGAGCAGAGCATAGTCGAAAAACTGAAGGTACGTAAAGCTGGGGGCGTTGGACCCCAAGGATGGAACAAAGCCGTCATTGATCTGATGGAAGAATACGGATAAAAATAAGACTGACTTATTTGTTGCCCGCGGAGAAGCGGAAAATTCGCAAGTCAAATTTGTTTCTCGCCAGAGTCCACAAGGTAAGGTTTTTGCCGATATAAGACTAAGACGCTGTTCCTCTATCTATTTGGTTTGAGGTCTTGAAGGGTAATATCATGAGCCGTAGGAAAGAGTCAGGTTCCTGGTCACTTTTGGCTCAGCCCAAATGCATTTTTTGGCTTGTTCGCGGAGTGATCTTTTTGAGCTTCGTCTTCTGGATGCTTTCCTCTCCTGAGCATGAGGTAAGATTCGGGGGACCTTTGGCTCTTTTCCTGGCTTACTCCCTTGCGGCATTTGTCCTTACCACGAAGTTCAGAACCGGAGGGGAGAAGCTTTACTTCCTTACCAGCGTTCTGGATCTCATATTGATCACCTGGGTGGGGCTGTTGACTGACTCCAAGGGAAGTGGGTTCTTTCTGCTCTACTTTCTGGTGGTCCCATTTGGAAGCTACGTGGCAGGTCTTATCCCGGGAGTCTCTCTGGCTTTTCTCTCCGCCATTTTCTACATATCAGTAAATGCAGGTGAGATTGCCTCGCTTCCGGTCAGTTTTGTGCTGATCAGGGTCTTGGCTTTGCTGGTCCTGGCTCTTGCCGTGGGCGCAGTGGTGAAAGACATGAGAGGCTCAAAATCCAAGCTTATGGGAATGTTTGATGTTCTGAACCAGAGGACCTCCGAGCTGGAGAAATCTCAGGCTCAGATAGAGACTATCTATGAGACCTCACGCACTCTGGGAGAAATACTGAATCTGGACGAAGTTGTTGGAGGGATATTGAATATGGTGCAGAAGATACTGGGCTACCGTTTCTTCTCGATTTTCATTCTCTCCGACAGAGACAGCCTCTCGCTTCTTGGGGAAATCAAGGAGGGGGAGAGCATAAAATATTCTGAACCCGAAGCAACGCGTCTGAAGGGAATTCATCGGGAAATCGTTAACAACGGAAAGCCGATCAGGGTCTTCGACGTAACGAAGTATCCCGAACTTGGGCTCGACCCAAAGGACACCAGATTCTTTATGGCCGTTCCCATGGTGTCCAGAGGAAAGGTGATAGGGGTAATGGATGCGCGTTCCACGAGAACGGGGGCGTTTCTGGATCAAGACGAGAAGATTTTCTCCATTCTGGCGGGCTCAGCCGCGTTGGCCGTAGAGAATGCGCTTTTGCATCAGAAAACTCAGGAGCTCACCGTGGTGGACGACTTGACCGGTCTTTACAACTTCCGCTATTTCAGTCGCAAACTGGCTGGCGAGATCATGAGAGCGGAAAGGTACCACCTGCCTTTATCCATCATCATGATCGACATCGACTGGTTCAAAAGATGCAACGACACCTACGGACATCTCTTCGGTAACCGGGTGCTGCAGGGTCTGGCTGCAAGGATCAAGGAATGTGTCCGGGAGGTGGACGTGGTGTGTCGTTATGGTGGTGAGGAATTTGCCGTAATCCTGCCGCAGACCGAAAAAGCTGATGCCCGGATGATTGGAGAACGGATCAGACGTACGGTGGAATCGGACGAATTCCTGACTGACAGCGGGGGTCCCCCGGTAAAAATAACGGTAAGCCTGGGAATTGCCTCATTCCCGGAAAACGGGAGAACCTCGAAGGATTTGATCGCAAAGGTAGATCAAGCTCTATACCTGGCCAAAGGTCGCGGAAAGAACTTGGTTTGCACGGTATAGCGCCCCGCGGGCACGTATTCCCGTCTGAGAAACCATCCCGCTGAAGTAAGCCCAAGACTTACCGGCTCCCAAAGCTCACTCGGAACTCGGATTCACGACTTTTCCTATGAAGAGAATCGTCTGAGAGTGGTTTTCTCGAAGGGCAAAAACAAATGGCCGATCGACCCGCACTGTAGGCGGTAGCGATACGTCAACTATCCCCACAGAAGTAACTGCCGCCGCCTCAGTTCCCTCTTCGTTGACCTCCACAAATGTCTTATGTTTCACTGCGTCAATCCATATCCCGCCCGGCTTGAACATTCTTGTAAAGTCGGCGCGGTTGGGATCGAAGGCGATATCCATTCCCATACTCTTCAACACTTGGTTCAACCCGAATTCGCATTCCAGCTTGAACCTCGGGAGGAACAACTGCAGCGACTGCTCGGAGAAACTGCTGACCCACTCGTCCCAATTTTCTTGGGTGAATTCCGCTATCAGGGAATTGATGTCAGCTTCGGGGCAGGGAAGGAAGACAGTCATGCTAAACTCGCCATCGCCGTAAGGCAAATCGACAGCTTGAAAGACCGAATTAAACAAATACCTGAAATCCCCCTGCTGTGACATCATCTTGCAGGGTTTCTTGGTTCCGTCCGGCAGAATGAACTTGTCATCTTTTGTCAGGTCTGGATCGAACTGGTAAGTCCAGGTACCGTTGAAGTAGATGGCGTTGATCAGGAACATGACGAAAGCGTCACCTATGGAGTCATCCACAATTTTGTTTATTTTTCCGTTGGTGCTCTGATCAACCCAGGCGTTGATTGTCTTTGCGGCATCGGAGCTCCCAAAATCCAGTCCAGTTACTAGGGCGTCAAAGTATTCCTTGCACAGGTTCAGGAAATCCTGCTCAAAATTCCAGCCCTGACGGTACCAGATGGAATTGGCAATGTCAAATCGTACCTTAGGATCAAGCCCGGTCAATAGTTCTATCAGGCTTTTGTAAGATTGATTCACTTCTTCAAGGCTTAAGCCTGAAAGCTCAAGGGCGTTTTGCATGGCCTCTTGCGTTTCTCCGTTGGCGCCATTATAGGTCATCCCCAGGGCCATGGAGACGCTCAGAGGAGAGATAAACACGTTTGACTCCTTCTCTTCTGCACAGATTTCCCTGAAGAGCTTGAGTCCGAATTTGTTGTCCGATTCCACCAAGCTTTTCTCTGCCGAGGTCAGTTCGCGCGGAGGAGGGTTATCCGGAGTAACGGGGTTTTTTGAACATTGCAGCAGGAGGAGACTCATTAATAGCATGAGAAGGAAATTCAATTTTCTGAACATGGCAAACTCCTTCTTTTTATCGTTGAGATCCGCTTTAGGAATATCGTAGATGTCCTCGCCTCATTTCTCGGCTCGCTACCAATCCGGGTTGAAATCGTCTGCAGGATCAAAAGTCAGCTGAACAAGCGTTTTCGCATCATCCGCACTGACTTTGTATATATCCATGTTCCCGTTTATATTAGAGGTAAACACAATCCAATTCCCGTCCGGGGACCATCTTGCTCCTCTCCGGTCGCAGGCAATATCTCCGGTAAGCGCAGTCAAACCGCTGCCATCAACGTTTATCACATAAACCTCGCTGTTATCTCCATTATTGGCTAAAAAGACAATCTTTTGACCATCTGGTGAAAACTCTATGTCTGATATGCCATTATAAGGGCCAGAGCACCCGCCAAGTAGCGTATCTCCGGTGCCATCCGAATTCATCACCCCAAGGGCATAGTGAAGACAATCGATGATAAGTTCAACTCCGAATGCGATCTTGCTTCCATCTGGCGAAGCTACCGGCATATAGTAGTAAGAAACACCAGCGATGGCGGTATCGGTCAACTGCTCCTCTCCGGTTCCGTCAGTGTTGATGGCGAAGATGTTTCCCGCAGTGAATCCCCCTTTCCGGGCGCTATAAAGCACTCTATCGTACCCGCAAAATCTGGGTAGTCCGTCTGCGCCAATTAGTCTCTCCATACCGGTTCCATCTGAGTTTATCAGATAAATATCATAAAGCGGAGGTGGCTCGTGGAGCGGATACTGAGCTGCACACACAATCTGATTTTCATCCTTAGACCAGTCTCCTAGAAGTGCAAACCATAGGGGCATGTGCACCAAGGTGTCGAGTCCCGTTCCATCTGGATTAATCAACAGAATGGTTGGGGTGTTTGCGTCCAGCTTGGCAATAAATGCTATTCTTTGTTTGTAAGGCGACCATAAGGGAGAACGAGCTGCCTCCCACCACTCAAGGAGACTTGAGTTAGTCAGCTGTCGCTGATTTGAGCCGTCGGAATCCATCACGAATAACTGAGTGCTGCCGATTCTGTCTGAGAGGAATGCTATCGGGCCCATAGTAGCCACGTCTAGATTCATATATACGTCGATCGAGTTGGCTCCCTCCTTAACCTGCGTGGGTGTACTGTAGAGTCGGTACCCTGGTTTTGAGGCGGCCAGGGTTCTGAGCCCTACTGGGACGTTCTGGAGAGAATAGGCGCCGCTGGCGTCCGTTGTGTCTGAGACGGCACTGCAAAAGACCAATGCGCCGGAGATCGGCATGCCCGTGCTGGCAGCATACACGTTCCCCGTTATATTGCCGAACCTCTGTGAGGTGGATTTCTTCGAACAGGAGATCGATACAACCAAGAAAACGATGCCGAGAAGGCACAGAATCCTTTTCATCTTACCTGTCTCCTTTCCGCTCACTCAGAGCTCGGTTCTACCATTTTTCCGATAAAGACTAAGGCTTTAGACTGGTTTTCTCTGATCGCAAAAAGGAACGGCCGGTCCACCCGCATCCAAAAACCGGAGGGTTCGACCGATGTGAGTGCTATACCCACGGATGTAACCGCTGCTGCTTCGGTTCCCTCTTCATTGACCTCCACAAACGTCTTGTGCTTCACTTCGCTGATGAACGCACGCTCGGTCCCCTTGTACAATTTGGTGAAGTCTGCCCGGAGGGGATCAAAGGCGATTCCCATGCCCAATGCTTTGAGGGCGTCATTTAGTTTCAGCTCGTATTCCAGGGTGAACCGGGGGAGCTGGAGCGTTCCCTTACGTTTGGCAAAGCCGCTTATCCACTTGTCCCAGTTTTGCTGACTCAATTGCGCTACCAGGGAATCGAGGTTCTTTTGCACCCGTGGAAGAAAAATGGCCATGCTGAAATCACCGTCGCCGTAAGGTAAATCGATCGCCTGAAACTCGGAATTCTCGAAATATCGGAACTCACCTTCTTGAGTCATCATCTTGCATGGCTTCTTGGAACCGTCAGGTGAGAAGAAATCTTCATCGGTGGTCTTGTCTTTGTCAAACTGATAAGTCCAGATACCTTTGAAGTAGATGGCATTGATCAGGAACATGACCATTTGGGGGCTGATCGGCGGCCTCACGATTTCTTTTATCTTGCCCTTCGTGCTTTCATCGACCCACCTGTTTATTGTGCTAGGTGCGTTTGGACTGGCGAAGTCCAGCGCCTTGACCAGGGCGTCAAAATAGGTCTTATTCAGATTGATGAATTCCTTTTCAAAGGACAGCCCCTGGCGATACCAGATTGAATTGGCGATTTCGAATTGCACCTTCGGATCAAGTCCACTCAAGAGTTCCAGCAAACTCTTATAGGACTTGTTCACCTCTTCAAGTGTCAAGCCGGAAAGCTCCAGAGCTTTTTGCATAGTGTCTTGCGTGGTTCCGCTGGCGCCGTTGTATGTCATCCCCAGTGCCACGGAAACGCTCAAGGGAGAGATGAAAACGTTCTTGTCCTTCTCTTCTTGGACAATTTCCTTGAAGAATTTGAGCCCGAATCTGTTGTCCGATTCGACCAAGTGTTTCTCGGCGGCAGTCAATTCGCGTGGAGACTGAATGTCCGTTGCAGTAGGATTGCTAAGGGATTGGAGGATCAAAACGGATATTGTCAATACAAACGCAGGCCGGAGCGCTTTTGGCATGACCTATCCTCCGTTAATGAAACTATTATTCATTAGGTCGGAACCTCAGTTCCCTCTCCTCATGAGTAAGATACGCCCGGCTCTGCATTTGAATTTGAAACGTCTCTGGTATAGCCGCGTGACCGCCGAGGCTACCTTGGCTTACGGTTCTGGGATTATTCTACTCCTCACCTTAGCCAATGCAATTACATTGTCGTTATCTTCAAGACTCGACCTGGACGACTGCACTTCTAAGACTGGGAGCACCCTCCAAGGGTTCCTCGCCCTTTCTATAAAGATAGCTGATCAGGTAAACCACGTCGCCCGCATCCACGGAACAGTCTCCGGTCGCGTCGCCACTTTCGCAAGGGCTGGGGCTTCATGCTCACCCATAGAGATAAGTCATAAGATAGACTGCGTGTCCCCGTTCACCGCCTCGTCGCCGTTGGCGTCACCGTAGACGTTGTCCAAATATGGCGGTTTCGCGGCTGAGCACCACGGCGGCGCCTGCGGGTCTCCGCGGCGCGAAGGCTTTTAGAGCAGCTCATTTGAATTGACAAACGGCGTGAAACAGGGTTAATTGAGTCAAAAACAGAGAATTACTGGTTCACCTAAAATCAGCATCGGCTTTCCGTGAGAATGAATCCGAAGAGCTTTTCCGTCGCAAGAGAGAAGTTGCTTTCGACCGAAAGAGGCAGGATGACCAAGAAGTCATCTGCTCTGCGGGTGGCGCTGGGATTTCCAAATACGTACGAAGTGGGCATGTCAAATCTCGGCTTTCAGACCATCTATCGCCTGCTGAATGAGATGGATCAGGTGGTTTGCGAAAGGTTCTTCGTGTTTGATTTTGCTCCCTACCGAGAGACCAAGACCTTAGAGTCCGATCGCAACATAAAAAGTTTTGATTTGATCGCCTTCTCAGTTCCGTTCGAACTGGACTATCCCAATATCTTAAGGCTTCTGAAGCTTTCTGGCATTCCTCTTTTGTCTTCCGATAGGAAGGCGAAGACTCCCTTGCTGCTAGCGGGTGGAGTTGCGCCCACCTTAAACCCTGAAGTCCTGGCTCCTTTCTTTGACTGCCTCTTTGTCGGCGAGGGAGAGGAGATGCTTACGCAATTCATGGAGCTATACTTCGATCTCCGTTCGCGGAGAATCCGAAAAGACCATCTTCTGCTTGCGCTTTCCAATGTCAAGGGAGTCTACGTTCCTCGTTTCTATCAGATGGCTTACAAAAGAGACGAGACGCTTGAAGACGTACAGGTGCAAAAAGGAGCTCCGGCAGTTATTCAAAAAAGAAGCGTGAATCTGGATGGAGTGGAGACTTTTTCTCCCATAACTTCCCCTTATGCCCATTTCAAGAATTCGCTTTTAGTTGAGGTGGGAAGAGGGTGTGCCCGCGGATGTCGATTTTGCGCCGGGGGATATGTCTATCAACCCTGCAGGTTTTACAAAAAGGATTCCATACTCTCCCAGGTTCACAGATATGCAAAAGACAGCAAGCATGTTGGATTGATCGGCTCTTTGATATCTGACCATCCGGAGCTTGAGGATGTCTGTCAAATTCTGAACAAAGATGGGTTTGAGATCGGAACTTCGTCTTTGCGTGTGGATATGGTCACCCCGAGACTCCTGAAGATTCTGGTTGACTCAGGGATGAAAACACTTACCGTTGCCCCGGAAGTGGGCACGGAGAAAATGTGGCGGGTAATCAAGAAGAACCTCGACAGAGATGCCGTTCTGGAGTCTACCAGGCTGGCTTCAGAAGCTCTTGTCCCTAATCTCAAGCTATATTTCATCGTTGGACTTCCTTTCGAAGAAGAAAATGACGTCCACGGAATTGTCAAACTGGTCGGCGAGGTGCATCGAGCTTTTGTGAAAGAATCTCCACCGATGAAAGCAGACAGCGGCAGAAGACGTGGTTTGAGAAAACTTAGCGTCTCCATCAATCCATTCATTCCCAAACCACATACCCCCTTTCAATGGTGCGCCATGAACCGGCAAGAAGAGTTGAAGAGAAAGCTGAAAATTATCGCTGACGCTGCGAAGGATCTAAAAGGAATTCATCTCGAAAGAAAAAGTGTGCGTCAGGCAGTTCTGCAAGGTATGCTGTCATTGGGCAACCGGAAGGTGGGGAAAGGATTATTCCATTCGATCAATGATAACCTGAATCTTCGCCAGTCGTGGAAGAAAGCCGGTGTAGATTTTGAGGCAGTCGTCTTTGCGCCAAAGAAGTTCGACTCGGTGCTTCCCTGGGATTTTTTTGACAGCGGAACAAGTAAGAGCTTCTTAATAAAAGAATTTGAAAAGGCGAGAAGGATTGCAAGGGAATGGGATAGATGAATTGCCCGAAAGGATAGCTCAAGACATTCTAAAGATCAGGCAGACGGCTGGCGCCGAAACCCCACGGAAGAATGCGTACCGGCCCAACCTTGCGACTTAGATCCTTGTGGCCCTGAGTCCGGCATCGAACAGTCAGCTTTCGAGAAACCCTAAGAGAAAATAGATCTGATCTCCTGGTTAATACCTAGCTTAAAGCTTCTACTTTACCAGCCTTGATACAACTGGAGCAAACCGTGATGGTGGTTTTCTTCCCCTTCCTGACGACCTTAACCTTCTGCAGGTTAGGATTCCACCTTCTCTTGGTCAGGTTGTGGGCGTGACTCACCGCATTCCCAAAAAAGGGTTTCTTTCCGCAAATTTCGCACACTTTAGCCATCTGTTCCTCCTCTTCTTCAACGTAACCTCTGATTATACGTGTGTTTCAACAAAAATCAAGCACAATCTTTCCTGTGGGAAGGCTGTCGGCGGCCTCCTGCAAGTAGTATCGGACAGCCTAGCGAATTCCTGTACATGCCGGGACGACTGGTTGGTGTGGCTGTGTATACCATACGGTTGTTGAGATCTCGAGCCGACGCTGATTCTACAAGCATGCGCAGCGTCTCAAGATTCTACCAAGACAAGGAAAGCCTCAGCTTTTGAAAGCTGAGGCTTTCGTGTGTGCCCTGGAAACAGCCCTCACCTGAAGTTAACAGGAAGGCGGCGGGCCGCCCCTGAACAAATAGGCGAGAAGACGGATTACATCACCAGCGCTAACGGTCTTGTCACAGTTGGCATCGGCGGAATCCCAGTGCTCAGGCAGAGGTCCACCTCTGAACAGGTAGTTTATCAAATACACAATGTCCGCTGCATCTATCACCCCGTCACGCTTGGCATCACCGCGCAGGAACCAGGCAGGAACATACTTTATTGTGGCATAATCCCAATCCGTGCCGCTGCCCACGCTCTCTCCAGTCACATAGACATTCCCCGAACCATCTACGGCGACAGCTCGGCCTATGTCAGACGAGTTTTCAGGACCGTTGTACCACTGCTGCCAGAGCTGGTTTCCATCCCGGTCATACTTCATGGTGATATAATTCTCAGTGCCTGCAACGAGATAGAGATTGCCGGAATCATCTACTGCGATCTCAACACAGCCTAGATCCGGGTGAATCCACATCTGGTTTCCGTCTGCATCGTATTTTATGGTCGCGCGCGTTCCGATGACCAAAACGTTGCCTGAATTGTCCAAGGCTACGTCAAGGGCATAGTCACTTGAGTACGGCCCCCTATCGTATCTTCTTACCCAGGCAGTGTCCCCCTCTGGCAGATATTTTATGGTAACGTAGTCATTAGATGTCTCAGGTCCGCCATAGCTATATCCAGTGACGTAAGCATTTCCGTAGTCATCCACGGCTATGGCATTAGCCATGTCCTTTCCGTCTGCCGGTCCGTTGTATCTTCTCAGCCAGGCAGTATCACCATTGGGAAGGTACTTGATGGTAGCGCAGTCCAAGGACGTGCCGATGCCGTAACTTGTTCCGGTCACGAACGCATTTCCGGAAGCATCCACTGCCACGTCAAAAGCCCAATTGGTCGAGTCTGCCAATCCGCTGTATCTCCTCACCCAGGCAGTGTCGCCGTTAGGGTAGTACTTTATGGTTGTATAGTTATCATAAGAGCCGGCCGCGTCCCCGCTGCATCCGGTCACATAGACATTGCCGGACCCGTCCACCGTTATGGCCCAGGGATCATCGTACTCGTCTGCCGGTCCGTTGTAGCCTCTCACCCAGGCAGTAGTTCCGTCCGGGCAGTACTTGATGGTGACGTAATCAGTATGTGTCCAGCTACTGTACTCGCTCTTCCCGGTAACATAAACATTGCCAGCATCATCAACTGCTATGCCGGAAGGAAAGTCATTTCCGCCCACTCCGTTGAATCTTTGCACCCAGAGCTGGTAGCCTGAAGAATCATACTTGATGGTGGCGTAGTCCTCATTTGTCCCGCTGCCCCAACTGGATCCGGTCACGTAGATATTGCCAGCTCCATCTACGGCTATGAACTTGGCGTAGTCCAGGTGATTTCCCGGACCATCATATCTCTTGACCCAGGCGGCATCTGCACCCATGTCCGCCACAGCGGGCGAAGCCCAGGATATAAGAAGCATGACTATTAATATGTTTTTGTACATCTCACCACCTCCGTGGTTAGAAGGTTCAAAGTAAAAAGCCAAAAATCAAAATCTGGAATCCCGATTTGAGGCCAAGACTTGTCCACAGGCCTTCTTGCTCAAATTAGGCCCAAATTCGGATAACTAACGTTCTCGCTGGAATCCAATCAAAAGATAATTCATAGGTTCTCAAAGGCAAGCAAAATCTTATAAGAAAGAGGCACGTCTCTGGTGTAGCAAATTGTGTCCGACTGCGTTGGCTTACCCGATTGTTGTGAGTAAAGCCAAAAAACACGACCCAACCTTCGTATCACGAGTGAAATTTTCCTTGACACGAAGATTTCCTTAAACTAAGATTATCGTGGAGGTGTAAACATGAACACTCTAAAGACAGCGTTTCTTCTAACCTTGATGACGTTGCTCTTCATCTTCATCGGGCGCATGCTCGGCGGAAACCAAGGCATGGTAGTAGCATTCATCTTTGCTGCCCTGATGAATCTCGGCACCTACTGGTTCTCGGATAAAATAGTCTTGGGTATGTATCGGGCACAAAGGGTGGATGAGGGCACCAGTCCGCGGCTACACAGAATCGTCCGCCGGGCAGCTTCGAATGCGCGTCTGCCAATGCCCAAGGTCTACATTATCCCCACTCCCACTCCCAACGCCTTCGCCACAGGGAGAAATCCCAAGCACGCAGCCGTGGCAGTCACACAGGGAATCATGAAGATTCTGGATGAGGATGAACTGGAGGGCGTGGTTTCGCACGAGATGGCTCACATTAGGAACAGGGATATCCTGACCGGATCCATCGTTGCTACGCTCGCAGGTGCCATCAGCATGCTGGCATTTATGGCCCGCTTTGCGGCGATCTTCGGCGGCTATGGTGGGAGAGACAGGCAGGGCGGAGGTGGGTTAGGTCTTCTGATTATGGCAATAGTGGCACCCTTAGCTGCCCTCTTGATACAGATGGCTATCTCCAGATCAAGAGAATATGCAGCAGATGGCACGGCAGCAAGAAACAGCCACAAACCTCTTGCTCTAGCTGGTGCTCTAAGGAAGCTGGAGTATTCTGCCAGAAGAATACCTCTTGATGCCAAACCGTCCACTGCCCATCTTTTTATCGTCAACCCCCTCTCCGGAAAAGGAATGGCCAGCCTTTTTTCCACTCACCCGCCAATTGAAGAACGTGTGGCGAGACTCGAGAAGATGGCAAAAGGAATTTAAAAGCATTCCAAGCGGTGGGGCAAATGCGTTCTCGGAGACCCTCACCGCTCTTTTTGTCTGAACAGAAATAGTCCTCCGTATGGATACCGCCTGGATTGAGATACTGATAATCCTCCTTCTCATTTTAGCTAACGGCTTCTTCTCTTCATCTGAAATCGCACTCATCTCTGCCAGAAAAAGTCGGATCAAGCACCTATCCCAGAAGGGGCACAAAAAAGCCCAACTGGTGGACAAGCTCCAGAACAAGCCGGATGTTTTCTTGGCCACCATTCAGGTGGGAATCACGCTGGTGGGCACATTAGCTTCGGTGGTAGGGGGCGCCAAGGTTGTCGACCATTTGAAGCTCTGGATCGAGAGAATTCCATCAGAACCCATTCGAAATTCCAGCGAGTCGATCGCAATCGCTATCGTAGTGGTCATCATCACTTATCTGCTCCTGGTGCTTGGTGAATTGGTTCCCAAATATTTGGCCCTGGCTTTTCCGGAGAAGGTGGCCTTCAGGACGGTGGGGCCGGTTCACGCTCTGTCAAATCTGGCCTTCTTCCTTGTCAGGTTGCTATCAAAATCCAGTCGCCTTCTGGTTTCCCCTTTTATCACCAGACTGCCTAAAGAGAGCGGATTCGTCACCGATGAGGAACTGAAGTTTATAGTGCACGAAGGTAAAACAAAAGGGGTTTTCGATCACACCGAGGAACAGCTAATTCGCAGGGCACTTGAGTTTACCGATACCACGGTTCGAAACGCCATGACCCCGCGCACGGAAATCATCGCTCTGGACATGGAGGCCGGTCACGAAAGGGCCGTGCGAGCCATGACCGAGGAGGGGTACTCCCGAATTCCGGTGTATAAGGACAACCTGGATAATATCGTCGGGGTAATTTACGCAAAGGACATTATCAACCTGCTGGAGAACCGAGAGCTTATCATTCTGGAGGACATTCTGCGGAAACCCTACTTTGTCCCGGATTCCATGAAGATATGGGAACTTCTGAAGATCTTCCAGAAAAAGCAAGTGCACATGGCCATCGTCCTGGACGAATTTGGCGGCACTGCCGGACTCATCACGTTGGAGGATATACTCGAGGAGATAGTCGGCGAGATTCGGGACGAATACGACAGGGAAGAGGAAGAGATCTATCTTCTGTCCGAGAACCTGGCCATAGTCAACGCCAGCCTGTTCATCGGGGAGTTCAACCAGAAGTTTAAGACCGATCTTCCCGAAGAATACAACACCGTGGGGGGCTATCTTGCCGGGACACTGGGGAGGATTCCCGTTCTGGATGAGAAAATCAAGCTAGACAACCTGACCTTCGTGATCTTCGACAAGGTGGGACCGAGATTGAAGAAAATAAAAGTCATCAGAGAGGAGAAGGGATAAAGGGAAGTCGGATCTGACGCAACAGGGGGTGAGGGGGAATCTCCAGCCCTTTGAACCTAACCCCGTTTTTTATCTCAGGTAGCATGTTCGAGTCAATTATTGAGCCGATTGGAGCCTGGATAATCAACTTCATCTCCGAGCTTGGTTATCCAGGAATTATCATGGCCATGGGAATCGAGAGTGCCTGCATTCCCCTCCCATCGGAAATCATAATGCCCTTCTCCGGCTACCTGGTTTTCGCAGGAAGATTCAGTCTGTGGGGGGTCTCTGTGGCGGGCGCCTTTGGATGTGTGGTAGGGTCGGTGGTCGCTTACTGGGTTGGAATCTGGGGGGGACGCCCTTTCATCCAAAAGTATGGAAAGTATGTCCTGATCTCGTCTAGGGACTTGGCCACCGCAGATCGCTGGTTCGACAGATACGGGGAGTGGGTAATATTTTTCTCCCGTCTTCTGCCGGTAATAAGGACCTTTATCTCTCTACCGGCGGGAATTGCCCGAATGAACTTTTTCAAGTTCGTCGTTTACACTTTTCTTGGATCTTTACCCTGGTGTTTCATGCTTGCTTACGTGGGCAAGATTCTTGGCGAAAACTGGATGAGCATAAGAGTCTACTTTCGGCGAGCCGACATCTTCATCGGAGTAATCATAGTATTAGGAGTAGCCTATTTCCTGTACAGACACCTAAAACCTGAGAAAAAAGTGAATTCCTCTTCAAGAGAGTAGATGTCTCCTGTAGCTTACTTTGGTACAGCCTTCGTTTCCTTGTTTCTGGTGGCAGATGTTGCCACCAACTTGCCCATATTCCTGTCCTTGACCGAGAAGTACTCCAGGTTGGACAGAAGAAACATTGCCCGAAGGGCCCTTCTGGTTGCTCTGGGAATTCAGCTGTTGTTTGTGATCTTCGGCAACTATATCTTCGGATATCTAAGCATCAGGCTATACTCTTTCTCCATAGCCGCAGGAATCTTACTTTCCATAGTTGCCGTAGAGATGCTGTTCGGGCGCAAGACCTGCACCGAATACCAGGAAAAAGGGGGAAAAGGAGAACATCACAATAGTTCCTCTGGCAATACCTCTGCACACCGGGCCGGCACCCATTATCACCGGCATGATAATTTTCGGCAGGGCCGACACTATGATCCTGAAAGCGGTCTTTGTTCTTGCCACTATTTGCGTGTGTATAGCTTCCATGCTTATCCTCTTCAAGTCTGACATCATCCTTAAACTTCTCAAGCCCCTCGGCATAAAGGTGATAACCCGGGTGATGGGCTTGATTTTGCTAATTGTGCCAGTTCAATTCATAGTGAACGGAATAAAGGAAGCGCTAAAGTGAGATTGTTAACCGGCGCACTCGTCCCCTCGGCTTTCTTCTGCCTGGTGGGACAGGATCTTGACAGCGAGGCGCTCCACCCCCCGCGCCAGCGATTTCTTGCGGAGGGGGTCAAGGTTCCTGTGGAGTTCCTCAGTTTTTTTCCTTGACTTTCGGGCGCGGGCTGTGTAACCTTCCCGTTGTGACTCTCTGAAAAGAGAGCAAGGAAAAGGAAAAACGATAAGTCGGCGTCAACAATATCTAAATGAGGAGGTGCCCGATGTTAAGTAACCATAGGACGGTGGTCGTTCTGATTATGGTGAGCCTGTCCGGAATTCTGGCATGGGGTTGTGCCTCGACGTCCTCTGTCAAAAAAAGAACCAAAGAGGTCGAGGACATGGCCAAGGCCAATAGGGCTCAGTTGGAACAGCTGGATGCGAAACTCTCTGCGACAGATGCTAAAGCCGATGACGCTTTGAGCGCCGCGACGAAGGCTTTAAGAAAGGCGGAGGAAGCCGCAGGCTATGTCAATTACCAGGTGATCGGAGAGCGGGACGTGAATTTCGACTTCAACAGGTATGACCTCACCAAGATTGCACAGGACATCTTAGATGAGATTGGGGCCACCATGCAGCAGAGGCCGGCCCTTATCCTTGAGATTGAGGGACACACCGACAACATAGGGTCTGACGCCTACAACGAGGTTCTGGGAGAGAAACGGGCCGAGAACGTAAAGAGATTCCTGGCAGACAAGTACGGCGTTGCCATCCACAGGATATTCTACATAAGCCACGGGGAATCAAAGCCCAAGGTATTGAACGATACCAGAACGGGGCGAGCGACCAACAGAAGAGCGGTATTGCGGCTCCTGGGGCCTCCCTCCGAATAGACATGCTCCTCCCCGAAATCGGGGGCTGTCTGCTGATCTGTTGATCCACGTGTGATTGACAAGGACGCAGCGGACAATCTGGACAAAGGCCCCAGTTTTACAAACTCGTAAAAAGAACGTTTCGCAGGGGCAGGCTGAGTTCCTGCCCCTGTGCAGTATCCAACAGCCTCCCCGAGATGTTCGTAACCTGACTCCAGAGAATATTATTCGATAGACTCACGTGGAACCTCGCTGGGTGAGTAACATGGGTATAGCGGGGACCACTCCTTTTGACGCAGCATTTTTCTTGCTTTTTAGCGCCATTTTGATTATTTTATAGTAGAGATTCAGCCCAATGAGATGGTGTTGAGCTCGTTTTCAAGGTTTAGAGCTTGCCGCTTTGAACTCAACTTCCTATCTGACTCCTATTTCTGTAGGAGGTTCTGCGATGAAAAAGAAGACCTGGCTGGCTCTCCTATTTGTTCTTTGGGCTTTGCCTGCCTGGGCGGAGCTAATTGTCGATACTGCCTGGGTGAGACGATACAACGGCCCGGGAGACTACGATGATGTAGCTGAAGCCTTGGCCGTGGACGATGCAGGCAACGTCTATGTGACCGGGTATAGCTGGAGCGGCCCATGGACAGCCGAGGACTACGCCACCATCAAGTATGATCAGCAGGGGAGCGAACTGTGGGTCGCAACCTACAACGGCCCAGGAAGCAGCGAGGATTGGCCATTCGCGTTGGCGCTGGACGATTCAGGGAATGTATGTGTGACCGGAAGAAGTATTGGCAGCGAAACGTCGTGGGACTATGCCACCATAAAGTACGATTCTTCGGGGAACGAACTATGGGTAAGCAGATATGCAGGACCCGCACGTCACTGGGACATAGCCACGCACATAGCGGTGGATGACTCGGGCAACGTACACGTGACCGGTTCAAGCAAAGGCGGCGGGACGGATCTGCTTGACTATGATTATGCCACCATAAAGTACGACCCCGACGGAACTGAGCTTTGGGTGAGACGATACAACGGCCCCTCGGACTTATTGGACTGCCCCAGAGGTCTGGCTTTAGACGAAAATGGCAATGTCTTTGTGACGGGGGTGAGTTGGGACAGTGTCACCAATGGTGTCTTATGGCAGTCTGACTGCGCCACCGTAAAGTATGACGCTTCAGGAAACCAGCTGTGGATACAAAGATACAACGCGCTTGGAGACGGCATTGACGAGGGCAGGGCCATGGCAATAGACGGTTCCGGCAATGTCTACGTCACCGGATGTAGTGACGGCAGTGGGACCTGGTGGGATTATGCTACCATTAAATATGATTCTTGGGGAAACCAGCTCTGGGTAAGAAGATACACCGGGCTGGGGGAATTCGCCGATGACGTTCCCTGTGCCATAGCGCTGGACGCTTCTAACGACGTTAATGTGACCGGATACAGCCGTCACAACTGGTGTGTACCATACAACGGTGATTATGCAACCGTTAAGTACGACTCCTCAGGCAACCAGCTCTGGGCGAGAAGATATGAAGGAACTCTTGAACTGGATGATGAGGCCCGCGCCATGGCAGTGGGTAGTTCTGGGAGTGTGTACGTGACCGGTAGAGTCGACTACAGCTATGATAGCGGGGTCCTGGGCGACTATGGGACCGTAGGGTATGACTCAGAAGGAAACGAGCTGTGGTTTCAGAGATACAACGGAGGCGCAGAGGGCTTTGATGAAGCCAAGGCCATTGCCGCAGACGACTTTGGCAATGTGTACGTGACCGGATATAGTATGGATGACAACACGCACAAAGACTGGGTCACCATAAAGTACGTCCAGGCACTCCGCGGAGACGCCGCCAGAGACGGAGCGATAGACATTCAGGACGTGATTTACATCATTGCGTATCTCTACGAAAACGGCTCTGCCCCTCAACCTTTGGAGGTGGGGAACGTTAATTGCGACGAGACTGTGGATGTATGTGATGTGGTTTACCTGATTAACTACGTGTTGAAGGATGGGCCATCGCCTGACTGTTAGCTTGCGGCCGGCAAGCTATCTTAGGGGCGAGTTAATCGCTCCTAGCTCTCGTCGAACTGGGGCTTTTGCTGTAGGTGCTGGGTCCCACGAGACTCACCAGGACATTTCGACTTCGAAATCAGGCAGAAAATTCCTTTGGTTTTCTAAAAATTCTGCTTGCTTTTTGACGACCTTTGTATTATTTTGAATTTGGATTCCGAAAAGACTTCGCCCTTTAGATTCGATTTTTGTAGCTTGAAACTTGAGCTATTAATCTGAGGACGTGAACGTCTTACCACAAAACCATCAACCCTGGAGGTGGTAACATGTGCAGAAAAGGTTTACTGATTCTGCTTGTGGTTCTCTGGGCTTTGCCCTCGTCTGCGGACATGGTCGTGCATACCGCTTGGGTAAGGACATACGATAGTCCGGGAAGTTTTCAAGATGAGGCTCACGCTATAGCTGTAGACGATTTTGGCAATGTGTACGTCACTGGACAGAGCGTGGGGAGTGGGACAGACTGGGACTATGCCACCGTGAAGTACCACCCGGACGGAGAAGTCGCCTGGGTCACAAGGTACAATGGGCCAGCAGATTCCCGGGATGTAGGCGTTGACATAGTCGCCGATGGCTCAGGGAATGTGTACGTTACGGGGCACAGTGTGGGCGCTGGGAATAACTCTGACTGTCTCACAATAAAGTATCAGCCCGACGGAGACACTGCCTGGGTGAGAAGGTACAACGGGCCTGCCAACTCAACTGATGCAGGGTTTGGTATAGCACTTGATTTGTCCGGTAATTTGTATGTCACGGGGTACAGTATCGGAAGCGAGAGCAGCGAGGATTACGTCACCATCAGATATGACGCAAACGGCAATGAAGCCTGGGTCGCCAGGTACAATGGGCTGGGAAACGGCGATGACAAGGCTCACGCTATAGCTGTGGATAATGCGGGGAATGCCTATGTGACCGGCGCGAGTCACGGCAGCGGGACCAGTTCTGACTTTGCCACCATTAAGTACGACCCGGATGGCAACGAGTTGTGGGTACAAAGATATGATGGACCTGAAACCGGAGCTGATGCAGCTTACGGCATCGCTGTAGACAATTCTGGCAATGTCTACGTGACCGGGTCGAGCTATGACAGCGATGTGGTCTATCAGTACTCAACCGTAAAGTATGATCCGAACGGGAACGAACTCTGGGCAAGAACGTATGCTGATGAGCTGATCATACCACCTGGCTCGGTTGCTTCGGCCATAGCAGTTGATGGTTCAGGGAATGCCTGCGTGACCGGATGGAGCCGTTTCAGCGGAACGCTCTTTGACTACGCGACGGTAAGGTATGACGGCGCCGGGGAAGAGCTCTGGGTGGCAAGATACCACTCAGGGTCAGACAACTGCGAGGTGGCTTCTGCCATAGCCCTTGATGATTTAGGTAACGCTTACGTCACCGGATATAGTCAGGGTGTCGAAGGGGCCCACGATGATTATCTTACCGTAAAGTATGATCCAGACGGGAACCAGCTATGGACAACAAGATACAACGGATCGGGGAATTACTTCGACGGTGCCTGGGCCATAGCGGTGGATGGTTCTGGCAATGTGTATGTGACCGGACAAGCTTCCGGTAGCGGAACCAGTTACGACTATGCCACCATCAAGTACGTTCAGTATGACGCCGTCCGCGGAGATGCCAACGGTGATGGCGTGGTAGAATCTGGAGACGTGGTTTTTATGGTAAACTATCTGTTCAGGGGTGGTGCTCCCCCTGATCCACTCCCGGCAGGAGATAGCAATTGCGACGGTGGCGTCGACTCTGGGGACGTGGTGCACCTGATAAACTACCTGTTCAGAGGAGGGCCGCCGCCTTCGTGCTAAGCAAAAGGGTATTTCAGTTCTCAGAGACCCGGCCGAGTCCCTCATTGAGGGGTTCGGCCGTTTTATTGCAGGTTTACTTTTGAAGCAATATTGTCTTGCTTTTGAGGGAGCAATGCATATATTAATAAGAGAGCCACAGTCTTTTACAGAGACTATCCGCTAAGGGTCCATAGGCGCACAGCCGCACCAGAACCTTTAACCTCATATTGGAGGTAAGCAGAATGACTGGAAGAGATCATTTACTCAAATGCAATAAGATGTTCATTCTCTCAGTAGCGCTAGTTGCGTTGGCTGGTGCTCTCTGCCCGCAGTCGGCTGATAGCAACCATAAGCAAGAATCCTCTGCAGAACCTATCTGGATATTCGATTCTGATCTCGACATCCGGCGCGTTGAAACCGCTGATGTCAACGAGGACGGCGTTAAGGATGTGATAGCAGCGGAATACAGCTCCGACTATTACGGCGAGATATCCAAGGTTTACGCCATTGACGGGGCAACGGCCGATACGCTGTGGACCTATCAGGTGAACGACGGTATCCGCTCAATGACTATCGGCGATCTAAATAATGATGGTGTCACGGATGTGGTCGCCGGCGCTTCATATCATTCCACCAACACGCCCGACGGAAGGGTCCATGCGATTAACGGGGCGGATGGCAGCCAGCTGTGGACGTATTACACCGGGTCGACCAACAACTCTGTTACCGTGGGCAACCTTAACGGCGATGCGTATCTGGACGTGGCAGTGGGGTGTTTCGACGACTATGTCCACGCCATTAATGGTCAGACCGGGGGCGAGCTCTGGAGCACGCTTATCGGCAGTCTGTGGTTGAATGCAGTCGATGCCGGAGATGTGAATGGCGACGGCATTGACGATGTCGGATATGCTCACGAGTACCTGGCTGGCTGGGACAACTACTTCGGCGTTCTGGACGGCACCAATGGATCGGAGATATGGGGTATGACGGTTCCTTATGTGGTGATGGACGTCCTGATAGACGATATCGACTTCGACGGAGACCCGGAAGCCGTCTTCGGCGGTATTTACTCCTATGACCAAGGGGAGGTATTCGTCAGAGACGGGTTGAACGGCGATCTGGAATGGAGCTATAATCTGGGAAGCCTCAATCATACCAACGGCGACATTGTTCTCCGTTCCCATGATATGGACGACGATGAAGAGCCGGACCTGATAGTTGGCACCTACCTTGGCACTCACGTAATTTATGCTTTTGCCGGTGGATCGGACGTCCCCCTGTGGATATCCGACACCCTGGATGGAAATACCAGAGATATAGCCTTCGGGGACGTAACCGGCGACAACGACCTAAACGTGGTAGCGGCAACCAGCGACAGAGTGCAGGTTTTAGAGGGTCGCGACGGCTCAAAGACATGGTATTACTCGGTGGATGGATCGATTCAGAGCGTGGGCTGCGGTGATTTCGATGACGACGGCATAACGGATGTCGCGGCCGGAGGCGGTGCCGAACACAGCGGGTCACCGCCTAATCCCGCCAAAGGAGTATGGGCATTGAGAACAGTCCAGTCCCCGGTCCTGTGGGAGTACGCGTTCGGGGAGTACGGAAACGCCATAGCCGTCGCTGACCTCAATGACGATGAATACGAAGACGTCATCGCCGTCTGTTCGCTCGGTGACCTGGCGGTGGCAATTGATGGCTCAACCGGCACCGAGCTGTGGACCTGGATCGGGACAGAGAATCTGTACGCCGTAACTGCTGGAGATTTCGACAATAGTGGAAAAAGTGACGTCGCCGTGGGCGGGAACGATGACCGGGTGACCGGTTTGTTTGGCACGCATGGCACCGAGATGTGGCAGTTCAGCAATCCAGGTGATCAGATTTACAGAAAATGCTTGCAGGCGGCTGACTTGAATGGTGATGAATGTGTGGACGTTGTAGCGGGCAGTGACGACAGTCACGTTTACGCCATAAACGGCTCAAATGGAAGCGAGCTGTGGAATTGCCCCGTGGGGGCCAGCGTCGGTGAGGTGGAGCTGGCCCAGATGAATGGCTCGGGGCCGCTGGATGTGGTGGTCGCCGTGGGCAGCGGTACCGCCGGCAAGAAGGTGGTGGTGGTTGATGGATCTGATGGGAGCGTACTCTGGGAATACACTGCTCCCGAAGCGGTTGAACATGTAGAAGCACTGGATGTCAACGGTGACGATATCCCTGATGTCGCTGCGGCCATTACTCCCTTTGCGCCGAAGGAAATTATCATGATAAATGGCTCAACGCATCTGCCCATGTGGACACAACCTTTGCCGGTGGCCTCGAACGTGCACAGCCTGGCTCATGGTGACCTGAACGGCGATGACATCCCCGACGTTGTCGTGCCAGGAAATTCGACTGATAAAAACGTGCACGCATTAAGCGGCGATGACGGCCATGAGCTGTGGAGCTTTGAAACCGGGGGAGAGGTGAACTGCGTTCTGGTCTACGACGTGGACAACGATCACCAGATGGATGTGGTGGCCGGATCGGACGACCAGAACGTTTACGTCATCAACGGATCGACAGGTGAATCTTTCTGGAATTACAGCTGTGCGGATGACGTAATGGACGTCAAGATCGGTGACATCAGCGGAGATGAATTACCCAACATCGCCTGTGTCACCTTCGGTTCGAACGGAGTGGTCTACGTGTTCAAATCCCTCGCAACGGAGCCGGGGTACGTGACCGGTGACGCCAACGGAGACGGAGAGATTGCGCCCGGAGACGTGGTCTATCTGATCAACTATCTATTCAGAGACGGTCCTGCTCCCGATCCGTTGGCGGCTGGAGATGCCAACTGTGACGGTTCGGTTGAAGCCGGCGACATCGTCTTCCTGATCAGTTATCTTTTCAGAGGTGGCCCGGCACCTTCCTGCTAGGCCGAATAAGGTACTCACTCGCAGTAAACTTGGCCGAACCTTCACCCTGAGGGTTCGGCCTATTCATGTCCTGTAGCCAAGCCATCTTAGTAAGCCGGATTACACTTGACACCGGGTAAAAGTTGAGTATTATTATACCAGGAGATTACATTCACTGGGGAGACCTAGAATGACATACCGCCGATCTTTTCAGTACGGTCTGCCCGCCTTAGGACTCAAGGTTTGCCCTAAATCCAGCACTCCTTGACACGGGCTCGAAACTATCATTTGACCCTAAATCTCCAACATCTTCTTCCGGAGGTACGAAGTGCACATAAGAATCCTAATGCTTTTGTTCCTGGGCATAGCCGGCCTGTCTAACTATGCCTTCCGGGCTTGGCCCGCTTCTGCCCAAACGCACCATATTGTCTCTACCACACCTACGCAGAACCAGCTGAACGTGCCTGTCTCCACCGATATATCGGTGGCGTTTGATATCGAGATGGAGGACACGACGATCAATGATTCCACTTTTGTGGTGAATGCCAGATACACCGGGCTGCACCAGGGCACCATCACCTGCAACGGTGCGACCAAGACCGTCAGCTTCGACCCCAAAGAGGATTTCGAGGAAGGCGAAGTGGTCACGGTGGTTCTAACCACGGGTATTCAATCATCACTGGGGGTTCCTCTGGACAGGAGTTATGCCTGGTCTTTCACTCTGGTAGTCGAGGACGGTGCAGGCACCTTCCCTCCTGCGGTCGATTATCAGGCGGGCGGTGAGCCCGTATCGGTCTTTGCTGCTGATCTGGATGGTGACGGTGGTGTGGATCTGGTAACCGCAAATTCGGCTTCCGACAATGTCTCGGTGCTTCTGAACCGTGGGGATGGCACCTTTGCCGATCCGGTCAATTACCCTGTCGGTGATGAGCCCTCCTCCGTCTTTGCTGCTGATCTTGATGCTGATAGTGACCTTGACCTGGTAACCTCAAATGTTCAGTCAGACAACGTCTCGGTTCTTCTAAACCATGGGGACGGCAGCTTTGCTGATTCGGTCAACTATCCGGTCGGAACCCAGCCCGCGTCGGTGTTTGCCGCTGATCTGGATGGCGACGGCGACCTGGATCTGGCGACAGCAAATCGGTTGTCCACGGATGTCTCAGTTCTTTTCAACCATGGGGATGGCGCCTTTGCTAATCCGGCCGGATATTCTGTCAGTGAGTTCGCCTACTCAGTCTTTGCCGCTGATCTGGATGCTGATGGCGACCTTGACCTGGCAACCGCGAATTGGAATTCCGACGACGTGTCGGTTCTTCTGAACCACGGGGATGGCAGCTTTGCCGATCCGGTCAAATACTCGGTCGGTGATACCCCATACTCAATCTTCGCGGCTGATCTGGATGCTGATGGTGACCTTGACCTGGCAACCGCAAATGGTCAGTCTTTCAATGTCTCGGTTCTGTTGAACCACGGGGATGGAAGCTTTGCCGATCCGGTCAATTATCCGGTCGGGCGCCAGCCCCAGTCAGTGTTTGCGGCTGATCTGGATGGCGACGGCGACCTGGACTTAGTGGCGGCAAACTTCGGCTCCGACGATGTCTCGGTTCTTCTAAACCACGGTGATGGCACCTTTGCCGATTCGGTCAATTATCCGGTGGGTTGGAACCCTTACTCGGTCTTCGCCGCCGATCTGGATGGTGATGGCGACATGGATCTGGCAACTGCCAATTATTCTTCCGACAGTGTTTCGGTTCTGCTGAACGAAGCTGGCAGCGATGTAGAAACTACTGCAGAGCCAGTTCCAACCCGATTCTCCTTGCGTCAGAACTACCCTAATCCTTTTAATCTATCCACCGCCATAAACTACTGGGTCCCGACTCGCTGTCACGTGACGATTTCCATCTACAATATCTTGGGCCTGAGAGTAGATACCATCGTCGACGACGTAAAGCCTGCGGGCGAGTACACCGCCCGGTGGGACGGGACAGACCGTGATGGAAGGCCGGTGGCGACAGGAGTCTATCTGTACCGGATCAAAGCCGGCGATTTGACCGAGACGAAAAAGATGCTCCTTCTGAAATAGGGGGCCGGAGCAGAAGCCGGGCCTGCACATTAAGAAATCCCGACAAGACAGCTTGCGATCCCTATGAAGTTCGAAATTTCAATCGTGGCGGCGTGATTGCCCCGGGCGATGTGGCCTATCTGATAGATTATCTTTTCAGAGGTGGCCCGGCACCTTCCTGCTAGGGCCAAGAAGATACTCACTCGCAGTAAACCTGGCCGGACTTCCTCACAGGAGGTTGGACGGTTTCTTAATCTCCAACCAGTCCTTCCTGTAAGGCCGATTTTCCCTAAAATCTGCAGGAAGTTGATTACTGTAATGGTACCGGTCCGTGTTACGTGCTGCAGCCTGAGGAGCACAGGACGTGCATCTTATTCGCCTGGCTTCTTGACTTAAAACTTAAGGCTTCGGCCGGAACTCACGTGCTGCTTGCCACGTATATGGAACTGACATGTGGCCCTAAATATCCCGCACCTTCTACCGGAGGTCTAAAGTGGACAAGAAAATCCTGATGCTTTTGCTGTTGGGCATGGTAAGCCTTTCGAGCCATGCCTTCTGGGTAATGCCTGCTTCTGCTCAACCGCCCCACATTGTTTCCACCTCGCCTGCGCAGAATGAACTCAACGTACCGATCTTCGCCAACATATCGCTGACCTTCGATGTGGACATGGACCAGACGACCATCAACGACTCCACATTTTTGGTCAATGCTACGTGTACCGGGCGCCACACAGGCTCGATTAGCTACGACGTTGCCGCCAAGACAGCAACCTTCGATCCGCACAACAACTTTAGCGTGGGAGAAGTCGTAACTGTGGTCCTGACCACTGGTATGGAATCGTCTCAAGGTGCTCCTTTGGATAACAGTCTTGCCTGGTCTTTTACCTGTGTGGTTCATGACGGTACCGGAACTTACCAGCCACACTCAGTCTACCCGGTGGGTGATGCCCCTAACTCGGTTATCGCGGCAGATCTGAATGAAGACGGTTACTTGGACCTGATTGCCACAAATACGTATTCCAACAATTTGTCAGTATTGCTCAGTGACGGAGACGGCGGTTTTACTGCACAGTCGCTATACTCAACAGGCAACACTCCCATTACAGTCTTTGCAGCGGATGTGGATGGTGACGGATATGTTGACCTGGTTACCGCAAATCTGAACTCGGACAACGTTTCCGTGCTGCTGAACAATCAGGACGGTACTTTTGGCCCCCAATCGCTATACCCCGTAGGTGACGGCCCCTGGTCAGTTTTTGCTGCAGATCTGGATGGGGATGGAGATGTTGATCTAGCCACCGCTAATTACGAGTCCGACAGTATCTCGGTTGTGCTGAACAATGGAGACGCCAGTTTTGCCTCACACGCTCCTTATGCAGTGGGTGATTACCCGATTTCGGTTTTTGCCGCAGACCTGGATGCAGACGGTGACCTTGACCTGACCACTGCCAACCAGTTTTCGGACAGCATCTCAGTCCTGCTCAACAACGGAGATGGTGATTTCGCTTCACAGTCGCTGTATGCGGCGGGTGAGGAGCCTCACATGGCTTTTGCAGCAGATCTAGATGGGGACGGCGATCTTGATCTGGCCGTCGCAAATGCTGTATCGGACAACGTCTCGGTATTACTCAACAATGGCGATGGAGTCTTCCCCGCACAGTCGCTCTATTCAGTGGATGACAGCCCTCGTTGGATTTTGGCAGCAGATCTAAATGGAGACGATTATCTCGACCTGGTTACTGCGAACAACTATTCCCACAATGTCTCAGTACTATTCAACAACCGAGACGGCACCTTCGCCGCACAGTCGCAATATGCAGTAGGCGGTTACCCTCACACGGTTTTTGCAGCGGACTTAGATGGAGATGGCGATCTTGACCTGACCACGGCAAGTTTCACCTCCGACAATGTTTCGGTTCTGCAGAACAAGAACCGACCCCACATTGTCTCCACCTCACCCGCGCAGAACGAGTTGAACGTACCGCTCTCCAGCAATGTATCCGTTACGTTTGACATTGATATGGATGAGACCACCATCAACGACTCCACGTTTGTGGTCAATGCCAGGTCGACCGGACTGCATCCGGGCACGATTACGTACGACGGTCCGAGCAGAACGGCTACGTTTGACCCGGTAGAGGATTTCGATGAAGGAGAAGTGGTTACGGTTACGCTCACCACCGGGCTGGAGTCGTACGACGGTATTACTCTGGACAGCGCTTATGTCTGGTCTTTTACATCGATTGTCTACGATGGTTCAGGCACCTTTGCCCCCCACTCGGTCTATTCGGCGGGCGGCGATCCTCACTCAGTCTTTTCTGCTGATCTGGATG
>JABAOF010005829.1_pt1 | contig 34337 bp, 30 predicted proteins | sample 7062171 | NCBI WGS metagenome assembly JABAOF01 (sample SAMN14538628, study PRJNA623070) | marine sediment metagenome | biome: marine biome [ENVO:00000428]; feature: marine pelagic biome [ENVO:01000023]; material: deep marine sediment [ENVO:00002113] | place: India: Gulf of Khambhat ...
CCACATCTGCTGCAGCCACGCCAAGTGGTATCAGGTAGTATGTGACCACGAGCCCGGCATCCCACACTTCTGTATCGATGTGGCGATTGGACCCGCAGGGGAGATCAACGAGAACAAGCTGAACTACATCGTCGGACAGATGCATGATGGCATCGAGTGGCTGGAGCAGGTCAGCGGGCGGGAATACGATGATGAGAAGCTGATCGAAGCGGTCAACAACGAGTGCAGATCTACATCGCTCTGGGCGGAGGTGTGCGAACTGAACAAGGCGATACCGGCACCTCTCGAGGAAAAGACGATGTTCTCGCTCTATGTCCTCGGCACGCTGATGAAGCACAGCAAGGTCGTGGCCGACTTCTACGAGGAGCTGCGCGACGAGGTGAAGGACAGGGTGGACCATCAAATAGCCGCCATTCCCAACGAGCGCTGCCGGCTGATGTCTGATACCCAACCGCCCTGGGGCTTTCTCGGCCTGTTTCGCTACCTCGAGGAGTTCGGCGCCCTCTCGGTGGGATCGCTCTACACCTTCGGCCTCATCGGCATGTGGGAAGACAAGCCCGACGGTACCTGGGGGCCGCGCACGACACCACAGGAGCAGGGTGTCGCAATCAACGACCGGGATCAAGCGCTACGCATCCTGGCCGAGTGGAATCTCCACAAGCCCGAGTGGCAGCACTTCTACTCACCACACCTCAAGACAGACATGATGGTGCGGATTGCCAAGGAGTGGTCGTTGGACGGCGTGATGTTGCACTACAACCGTGGCTGCGAGGGGCTCACTGTGGGCATCGCGGAGAACCGGCTGGGCTTGCTCGAGGCCGGCTTCCCGGTCATGACATTCGAGGGAAACATGGGGGATGAGCGCGAGTTCGACCTCGCACGCACCAAGGCTCGCGTCGACACCTTCATGGAGACCCTGGGGTTCACCAAGAGCTGAGTGTAAAGCGGGAGAAGGTAATGATCACTGCAGGCATCGACATGGGCGCCAAGACGATCAAGGCGGTCGTCGTGCGCGACGGTCAAACCGTCGGCAAGGCGATGAGCTTGGCGGGGTTCGAGGCCCGGGAGGCTGCCGAGCAGGCGTTCGCCGCCGCGCTGGCCGACGCCGGCGTGGCCGCAGACGAAGTGCTGCACGTGGCGGCCACCGGTGCGGGACGCCACTTGGCACCGTACGCCGAGCGTGACGTTTCGGAGGTGAGCAGCGACGCCAGGGCAGCCGTCGCGCTCTACCCGACGGCACGGACGGTGCTCGACGTGGGCGCCGAAGAAGGGAGGGCCATCCGGTGCACCGCGGAGGGCAAGGTATTGGACTTCGCGCTCAACGAGAAGTGCGCCGCCGGTGCAGGTGCGTTCACCGAGGCCATGAGTCGCGCCCTGGAGGTCGACATCGAGGCGCTGGGGCCCATGTCACTCGAGTCGCGGCAGGCCATACCCATGAACGCGCAGTGCGCCGTGTTCGCGGAATCCGAGGTGGTCTCGCTGCTGCACGCCAAGACGCCCAAGGAGGACATCGCCAGGGCGGTGCACGACGCCATCGCGAGCCGCATCGTGTCGCTGGCGCGCAAGGTCGGTTTCGAGCCTGACGTGATCCTCATTGGCGGACTGGCCCGCAACCCCGGCTTCGTCGACTCGCTGGAGCGGGCACTGGAGTGCAAGGTCAGCATACCCGATGACCCGGAGTACATCGGCGCCTTCGGAGCCGCGTTGGCCGCGGCGGAGGGATGAGGCGTAGCAGTATAGAGGGGAGCGGAGGCATGTCTGAATACTGGCGCTGGAAGGAATACCGTTGGGACGACCCGGACAGGGACTGGCGTGACGGGGAGCTCGTTACGGCCGGTGTGGATGTGGGGTCGGTCTCCTCCCAGGCGGTGGTCGTGGTGGACGGCGAGCTCTACGCCTTCTCCAACATGCGAACCGGGTCCGACAGTCCGGAGAGCGCCCAGAAGGCGATGGACTGGGCGCTGGAGGGAACGGGTCTGACACTGGACGGCATCGGCTTCGTGGTGGGCACGGGCTATGGTCGGGTCAACGTCCCATTCTCACACAAGGCGATCACCGAGATCGCCTGCCACGCGCGCGGCGCCAACTACATGTACGGCCCCAGCGTGCGGACGGTGCTGGACATGGGGGGACAGGACTGCAAGGTGATCCGGTGTGACGAGAAGGGAAAGGTCAGCGCCTTTCTCATGAACGACAAATGTGCTGCCGGTACGGGGCGTGGCATGGAGGTGTTCGCCGACCTGCTGGCCCTTCCCATAGAGGAGGTTGGCGAACTCTCCTTTCAGGTCGACGAGGAGCCGCCCCCGGTGTCGTGCACATGCGTTGTGTTCGCGAAGTCCGAGGCCACCGCTCTGCTCCGGGAGGGCTGGCCCAAGAGCAAGGTGCTGGCAGCCTACTGTTCTGCCATGTCGCACCGAGTCGTAACACTGCTTCAGCAACTCGGCATCGAGCAGGAGTTTGCCATTACGGGCGGCATCGCCAAGAACGTCGGTGTGGTCAAGCGCCTGGAAGATGAGATCGGCATCAAGGCGTTGCCTACCCGATTCGACACGCAGATCGCCGGAGGCCTGGGCGGCGCGCTGTTCGCCCAGAGTCTCCTCAAGAAGAAGCTGGGCACCAGGTAGCGGTCCGCTACGCGATCGCGCACCCCGCAGAGGCTGGCATGAAGGCACACTACGGTTACAAGGACGGCGCCGGCGACTTCTTCATAGTCATCGATACCGACAAGTGCATCGACTGCGAGGGCCGCGACTGCGTCCCGGCGTGTCCGGAAGGCGTGCTGGAGATCATCACCGACGATTACGACGACCAAGTCGCGGCCGTGCTAGAGGATCACCGCAAGAGGATCAAGTACTCCTGCGCGCCGTGTAAGCCGGACCGTGACCGCCCGCCGCTTCCCTGCGTTACCGCCTGCACACCCGGCGCGATCACCCACTCGTGGTGATGAGCGCGGGCCGTCCAGCCTCGATGATCGATCTGACGATAGATGGATCTGCCGTGCGATCCCCCGAGGGAGTCACCGTTCTGGAGGCGGCGGACAGCGCCGGCGTCTACGTCCCACGCCTGTGTGCCCATCCAGATCTACCCGCGATAGACGCGGCGACACTCGAGCCGTGGAGCGAGGTCTTTCAAGGGAGGATCTCGCGGCGAAATGCCCAGAGCGGTCGCGCCGCTCACGCGAATGGCCGGTACGAGGGGTGTCGGCTGTGTCTGGTAAGGCTCGAAGGCGAGCAGGAACCGGTGCGGGCCTGCGTCACGCTGGTGGGCGACGGAATGCGGGTCGAGACCTCGGGTCCAGAGATCGAATCGCGGCGCCAGGCCAGGCTCAGGAAGCTCTTCTCCACCCACCCACACGCCTGCGTCCAGTGCGCGCAGCGCGTCGGCTGTGCCCTCGAGCCCTGCTCCACCAACGTGGCGCGGGATGAGCGCTGCTGCCCCATCTTCCACAACTGCGAGCTCCGGAAGCTCGCAGAGCACGTCGGCATTCCCCAAGACACCCCACGCTACCGTCCCGCCCATCTGCCGGTGGTCGAGGACGAGCCGCTACTCCTGTGGGATGCCAATCTGTGCATTGGCTGTCTCCGCTGCGTACGTGTCTGTCGAGACGTGCGACGGGTCGACGCGCTCGGTTTCGTGCTGGATGACGACGGCGAGCCAGTCGTGGGCACGAGACAGCCCACGCTGACGGCCTCGGGATGTCACTTCTGCCTGAGCTGTGTGGAGGTGTGTCCCACCGGGGCGCTCCGGCTCAAGATCGAGGATCCCAAGCGCGACGGAGAGCGCATCACCCACTGCGTGGCTGCCTGCCCGGCAGAGATGGACATCCCCCGCTACCTCAGCGCGATACGGCGCGGTGCTTTCGGCCGCGCCGAAGCGGTCATCCGGGAGGCGGCGCCGCTTCCCCGAGTGCTGGGGCAGGTCTGCTACCATCCCTGCGAGGAGCATTGCCTGCGTGCGCATCTGAGCGAGCCGCTCGCCATCTGCGCGCTCAAACGCGCCGCCGTCGAGCACGCCGACGAGCCGATCTGGGAGTCCCATCTCAGGCCCGATCCGGCCACCGGCAAGAAGGTCGCCATCATCGGAGCCGGGCCTGCGGGACTCACGGCCGCCTGGTTCCTGAAGCTCAAGGGACACGACATCACGCTGTTCGACGCCCAGCCGTCAGCGGGAGGCTGGCTGCGCGACGGCATCCCGCGCTACCGGCTCTCGCCACGAGCGGTCGAGGCAGACATCGAGGACGTTCTCGGGATTGGCATCGTCTTCGAGGCGGGCGTCGAGGTGGGCAAGGACATCGGCTTCGAGGACCTCCGCGAGCGTTACGATGCGGTGTTCATCGCCGCCGGTGCTCGGCGCGCCAAACAGCTTCGTTGCGAGGGGGTCGACCTTCCCGGAGTCGAACACGGCCTGGAGCTGCTGCGGCGTCTTGCGCTCCCCCAGCGGGGAGACCAGCCGTCACTCGCGCGTAGCAAGATCGTGATCATCGGCGGAGGCAACGTCGCGATCGATGTCGCCCGCACGGCGTTACGCCTCGGTTCCCGCGACGTGCACCTCTACTGCCTGGAGCAGCGCGGCGAGATGCCGGCACACGACTGGGAGGTGACCGAGGCCGAGACCGAAGGGGTCGTGCTGCACCCCGGCTGGGGACCGGTGCAGATCGGGGGCGAGGGCAAGGTCGAGCGGGTCGACTTCTGTGGGTGCGCCTCGGTGTTCGACGGGGAAGGCAGATTCGCCCCCGAGCTCGACCCAGACAAGCGTGTCTCCCAGGAGGCCGAGCGATTGTTCATCGCCATCGGCCAGGAGCCGGCTCTCGCTTTTCTCGATGGCGTCGCGGGCGTCAGGCTCACGCCAGCGGGGCAGATCGCAGTGGACCCGGACTCGATGCAGACCTCGATCGAGGGTGTCTTCGCAGGAGGAGACGTCGTGTCGGGCCCGGCATCGGTCGTGGACGCCATTGGGCAGGCGCGCCGCGCCGCGTCGGGGATCGACCGCTACCTCGGTGGGGACGGTGACCTGCACTTCCCGTTGCTGGATGAGGAAGAGCTCGACGCCACACTGGAGCGCGTCGAGGGGTTCACCGACCTTACGAGACTCCCCGCGCCGCGGCTGACCGCGGCTGAGTCCGTGGGGAGCTTCGCGCCGGTGGTGGGGAGCCATCCAGCCGAGTCCGCAACCCAGGAAGCCCGCCGCTGCCTGCGCTGTGATCTCAGGCTGTCCATCGGATCAGTACCCGGGCCACCGGCGCCCTGGCTCGAACTCACCAGCCAGACCGCGGCCGCGGTGCCGGAATGCGAGGGAGTCTACCAGCTCCTGGATGAGAACAGCGTCGTATACGCCATCAAGGGCGTGGACAACTTGAGGCGTGCCTTGTCACAGGTCGCTACGACGTCAACCAGGGCCAGGTTCTTCCTGTTCGAGGAAGACCCCATGTTCTCCAAGAGGGAGAGCGAGCTCATCCAGCAGTATCTCCAGGAACACGGTTGCATGCCGCCCGGTGAGGGCGACGAGGATCTCGATGACCTGTTCTAGCGCTCCCTCTCATCAGAGTCGGGCCGGGCCCGGCTGGGGCCACGTGCGCACCCTCCGCGAGAGACACCGGCGCACGTGGAGCTATCCGTAACGAACACGATCACACCGATAACCCGGTAGGAAGGTCTCCTAGACCGCAGTGATCAGGCCAAGGAGTGTACGTTGACGCTTAAGCTCTTTCCCGAGTGGATCGATCAGCCTTTGGATGAGGTGCTCTACCAGTGCCGCGAGCTGGTGGAGGATCCGGAGTATCCGACTGCGCGCCGCTGGCGCGAGGCCGGCGGCAAGGTCATAGGCCACTTCCAGGTTTACTTCCCCGAAGAGATCGCTCACGCCGCCGGCCTGTTGCCGTTCAAGGTGCGGGGGGCTCCCGTGGAACCCACNNGGAAGACACTGAATTCCCGACGGTGCGCCGCTGGCGTGACGCCGGCCGTAAGGTCGTCGGGCACTTCCAGGTCTATTTCCCCGAAGAGATCGTCCACGCGGCCGGCATGCTCCCCTTCAAGGTTCGCGGCGCCGCGGTGGAGCCGGTCCAGGCCGACTCGCGATTCGGGTCCTACCTCTGCTCGATCCTGAAGACGTCGCTGGAGCTGGTGCTGAGCGGCCGCATCGAGCTGGACATGTTCGTGACCCACCCCATCTGCGATGCGGCGCGCAACCTGGCTGCGGTGTGGGGGCGGAACTTCTCCTACCCGTGCCAGATCCTCTATCTCCCCCAGAACGCCAACTCGCAGCATGCGGCCGAGTACCTGCGGGGCGAGTACGAGCGGGTGAAGCGGACCATCGAGGACATCGCAGGACGTGCGGTCACCGACGACCACCTGCGGCAGTCCCTGGCCGTGTTCAACGAGAACCGCGGGCTGCTCCGGCAGCTCTACGCAATCAAACGTGACACGCCGTGGCTCGTCTCCGCCGAGGACGCGTACGTGCTCGTTGCCATTGGCGGACTCATCCCGCGTGAAGAGCACAACGCCCTGCTCCGGACCGTCCTCCCGCTCCTGCGGCAGCGCGAGGTGAAGCAGCAAGACCGTATCCGCGTGGTGTTCGAAGGGGGCTTCTGCGAGCAGCCACCGCTCGATCTGATCCGCGCCATCGGCCGGTCCTGCTATGTCGTCGACGACGATCTGCTGATCGGTCTCCGCTGGATCTTGGAGGACGTGCCAGTCGAGGGCGATCCGCTACGCAACCTGGCCGAAGCCTATCTCGAGCGCTCCTCCTACAGCCCCGTGCAGCACGACCTGCGAAAACCCAAGGAAGCGATGCTACTCAAGCGTATCGCGGATTCCGGCGCGCAGGCCGCCATCGTGACGGCCGCCAAGATGTGCGAACCGGGCCTGGAGGAGCAGGTCAGCTACACTCGCGGACTCGACGAGGCGAACGTGCCTTACTTCGTCAGTGAGTTCGAGGAGAACATGACCAGCTTCGATCATCTCGAGATCCAGCTGGAGACGTTCGTAGAGAACCTGCTCTTTGACTGAGTAACGAGGGATACAATGACCGACCTGACAGTTGACGGCACGAAAGTCGGACGGGGCAACAAGGAAGGTGCCCGGCTCTTCCGCATGTGGTTCGATGAACTCACCGAGGCCGCAGAGGCCGGCCGCGGGGGCGCCTACGTGTTCGTCATGGGCAGCCTCTGTGAGCTACTGCAGGGGTTCGATCTCCCCATCGTCTTCCCAGAGATCAACTCGCTCCAGACGGCGGTTCGCCGGGTAGCCCACGAGTACCTGAACGAAGCGGAAGACTACGGCTACTCTCCCGACATCTGCGGCTATGTCAAGGCCGACGTGGCTACACAACTGCGCCGCGGCGAGCTCCCGATGGGCCGTATTCCAAAACCTGCGATCGCCGTCTACACCAACGCGTGCAACACCTACATCAAATGGGCAGAGATCTGGGAGCGGATGCACGGCGCTCCGACGTTCACGCTTGACATCCCGGGCTCACGAGCAGCAGGCGCACAGACGTGGCCTGGCCACCCGGATTTCGAGAACGATCGCCGCTACGTCCTGGGGCAGCTGAGAGAGCTGATCTCGGTGCTGGAGGACGTGACCGGCACCGAGTTCGATATCGACCGGCTGCGGGAGAGCATGGAGCACGCCAACACCATGAACCGTTGCTGGAAGCGCGTATTGGAGCTCAACCGGAGCCGTCCTTCGCTGTTCAACGCCTTGTCCGACGGCACGATCTACCTCGGCGTCTCCAACGGACTGCGGGGCACCGCGGAGGGGGCCAGTTACTTCACTGACCTCGTGGAGGAGATGGAGTACAAGGCCGCCAACGGCATCGGAACACTGACCGACGAACGGTACCGCCTCATTTTCGTGGGCGTGCCGTGCTACCCCATTTTCCGTCGCTTCAACGAGCTCTTCACTGAGCTGGGAGGCACCTTCGTCACTTCTACGTATCTGTGGTTTGCGTCCGGCGGCTCCAATGCCGGGTTCCAGTACGACCTCGACAATCCGCTCGAGAGTCTCGCCGAGGGCGTCCTCATCAGCGTTCGTGACGCGATGGATAGCATGTTCTTCCAGACGAAGATCCTGGCCGACATGATCGACACCCACCACGCGGACGGCGTGGTATACCATCCCATCAAGAGCTGTCGCACGGTGTCCACCGGTTTGGCCGACAACCGGCGCGCTTTGATGGAGGCCCGCGACATCCCCAGCTTGTTCATCGAGTCGGACATGATGGACCGGCGAGTGGTCTCCGAGGCACAGCTCAAGAACCGGATCGACGCGTTCTTCGAAGGTCTCGCCTCGCGACGGCAGCAGGCCGCTATCCGGGAATCGTAACCTCATCACGGGAAAGAGCTCATGGCGTACGCAGCGGGCGTGGATGTCGGATCCACCCAAACCAAGGCAGTCATCGTCGACGAGCAGAAACAGATCGTCAGTCGCGCGTTGACCGAGACCGGAGCCAACGTCATGCGGGCGGCGGAACATGCCTTCGAGGAGGCCCTGCGCAGCGGGGATCTGCGCGAGGAGGAGGTGGAGTTCGTGGTGGGAACCGGCTATGGCCGCTACAAGGTGACGTTCGGCAACACGCAGGTAACCGAGATCAGCTGCCACGGACGGGGGGCCGTCCACATGTTCCCGGGCACCCGTACCGTCGTCGACATGGGCGGTCAGGACACCAAAGCAATCCGCGTGTCCCATACGGGGGAAATCGTGGACTTCTGTATGAATGACAAGTGCGCGGCCGGCACGGGGAGGTTTCTGGGAGCCGCGTCGAGTGCCCTCGATATCCCTCTGGACCGGCTCGGCCCGACCGCGCTCCAAGGCGAGCGGCCGGTGAAGATCAGTACTACGTGCACGGTTTTTGCCGAGTCGGAAGTGCTCTCGTGGCTAGGCAAGGGCAAGAAGATCGAGGACATCCTGCTCGGAGTCCACCAGTCGATCGCGGCCCGATCCGCCGGGCTGCTGCGGCGCGTCGGGATCGAGCAGCAGGTCACATTCACGGGCGGCGTAGCCAAGAACGCTGCGATGATCGAGACCCTCAATGAGCGGCTGGACCTCGAGGTGAACGTGAGCGACGAGTCGCACTACATGGGGGCGCTCGGTGCCGCCCTGTTCGCGCTGGACCATATTCTGGCCAGCCGCGCACCCTCCAAGGCAAAGCGGGACGAGTCATGACCTACACCGCAGGAATCGACGTCGGATCGACCTACACCAAAGCACTCATCCTGAGTGCGGACAACGAGGTCGTGGGTCGGGCCATGGAGCCGACCGGCTTCAAGCTGGCCGAGGTGGCCGAGAGCGTACGCAGCAGTGCAGCGGCAGCAGCGGGTCTGTCGACGGACGACATCACTTACAGCATCGCCACCGGCTTCGGTCGCCACCAGGCGACGGTGAGCGACGCCCAGGTGACCGATCTGACTGCCGCCGCGCGCGGCACCACCTTCCTCTTTCCCAACACGCGGACCATTCTGGACGTGGGCGGGCAGACCATGAAGGCTTCCCGCTTGGGGGACGGCGCGAAAGTGAGATCGTTCCGCCTCAACGACAAGTGCGCCGCCGGGACCGGGGCGTTTCTTGAGAAGACGGCCCGCTACATGGGATACACGACCGAGGAGATCGGCCCGCTGGTTGCTACCTCGAAGGAGGCGACGTCGATCTCAGGTGTGTGCGCCGTGTTCGCGGAGTCCGAGGTAATCAACCATCTGTCGCAGGGGGTGGCACCTGCCGACATCATGCATGGGGCCATCGTGTCGCTGGTGGGACGCTCGGTACAGCTCATGAAGCGGGTGCGCATGCAGCCCGAGTTTACTCTCATCGGAGGCATCCTGCGCTTCGACCGCATGGTGGACGTGGTACAGCAGGAGCTGGGCGCCGAGGTGAACGTACCGCAGGGTGACCTCGTACAATTCGCGTCGGCGCTCGGCGCTGCGATCCTGGGACATCGGCGGCTCCGCAAGCTGCGTGAACAAGAAACGTCGGCCCGACACTGACCGGCTGGCCTCGCTGGTGCAGCAGGAGGCACGGCGATTGCTCACGGAGGAGGCGCTCACGGGTGATCCGCAGCGCCTCGCCGAGGGGTGGGAGCGCCGCTTCATCGCCGATGCCGAGCGGGCGAAGGAAGCAATGGAACTGTACACACAGCTCGGCTACGAGGTATGTGCCGACCCGCTACGGCCGGAAGACATGGCAGAGGACTGCGAGGACTGCAGGCTGCTGATGCTGCTCCAGTTCAAGACCATCTACACGCGCAAGAGACCCTGACACCCCTCCGGCCACGCGCCGTTCGCTCACAGACCCAGCAACTGCGCCGTGTTCCCACCCAATACCCTGGCTCGATCTTCGGCGGAGATGTCCAGCGCCCGGATGCTCTCCACCATTCGCTCGAGACTGCCGATCTGGTGAGGGTAGTCGCTCCCGGCCAGTAGGTGGTCGACGCCTGCGAACCCGATCGCGAACTCGAGAGCCCCGACGTCGAAGTTCACCGTGTCGTAGTAGAACCGCTTGAGATACTCGCTGGGCGGCATCCCGATCTCCCTCCGGCAGTCGGCGAACGCGTAGTACCCCCGGTCCAAACGCTCGGCGAGGTATGGTATGGCTCCGCCCAGGTGGGCCAACACCCAGCGGATGCCGGGAAACCGCTCCACCACACCACTGAACACGAGTCCCGCCGCCGCCAGCGTGGTGTCGAACACGAACCCCACGAGCGGCATGAGCCAGTACTCGGTCATGGCCTCGACGCCCACCGGATACGTGGGGTGGACGTACATCACTGCCCCGGCATCGCTCGCCCGCTCGTACAGTGGCCAGAAGCGCCGGTCGGCCAGTGCCACGCCGTTTGCGTTGCTGAACAGCATGCAGCCCTTGAACCCGTGGCTCTCCCTCGCTCGCACGAACTCCGTGACCGACGCCTCCGGTTCGTTCAGCGGGAGCGTCGCGAGCGCCGTGAACCGCTCGGACCTCTCCGCCGCGATCCTCGCCAGGGCGTCGTTGACCTTCTGGGAGAGCGACACCGACCGCGCGGGCTCCTCCATCAGCGTCCCGGGCGCGGTGAACGTGAGCACCTGCTTGTCGATGCCCGCCTCATCCAGCACCCGCTCACGATATTCCGCGTCGCGGTGCCCGGGCACGATGATGTTCTTGTCTCCCGGAGAGTGCAGGACGGGGTTATCCTGCTCATCGAATGTGACCTCGATCTCGCTGGGTCCGGCCTGCAGCGCTGCGAGATACTCCGGTGGGTAGTAGTGGTTGTGGAAATCGATGATCGTCATCTGGCAGACTCCCTCGCCCGGCGTCTCCATACCCAGAGGTAGTAGACGGGCAGCCCCGTCAGCACCAGCGAGAGCCCCACTGCGCTCTCGCCCGTATTGGACACGACCTGGTTCCCCACGATCGCAAACGACGAGATGACGAACACGGCCGGGAGCAGGGGATAGCCCCACGCCGAGAACTGGCGGGTCACGCCCGCTCTGCGGCGCAACAAGAACAGCCCGATCGCCATCAATCCGAAGAACACCCACTCCGTGTAGATGACCCGCGTGAACAGCGCCCGAAACGTACCGGTGCCGACCAGGACACACGACCACACGGCCTGGATCAGGATGGCACGGTGCGGCGTACGGTACCTTGGGTGGATCGCGCCGACCCAGTCGAACACGAGGCCGTCCCGCGCCATCGCGAAGTAGACGCGAGGGCCCGCCAGCACGATTCCGCTCAGAGCGCCGAACGTCGAGAACATGACGATGCCCGACAGCGTGGCGCCGCCGCCGAAGCCGAGGACCGCATCGGCGGCGTCGGCGGCGATCCGCACCGACGACGCCACGGTGTCCAGCGGCAGCACGTACATGTAGACCGCGTTCATGGCGATGTAACACACGGTCACGATGAGCGTCCCCAAGAGCAGGGCGCGCGGAATGGTGACGCGGGGATTGACGGTCTCCTCCGAGCTGTAGGTCACCATGTGCCATCCCCCGAAGGCAAACAGCCCCGCCACAAGGGCGGTAAGGAAATCACTGACCGAGATGCCACGAGTGAGGGCGTCGGAGCTCACGAAGTGCTCGGGCAGGCGGGACCCCAGCACGAACCCGAGCACGATGATCAGCCCGATGGCAAGGAGCTTCCCTGCCGTGAAGAGCGTCTGCAAGGTGCTGCCGTGTCGCACGCCGATGTAGTTGACGCCGGACAACACCAGTATGGCAACGACGGCGACCGCCTTGATACCGGCACTACCCAGCGGAATGAAGTACGCCGCGTACCTGGCGAAGATGACCGCTATCGCGGCGATGATCCCGGAGTGCATGGTCCAGAACATCGCCCATCCCCACAGGAAACCCAGCGGCCGGCCGTACGCTCGATTCAGGTAGACGTAGACCCCGCCCGTCTCCGTGAACGTCGACGCGAGCTCGGCACACACCAACGCTCCGATGAACGTGAGCGCGCCGGACACGAGCCACACCAGGAGGACGCCCGCGATCGACGGAACCTGGCCCGTGATTTCGGAGGGTTGGACGAAGATCGACGCGCCGATGATCGTGCCGACGACCATCGCGGTCGCGTGCGGCAACCCGATGGCTCTGCGGAGCGTCGGCGCGGATGGCGTGGAGCTCAGGAGCCCCCTCGCAGCCGACTCACCACCATGTCACCCATCACCGACGTGGGGATCCCACTGCGCGCGTCGGCCGACGGAACCTCCCCGCTCCTCAGCAGGTCGGCCACCGCGTCCTCGACCCGTGCCGCCCCCGAGGCCTCGCCGAGGAAGTCGAGCATCATGCTCACCGCCCCGACAGCCCCGAGCGGACACGCCACGTTCTTGCCGGCGTGTTTCGGCGCCGAGCCGTGAATCGGCTCGAACATGGAGGTCTTCCCCGGGTGGATGTTGCCGGAGGCAGCGATCCCCATGCCGCCCTGGATCATCGCACCGAGATCCGTGATGATGTCCCCGAACATGTTGGTGGTCACGATCACGTCGAACCACTCTGGGTTCTTGATCATCCACATGCAGCAGGCATCCACGTAGGCGTGGTCCGTCTCGACGTCCGGAAACTCCTGGGCGACCGCGGCGAACGCACGGGTCCAGATATCGTGAGGCCGGAGGGCATTGGCCTTGTCCACCAGGGTCACCCGCCGCCCCTGGGGCTCGCCTTCCCGGGCCCGCTTCTGCGCGAGCTCGAAGGCGTAGCGCGAGGCCCGCTCGCAGCCCTTCCACGTGTACACGCCGTTCACGATGGACACCTCGTCGGGTGTACCCTTCTTCAGGTGTCCGCCGATCTGGGAGTACAGTCCTTCGGTGTTTTCGCGCACCACCACGAAGTCGATATCCTCAGGGCCCTTGTCCTTGAGGGGACACAGGTGCTCGGCGTAGAGCTTGATGGGGCGGAGATTGATGTACAGATCGAGGCCGAAGCGCAGGCCGAGGATCACCGAACGCTCGACGAGGCCTGGCTCCACGTCAGGATGCCCGATGGCGCCCAGCAGCACGGCATCCAGCGTCCGCCACTCGTCGATCACCGCGTCGGGCACGAGCTCCTTGGTCTTCAGGTAGTGCTCGCCGCTGTACGGGTACTCCACCAGCTTGTAGGCGAACCCCTCGATGGCGGCGACCGCCTCGAGGACCTTCAAAGCCTCGTGGGTCACTTCCGGCCCGATGCCGTCGCCCGCGAGTACCCCGATGTCATACGACGCCATGCTGCCTCCTGGTTGCCGTCAGGCCGAGCCTCAAATTGGCAGGCGGGACTCCGCGGCGCGAGTGCGCTCGGAGGGGGCACCGGTGCTCCGCGTTGATGGCCCTTCCCCGACAGCGCATCTTTGGGTAACCCTTTACCGATTCCGAAACCTGCCGTCCGCCTAGTGGGGATGACGATGCGATGCAACCGCTGTGGCCACCAGACGACCGAGACGGCTTGCCAGTTCGGGCGAACCAGCGTGTCCTGAGGCCGAGTATGGCGAAGACCCCCTCCGAAGAGCGGCTCATCTACGATTGGGCTACTGCCGGCGGCACACAGCAGCCCCCGGCGCCCACGGTCATGCTCGATGACGAGACCCTGCGGGATGGCCTCCAGAGTCCCTCGGTTACCGATCCGCCGACCGATGTGAAGGTGAAGATCCTCCACCTCATGGACAGCCTCGGCATCGAGACCGCCGACGTAGGGCTGCCGGGTGCGGGCCCCAGGCAGCGCGACGCGGTCGAACGGCTCTGCCGCGAGATCGCCGACTGCCACCTCCGTATCAAGGCCAACTGCGCGGCGCGGACCATGATCGTGGACATCCAGCCCATCGCCGACGTGGTCCAGAAGACCGGCGTCCCCATCGAGGCCTGCGTGTTCATCGGCAGCAGCCCGATCCGGCAGTACGCCGAGGAATGGGACCTGGAGCACGTTCTGCGGCACACGCGGGAGGCGGTGGAGTTCGCGGTGCGCGAAGGCCTCGAGGTGATGTACGTGACCGAGGATACCATTCGCGCATCGCCGGACGATCTCCGCGTGCTGATGACCGCGGGCGTGGAGGCGGGCGCCCGTCGTCTGTGCCTGTGCGACACCGTGGGAGCGGCCGTCCCGGAGGGGGTGAGAAACCTCGTCACGTGGGTTCGGCGGCTCCTGGAGGAGCTCGGGATGGGTGACGAGGTGGGCATCGACTGGCACGGGCACCGGGATCGGGGCCTCGATGTCGCCAACACACTCGCGGCTGCGGAAGCGGGAGCCACGCGGGTTCACGGAACGGCGCTGGGCGTGGGCGAGCGGGTGGGCAACACGCCCATGGAGCAGCTCCTGGTGAACCTCAAGCTGCTAGGCTGGCGGGACGACGACCTCTCGGCGCTCCCGGAGTACGTGGATACGGTATCGCGGGCCGTCAACGTACCCATCCCGATGAACACACCCATCGTGGGACGCGACGCCTTCCGCACCGCCACGGGCGTACACGCCGCGGCGGTGATCAAGGCGCAGCGCAGGGGGAAAGCCTGGCTGGCCGATCGAGTCTACTCCGGCGTGCCCGCCAGCTGGGTGGGCCGGGAACAGGAGATAGAGGTGGGACACATGTCGGGTGGGTCGAACGTGCTCTACTTCCTGCGATCGCGCGGTCTGCCCCACGGCCCGGAGGTCGTGGAGGCGGTCATGGAGGTCGCCAAGAAATCGGAACGCCTGCTCACCGAGGAGGAGATCCTCGCAGCGGTCCGCTCGATCGCGGAAGGCAAGGACTGATCACCCGCCATGGAGGCCACGGCAGGCGAGCTCGCCCAATACCTCCGGCCAACCAGCTTCATCGACAGCGACCACCCGGCCGTCGTCGAGTTCGGCCAAGGCGTGGCCGCCGGTCACGCGAGCAACTTGGACCAGGCCGTGGCGTTCTACTACGCCGTGCGGGACGGCATTCGCTACGACCCCTATCGCGTCGACCTGCGACCCGAGGCGCTGCGGGCCAGCGCCGTGCTGCGTAAGGGATTCGGCTTCTGCATCGCCAAGGCGGTTCTCCTGGCCGCCACGGCAAGGGCCGCCGGCATTCCCAGCCGGCTGGGGTTCGCCGACGTGAGGAACCATCTCGCGACCGAACGGTTGTTGCGGGCCCTGCAGACGGACCTGTTCGTGTTTCACGGCTACGCCGAGCTCTGGCTCGACGGCCGCTGGGTGAAGGCGACGCCGGCGTTCAACGCGTCGCTGTGTGAGCGGTTCGACGTCGCCCCATTGGAGTTCGATGGTCGGCAGGACTCGCTGTTCCAGCAGTTCAATCGCCGGGGCGACCGGTACATGGAGTACGTGCAAGATCGGGGCCAGTTCGCGGACCTGCCCCTCGACGAGATCCGGACAGCATTCCTCGAGCACTATCCTGCGCTCGCGAGCGCCATCGGCTACGACCTCGAGGGGTACTTCGAGGAGGAGGCGGAGGGAGGGAAGTCATGAGTACCCTGATGTCGGGCAACCAGGCCATCGCCCAGGGGGCGTGGGAGGCTGGCGTGATCTTCGCCGCCGGCTACCCCGGGACACCGAGCACCGAGGTGCTGGAGAGTCTCGCCCGGTACGACGAAGTGGACGCCCACTGGTCCACCAACGAAAAGGTGGCGTTCGACGAGTGCGTCGGGGCGGCGCTGGGCGGGGCGCGCAGCCTGGTGACCATGAAGCATGTCGGGCTCAACGTGGCGGCCGACCCCTTCATGGTGTTCCCTTACGCCGGCACCAACGCCGGCTTCGTCGTGCTCGTGGCCGACGACCCGGGTATGTACTCCTCACAGAACGAGCAGGACTCCCGCTACTTCGCCAAGGTCGCGAAGGTGCCGCTGTTGGAGCCGGCCGACGCCGCCGAGGCGAAGGAGATGATGAAGCTGGCGTTCGACCTGAGCGAGCAGTTCCGCACGCCGGTCATGTTCCGCACCACGACGCGGCTGGCTCATACTCGCAGCCCGGTAGCGCCGGGGGGACGCACCGAAGTGCCGCGTGAGCCCTTCACGCGCGACGTGCACCAGTACGCCATTCCGGTGTTCGCGCGGTTCCGCCGACCGGAGCTGGAGGAGAAGCTCGATAAGCTGCGGGCCTTCGCGGAAGAGTTCGAGGGGAATGCGGTCGAGGAGGGCGACGCACGGCTGGGTGTGGTGACCCATGGCATCCCCTACCAGTACGTCAAGGAGGTCGCGCCGCACGCCACGGTGCTGAGGCTGGGAATGACCTACCCACTGCCCGAGCAGCGGCTCAAGGAGTTCTGCTCCCGGTTCGACACCGTATACGTGGTGGAGGAGAGCGAGGGGTTCATCCAGCAGGAGATGGCCGGCTTCGGCATCCTCAACGTGATCGGCAAGGAGCGGTTCACCAACATCGGAGAGCTGAGCGCCGACCTCGTGGCGGCCGGACTCGACGGCGCAACGGCGCCCACGGACTTCAACGACGAGGTGGCGATCCTGCCCCGTCCTCCCGTCCTGTGTCCGGGGTGCGCCCACCGCGGCGTGTTCACCGCGCTGCGCCAGCTCGGAGCGCTGGTGACGGGCGACATCGGGTGCTATACGCTCGGCTGTCTCCCCCCCTACAGCGCCATCCACACCACGTTCTGCATGGGGGCGAGCATCGGCAACGCCACCGGATTCAACAAGGCCGGCGAGGAGCAGGTGGTGGCGGTGATCGGCGACTCCACCTTCCTGCACGGCGGCCTTCCCAGCCTCGCCAGCGCCGTGTACAACCAGGTGCCCACGACCACCATCCTGCTGGACAACGGCACGACCGGAATGACCGGTCACCAGGAGCACCCCGGCACCGGTCACACCCTCAAGGGCGAGGCGGCCCCCGCGGTGGACTACGAACAGCTGGTGCGCTCACTCGGCGTGCAGCAGGTCCAGGTGGTGGACCCCTGGGACCTGGAGGCCACCAAGGCCGCTATCGCTGCGGGCCTGTCCCACCCCGGACCGGCGGTGATCATCGCCCGCCGCCGGTGTCAGCTGCTCCCCGTCGAGAAGACGAAGGAGCACGTTCCCTACCGGGTGGTCGAAGACGAGTGCGTGCTGTGCGAGGAGTGCATGGAGGCAGGCTGCCCGGCCCTCGTGTGGGAGGGCGAGTACCCCACCGTCCGCGAATGGGAGTGCGTGGGCTGCTCCCTCTGCGCGCAGCTCTGCCCCACGGAAGCCATCGTCGCGGTGGCGGAGGGCTGAGTCATGGCAGTCACGAACGTGTTGATCGCGGGCGTCGGCGGCCAGGGGGCGGTGCTGGCCAGCGAGCTCCTCGCGCTGGCGGCGGCCGCCGCCGGCCACGACGTGAAGCAAGGCGAGTTTCACGGCGTGGCCCAGCGGGGTGGCGCCGTGTTCAGCCACGTGCGGTTCGGCGAGCGGGTGTACTCGCCCATGGCCAGGCGGGGCGAAGTGGATTACCTGCTGGCGCTGGAGAAGCTCGAAGCCCTGCGATACGCGCACTTCGTGAGGCCCGGCGGCACGATCATCATCAACGACTACAAGGTCGAGCCGCTGCGGACGGCCGATGAGCGTTCCTATCCCGATGACGCGATCGACTTCCTGAAAGGCAAGGGATTCAACGTGCTCGTCGTGGCGGCCACCGAGACGGCCATGGCCCTCGGCAACCACCGCGCGGCCAACGCTGTGCTGTTAGGGGCGCTGGCGCAGCGGCTGGAGATCCCCGCGGAGGTATGGCAGGAGACCCTGCAGGAGCGGATCCCGCAGGGTCTCCTCGAACTCAACACCCGGGCCTTCGCGGCCGGGCGCGAAGCGGCCTGAGCGTTCCTACACCGCCATCGTCTTGGTGTACTCGGCCCCGACCTGTCCCTTGCGACACGTCGCGGAGGTCATGAAGTCGGCCGACCGCTTGGCCTGCACGGTGAGCGCGTCGCCGAGCTTCGTCCCGCAGGCGTCCTGGATGCACCCCATGATCAGCTTGCGCGCCTCAGCGGTGGCGGGGGAATCGGCCTCGGCCAGGCCTGCCACCTCGCTGGGGATCTGGTCCAGGGCGCCGCTCTCGACCTCGCGCCGCTTGAGACCGTGCTTGCCCTTGGAGGCCACCTTCCACGCCTTCCCCAGCACGTCTTCGAGCGAGCCGGCGTAGTCGATCAACCATCCTACCGCATCCTTGGCTCTGACCGATCTACCGCTCAACAGCAGCAGGAGCAGCTTGGGCCAGTCTTCGCGCCTGGCCTTGCGGAACGGCCAGTGGCAACCCTCCATGCCCGGCACTACCGGGAGCGTCACCTCCGGCATCCCCAGGTCGGCGTCATCCACGGCCACCACGTAGTGACAGTGCAGCAGCAGCTCCAGCATGCCGCCCAGGCAGCGCTTCCCGTTGACGCAGGCGACCGACACCTCGAACTCGTCGTTGAGGCGTCGCGCCGTGCCGGACCAGCTGCTCGCAATGCGGAACCCTTCCTCGGCCCGCTCGAGCGCCGGGTAGAACTCCGCCGTGTCGGCACCCACGAGCTGGGTCGAGAGGTGGAAGTCGCCGGTGAGGATCACCCGCTCGATCCCTTCCGCCTTGAGCCAGTCGAGCGCCCGGTTGAGCTCCGCGTCCACATCACCGTTGTAGCTCTCCCGTGAGATCGTGACGACGCCGACCTTGCCGTGGTGCTCCGCGTTGACGTAGAGCTGCTGCCACTCGGGATCGTCCATCCGCCCCATGGCGTCGGGGAACCACGCTGCGCCCGCCGCCTCGGGGTGCAGCCGGTGATACGCCTCGACCGTGTTGACGACGGCATCCGGACCGGCGTCCCGCATCGCGGCCAGGATGCCGCGGCGGAACTGGGCACACAGCTCTCCTATGGCATTGAGCTGCGCCAGGTGGCTGCGCCTCTCGTGCAGCATGAGGCTGGTCATCTGGAACATCGGCCCGAGGATCCACGTCCTGAACTCCGCGTCGCCCTCACCATCCAGCTTCCAATCCACCAATGGCCGGAAGTGATTCGGCGGATACCAGTTCTGGCCGGTCGTCTTGCGCTCGTCGAGCGTCCCGGTGGGTGTGAACACCGCACCGTACTTCTCCCCCAGGTGGTGGAGGCACGACCACGTGAGGAAATTCGCGCCTTTCGCTCCGATCGCATCGTGCGCCCGGAACGGGTTCGGTCCCAGCAGTTTCCGTACGAACTTGTCGACCTTCCAGAACGGCATGTTGCTGGCGTCGTGGTAGCGCAGTCCGGCGAGAGTGACCCCGCAGAACAGCACGTCCAGCACGAACGACCAGTTGTCGCTCACCGGAATCGGAATGAGGCCCACTGCCCAGAGCAGCTGGCTCACGGCCGACGGCTCCGGCTCCACCACCTCCCACACCTTGTTGATCTCGTGGGGGAACGCCGGGTGCGCGATCCCCACTCCCAGCTCTGAGCTGGGGAAGCCCGATGTGACCGAGCGGATCTCGATCTCGGGGAACGCATCACGGAAGATCTTGTAGTGCGCCCGCTTGACGTCGAGGATCTCTGGAATCGCCTCGAGCAGGAAGCGCGGCCGGAGCTGTCGCAACTCGCCCGGCAGGGTCGCGCCGTCGTAGCTGAGGCGCGTGATGTTGGCCATGATCCGGTTGGCGCCGTCCGGGCCGAAGGCCCGCACCAATCCGGGGTACTGCTTCCCGATCCCGTCGGGCGCGTCCGGAAAGTCCAGGGTCACCATCGGCACACCGAAAGGCTCGAGCCGCGAGCCGAGCTGCATGGTCTTGCCCGCCCCGACGATCCCGTTGCCGCCCGAGATTACCATGGAGCCCCGCTGGCCGGAGTTCCCGAACACCTGGTCAACCAGGTCACCGGCCGCGACCGGCGGGCGTCCCTGGCGAAACATGTCGCTGACCGTCCCGAGGCCCAGCGTCTGGAGTGTCGTCTCCCGCATCGTCTTGGTCATGATGCCCCCACCTCCCTAGGAGACCTTCAGGATGGCCGCGATGCCCACATCCCCCGCGGCGCAGCCGAAGAGCAGCACGTGTCCGCCACCCAGGTCCACCGCCTCCTCGAGAGCCTCGATCATGATCCGCGTGAGAGTCGGACCCTGCGGGTGGCCCCACACCAGCGAGCTGCCGGTCTTGTTCATGCAGGTCCAGTCGTAATCCAGGAGCTTCGAGAAGATGGCGTCATTCACGGCGAATGGGTTGTGGTTCTTGACGACGGCCATGTCGGCCACGGTGAGTCCCGTCTTCTCGAGCAGCTTCTGGACGGCGAACGCGGGCGCTTCCGGCATGAAGCTCGGATGCGTCCGCACCTCGGTCTTGGCCACGAACTGGATGTCGATCTCGGGCCGCGGGCTCAGCTCCTGCGCCTTCTCCTGCGTCGTCACCAGCAGGCAGGCCATGCCATCCGAGGCATGGGTCTGTGTCCCGCCCGTGACGCAGGTGTCGAGCTCGTTCATGGCCCGCAGGCCGGCCAGCGTGAGCTCACGGACCCCTAGATCGTCGTCGACCCGCCCTAGCGGCCGCCCTTGGACATTGAGCACCTCGAGCGGAACGAGCACGCGATCGAGGAAGCCCGATCGCTTCGCGTCGAAGTACTGCTTGTGCCGGTGGTGGGCGAGCTCATCGACCTCTCTGCGCTCGATCTTGTACTTGCGGGCCGCCAACCCTGCGGTGGTGATCATGGCGTTCCCGGTCGCCGGATCGAACCCGAAGTTGTCCCACACGTCGGCGAGGGCCTGCGTGCGCTCGTGCGCGCGCCGCTCGGGAAAGACCCCCACCGGTGAGTCACTCGTCCGGTCGAACGTCAGCACGCCGACCACGTCGTAGCCGGATTGGACTTCGTTGCCGGCCAGCAAAACCGCCTGCAGGCCTGTCGCGCAGGCCTGCTCCATGTGGTATCCGGGAACACGCTCGCCCAAGCAGCTCGCCACCAGCGGCGCATTCCAGAACTTCCAATGCCAGGGAATCGTCGAGCCGATGACGAGATATTCCAGCTCGCTCTTGGGGACTCTGCGCAGTCCCAGAATCCGGTTCATCGCCTCGCCGGCGAATTGGCCGATGTTGACCTCCGCCAGCGCCGACGTCTGCCATGCGGGGAAGTAACTACTGCCCCAGGTGCCGTAGGGTATCCTGGCACGCGGGAACATCTGGCTCACCTCACTCATTGTACCCCTCCACTCATCCATTCTCACCGCGCCGCTGGAGCGTACGCAGGTGCTATAGCAGCGCCTCCCGACACTCGGAGCTTATTCAGCGGACCGAGATTCGCAATGGCTCATCGGAATGCGTTCACTCCCGCAACATCGGATCGGCCCTGAGCTGCAGGACGCGCGTGTCGGTGTGCCCGTCCACGCGCAGTGTGAGTCCGTACGATCCGGGGCCCGCGGTGGCGATCCCGTACTCCTCCTCCGTCAGGCCAGTATCCATGAAGCGGTTCAGCCTGAGCAGGAAGCGCACCGCCTCCCGCTCCTGTGCGGGCGTCTGAGCCTGCTGGAAGCGCTGGTAGGCCCGTTCGGCCTGCTGCTGGAAGCCGCCGCTCAACTGGCGCAGAATCTCTTCGAACACCGCCGTGACCCTCCGCTTCTGCTCCTCGGTGAGCGGCTCCGGATCGAACTCCAGATTCCACCGGTAGCGATGGATCCCGGGCTCATCCGCCAACGTCGCCACGTGCTTGAGGCGTCCTGTCCGATCGCGGATCTCGAGCGTCGCAGCCTGCGGCGGCTTGGCGAGGTAGTAGGTCACGAGCGCGGTGTTGCGGTACTCCGCCCGCGGGAGGCTCGTGGTCGGCTCGACGGTGGGCGGGTTCTCACCGGCGAACCAGAAGTGCCCTCGCTGACCGCCCCGGCTGGTATTCTCCCACAGGGTGGCAACGCGCTGCTCGAAGAGGTACGCGTCCGACGCCATGACCTCTTCGGTGAGCTGTTGCAGTGGCGTGATGTCGTCCAGGATCCAGATGGAGCGGCCGTGCGTTCCGGCCACCAGGTCGTTGTCCCTGGGGTGGACGACCAAGTCCTGCACCGCCACCGTCGGGAGCCCGTTGCGCAACGGCGTCCAGCGTTCGCCCCCGGTCCACGAGAGCCACACGCCGAACTCGGTGCCCACGAAGAGGAGATCTGGATTCCGCAGATCCTCCCGGATGACGTGCACCACCTGCCCGTCGGGAATGTCGCCGGCGATGTTGGTCCAGCTCCGGCCGAAGTCCGCTGTCTTGAATACCCACGGAGTGAACACGTCGCTGCGGTGTCCGTCGAATGTCACGTAGGCGGTGCCGACGTCGAAGTGCGAGGCCTCCAGCCGGCCGAGCCAGATGCCCCCGGGCACGCCGCGGACCGCCCGCCGCACGTTGGTCCACGTCTTGCCGCCGTCGCGCGTGACTTGGATGTTGCCGTCGTCGGTGCCGACCCATATCACGTCGGGAGTGATCGGCGACTGCGAGACCGACGTGATGGTGCAGTGGTACTCCGCACCGGTGTTGTCCGGCGTGATACCGCCGCTCTGGCCGCGCACCGATTTCTCCGGATCGTTCGTGGTCAGATCCGGCGAGATGATGGTCCAGCTGTCCCCGCCGTCCGTGGTCTTGAACAGGTACTGCGCCCCCAGGAACAGGGTCTGGGGATCGTGGGGCGACATGACCAGTGGCGCCGACCAGTTGTAGCGCAACTCCCGCCCCGCCTGCCGCTCGCCTTCAGGAACGACATCCTCATAGTTCGTGATGTTCCGCGGCGTCGGCCGGGAACCCGAGAAGCGGTGCGTCTCCACGTCATAGCGCCGAAAGCTCCCGTTCTCCGCCTCGGTGTAGAGGGTGCGCCAGTCCGTGGGATCGACCTGGATGTCCATCCCGTCACCCCAGTGGAGCTTCCAGTTGTAATCGTTGAGGATCCCGCGAATGTCGCGCGCGAAGCTCGGACCGCCGTAGGTGCCGTTGTCCTGCAGTCCGCCGTAGACGTAGTACGGGTCCCGCATGTCCACGCCGATGCGATAGTACTGCCCGATGGCGAGGTTGTCGAAGAAGATGAAGTGCTGGCCGTGGTCGTGAGTGAGGTGCGGTCCCTTGTCGTCCCCGATGTAATACCGGTCGGCGTCGTTGGGATCGAGCCACATGGCGTGGAAGTCGCCGTGAATCTCCTGGTCCGGGCTCCCGTTCCGCAGCGTCGTGCCGCCGTCTTCCGACACCATGAAGCGCGTGGTCAGGACGTACACCCGCTGGTCGTCCAGCGGGTTGATACGGATCTGGCTGTAGTAGAACGGGCGGTTGTTGTACGTGTTGACGTAGGTCCAGCTCGCGCCGGCGTCCTCCGAGCGATAGACACCCGAGCCGGGGATCGCGAGATCATCGGTACGCTCCGCCTCGACGAGTGCCATCACGATGTCGGGATTGCTGCGATAGATCGCGAGCCCGATGCGACCGGTTTCCCCCTCGGGCAGGCCCGTGGTGAGCTTCGTCCACGTGGCGCCGTGGTCGGTCGACTTGAAGATCCCGCCGTTCGGCCCACCGCTGTGGAAGGTCCACGGTTGGCGGAGTCGGTGGTAGAACGCGGCGTACAGCACCGCAGGATCCGTCGGGTGCATCACGAGGTCGGTGCAGCCTGTCTTCCCGTCGTTCGGCAGTCCACCCCCCAACTTGCCCCACGTCTCGCCGCCGTCGACGGTCTTGAACAGCCCGCGGTCGCCGGAGTAGCCCCACAGGTGGCCGATGGCACAGGCATACACCACATCGGGGTCGCTCGGGTGGGTCACGACGCGCGCGATCTGGTGCGTCTCGGCGAGCCCCATGTTCACGAACGTCTCGCCGCCGTCCACCGACTTGTAGATGCCGTCGCCCCACGCGACGCTGTTGCGGTTGTTGGCCTCGCCGGTCCCGACCCACACAATGTCGGGGTCGGGTTTGAACAGACCGATGTCGCCGATCGAGGCCGAGGCATAGTCGTCGAAGATCGGCTGCCACGTGGTCCCGGCGTTCACCGACTTCCAGACGCCGCCCGAGGCCGAAGCTAGGTAGACGACCTTGAAGTCGCGCTCCACCGCCTCGACGTCCACGATGCGGCCGCCCATGTTGGCCGGCCCGATGTTGCGCCAGCGGAAGGCGCTCAAGACCTGGTCGTCGGTCGCCTGGGCCGAAAGCGACAGTGGCGCCAGCAGCGTGACCGCCACCAGCGCCGACGACGCCCGAAGCATCCGATACGTCACTCGAAGCAACATGCGCTCCTCCCCGAGGGGCTGCGGCCCCTCCCTCATCGTCCCGTGCCGGCGCTCGCACCACGCGTCGGCGTGATCTCAGCTCCGATTAGGATACGCCAGCGGATCAGGTGCTGCCAGCGTGTCTCACGCGCGCTGGTGATCCGCCCGCCAGTGCGAGACCTGCCGCTTGATCTCCTCGCGGTCCTGCAGGTTCTCGTCCAGCACCCGCTGGGCCAGCGCCGGGAGCTCCGCGTCGCTCGCAAACCGCAGGGCTATGAGCTGACCGGTCGTAAACTCTTCGATGCGAGGGCGCAGCGCGTCGGGCAGGATCCGCTCGAGCCGCATCCGCTCCTCCAGACGGATGAGCCGATCCTGCACGGCCAGCGGAAAGACGCGGGAGAAGTAGTACACCATGACCACCGCGAGCACGAGCGCCAGGTACATCACGCTCTGGAGCGAGAAGGAGGTGATCACGCTCCACACGGCGTACACGAGGCTGGCCAGCAGCAGCGCCGCCGCCACGAAGTGGTACAGCGGCACATAGCGTCGGTGTGTGGCGTATGTCTGGACGGTCCCGTTCGACATGGCTGACTCCGAGTGTTGAACCTGCCATAGGATAGACGGCAGCACTCGCCGCACCAACCCCTCGCCGGCCCCCTCTTTAACCGCATACCAAACAAGGAGTTAAAGAGACGGCGCGGCGTACCGCCGCGTTTCACTCCCGCTTCATTGCCACTTCATGCACCCGGCTGTAGTAGGAGCAAATGCGGACCCTCCGGCGGTGTGACTCCCGGGGCGCGGTGCACTCTCCCCGCTCCGCCCCAACGAGGCGACCAGCCGGAGCAGCCCAAGCACCACACGCACCCCAGTGGAGGCGCCTATGACGTGTGACGGCAAGGACCGCGACGAGCAGGCCCGCGAGGACCGCGGGATCAGCCGTCGCGGGTTCCTCCAGTCGGTGGGCGCAGGCGCGGTCACGGCGGCGACGGCGCGCAAGGTCGCGGCCGCTCCGGCCCGAGCAGCGCCGGACCTGGAGGGAGAGACCCTCTCCAGGGTGACGCTTCTCATCAATGGGCGGCAGCGCCAGCTCGAGGTAGAGCCTCGCTGGTCGCTCTCCTATGTATTGCGCGAGCGGCTCGGACTCACCGGCACCAAGCTCGGCTGCGATCGGGGCGAGTGCGGCGCCTGCACCGTGCTGATCGACGGCGAGCCCCGCTACGCCTGCATGACCCTCGCGGTCGAGACCGAAGGGAAGGCGATCACCACGGTGGAAGGCCTCATGCAGGGCGAGGAGATAGGGCCGACCCAGCAGGCTTTCGTCGAGCAGGACGCCTACCAGTGCGGCTACTGCACCTGCGGACAGATCATGGCGGTGGAGGGCCTGCTACGGGCCAATCCCACACCCTCGCCCGACGAAGTGCGCCGGCAGCTGGCCGGTAACCTGTGCCGCTGCGGCACCTATCCACACATCTTCGCGGCCGCTCAGCGGGCCGCCGAGCTCAGGAGGCAAGGAGGTGCGTCATGAGAGACGAGCGTGACCACCTCTATTACATCGAGGGCGACGTCCCCCACGCCCCCTCACCATCGCAGGGACCTGAGCCGTGGGGCGAGACCAAGGTCGTCGGCAAGAAGCGGCCGCGCGTAGACGGCTACGAGCGGGCGAGCGGAACGGCGGTCTACCCGACGGACGTCACCCTGCCCCGCATGCTATACGGGGCGATCCTGCGCTGTCCTCACGCGCACGCCGAGGTGCAGGCAGTGGATACGAGCGCCGCGCGGCAGATGCCGGGCGTGCGGGCGGTCCTCAGCGGCTTCCCGCCCGACGAGGCGCCAACCGAGCTGCGCTCGGACTTCGTCCGCACCAGGCTGTTTGCTCCCCGCTGCCGGTACGAAGGCGAGACCGTCGCGGCGGTAGCCGCCGAGACGCCGTACCAGGCGTGGGACGCGGTCCGCGCCATCCGGGTCGAGTACGAGATCATGCCGTTCGTGTCGGACGAGCGTCGCGCCCTCGACCCCGAGGCACCCAAGGTGCACGACGAGGGCAACCAGGTAGGTGACACGCTGCACTATGAGCGCGGCGACGTCGAGCGAGGCTTCGCCGAGGCCGACGTGGTGCTGGAGCAGAGCTACCGTACCGAGTGCGAGATCCACACCCCCATGGAGCCGCACGGCTGCGTAGCCCGGTGGGACGGCGACAGCCTCACCGTGTGGGAGTCCACGCAGGGTGTCTACAACGTGCAGACTCAGGTGGCGGGCGCGCTGGAGCTGCCGCTGTCCAAGGTGCGCGTCATCGGGCACTACATGGGCGGCGGCTTCGGCAGCAAGCTCGGCGCCGGCAAGTACACGATCCTCGCGGCGCTGCTGGCCAAGAAGACGGCGCGGCCGGTTAAGCTGGTGCTCACCCGCGAGGAAACCTACCTCGCCGTGGGGAACCGGCCGCCCAGCAACATGTGGCTCAAGGCCGGCGTGAAGCGCGACGGCACGCTCACGGCGCTCGAGTACGTCGGCACGGGCGCGAGCGGCGGCTACCGCGCGGGCGGCGTCTCGGCGCTCGACTGGCAGGTGAAGGACCTCTACACCTGCCCCAACGTGCGTACCGAGCTGACGAACATCTATATCAACGCCGGGCCGGCCCGTCCGATGCGGGCCCCGGGACACCCGCAGTGCAGCTGGGCGCTGGAGCAGATGATGGACGCGCTGGCCGAGGCGATCGGGATGGACCCGGTGGAGCTGCGACTCCAGAACATCCCGAGCTTCAGCCAGGCACGGCAGGGGAGCCCCCCCTACACCACCACGGGCTTCCGGCAGTGCCTCGAGGAGGGCGCCGAGGCCTTCCGCTGGCAGGAGACCCGGGAAGCGATCGCTGCGGACGGCAACGACGGCCACATCAAGCGCGGCGTGGGCATGGCCGGCGGCCTGTGGGTGGCCGGGGCCGGCGGGCCGCCATCCACCGTGTTCGTCAAGGTGTTCGCCGACGGCAGCGTCAACCTCAACATGGGAGCCAGCGACATCGGCACGGGCTCCAAGACGGTAATGGCGATGGTGGTCGCCGAGGAGCTGGGCGTTGATCCAGACGCCGTGCAGATCGACCACGCGGACACGGGCACCACGGCATATGCCACCGCCAGCGGCGGCAGCAAGACGGTGCCCACCGAGTCGCCCACCGTGCGGGCGGCAGCGCTCGACGCCAAGCGCCAGCTGTTGCAGTTGGCGGCCGAGGAGATGGAGGTCGATGCAGGGACCCTGACCCTGGAGGACGGCAAAGTCGTCCCGGCCGGGGATCCCTCCCAGGCGAAGGAGCTCTCGCAGCTGCGTGGCCTGCGGCGCCGGCGCATGGTCACCGGCGTCGGATACCGCGGCCCCAACCCCGCCGACAAGGCTACCTGCCCGTTCGCCGCGCAGTTCTGCGAGGTGGAGGTGAACACCAGGACGGGCGAGGTCAACATCGTGCGCTTCGTGGCCGCCCACGACAGCGGCCGCGTCATGAACCGGCTCACGTACCAGAACCAGGTGTTCGGCGGCATCACCATGGGGATCGGCCTCGGCATGACCGAAGCACGGGTGCTGGATGGAGACCACCAGACCGGCAAGCTGGTCAACAAGAACTGGCACGACTACAAGCTGCCCACGGCGCTGGACGTGCCGACAGACATGACGTGCGTGCCGATCGACATGCCCGATCCCGAGGCCAACACCGCCGGGGCGAAGGGGCTCGGTGAGCCAGCCACCATTCCCACGGCTGCCGCCATCGCCAATGCGGTCTACGACGCGACGGGCGTGCGCATCACCGAGACCCCCATCAGTCCGATGAAGCTGGTACAGGCGCTCGCCGACGCCGGGAAGGGGGAGTGAGCCATGCTATCGCAATTCAGCTACGCGCGCGCGACCTCTCTCGACGAGGCCCTGCAGTACCTGGCGACGGACGGCGCGAGGCTGTGCGCCGGCGGGTCGGACCTGATCGGCTGCCTGCGGGATGAGGTGTTCGAGTGCAGCAAGGTCGTGAGCATCTCGGGTCTGGACGAGCTGAAGGGAATCAGCAAGATCGCCGACGCCGGAGTGCGCATCGGCGCTCTCACTCCCGTTGCCGAGGTGGCGGCCAGCCCGATCGTCCAGGAGCTCTACCCTGGTCTCGCCCAGGCGGCGGGCGAGGTGGCCAGCCCCCAGCTCCGTAACCAGGGCACCATCGGTGGCAACATCTGCCAGAAGCCGCGCTGCTGGTACTACCGCGGGGAGTTCCATTGCCTGCGCAAGGGCGGCACGACCTGCTACGCGTTGGCCGGTGAGAATCAGTTCCACGCCATCCTAGGCGGCGCGCGGTGCTACGTCGTGCACCCATCGGACACCGCTGCGGCACTGATGGCCCTCGGGGCCAGCGCCCGGATCAGGGGTCCCGAGGGAGGCCGCTTGGTGCCGCTCGAGGAGTTCTACGTCCTGCCCAGCACGGACCCGCACCGCGAGACCGTGCTCGAACCGGACGAGATCGTCACCGAGCTCACGCTACCGGTTCCCGCACGCGGCTTCCGCAGCTCGTATCGCAAGGTGCGCGCCCGCGGAGCGTGGGATTTCGCACTGGCGGGCGTGGCGCTGGCGCTCCAGCTCGACGGAGATCGGGCTACCGCCGGCCGCGTCGTCCTGAGCGGCGCGGCCCCGGTACCGTGGCGCTCCCGCGAGGCGGAGCAAGCCATCATCGGCCAGCGCCTCGACGCGACGACCGCGCAGGCCGCGGCGGCGGCAGCCGTGCAGAACGCGGTGCCGCTGAAGCGGAATGGGTACAAGATCCCGCTGTTCCGCGGGGTGATCGAGGAGGAGTTGCTGAAGCTCGCGAGGGCGTGAAACACGACCTCAGTCGATGGAATTGCATCCCCGCGGCCCGGTGACGGGCCGCGGGGATGTCGTCCGCAGGCAATTCCCCTCGATGGTCGGTGGGTATAGGTTTGCTGATTCCCTGGCAGAGTGGCAGGGTGGGCTTCTCTGCTGCCGGGAGATAAGTGACGCCTCCCACAACACACTCGGCTGCACGTGACGTACATGCCAAAGGAAGTCCGATGACCATCAGCCTGATTGGGAAGTCGATCGGCGAATCGGCGACCCTGAAGCTCAACGAGACCGCGGCGATTCTCCGCGCCAAAGGGGAACCGGTCATTCATCTCGGCGGCGGTGAGCCCAAGACCAAGCCGCCCATCGACGCCCTGGTCGCGGCGGCCGCCNNGCCGCCCTGCTCAGCTCGGGCGAGGTCCGCTACACGCCCGCGGACGGCATTCCCGCTCTCAAGCAGGCCATCATCCGGTACACCGAGGAGTTCTACAACCGCAAGGTAGAGCCGGCGCACGTGATCGCCTCCGGTGGCGCGAAGCAATCGGTCATGGTCTGCCTGCAGGCGATCCTGAATCCGCAGGACGAGGTGATCTTCCCCGTCCCTTACTGGGTGAGCTATCCGGAGATGGTAAAGCTCTGCGGCGCGGTACCCGTGCCCGTGCGACCGGAGGATGGCTCCTTCCACCCGCGGATCCAGGAGATCGAGCAGAACATCACGTCGTACACCAAGGCCGTGATCATCAACAGCCCCAACAACCCGTCGGGCGCGATGTACTCGGAGGAGTTCATAGCTGCGGTCGTGGAGCTGTGCGAGAAGCGCGGGCTCTACCTGCTCATGGACGACATCTACCACCGGCTCATCTTCGACGGCCGCAACCCGATCAACTGCTACGACTACGCCAAGGACCTGTCGGAGAACTCCAAGCTCGTGGTGATCAACGGTGTCTCCAAGCAGTACGCGATGACGGGTTTCCGCATCGGCTGGGCCGTAGCGAATAAGAAGCTCGTGGAAGTGATGACCAACATCCAGGGCCATCAGACTTCCGGGCCGTCGGCGCTGCTGCAGCACGCGGCAGTTGCGGCGATCAACGGCGTGCAGACGAGCGTCGAGAGCCTGCGCGTCACGCTGGAGAACAACCGCAATGTCATGATGGCGCAGCTCAGCTCATTCGAAGGAGTGAAGGCTACCAAGCCGGACGGGACGTTCTACTGCTTCGCCGACTTCAGCTACTACGAGAAGGACTCGACCAAGCTGGCGGAGCTGTTGGTGGACAAGGTCCGCGTCGTCACGGTGCCGGGGGTGGAGTTCGGCGCGGAGGGACACCTGCGGCTCTCCACCTGCGGCTCGATCAAGGACATCAAGGACGGTATCGAGCGGATTAAGTGGGCCCTCGACCCGAACTCTCCGAACGAGTTGTACATCGGCGATCGCAAGCTGGTGCGCGACTGGACATAGAGGAAGACACCATGGCGAAGTACCTCAAGTTCAACACGCCCGCGATAAAGCAGGCGACGGACCTGAAGAGCGACTTCGGGCTCAAGAACCACGGGCTCGTGGACCTGGATCGCGTGTACTGGAACCTGCCGCCAGCGGCCCTGTACGAGGAGGCGGTGTTCCGCGGCGAGGGGCACATGGTTTCCGGCGGCCCCTTCCTGGTAGACACGGGCAAGCACACGGCCCGCGCCGCGGCCGACAAGTACGTGGTCCAGGAAAGCTCTACGGCCGACAAGGTCTGGTGGGGCGAGTACAACCGTCCCTTCGCGCCGGACAAGTTCGCCGCGCTGCTCGCCCGGATGCAGGCGTTTCTCCAGAGCGAGGAGCTGTTCGTTCAGGACTGCTACGCCGGTGCGGACCCGAACTACCAGATGCCGATCCGCATCATCACCGAGAAGGCCTGGCACAGCCTCTTTGCCCGCAACATGTTCATCCAGGCCACACCCGAACAACACGCTGACTTCGTGCCAGAATTCACCATAATCAATACTCCCCGCTTTCACGCGGTGCCCAGTATAGATTGCACCAACTCCGAAGTCTATATTATTGTGCATTTTGGNNAGCCACGATGCCCACAAGCGGCACGTGCCGGAGTTCACGATCCTCCAGGCACCGTCGTTCAAGGCCGACCCGCGGGTCGACGGCACGCGCACGGAGACAGCAATTATCCTCAACTTCGCCCAGCGCATGGCGATCATCTGCAACTCGGCCTACGGCGGGGAGATCAAGAAGAGCATCTTCACGGTGCTGAACTTCCTGCTACCTCTGGAGGGCGTGCTGGCCATGCACTGCTCCGCCAACGTGGGCAAGGACGGCGACGTAGCGCTGTTCTTCGGCCTCTCGGGCACCGGCAAGACCACGCTATCGGCCGATCCCACCCGCCGACTCATCGGAGACGACGAGCACGGCTGGAGTGACGACGGTGTGTTCAACTTCGAGGGCGGCTGCTATGCCAAGGTGATCCGCCTCTCGGCCGAGGCCGAGCCGCAGATCTGGGAGGCTACGCGACGCTTCGGCTGCATTCTCGAGAACGTGATCTGGGATCCCACGACCCGGCGGGTGGACCTGGATGACGACGCCATCACCGAGAACACCCGGGCCTCGTACCCGCTGGAGTTCATCCCCAACGTCGTGCCCGAGCGGATGGCCCGCTCGCACCCCAGGAACGTCATCTTCCTGACGTGCGACGCATCCGGCGTGCTGCCGCCGATCGCCCGGCTCAACTCGGAGCAGGCCCAGTACCACTTCATCAGCGGCTACACCTCCAAGATCGCCGGCACCGAGATCGGCCTGGGAATCGAGCCGCAGATCACCTTCAGCGCGTGCTTTGGCGCGCCCTTCATGGTGCACCATCCCTTCAAGTACGCCAGGCTGCTCGGCGAGAAGATGGCCAGGCACGGCGCCACATGTTGGTTGGTGAATACCGGTTGGACGGGTGGGCGCTTCGGTGTTGGGAAGCGGATCAGCATCCGACACACGCGCGCGCTGCTCAATGCCGTCCTCGAGGGCAAGCTGGACAAGGTGAAGTACCGCAAGGACAAGCTCTTCGGCTTCGAGGTGCCAACCAAGTGTCCCGACGTGCCCGACGACGTGCTCGACCCGGCGAAGTCCTGGGGCGACAAGGACGAGTACTGGAAGAAGTACGACGCCCTGGCGGCCCGCTACATCGAGAACTTCAAGCTGTTCGCCGACGGCTGCCCACCGGAGGTAGTGGCGGCCGGGCCGACGCGTTTGGCCAAGGCCAAGTCATGACCGAGAGCCACCGCGACCAGTTTCTCAGACGGTTGTCCTCCGTCGGGATGGGCACGCGCGAGTCGGTTCACGTGCTGCTGGGAAGCATCGTCTACGACGTGCGGGAGCAGGTCGTTCGCAGGCAATTCAACGACGATGAGATGGAGACGGTGGTCGCGTTCCACGACCAGGCCGAAGCACTGTGGCGCGACACGCTCTCGACCGACCCCCCGCTCGACGCCGAGCAGATGGTCGCGCGCCTGACCAGGCTGCGTGACGCCTGCGCGGGGCCGCTCGGGCAGTACCGCGACAAGCTGGAGCGTGGGGTGCGGAGCGCAGTGGAGTTCCAGCAGGAGCACGCCAAGGGTTGAGGCCGAGGGACTCCCTGCGGTTCATGGGCTGGCTGCTCGTGGCCGCCGCCTGCGGCAATGGCTCGGGACCCGATCCAGACCGGCTGCTCGGGGAGTGGGAGTACCGTGCCGGCTACGACGCTGACGTGGTCGAGGGGACGATAGAGATCCAGCAGCACGCCGACACGTCGTTCGGTGGAACGTTCAATCTCACGGCCTCCAGTTCAGAGTTGGTTCCCCTGGACACGACCGCTCCGGTTGCGGGCTGGGTCGAGAGCAACGGCCTGGTTCACATGCAGATCCAAGCCTCGGGCGCGGTGGTGAAGCACCTCGGCGGGCACGATGCCGGTACCATGTTGGGCCGGTGCTGGGCCGCCGTGACGGGGCAGTCCGACTCGATCCCCTGCGCCTACACGATGTGGTGGAGGGTAGCGCAACCATGAAGGCCATCGCGGAAGTACAAGTCATACCCATCGGCTCCGGCGTCTCCGTGCGCGAGGAGGTGAAGCGCGCCCACGGCTTGCTGGAGGAGGCCGGCCTCAACGCACAGCTCCACTCCAACGGCACGAATCTGGAGGGCGAGCTGCAGGACATCTTCGCGGCGATCGTGAGGGTGCACGAGGCGCTGCATGCCGCGGGAACTTCGCGCCTCTCGACGCACATCAAGATCGGCACCCGGACCGACAAGGAGCCGACGCTGGCCGGGAAGCTGTTCTGAGCAGGCCCGAGCCTGGCCGCATTCCGCAGTGCCCCGCAGGCCTCACATATTCGGGATACCTTTGGTCTGAGATACCGCGGCGGCCGGATCTCGTCCCACCCGAAACCCACCCTGCCGACCCGGCGTATTGGGGGTAATCAGGGCGAACCGAGGTCTTCACACATGCCATCCCAAGCCATGTCCGTCGGTGGCGCGCTCGCGCTGCTCGCCGCGGCCGGAGTCGGCTGCTCCGCAGCAGGCGGCGACGAGAACACTCCCACCTACCCCTTCCGGGTCGGCGTCGCCGAGCGCGGCGCTATCCGGGTGACGATCGAAGAGACCGGCGTGGTCGAGCCGGAGCGCCAGATCGTGGTCAAGTCGCCCATCTCGGGCGTGGTGCGCAACCTGCACGTCCGCGAAGGCGACTCCGTGCGAGCCGGCCAGCTGATGGCCACGATCGTGCCCGACATCGCGCAGGCGAACTTCCTGGCGCAGCTGCGCAGCGACATCAGCGGTGCCGAGATCTCGGTGAACAACCTGCGACGGGAGTACGAGCGGGCCCAGGAGCTGGAAGCGCGCTCGCTCATCTCCGACGCCGACGTCGAGGCGGCACGCGTAGCGCTGGAGCAGGCCGAGAACCAGCTGCATGCCGCCCGTGAGCAGCTCCGCCTGATGGAGGAGAGCGGTGTCAGCGCCACGGATGAGGCACAGTCCGCCCGCATCACGGCCCCTGCTACGGGCGTGGTGATC